>ENA-OQRB01000017-OQRB01000017.1-human-gut-metagenome-genome-assembly--contig:-NODE-17-length-121763-cov-21.392743_pt1 | contig 121763 bp, 111 predicted proteins | sample MGYA00243235_ERZ505100 | MGnify/ENA primary metagenome ERZ505100 (study PRJEB26097, sample SAMN02712145) | human gut metagenome | biome: Gut microbiome | host: Homo sapiens | place: Denmark...
CGGGGACACTTCGGGTATGAACCGAATGCTCTGGCCAACTGAGCTATGCCGCCATGTTGTGAGCGTCTCGCGAACCGCTAAACGCAAGGAGCATTGTACCAAACAATGCTCCCTTTGTCAATAAGTTTCGCGTCACTTTTTTAATTTTTTTGCGGTAAATAGTCAAGAGGTGAAACGCTCTGCCCGGAGGCCGAAACCGACAGGTGCAGATGGCTCTCCTGCGCCGATTCGCAGCCGGCGGAATCGCCGACCGAGCCGATCGTATCCCCTGCCGAGACCGAATCGCCGACGTTCACCGTGGGGATCGACTCCAGATTCGCATACGTGCAGCGTAAACCGTCGGCGCGCTCCGTGACGACGGTCGTGCCGTAGCGGTCATCGTGATATACCTGCGTCACCGTCCCCGACGCCATGGCCGAGACAACCGCGCCGTAATCCGCCGCAATGTCAATGCCGTCATGCGTGCGCCAGTCAGCCATTGTCTCATCATAGGCCAGCGCCGTCATCGCATAGGCGCGCGTCACCGCGCCGTCGACCGGCCAGAGGTACACATCCTGCGCCGCCGTTTCTGCAGCTTCCTCCGCCGGAATTTCCGGCTCAGGCGACAGCTCCGGCGTCGGCTGCGGTGTCTCCGGCACGGGTACGACCGGCGTTGGCACGACCTCCAGCACCGCGCTGTGTGCACGCTCATCATCCATAGTCTTCGTATCTGCCAGCAGTGACCACGCAGAGACGCCGATCACCGCCGCGCAGAGGACGAGGGCTATGTAGAAGCCCTTGCCTTCGATGAAGCGTACAGATCTTTTTTCGGGGTTTTTGTCCTGATTCGGTTCCATCGTATTTCCCTCCAAGAAAAAAGGTGTTTGCATGGGTATTGTCACCCACGCAAACACCTTTTATACCGGTTTGGGAAATTACTTGATGCTGAAAAATGCGTCCTTACCGGGATACTGCGCCACGTCGAACAGCTCGTCCTCGATGCGCAGCAGCTGGTTGTACTTCGCCACGCGGTCGGTGCGGCTCGGAGCACCGGTCTTGATCTGACCAGCGTTGACGGCCACGGAGATGTCCGCGATCGTGGTGTCCTCGGTTTCGCCGGAGCGGTGAGACACGACAGCCGTCCAGCCGGCGCGGTGCGCCATCTGGATCGCGTCGAGTGTCTCGGTCAGCGTGCCGATCTGGTTGAGCTTGATGAGCACTGCATTGGCTGCGCCGAGCTCGATGCCCTTCTTGATGCGCTGGACGTTCGTGACGAACAGGTCGTCGCCGACGAGCTGGATCTTCTTTCCGAGGCGATCCATGAGCATCTGCCAGCCTTCCCAGTCATCCTCGGCCATGCCGTCCTCGAGGGAGATGATCGGGTACTTCTCAACGAAGCCGGCATACATATCGACCATCTGCTCGCGGGTCATGACAGTGCCGCGCTTCGGCAGGTGGTAGCAGCCGTCCTCCGCGTTGAACCACTCGGAGCAGGCGCTGTCGATAGCGATCATGAAATCGTCATACGGCTTATAGCCGGCAAGCTCGATGGCCTTGACGAGCGCCTTGAGCGCGTCCTCATCGCTGTCGAGGTTCGGAGCGTAGCCGCCCTCGTCGCCCACGCCGGAGGCCGGGACGACCTTCTTGAGCACGTGGAACACTTCCGAGCACATACGCAGCGCCTCGGCGAAGCTCTTCGCGCCGACGGGCATGATCATGAACTCCTGAATGTCAACGTTGCTGCCGGTAGCGTGTGCGCCGCCATTAAGCACGTTCATCATCGGCACAGGCAGCGTCTTGGCGTTGCAGCCGCCGATGTAGTTATACAGGCTCTGGCCGGTCGCCAGCGCGCCGGCCTTCGCACACGCGAGGGACACGCCGAGGATGGCATTGGCGCCGAGACGGGTCTTGTTCGGGGTGCCGTCCAGCTCGATGAGCAGCTTGTCGATGGAGGTCTGGTCGAGGACGTTCATGCCCTGCAGCGCCTCAGCGATCTCGACGTTGACGTTCTCAACTGCCTTGAGCACGCCCTTGCCGAGGTAACGGCTCTTATCGCCGTCGCGCAGCTCGCAAGCCTCGTAGATACCGGTGGAAGCGCCGGACGGAACGGCAGCGCGGCCAACGGTGCCGTCGTCGAGCGTGACCTCGACTTCCACGGTCGGATTGCCGCGGGAGTCCAGAATCTCTCTGGCACTTACATCCACAATTTCAAAATAGTCCTTCATGTCAATACTCCTTTATGATTTTTCGATAAGGCTCTCGCCTGTCATTGCGGGTTTCGGCTCGATGTGCATCAGCTCGAGCATGGTCGGTGCGATATCGGAAAGACGACCCTGCGCGCGCAGCGGCAGGTCTTTGCCGACGAGTACCAGCGGCACAAGATTCGTCGTGTGCGCCGTGTTCGTTGACCCGTCCGGCTCGACCATGCGGTCGGCGTTTCCGTGGTCAGCGGTGACGAGCAGCGTATAGCCCATCTCTTCCGCCGCCGCAACGACTTCACCGAGGCAGCGATCCACGCACTCGACCGCCTGAATGGCAGCCGGCATCACGCCCGTGTGGCCGACCATGTCACAGTTGGCAAAGTTACAGACGATCATGTCATACACGCCGGTACGGATGCGCGCCACAAGCTCGTCCTTGACCTTGACGGCGCTCATCTCGGGGACGAGGTCGTAGGTCGGAAATTCGCGCGGCGACGGGATGAGCACGCGATCCTCACCGGGATACTGCGTCTCTGTGCCGCCGTTGAAGAAGAACGTGACGTGCGCGTACTTTTCCGTCTCCGCGATGCGCAGCTGGCGCAGACCGTGTGCGCTGACGATCTCGCCGAGCGTGTCGTGCAGCTCCTCGGGCGGGAATGCGATCGGAAGATTGGTGAGCTTCTCGTCGTAGCGCGTCGTGCAGACATAGTGCAGGTCTTGCGCAACGGCCTTGCGCCGGAAGCCGTCAAAATCACTCTGCGTAAGCGCATAGGTCATTTCCCGGGCACGGTCGGGACGGAAGTTCATGAAGATCACGCTGTCACCGGACCGGATCTTTCCGTCCGCAGCGCAGACGACGGGCTTGACAAATTCGTCCGTCACACCGGCGGCATAGCTCGCCTCCATCGCGTGGATGGGGTCGGGATCCTGCACGCCTTCGCCGCAGACCATGGCATTGTAGCTCGCCTCGATGCGGTCCCAGCGCTTGTCACGATCCATGCCGTAGAAACGTCCCTGCAGCGTTGCGATCTTGCCCGTTCCGAGCTCGGCACAATAGTCACGCAGCTGGCGGACATAGCCCGCGCCGCTCGTCGGCGCGACGTCGCGCCCGTCAAGGAAGCAGTGCAGATAGACGCGCTCGATGCCGCGGTCATGTGCCATCTTCACCATGGCGAAGATGTGCTGGATGTGGCTGTGCACGCCGCCGTCGGACAGCAGACCGAGAATGTGCAGCGCCTTGCCGTTTGCGGCGTTATCAAGCGCCGCGCCATAGACGGGGTTTTCAAAAAACGAGCCGTCGGAAATGGCGTTGGTGATGCGCGGAAGATCCTGAAACACGACGCGGCCTGAGCCGATGTTCGTGTGACCGACCTCGCTGTTGCCCATCTGACCGTCCGGCAGACCGACGTCCAGACCGGAGGCCGAGAGCTTCGTGTGCGGCCAGCGCTGCAGGAGGCCGTCCATCACCGGCGTTTTGGCCATATAGATGGCGTTTCCCGCATTCGACTCGCCGATGCCGTAGCCGTCGAGGATGATCAGTGCGACTTTCCCGTTGCTCATTCACAGGCTCCCTGCGCCGTCGCGGCAATGATCTTCGAGAAATCGACCGGTTTGAGCGACGCGCCGCCGATGAGGCCGCCGTCGATGTCCGGCTGCGCCAGAAGCTCTGCTGCGTTACCTGCATTCATCGAGCCGCCGTAGAGGATGCTGATCGCTTTCGCCGTGTCGGCGCCATAGAGCTTGGCGAGCGTGGCGCGAATGGAGGCGCAGACCTCCTGTGCCTGTGCACTCGTGGCGGTGTTGCCGGTGCCGATAGCCCACAGGGGCTCATAGGCGATGACGCAGCGCACTGCCTGCTCCGCCGTCAGGCCGGAGAAAGCAGCCGCGACCTGATAGGCAACATAGGTCTCGGTCAGGTCATGCTCACGCTGCGCAAGGCTCTCGCCGACGCAGATGATCGGGATGATGTGATTCTCCAGCAGAATTTTCGTCTTGGCATTGACCTGCAGATCGGTCTCGCCGTGATAGCTGCGGCGCTCGCTGTGACCGACGATGCAGTACTGTGCACCGAGATCGCTGAGCTGCTCGGCGGACACCTCGCCGGTGTACGCACCGTGCTGATACTCGGACACGTCCTGCGCGCCGACGCCGAGGGCGCAGCACTTACCGGCAGACTCCAGTGCACCGATCAGCGGGTACGGAGCGCAGATGACCACATCGCAGCAGCGCTCTTCCGGAAGGTTTGCCTGCAGCTCCTGCACGAAGGCCGGGATGTCGGCCATGCGCTTATTGAGCTTCCAGTTGCCGGCGATGATTGCTTTTCTCTCTTTGATGTTCATATCCTTATTTCCTTTCCAACGCTTACTTATCCAGCAGGCACGCAACGCCCGGCAGCTCCTTACCTTCAAGGAACTCCAGCGAAGCACCGCCGCCGGTGGAGATGTGCGTCATCTTATCGGCGAAACCGAGCTTCTCGACCGCAGCCGCCGAATCGCCGCCGCCGACGATCGTGACAGCGCCGGACTCCGCAAGCGCTGCCGCAATGGCTTCCGTGCCGGCGGCAAAGGCCGGGAACTCAAACACGCCCATCGGTCCGTTCCAGACGACCGTTCCGGCGCCCTTGACGGCTTCCGTGAACAATTTGATTGTTTCCGGGCCGATGTCCAGGCCCATCCAGTCAGCCGGGATGGCATTGGTCGGCACGACTTTGCGCGCACAATCGGCAGCAAACTGATCACCGGCCATGGTGTCGATGGGCAGCAGCAGCTTCACGCCGCGATCCTTCGCCTTCTGGATCATCTCGAGCGCATAGTCCATTTTGTCAGCCTCGAGCAGAGACGTGCCGATCTCACCGCCCTGCGCCTTGACGAACGTGTAGGCCATGCCGCCGCCGATGATGATCGTGTCGGCCTTTTCGAGCAGGTTATTGATGACGCCGATCTTATCCGACACCTTCGCGCCGCCGAGGATGGCGACGAACGGGCGCTTCGGATCTTCCAGCGCCTTGCCCATGACGGACAGCTCTTTCTCGATCAGCAGGCCGGCATATGCGGGCAGATACGCCGCGACGCCGGCGGTGGAAGCGTGTGCGCGGTGCACCGTACCGAACGCATCGGAGACATAAAGCTCAGCCATGCTCGCGAGCTCTTTTGCGAATTCGGGGTCATTTTTCTCCTCGCGGGGATCAAAACGCAGATTCTCCAGCAGCAGAAGCTGACCCGGCTGCAGTGCGGCTGCCTTGGTCTTGGCGTCCTCGCCGACGATATCCTTGGCAAAGAGCACATCCATACCAAGCAGCTCCGTCAGGCGCTTGGCCACCGGCGCGAGCGTAAGGCTCTCCTTCCACGTGCCCTTCGGCTTGCCGAGGTGCGAGCAGGCAATCACAGCAGCGCCGTGATCGAGCAGGTAGCGGATCGTCGGCAGCGCGGCCACGATGCGCTTGTCGCTCGTGATCTCGCCGGTCGTCTTGTCCTGCGGGACATTGAAGTCGCAGCGCAGGAGCACTTTTTTACCGGAAAGCTGGACGTCCTTGACGGTCTGTTTGTTGTAGTTCATCTTGCTTCCTCCTGGTTTATGATTTCACACGGGTGTGTGATATGGTATTCAAAGATCCAGATCAATCTGTCCGAGCAGGTTCTGCTGACGCAGCGCCTCATAGCACAAGATCGCCGCAGAGTTGGACAGATTCAGGCTGCGCGCCTCCGCGCGCATGGGGATACGCAGGCAGTGGTCTGCATAGCGCTCACGCAGCCACTCGGGCAGGCCCTTCGTCTCCTTGCCGAACATGAGCGTCACCTTTGGCGCAGAGAGATCGGCGTCGGCATAGCTCACCTTCGCCTTTGTCGTGAGCAGCCAGAGATTTTCATCCCCATTTTTGGCGAAGTACTCGTCGATGTTCTCATACACCGAGATATCGACCAGATGCCAGTAGTCAAGTCCGGCGCGCTTGACGGCGCGGTCGGAAATATCAAACCCGAGCGGTTTGATCAGGTGCAGCCGCGAACCCGTGCAGGCACAGGTACGCGCAATGGCGCCGGTGTTGTTCGGGATCTCCGGCTCCACCAAAACGATATCTACCATAATGCTTCCTCTTCGTTATTTTTTTCAAATTCGCAGCCGATTATATCTCTGTTATTGTATTACTTTGCCGCTTTTTTTGCAATCGCCCTTTTAAATAAAGCTGTCACTGGAAATCGCTGCATTTCTGAACTTTTCGTGAAACATGCCGAAGACCATTGCATAATGGATGAAAAAACTTTATAATATCCACAGAATCTATCGATTTCACGCAAGATTCTATGCGTGGGAGGTACTATGACGCAACTTTGTTCCGTCTGTCCGCGCGGCTGCGGCGTTGACCGCGCAGGCGGACAATTGGGCTTTTGCGCAGTTCCGGATGCACCTATGGTGGCGCGCGCAGCGCCGCATTTCGGTGAGGAGCCGTGCATATCCGGCACACGCGGCAGCGGCGCAGTCTTTTTCTCCGGCTGCAGCCTGCGGTGCGTATTTTGTCAGAACCGCGACATCAGCCGCGGCGAACACGGAAAAGAGATCACCGTCGCGCAGCTCCGCGCTATTTTTTTGCGCCTGCGGGACGAAGGTGTGCACAACATCAACCTCGTTACCCCCAGCCACTACACGCCGCAGATCGCCGAGGCGCTCACGGGTCTGTCCCTCGGCATCCCGGTCGTGTGGAACAGCTCGGGCTATGAGTGCGTGGAGTCGCTGCGTATGCTCGAGGGGCTCGTGCAGGTATACCTGCCGGACATGAAATACGCCCTGTCCGGACCGGCAGCACGCTACTCCGCCGCCGCGGATTATCCGCAGGTCGCCCGCGCTGCCATTCTGGAAATGTACCGTCAGACCGGACCGTTCCGGCTCGACGGCGACGGCATGCTTCAGCGCGGCGTGCTCATCCGGCATCTCATCTTGCCACAGCAGGGCGAAAACACCCGCCGCGTCATCGACTGGGTCGGGCAGACGTTTGCGCCCGGGCAGGTACTCTTCAGTCTCATGAGCCAGTATACCCCCGTGGGCGATCTGGCGCAGTGGCCGGAGCTGCAGCAGCAAGTCTCCCCCGCACTCAACGATGCCATGTACGAATACCTGATGGACAGCCCCATCACAGACGGTTTCTATCAGGATCTCGATGCCGCGACCGGTGACATGATCCCGGCGTTTGACGGTACGGGCGTTTCAGCAGCAAATCCATCAATACAGTAAAGATATATGGAGGTACCCTCATGGAGTACAAAGAGATTCTCGAAAGCGCACGCACTTGTATCGGCCCGTACTGCAAGGCCTGCCCGGTGTGCAACGGCAAGGCCTGCGGCAACCAGGTCCCCGGCCCCGGCGCAAAAGCCCCCGGCAACGGCTTTACCCGCAACTACGATGCGTGGCAGAAGATCTGCGTCAACATGGACACCATCTGCCCGAACGAGCCGGTCGACACGGCTGTGGAGCTGTTCGGCACCATGTACCGCTACCCATTTTTTGCGGCCCCGCTCGGCGCGATGAAGATGCACTATGGCGACAAGTACAACGACCGTGAATATAACAGCATCCTCGTCAACGCCTGCGCAGACAGCGGCATCGCCGCTTTCACCGGTGACGGTGTGGATGCCGCGGTGTTCCAGGGCGCGATGGAAGCCATCCGTGCAGCCGGCGGTGTCGGCGTGCCGACGATCAAGCCGTGGAGCCAGCAGCTGGTTTTTGAAAAGCTCGATCTGGCCAGAACCAGCGGCTGCAAGGCCGTCGCCATGGACATTGACGGCGCGGGCCTCCCCTTCCTGAAAAATCTGACGCCGCCGGCCGGCAGCAAGTCCGTGCAGGAGCTGGCGGAGATCATCCGCTACGCCGCCATGCCGTTCATCGTCAAGGGCGTCATGACCGTGCGCGGCGCGCAGAAGGCCGCCGAGGCCGGCGCCGCTGCGATCATCGTCTCGAACCACGGCGGCCGCGTGCTCGGTCAGACCCCGGCCAGCGCGGAAGTGCTCGCCGAGATCGCCGACGCCGTCGGCGGCAGCATGAAGATCTTCGTGGACGGCGGCATCCGCACCGGCACGGATGTGTTCAAGGCGCTGGCACTCGGTGCGGACGCCGTGCTCATCGGGCGTCCGTTCGTGCCGATGGTCTACGGCGACGGCGCACAGGGCGTGGCGACGTACATCGAAAAGATCGGCAGCGAGCTGCGCGACACGATGGCCATGTGCGGCGTGCACACGCTCGGCGAGATCACGCGCGACTGTGTGCGTGTGCTCTGAGGCAAAACAACATACAAAAACCGAGGGAGCTACTCCCTCGGTTTTTTCTGTGTCTCAATCGTCCCAGACCATGGTCGCAAAGTAGTCCTCCGGCGTCTCGGCGCGGCGGATCAGGCGCGTGGAGCCGTCCGGCTGCAGCAGCACCTCCGCGCAGCGGAGCTTGCCGTTGTAGTTGTAGCCCATGGCAAGGCCGTGTGCACCGGCATCATGGATGACCAGCAGATCACCGATGTCGATGCCCGGCAGCATCCGGTCGACGGCAAACTTGTCATTGTTCTCACACAGGCCGCCGACAATGTCGTACTTGTGGTCGCAGGGCGCGTCCTCCTTGCCCATGACCGTGATATGGTGATACGACCCGTACATGGCCGGACGCATCAGGTCACATGCGCAGGCATCTGTGCCGATGTACTCCTTATAGATGTGCTTCGCGTGGATCGCGCGCGTCACGAGATGACCGTACGGTGCGAGCATAAAGCGGCCGAGTTCGGTGTACAGCGCCACATCGCCCATGCCGGCCGGCACAAGGATCTCCTTATACGCCCTGCGCACGCCTTCACCGATGACGGCGATGTCATTGGCCGGCTCATCCGGCCGGTACGGGATACCGACGCCGCCGGAGAGGTCAATGAACGTGATATGGCAGCCGGTCTCCTGCTGCAGCTCCGCCGCCAGCCGGAAAAGCATACGCGCCAGCGCGGGATAGTATTCGTTTGAGAGCGTATTGGAGGCCAGAAATGCATGAATGCCGAACTCCTCCGCGCCCTTTGCCTTGAGCAGCCGGAACGCCTCAGCGATCTGCGCACGGGTCATGCCGTACTTGGCATCGCCGGGATTGTCCATGACCTGAAAGCCTTCACGTGTCTCACCGAGCGAGAACGTGCCGCCGGGGTTGAAGCGGCAGCCGATCTTATTCGGGATATAGCCGATCGCGCGTTCCAGAAAGTCCACGTGTGTGAGATCGTCCAGATTGATGACTGCACCCAGCTTTGCCGCCAGCCGGTAATCCTCGGCCGGGGTCTCATTGGAAGAGAACACAATATGCTCACCGACACAGCCGATGCGTTCGGCCATCATCAGCTCCGTGAGCGATGAACAGTCGCATCCGCAGCCCTCCTCCTGCAGAACCTTCATAATTGCAGGCGTAGGCGTCGCTTTCACCGCGAAATACTCGCGAAAACCCGGATTCCATGAGAAAGCAGCATTCAGGCGGCGGGCATTTTCCCGGATCCCCTGCTCGTCATAGATGTGAAACGGTGTGGGATACTGCGCTGCAATTTGCTCCAGCTGTGCTGCGGAGACAAACGTTTTTTTCATTGGAATTCCTCCCTGCGAAAACTGAAATTGCACCCATTGTAGGAGCCGCTCGAGTCCATGTCAAGAAGGCAAAAACACTTTTGCCGTTCCATGCACACGCACTGCAAAATTGTCTGTCCGCTCCGTCATTTTGCACGGAACGGACAAATCTCCTCAAATATCGTCGAGTGTCTCCGTCTCCACCGGCTGCGCCGCCTCGACAAAGCGCACCTGCAGCACCGCCTGCGGCCAATTGACCGAAATGGCAGCCGCTCGAGCGCGCGCATGCGCCGCTGCATCAATCTGTGTGCACAGGTCAGTCAGCACCTCGTGCGTCAGATAGCCGCCGCGCCAGTGAAACACAAGACCCGGCTGCTTTTTGCGCAGCGCCTGATCGACCCGGCGCGCAGCCTCCTCCGGCTTTGTCCACGACAGATGCTGGAGCTTATAGTAAAACTGCCCGCCATCCGTACAGGCCGGCGCCGGATACAGAAGCTTACGGTGGTCTCGGAAAATCTTCGTGTCGTCCAGATTGAAATAGTCATAGCGCAGCACGCCGTGCTTGCTGAGAGAATTGTCAAATGTGGCGTCCAGATGATAGCACTGCCCGCCGAGCTGCACAATGTTCCACGCGTGCAGGTAGCGCTCGCCGTTGGCACGGTCGCGGTCGCTGACGGCGATCATACACGGCAGGCCAAGCCCATCACACAGGAGCTTGACCGTCTTGGCCATGCCCTCGCAGACACCGACGCCGTTGGTCAGCGGGCCGATGACCTCGTGCGAATACGGTTTTTCAAGCTTATCGTAGCGAACGTTTTCCACAATGAAATCATGGATCGCGCGCTCCTGCTCCGCCGGTGGCAGGCTGCGCAGCGGACGCAGTAACCGTGCCGTGCGCGCCTCAATTGCCTGCCGGTGCTCACGGATGCGCTTTTTGTCAAAGCGATACTCGGGGCAAAAGTCCACAAACTCCGCCTCGGGCACAGCGCGGCACGAAAAACCGACGGCGTAGAAGATCTCCGGATGATCCAGCCGCAGCTGGAAAAAGAGCGAGCCGAGCGTCTCCATCGTGAGGCGAGGAATGCGCGCCGACGGCGCAAGCTCCCGCAGGCAGGTCAGCATACCGTGATACGCCGCGCGCTCCGGCGGCGGAAGCTGCTGATAATAATATTGCGGATGCAGCTGCATAGTCACTGCGCTCCTTTCGTCTGGTCGGCACGGGGGCTGACCTGAAATCGTTTTTTATACGCCCGTGAAAACGCGGAGTAGTCATGGTACCCGCACTGATAGCAGGCATCCGTCGTGCGCATGCCCTGGGCGATCAGGTCGCGCGCCACGCGCAGGCGTTTGTCCGTGAGATAGCCGTGAATGGTAAAGCCGGTCTCGGCACGAAACAGGCGCATCATATAATACTTGCTGAGATAAAAGGTGTCCGCGAGGGCATCAATGCTGATGTCCTCGGTCAGGTGCGTGTTGAGGTATTCGAGGATAGCAGCCGTCTTTTCGTTGCAGTGTTCCGAGGGGGCGTAGCTTGACCCGTCGTCATTCAGGCCGCGGCCGAGCATGACCAGCAGCTGCAGCATCTGCGCGCGTGAGAGCAGATCATGTCCGTAGGCCGTGCTTTGCTCCTCCGCCTCGAGTGCGTCCAGTGTGCGCAGCAGCGCAGTACGGCGGTCAGCCTCCGGGCGCAGGACAAAGCTCTCCCCATCTGCCGGCAGATGAAAACAGGCGTCGAGCGCAGACACTGCCGTTGACTGTGCGCGCAGAAAGTCCGGTGATATGTAGAGGATCACGCGCTCATAGCGCTCGTTCGGGTCGATCTGCGCTTTGTGGATCGCGCCCTGCCGCACAAGCACCACATCATACGGCCGCAGCACATGTGTGCGCCCTTCGACAATATAGTTTCCGCGCCCGGCCAGAAAGAACACCAGCTTATGAAATTCGTGATAGTGGAAGGCCGTATCCTCAGCCAGCGCACTGCTCAGATGGAACAGACGGTAGTCCTCATGCAGGTATCCCCTGCGCTCATAATCAGTCTGTTGCATAGCTCGCCTCCAAGAAAGCATCTTTTGCAATATATGATAGCATTTTTGTACAATTATTGCAAGAAAAAACTCTATATACTGTCACCAAAGCGCTGTTTCGGCGCAAACTACGCACTGGGAGTGTTGCATTTATGTCCAAGACAAACGGTTCCAAGTCGTTTTTTAAGACTTACGGATTCCTGATCTTCATGATCTCCGGCATCGTGGCCGGCTGTCTGGTGGGCGCTTTTGCCCCAGATTTCGGCGGCAAGATCAAATTCCTCGGCACGCTGTTCATCAACATGATGTTCTGCGTGGTCGTGCCCATGGTGTTCTGCTCCATCGCCTCCGCCATCGCCAACATGAAGAGCGTCAAGCGCGCCGGCAAGATCATGGGCGTGACCATCGCCACGTTCCTCGTCACTGCTGCCATCGCCGGCATCCTGATGTATATCGTCTGCCGCATCTTCCCGCTCGTGGACGGACACTACACCATCACGGAGGGCGAGATCGGCGACACACTGGGCTTCGGCGACATGATCGTGAACTTCTTTACCAAGCCTGACTTCACGGAGCTGCTGAGCCGCAAGGCCATCCTGCCGCTGATCGTTGCGGCGGTCATCTTCGGCTTCGGCATCCAGATGAACGGCGGTCCGGAAACCAAGACCGCGAAGCTCCTTGAGGACATCACGGGCTGCATCATGAAGACCGTGAAGCTCATCACCTACTACGCCCCCATCGGCTTCTTCGGCTTCTTTGCCGATCTGGTCGCCACTTACGGTCCGGAGCTGGTGAAGGATTACAGCCGCACGCTCATTATCTACTACGTCATGAGCTTTGTCTACATGTTCGTCTTCTTCCCCATCTACGCCCAGTTCGGCGGTGGTAAGGGCGGCGCGAAGATCATGTTCTCCAAGCTGTTCCGTCCGGCAGCCGTTTCCTTTGGCACGTGCTCTTCCGTTGCGACCATCCCGACCAACATGGAGGTCGCGGATGAGACCGGCATTTCCAAGGACGTCACCGACATTGTCCTGCCCATGGGTGCCACCATGCACATGGACGGCTCGGCCATGTCCGCCATCATCAAGGTCGCATTCCTCTTCGGTGTGTTCGGACTGGACTTCACGACGGAAAAGGCCATTCTGGCCATCGTCGTGGCGGTATTCTCCTCCGTCGCCATGAGCGGCATCCCCGGCGGCGGCGGCACGGGCGAGCTTGTGGTCTGCACCATCTTCTTCCCCGATCAGCTGGCCGTTGCTTATCCGATCGCGCTTGCCATCGGCAACCTTGTCGACCCCCCGGCCACCATGGTCAACTCCGCCGGCGACTACGTCGTGTCCTTCATCGTCTCCCGCTATGTAGACGGCAAGGACTGGCTGCAGAAGGCCTTCGCAAAGAAGAAGGAAAACGCAGCCATCGAGCAGTAACCCGCTCGGAGATCTGCCAATGTATCAAATTCCTCCCACCCGGAAACACTACGCTGTACCGGATGGGAGGAATTTTTATGCTTGGAAAAGTCGAGATCTGCGGCGTGAACACGGCGGAGTTAAAGGTTCTAAGCAGCGATGCCTGCCGCGCGCTGCTCATCCGTGCAAAGCACGGCGACCGTGACGCGCGCGAGCAGCTCATCGCGGGAAACCTCCGGCTGGTGCTGTCCGTGATCCAGAAATTCACCGGCCGCGGCGAGAGTGCGGACGACCTGTTTCAGGTCGGCTGTATCGGGCTGATCAAGGCCATCGACAATTTCGACGCGGAGAACCATGATGTGCGCTTTTCTACCTACGGCGTGCCGATGATCTCCGGCGAGATCCGGCGCTATTTGCGCGACAACAGCCCCATCCGCGTCAGCCGCTCCACGCGCGACACGGCATATCAGGTGCTGCAGGAAAAGGAGCGCCTGACCGCCGCCACCGGCCGCGAGCCGTCACTCGATGAGATTGCGAAGTCGCTCGGTCTGCCGCGGCAGGCAGTGGTATTTGCGCTCGATGCGATCAGCGATCCCATCTCCCTCTACGAACCGATCTACACCGACAGCGGCGAGAGCATCTGCGTCATGGACCAGGTCGGCGACACAAAAAATACCGACGAGCAGTGGCTCGAGCGGCTGGCGCTCTCGAGCGCGATGGGCACGCTCAACGCGCGTGAGAAAAAGATCCTCTCTCTGCGCTTTTACGCCGGGAAGACACAGATGGAGGTCGCCGGTGAGATCGGCATCAGTCAGGCACAGGTGTCGCGGCTTGAAAAGCAGGCTATTGGCAAGATCCGCGGTAGCGTCTTCCCCTCATAAGCTGCGGTGCCGCGCCATAGACTGTTACGAAAACGCTGCGGAGGTGTCCCCATGAAATGTTGTCTATCCGACCTGCGATATAAAGAAGTCATCGATCAGAGCACCGGTCAGCGGCTCGGCTACGTCTGCGATGCGGAAATTGACTTGGATGATGGCAAGATTGTGTCGCTCATTGTGCCCGGACAAAAGAAGCTCGGCGGCCTGCTCAGCGGCGACGACGACTACATCCTGCCGTGGGGGTCTATCTCGCGGCTGGGTGAAGATATCATTCTCGCCGAGGTCTCGGGGCAGCAGCCGCGGCGCCGACGCGAAAAGCGCCAGAATCATCTCTGAGCACACGCAAAAAATGCAAAAAACCGGCCAAATCCTCTTGCATTGGCCGGTTTTCTCTGGTATAATACCAGAGCATTACGCACGGGAGTGGATGTGCGACCATGTGGTTTCGGCCTGGTCGGGCACAGAAGAAGCTCCCGGAGGTAGCAACTAATTAAAGGAGGAAACAAAAAACTATGGCAGTCGTATCTATGAAACAGCTTCTTGAGGCCGGTGTCCACTTCGGTCACCAGACCCGCAGATGGAACCCGAAAATGGCGGAGTATATCTACTGCGAGCGCAACGGTATCTACATCATCGACCTGCAGAAGACCGTCAAAAAGCTCGAGGAGGCTTACAGCTTCGTGCGCAACCTCGCTGAGAATGGCCAGACCATCCTCTTCGTCGGCACGAAAAAGCAGGCTGCTGACGCTGTGAAGGAAGAAGCTTCCCGCGTCGGTATGTACTACGTCAACGCCCGTTGGCTCGGCGGCATGCTCACCAACTTCAAGACCATGCGCACCCGCATCGACCGTCTGGCTCAGCTCAAGAAGATGCAGGAGGACGGCACCTTCGATATGCTTCCGAAGAAGGAAGTCATGAAGCTGCTCGGCGAGATGGAGAAGCTCGAGAAGTATCTCGGCGGCGTCAAGGAAATGAAGAAGCTCCCCGGCGCTCTGTTCGTCGTTGACCCGCGCAAGGAGCACAACGCCATCGCCGAGGCCCGCAAGCTGCACATCCCGATCGTCGCCATCGTCGACACCAACTGCGATCCGGACGAGATCGATTACGTCATTCCCGCCAACGATGACGCCATCCGCGCCATCCGCCTGATCGCTTCCACCATGGCCAACGCCGTGCAGGAAGGCCGTCAGGGCATCGACGCTGAGGATGCCGCTTCCGAGGAAGAGGCTCAGAAGGTCGAAGAGTAATCGGAAACTGCAAGGGCGGGCCTCGTACCCGCCCTTCTGATAAAAACAACAAAGGAGAAAGAATTATGGCATTTTCTGCTGCTGATGTGAAAAATCTGCGTGAAATGACCGGCGTCGGCATGATGGACTGCAAAAAGGCTCTGACCGCTGCCGATGGCGATATCGATAAAGCCGTGGAATGGCTCCGTGAAAAGGGCCTCGCCGCCGCTCAGAAGAAGGCCGGACGCATCGCCGCCGAGGGCATGGCTTACGCCGTTGACATTGACGGCATCGGCGTGATCATCGAGGTCAACGCCGAGTCCGACTTCGTGGCCAAGAATGACCTGTTTGTGGAGTATGTCAAGGGCGTCGCCGCTGTCATCGCAAAGGAAAACCCGGCTGATCTCGACGCGCTGTACGCCTGCGCTTACGGCAACGGCAAGACCGTGCTCGAGGAGCAGAACGACAAGGTGCTCGTCATCGGCGAGAACATCAAGGTCCGCCGCTTCGCGCGCTACGACACCGGCCTGAGCGTCCCATATGTCCACATGGGCGGCCGTATCGCCGTGCTCGTTAACCTCGAGACCGAGTCCACCGACGCTGCTGTCATCGAGCTCGGCAAGGACATCGCCATGCAGATTGCGGCTCTGAACCCGACCTACATGGACAAGAGCGACGTCTCCGAGGAGTTCATCGCCAAGGAGAAGGAGATCCGCCTGGCTCAGGCCAAGGAAGATCCGAAGAACGCCAAGAAGCCCGACGCCATCATCGAGAAGATCGTCATGGGCGGCATCGGTAAGTACTTCAAGGAGATCTGCCTGCTCCAGCAGCCGTTCGTCAAGGACGACAAAGTCTCCGTCGAGGATCACATCGCCGCTGTCGCAAAGCAGATCGGTGCCTCCATCAAGCTCGTGGGCTACACCCGCTTTGAGAAGGGCGAAGGCATTGAGAAGCGTCAGGATGACCTCGCTGAGGAAGTCGCCAAGCTCGTGAAGTAAGTTTTCGAGCAGATATATTGCATTTTCAGGTTCCGCAGCTTCATCTAAGCTGCGGAACTTTTTACCCATTTCCAGACAGCCGCGTCCGAATTTCTTCCTGTTTTCGTCTATTTCTGGCGGTAGAGTGACTCTACACAGCAGTAGAGACGCATATTTTTGCGTAGAGGCTGAAAAAATGGAACGTAGACAGGAAAAAATGACAGTAGGTTGAATTTACACACCCAAGGGTGTATGGATAAAGAGCGCACACTGTGCAGCACTTTGAGCAAACAAAGGAGCACCCCCTATGATCCAGATCTTTACCGATACGTCGGCCAATCTGCCGGCCTCATACATTCAGAAATATGCCCTGCGCGTGATCCCGCTGACCTACCTGATCGATGGTGTCGAGGCGCATCAGGACCCGACTGTGGACTTTGACGGCAAGGCCTACTATGACGCAATGCGCAGCGGCACGTCCGTGACGACCGCCATGATCAACATCGCCGGTTTTCTCGAACCGCTGCGAGAGGCGCTTGCGGCCGGGGACGATGCGATCTACATCGGCATGTCCGGCGGCATCAGCGGCACGGCACACGCTGCCTCCCTCGCTGTTGAGGAGCTGAAGGAAGAATTCCCGGAGCGGAAGGTTGCCTCCATCGACACATATGCCGCCTCTCTCGGCGAGGGGCTGCTCGTGGTCGAGGCTGCGCGTATGCTCGAAAGCGGTGCGTCCTTTGACGAGATCGTGGAGAAGATCTCGCAGCGCCGTCATGTGATGTGCCAGTATTTCACGGTCGACGACCTCGCCTATCTCGAGCGCGGCGGCCGTGTGAGCAAGGCTGCCGCTATCGTCGGCACGGTGCTGAAGATCAAGCCCCTGCTGCGCGGCGATGAAGAGGGCAGAATCGTCCTGTGCGGCAAGACGCGCGGGCGCAAGCAGTCCCTCACTTCCCTTGCAGACTTCTACGAAAAGCTGGTCACGAACAAGACCGAGGAGATCGGCATCGCGCATGCAGATGACGCGCAGAGCGCGCAGTTTTTGCTCGACGAGCTGCGTAAGCGCGGCTTCACCGGCGACTGCCTGACCGTATGCTATGAGCCTGTCACGGGCTGCCACGTCGGCCCCGGCACGGTGGCGCTGTTCTTCTACGGCGTGCACAGATAATCGGACATGAAAGATCCCGGAGCGTGATTGTTAACACGCTCCGGGATCATCTTTTTATGTGTCGCTCCGATCGACCTGCCGGATCATTTTTTCAAACTTTGCACGCGGGCCCATGACCTCGCGACCGCAGCCCAGGCAGCGGAGCTTAAAGTCCGCGCCGATGCGCAGCACCTCCCAGCGCTTTTCACCGCAGGGGTGCTGTTTTTTCATCGTCAGAATGTCGCCGACTCGAATGTCCATCGCTCACTCCCCCTTGATGCGCTGCCAGTAGGCGCGCGCAGCCTGCTCGGTCTTGTTGTCGCCGTACTCGTAATAGTGTTTTCCCTTGAGCTCATCGGGCAGATACTGCTGCTGCACCCAGTGCCCCGGGTAACTGTGCGGATATTTGTAGCCTTGCTCACGCTCGAAGCCCGTTCCGTCTGCGTGGACGTTTTGCAGCTCGCGCGGGATGGGGCCCGCCTTCCCTGCACGCACGTCCGCAATCGCGGCGTCGATGGACATGACGACAGAGTTGGACTTCGGCGCGGTCGCCAGCAGCAGTACCGCCTCCGCCAGCGGCAGACGCGCCTCCGGCAGACCGAGCTGCAGCGCCGAGTCCACGCAGGACTTGACGATCATGGCGGCCTGCGGGTAGGCAAGGCCGATATCCTCGCTCGCCGAGCAGAGGATGCGCCGGCAAGCACCGATCAGATCGCCCGCCTCGAGCAGGCGCGCGAGATAGTGCAGTGCCGCATCGGGATCCGAGCCACGCAGCGACTTCATAAGCGCAGACACAACGTCAAAGTGATCATCACCTGCGCGGTCGTAGTGCATGGCGCTGCGCTGCGTGATATTTTCGGCATCCGCGCGCAGGAGCTGAACAGCCGCACCATCACGCGGCGCTGCGGAAAAGAGCAGCTCGACCGTGTTGAGCGCCTTGCGCACATCGCCGCCGCAGACAGAGGCGATATACCCCGCTGTGCCCGGTTCGATGTCCGCCGTGACGTTCTCACGCGCACAGAGAATGGACACTGCGCGCAGCACTGCCTTTTCCACCTCGGCAGCCGGCACTTGCTTGAACTCGAACACCGTGCTGCGGCTGAGCACCGCGTTGTAGACGTAGAAATACGGGTTTTCCGTCGTGGAGGCGATGACCGTGATGCGGCCGTCCTCCATGAATTCGAGCAGCGACTGCTGCTGCTTTTTGTTGAAATACTGGATCTCGTCAAGATACAGCAGCACGCCGCCAGGCGTGAGCATGGTGTCGAGCTCCGCGATGATATTGCGGATGTCCGAAATACTCGCAGTCGTTGCGTTCAGGCGGCGCAGGGTGCGGTTCGTGCTGGCAGCGATGATGCTCGCGACGGTGGTCTTTCCGGTGCCGGACGGACCGTAAAACACCATATTCGGGATCTCGCCGGACTCCACGATGCGCCGGAGCATCCCGTTGGGACCAAGTATATGTTTTTGCCCGACCACATCGTCGAGCGTGGTCGGCCGGATATCATCGGCCAATGGTCTGTACATAGTGCGCCTCCTGTGTTGCGATGGCGATATTATAGCGCATTTTGCCCGCCTTGGCAACTCGCCGCACTTGGCAGACGGCGTAAAATGTGCTACACTGCCGGAGAGGTGAAGAAAATGCGCACACCCGAACAGGTTCAGGAGATCCTCCGCGCGCTGGCACAGGCCTACCCCGCGGAGTGCTCCCTGCAATATCAGAAGGATTACGAGCTGCTCTTCGCCGTGCGGCTGGCAGCACAGTGCACGGACGAACGCGTCAATCAAATCACACCCGCGCTGTTTGCGCGCTTTCCGACGCTCGAGGCGTTTGCCGCTGCAGAGCCGGAGGACGTCGAGCCCTATGTGCGCTCGTGCGGGTTTTTCCGCGCAAAAGCGCGGGACATCGTGCTGTGCGCGCGCAAGCTCGTCGCAGAATACGGCGGCCGCGTGCCGGACACGATGGAGGCGCTCACTTCCCTGCCCGGCGTCGGGCGCAAAACGGCGAACCTCATCCTCGGCGATGTGTACCACAAGCCCGCCGTGGTCGTGGACACGCACTGCATCCGGCTCTCAAACCGGATGGGACTCGTCGACGGGCTCAAAGACCCCGTCAAGATTGAGACCGCGCTGCGCAAGATCCTGCCACCGGAGGAATCGTCCGACTTTTGCCACCGGCTCGTCCTGCACGGCCGCGCCGTGTGCACCGCGCGCAAGCCGCTATGCAGCACGTGCTGCGTGCGCCACGTATGTCAAACCGCAGAGGAGATGGAGCTATGAGACCGATCGCACACATCCACAGCGATTTTTCCACCAAATTCGGTATCCCACGTCAGAGCGGTGTCGTCGAAAGCCTGCAGGCCGAGATCGTCTTTGAGCCGGAATTTCGCAGCCGTGAGGCCGTGCGGGGGCTGGACGGCTACTCGCACATCTGGCTGATCTGGGAGTTTTCCGAAAACGTTGACGCCCCCTGGTCGCCGACCGTGCGACCGCCGCGACTGGGCGGCAATGTGCGCATGGGCGTGTTCGCCACGCGCTCCCCGTTCCGGCCGAACCCTATCGGCCTGTCGTGCGTGCGGCTCGAGCGCGTCGATCTCACTGACCCGCGTGGTCCGGTGCTCCACGTCGCAGGGGCAGACCTCATGGACGGGACGCCGATTTTTGACATCAAGCCCTACATTCCCTACGCCGACTGCCATCCGGAGGCGGCCGAAGGCTTCACCGGTCAGGTGGAGATGCAGGAGCTGACCGTGACGATCCCGCCGGAGCAGCTCTCCCGCTTCCCCGCCGACAAGCGCGATGCGCTCATCGGCGTGCTCACGCAAGACCCGCGCCCCCGGTATCAAGCAGACGCCAGCCGCGTCTACGGGCTGGAATTCGGCGGCTATGAAATCAAATTCCGCGTTGACGGCCAGACGCTGACCGTCACGGACATCATAAAAAAAGACTCGTGAAAATCACGAGTCTTTTTCGTATTTGAGCTGATACAGGTCGGTTCGCCGCGCGCGCAAAACCGGGATCTGCGCACGAACGGCGTCCGTCTCGGAAAGATCAATGTCACAGATCAGCAGCTCGGGCGCTGCCTCCGCCTGCGCCTGCACGCGCCCCCACGGGTCACACACGAGCGAATGTGCATAGGAGACATAGCCCGCCGTTTCGTCCCGCGCCGGGGCACAGCCGGCGAGGAAGCACTGGTTATCGAGCGCCCGCGCGCGAAACAGCAGCTCCCAGTGCGCCGGGCCGGTCGTCATATTGAACGCCGCCGGAACAACGATCAGCTGCGCACCCTCGAGGGCAAGGATGCGAAACAGCTCTGCAAAGCGCACATCGAAGCAGATGGCGACGCCGACCTTGCCGAACGGCGTGTCAAAGAGCGTATAGTGCTGACCGGGCGAGAGTGTGTCGGACTCGAAAAACCGCTGACCACCCGCCACGTCGATGTCAAACAGGTGCACCTTGCGGTGCTTGGCCCGCTGCGTCCCAGTCGGGTCAAAGACATAGCAGGTGTTGTAGATCGCATCCCCGTCGCGCTCCGGAACAGAGCCCGCGACGAGCCAGACGCAGCATTCTCGCGCAGTGTCGCGCAGCAGCTGCCACGTCTGGCCGCCCTGCGGCTCGGCATAGTCTGTGAACGCCGCATTGTCATATGGGCAGCACCACATCTCCGGCAGCACGACCAGATCACAGCCGGCAGCGGCGGCATCGCGCACATAGCGGCGCATGGCCGCGTGATTCTCCTGCTGCGATGCCGTGACCGGCATCTGGCACAGACCAAGCTTCATGGTATTCCCCGCTTTCACACCGTTATGTGACCAGCATAGCGAAAAAAGCCGGCGCTGTCAAACATTTCTGTCCGCACACACGTTACTGCTGCAGTGCGGGCAGTACGTCTTTTTGTTGGAGAAAACATCATACCAAGGTAACGGCGGCAAAACAGACAGCGCTGCATACACAGGGCGATAATCGCACCGGCTATGATGACGCACCGAGCGCTGCATATACCAGCGCCCAGACACCATAGCAGCAGCTGCTGCCATATAAACCAAAGCCAAACAAAACCAGAATCGTCGAAATGCTGTCCCAAAATCGCATTCGCTTCATACCGCAGCCTCCCCGATGTTTTGGGGACAGCATAGCACATCCCGGTCAAAACAGACACCGACGTGTAAAAAACGGGTGAAATGCAGCCGCATTTCACCACTGCGTAGGATTCGCCCAGAGAGAAAAAAGGATGGAGAGATACTAAAATCTCTCCATCACGATCGCTGATAAAGCTGATAAAACAGAAACGGGTGTTTACTCTTCCCAGTTGTGCCACACGTTCTGGACATCTTCGTTGTCCTCGAACATGTCGAGCATCTTCTGGAGAAAAAAGCTGCAATTTCAGCACATTTGTCAGAGGCACATTCCTCTGTTATGCAGATGTATGTCACAGTAGAACTGGACACTATTATAATAACATATCGAGCCAAGAATTGCAAACGGTATTCATCGGGGGGGCAGTTAAAACCAGCGTGAGCGGCTGTTTTTTCAGCGCTGCATGTAGGTGACTAGCTCGTGCACTGACCCGAGCAATGACGATTGATTTCCGCGAAAAAATCGCTCGATATCCATGTCAAGCACACTTGTTTGCGATTGTGCTATTCATACGATTGTGTTTTTCGGCGAATTTGGGCTGACGAGCGCAGCGAGCAGGCAAAATTCAAGCGAGCAGAACGGGCGTAGCACGTACTGCGCTGCAAGACAGGCCCCGCCGCGCAGCGGTGGATACAGTGAAGCGGTGTATAACGGTGTATGGCAAATTGCTAATTTACATTTTTATCCGTTTTTAACCGTGAGAGAAATATGCCTACACCACCATACACCGCCATTCCTTTTAGGATGCAGCCCGCTCGAACTCGCTGATAATTCTCAAGCCCTGATACACATTGCCCTTTTTGGTGCGCTTCTTCGTTGCACCTGCCTTCGTTGCAACCAGCGGAAGCACGGAGGACATGGGAAGCATCCGCTCACCGTGCTCACTGCAGAAGGACGTATACGCCCCATAAATATCGCTGCCATATGTGTCCTCATTTTTATCCAGAGCGACCCACTCGTTGAAAAAATCCGTGAGCCAGTCATTTTCCTGCTGATACTGCTCCGTCGCGCTGATGATGCACTCCGGAATGTCTAGCTTATAGTCATTACGGATATATTCGCGGGCACCATCAATGATCCAGCTCAGGATCGCGCCGCCGCAGGCACGCACGAGGTAATTGCCATAGTTTTTAATCTCGTTCTCCTGGCTTCGGAATCTGCCGCGAAACGGCACTACAATCAGGCGATCCCAAGTACCGCTGTCCATGACCTTTACCGACGGCATGTGGTTCGTACACAGCACGATGGAGTGAGATGGTTTGAAGGTGAAAACGTCCTTCCCCTTAAACTGCGCGTTGATGTCTCCGGTAATGCACAAATGCTTTACCTCCGCAGTATCCAGCTGTCTTCCCTCTTCCAATTCCTCTGCAATGGCCAGGCGCTTTCCGCGCAGCCTCGCCAGCTCAAATTTCTTGCCGCTGTCATTGCTTGCGACCAGAAGCTCCGAGCGGATCGTGCAAGCGTAATCTCCCATCACATCCTGAATGGCGTTAAAAAATGTGCTCTTGCCATTGCCGCCGCTCCCGAGCGCGATCACGAGCCGCTCTTCATAGACCTTACCGATCGCGGCCATGCCCGCAATCTGCTTGAGGAACGCCACGAGCGTTTCGTCATTACAGGCAATCTGGTGCAAAAACGTGTCCCAGATATCCGCCCCATCGTCAGAAGGTGCACAGCTCGTCATGTGCGTAATAAAATGCTCCGGCTCGTGCGGAGACATTTCTCCCGTATCCAAATGGATCTCTCCGTCAGGCGTATTCAAAATGAGCGGATCTCCATCCAGCATCGCAGCCCGGATGCTGAGCTTCGGCTTGGCCTCTCTCAGCGCAGCCGCAATTTTAGCCGACGAGCGTCGCATCACGGCATACTCCATATAGGTCTGCGACATCGATGCAGGTTGTCCAAACATGCCAATATTGTTCAGCCCCATGGTCTTTGCTTCCTGCATCTGCAGATCCGTTAAGCGCTGGGAATAGCTATGTGCCGCCGTTTCAGACGGTTCCCATACGCCGCCGTTATATGCGATCCATCCCACGCCCTCACAATAGCGCAGCTTGTGGTGGTAAGCCTCATAGAGCACGGTTCCCTGCCCTACGTCCGTAAAATCCGTGGGGATAAAGCTCTCAATCAGAGAGTCGTTTTCATGCATCTGTGTGTGTTCATCTGTCATAGGCATCCTCCTTTGTGTTTTGCGTCATGATTTTGTTTTCCGGTTTCATCTCAACCCTTCTTTGTAATTTAGTCCACTTGACTCCGGAGTCGTCGTGTGATATCGTTATCTCACGAGACGCAAATATTGTCAACACTGTGGAGCAAATCAGTTAACGAAATTTACATCGCGAGGTGCATTATGGGCAGACAGGGAATCAAATTGGACAAAGCGCACGCATTTTCTTCTCGATTCCTGCAGTTGTGCGCACAAGAGGAGAAAGCGCTGTCGCAATGGGGTGCGATTTTTCACACGACAAGGCAGACAATTTCCAACTGGCAAACCGGCGAGAGTGTGCCAGACATCATCAAGCTCGCGGACATTGCACAGTACTTCGGCGTATCGACCGACTACTTGCTTGGACTCAGTGACACCAAAAGCCCGGACGCCAGTGCGAAAGCAGCGGTCGAATACACCGGTCTGTCAGAAGAAGCCGTCGAGCGGCTGCATTCAGGCCTGAAAGATTATGAACTTGAAGAAATTCAGCTTAGCAAGGATATAATAATGAGCGGCTGCACGAAACATTTTCCCCATACACCACCTACAACCGGCAGAGCTACAAATTGCGGATGACACCCGTCTCGAAGCATCGAGGATTGGTGTGTCTTGAATTCTTTCATGATAGCTCCAAAAGCTAAGGCGCATTGTCCGAATAAAAATCGCCTACGTGATAACAGCAAGTTGCAACAGATATAATACCGCGGCGCCTTCTCTTCAAAAGAAGGCGCCGCGGTTTATCGCATATTCATCAGCACGCTTTTCTGCTTGGCAATCTCGATTACTTCCTGGTCGCGCAGGCTATTCAGGTAAGTCTGCGTGATTCCGATATTTTCATGTCCCAGCAAGCGACTGATCGTATAGAGATCCGTACCCATTTTCACCTGCTGCTGCGCGAAAAAATGTCGGCATGTATGCGGCGATACGCGAACGCCCTCTATCCCCTCTCCGCGCTTGCGAAGAACATACTCTACAGCACCGTCCGTCAACTGCCTGCCATGGAACGACAGAAAATAAAATGCGTCATGCGGACGAAGCATAAAGTACTTCTCTTTACCGCTCTCGTATCTGAGCATCGCTTTTTTCAGGACAGGCGTAATCGGCACCACGCGCTGCTTATGGTTCTTGCCGTTGATGATGATAAAATCGTTGTGAATGTCTTCCTCACGGATGCAGCACAGCTCCCAGCAGCGAATTCCGGTCTCAAAGAGCAATGTCAGAATCGCATAGTCACGCAGCGAGAGATAATCATGCCCACGGCAGCTTTGCAGCATGCTCCGCACCTGCTCCGGAGAAAAGGCCGTGATGACCGGCTTCTCCTCCTTGCACCACTTGAACGTCTTGCGCGTATCAAAGCCGCCGTATCCTTCCTCATAACAATACTGAATGAACGATTTGATCGATTTGAGCACGCCATTGATATAGGTGCCCTTGCGCCCTGCCTCGCTCATGCAGCGTGAAAACTGCCGCACAACTGCAGGCGTGAGCGCCTCGACAGTCTCAACGTGCAATTTCTCTGCACAAAAACGCAAAAAGAGATTGAGGTTGCACCGGTAACTCCGAATCGTCTTCGGGGTATACTTGCGAACCTCAATCTCAACCAGATACTCATCGACAGCACTTTGCATCTTCATACCTATGTCCTCCTCATGTATGTCATAACAGAGGTGGCCATGTATGTCGCAGCTGACGCCGTGTTTTCCCGCAGGAAACGACGCTTGAAGCTGCAAAGCGCCATGTTATCCGTCAAATATGCTGTTTTGTGTCCGGAAACGCATGCGTTTCACAGGCAGATCACTCTTCCCAGTTGTGCCACACGTTCTGGACGTCATCATTGTCCTCGAACATGTCGAGCATCTTCTGGAGGTTTTTGATATCGCCTTCGTCGGTAAGCTTGATGGTGTTCTGCGGCACCATCTCCGCCTGCGCGCTCAGCAGCTCATAGCCGTCATTCGTGAGCGCCTCGGCCACCGAAGCCACATCATCGGGATCAGTGTAAACCGTGTAGACGCCCTCGTCGGGCGCAAAGTCGGCTGCACCGGCTTCGAGCGCATCCTCCATGACCTTGTCTTCTTCGAGCTCCTGATCTTCATCATTGATGACGATGACGCCCTTTTTGTCAAACGACCACGACACGCATCCGGTCGCGCCCATGTTTCCGCCGTACTTATCAAAGTAATGGCGCACCTCGGAGGCGGTGCGGTTGCGGTTGTCGGTCATCGTTTCGACGATGATGGCGACACCAGACGGGCCGTAGCCTTCGTAGGTAATGGACTCGTAGTTATCCGTGTTACCGGAGCCGAGCGCCTTATCGATCGTACGCTTAATGTTGTCGTTCGGCATGTTGGCGGCCTTCGCCTTTGCAATGACAGCTGCGAGGCGGGAATTGTTATTGGGGTCGCCGCTGCCGCCCTCTTTGACGGCCACGATCATCTCGCGGGCGATCTTCGTGAACGCCTGCGCGCGCTTGGCATCCTGCGCGCCTTTGGTTTTCTGTATGTTATGCCACTTGGAATGTCCGGACATAGTTACAACTCCTCTTGCTAAAATGCTTTGAACATTTTAACACAATCCGCGCCGCGTGGCAAGGAAAATCCGCATTTTTGCGCGAAAACTACACCTCTGTTTTGGGAATCAGGAGATATTGCGGCAGTTCGACCGGTACGTCGTCATCCAAGAAGCCGTTCGTCTCGCGGATGCAGCGCTCACTGGAGCAATAACGCTTCGAAAGCTGCCACAGGTCTTCCCCATTCCAACGAACGATCGTCAGCGACGGCACGGCTGCATATGGGCAGACGCGTTCCTGCATCGTCACGCCGGTGACCTGCCGGAATTCAGACGGACAAAACCGCGCCACACCGACCGTGACCGCTGCACGCAGCTGAAAACCGTCTGCCGTTGCTGTAACCGTCGGCGTTTCCGGCAGCGCATACAGCAGCTCTCCCCGCGTGCCGCCGGTCTCAAACTGCAGGTGCAACCGTTTCTCCAAGCAGGACACGTGCTGCTCGGCGTCCGTCACGAGCAAACGCACAAGCACATCGCAGCCATCGGACGCAGCGCCGCAGAGCTCAGCTCGCTGTGCGCGCACCGTCAGCGCAGCGGCATCGCACGCGATCACGCCCTCAGCAGCAAGATGCAGCGGCTCTGCTTGCTGCACCGTTCCGGCCGGGATCGTCTCCCATTCGAGCTGCAGCTGCGCGGTATTGCAATAGGCGTCCGTCACGCACTCAGCTGTAAGCTCACCAAAGCATACCGTCTGCGCGACCAGATGGTATTCCGCCTCCAGTGTCGCACCGTCGGCCGCAGTGCTCACGTTCAGATAGGCAGCTGTCAGGCTGACGCTTGCCTGCACCAGACAGGGCTCGGTATCCGCCGGACAGTCGAGCAGCTGTGAAAACGGCGTCTCAAACGTCTCAGCGACCGGACAGGACTGCCCCTGCTGCAAATAGCTGACCGACGTGCGCACGCGCCCCTGCACGACCGCGCGCCCGTCGGCGATGTGCACCTCGTCGAGCAGCACCGTCTCCGCATGGCACAGCAGGCGGTCAGTTTCCGGCTGTCCGTCGGAAAAGCGGTGCATTTGCGTTGCGGTGAACGTCTGTTCCTCCACGGCCACCGGCACGTGCACGCACAGCTGGTCTGTGCGTGTGAATACGGCACCGCCGTCACTCTCGATGCACTCCGTGAGCGTGAGCTCCGCCTCCCGGTAGGCGCGCAGGCACAGACTCAGCCGCGCCGTCACGCGCACCTTGCGGGAATTGACCGTGCGCGCATCCAGCGCAGCGAGCGTGCAGCGCAGCCACGGGCGCACGTCCTCTGCGAGCGTCTCACCGCTCATATGTACCTTGACCGGCAGTTCCACAGGGAAGCTGCGCAGCGCGCCGTTTTCCTCGGCATAGACGACATCTGCCGCAATGCAGCCCTCGATCTGTGCGCTCTTGTCCGAAAACGCGAGATTCCAAAGGCAAAACGTCCCCTCCGTGACCACGAGTGCGCTGAGATCGCCGAGCGCGTCTGGCACGACGGCGTCCACGCTGCACGTCTCCTCCTCGGTGCGGTCAAAGACCCGCGTGTACATTCTGTGCTCCTGCTTGCCCAGTTGTAGTTCCATAAAGATGTGCTCCTTATCGTTTTTTGTACATCCTTATGCCGGACACAGGGCGGTTATGCCGCCATCAGCACCGCAGCAGCCACACACCGGCCGCAATGAGCGCACCGCCGAGCGCAAACCACCAGAATCCCGCCGGCAGCACGAGCGCCAGAATGATGAGCACCCCGGTGACCATGCACGCAACGCCGATCCAGAAGCAGATCCCCCGCCGTCGAAACATAAAGCACCGCCCTCCGCTTGCAGGTTATCCCTACAGGATATGCGGAGGGCGGTACATTTGTGCGTTATTTTTTCTTTTCCCAATCACAAACCTGCGCCGAGAGCGCATACAGGCGCGCATAGCTCTCGTGGCGCTCGGGCGCGATCTCGCCCGCCTCCACGGCGGCGAGCACTGCACAGCCTGGCTCTTTCAGGTGCGCGCAGTCACGAAAGCGGCACTTGCCGATATATGGCCGGAATTCCCGGAATGCATACTGCAGATTCTCGCACGAGATGGGGTCGACCATATCCACCTCAAAGGATGCGAAGCCCGGCGTGTCGGCAACAAAGGTATCCTCACCGAGGGCATAGAGCTCGACATGGCGCGTCGTATGCTTGCCGCGGCCGAGCCGCTCGCTGACGGCGCCGGTCGCAATGCCGAAGGATGTGTCGAGCGCATTGAGCAGGCTCGATTTGCCGACGCCGGAGTTGCCGGTGAAGGCACTGGTCTTCCCGCGCAGCGCATCGCGCAGCGCATCCAAGCCGAGGCCGGTCGCAGCGCTCGTGCGCAGAACGCGAAAGCCGATGGAGCGGTAAATGTCATAGAGATGCTCCGCCGGGTCAAGGTCGCACTTATTGAGGCAGACGACCGGCTCGCAGCCCGCGTTTTCCGCGATAGCAACCACGCGGTCGATCAGAAACGGATCGGTGATCGGATTGACGTTCGCGCCGATCATGATGAGCTGGTCGATATTCGCCACCGCCGGACGGATGAACGCGTTGCGCCGCTGCTCCACCGCTTCAATGCGCCCCTTGCCGTGCGCATCGAAGCTCAGCTGCACCCGGTCGCCGACCAGCGGGCTGCACCCGTCATACCGGAAGCGGCCGCGCGCCTTGCACTCCACGATCTGATCGCCGGCGGCCACATAGTAAAAGCCGCTGAGCGCCTTGATGATGACACCCTGCACCATAAGCAATGTGCTCCTTTGTCTGTTACGGTTTTTCCGGCCCGTCGGAGACCCAGATATAGACCTTGCTGTACTCCGTGAGCTTTGTGTTGGCCGGTGCGCTCTGCTTGAAGACCGTGCCCTGCTTTGCATCATTCGCCTCTTTGTACGTGCCGCCGTAGCAGAGACCGCTGCTCTCGATGCGCGCGATCGCGGCCGACTCCGTAAGCGTAGACAAGTCGGGCACCGTGACATCCCGCAGCGTCGGTCCGCCGCTGACGATGAGCTTCACGCTCGTACCGACTGCCGTTTTTTCGCCCGGAGCAGGCTCTGTGCGGATGACATACTTCGCCGTCACATCCTTGGAGGCCTGAAACTCCGTCGTGACGGTAAAACCGGCTTTTTCGAGCATCTCCGTCGCCGCCTTATAGTCCTCATTAACCACATACGGAACTTCCGCCATGACAACACCGGTGCTGACGGTGAGCTGTACACTGATGCCATCCGGCACGCGCATGCGGCTCTTTCCGGATTCCGGGTCCTGAGCGATGATGACGCCGTCCGGCACCTCGGGGTCAACGGTATACACGACGGTAAAGCGATAATCGGAATACTGCTTGTCGTTGACAACTGCCTCGTAGGATTTCCCGGTGAAATTCGGCACATCCACGCGCTCCGCGGTACGGAACAGATCCTCGAGCCAGAAGTTCCACAGGAACACGAACAGCAAGACGGCAAACACGCCAACCGAAAAAATGCCCGTGAAGTAGCTAACGCGCTTGGCGCGCTTGCGCCGCCGCTGATATTCTTCTTCCGTGAGGTCATGCCCCACGCCGAAGAAGGACTCTTTTTTCTCCGCGTTCTCCTTGCGCCGCTCGGCGAGCGGACGCTGCTGATTGAGGTGCTTTTTGCAGGCGTTGAGTGCTTTGAGCAGCTCCCCCGCCGACTGATAGCGCTTGCGCAGGTCGGGCTCCATCGCCTTGAGCGTGATGCGTTCAAGCTCCTCAGGGATGTCACTGTTCCACTCCCGCGGCGGCTTGGCGCTGCCGGCGATGTGCTTGAGCGCGATCTCCTCCGGGGTGTCGGCGTCATACGGCAGGTGGCCGGTCGTCATCTCATAGAGCACGACGCCGAGCGAATACAGGTCGCTGCGCGCGTCGGCATTGAGCCCCTTCGCCTGCTCGGGCGCGATATAGTGCACCGAGCCGATGGCCTGTCCGCTGCGCTCCTCGCGGATATTTTCCAACGCGGCGATACCGAAATCCGCCACCTTGACCATGTCGTCATTCGTGATCATGATGTTCTGCGGCTTGATGTCGCGGTGAACAATGCCGTGCGCATGCGCGTGCTGGAGCGCTTTTGCGATCTGCGTGGCATAGCTCAGCGCCTCCTGCGCGCTGAACACGCCGCGCTCCGCGAGGCGCTGCTTGAGCGTCACGCCCTCGATGAGCTCCATGACGATATACTCCGTATCACCACTGTGCCCCACGTCATACACCGAGACGATGTTCGGCTGCGAGAGCATGGCGACGGCGTGCGCCTCCGCCTGAAAGCGGTTTTTCAGCTCGGCATCCTCCGCCATTTCATCACGCAGGATCTTAACGGCGACATAGCGGTGCAGCTTATGGCACATGGCCTTATAAACGACCGACATGCCGCCGCTACCGATGACCTCCAGGATCTCGTAGCGATCGTCCAGCATCTGGCCGATATAACGATTCATTGATTGTTCCATAGTGTTCCCCCGTTGCCGCGCTTAGCGGAAAAGAACCAGCGCGGTCACATTGTCGCGCGCGCCGCGCGAGAGCGCCGCCGCGATCAGGCGGCAGCAGATCTGCTTTGCATCTCTGGAGCTGCGGCAATAATCATGCATCTGCACATCCGTGAGCGTGTTGGACAGTCCGTCCGTGCACAGCAGCAGCCGCGCGCCCAGCGGAAACGGCATGCTGCGGCAGTCAGGCTCGACCTTGGCCCCGACGCCGACAGCGCGCGTGATCACATTGCGGCGCGGGTGGCGATGTGCCTGCTCCGGCAGCACCTGCCCGCTCGCGATCAGCTCCTGCACAAGCGAGTGATCCGTCGTGATCTGCTGCATACGGCGCAGGCCGACCAGATACGCGCGGCTGTCACCGACGTGCAGCACCGTGAGCCGTCCGTGCCGCACGCAGGCGGCGACGATCGTCGTACCCATGCCGCGCAGCTCGGGATCGGCACAGGCGCGGCCGTAGACCGCCTGATTGGCAGCGTCGCAGGCTGCGCGCATTGCAGGCTCGACCGCGCTGCCCGCCATCATCTCCCGGCGAAACTGCGCCAGAAAGGTCGACGCGGCAAGCTCGCTCGCAAGCTTCCCGCCGGCAGCGCCGCCCATACCGTCGCAGACGACGCCGACAACGCAGCTCTTGCGCCGGATGCGCGCACCGGCAGCACGGTCCTGATTCTCCTTGCGGACAGCACCCCTGTCCGACTTTGCAAAGCATTGCATGGGCTCTCCCCCTTCAGGCGCGGTGATCCGCGACCTTCTTGCGCAGCTGGCCGCAGGACGCGTCCACATCACTGCCGAGCTTGCGGCGCACGGTCACGTTCACGCCGGCCTGCTCCAAAATGCGTATGAATGCCTTGAGGTGTTCTGGCGTGGACGGCCGGAACGCACGCTCCTCCACATGGTTGAGCGGGATGAGGTTCACATGCGCGCAGACGCGCCGCGCGTGCTTTGCCAGCAGCCGCGCGTGCTCGGGCGTGTCGTTCACGCCGTCGATCATCGCGTATTCGAAGGAAATGCGCCGTCCGGTCGCCTGATAATATCTGGCGCAGGCGTCAATGAGCGCCTGAACGCCGCGGCCGCGGTTGGCCGGCATGATCTTTGAGCGGGTCTCATCATCCGGAGCGTGAAGCGAGACCGAGAGCGTGAGCTGCAGGTCGCGCGCCGCCAGATCGTCGAAGCGCTCGATGAGCCCGCACGTGGACAGCGAGATGTGCCGCATACCGATATTCTCTCCATCGGGGTGATTCACCAATTCGAGAAAGCGCATCACGTTATCGAAGTTATCAAGCGGCTCGCCGATGCCCATGAGGACGATATTCGAGATCTTGCATCCAGATTCTCGCTCGGAGTAAAGCACCTCGTCGAGCATCTCCGAGGGCTCAAGGCTGCGGATCAGACCGCCGATCGTGGACGCGCAGAACGCGCACCCCTGCCGGCAGCCGACCTGCGAGGAAATGCAGATGGTGTTGCCGTACTTATAGTGCATGACGACCGTCTCGACGGCGTTGCCGTCATCGAGCTGCCAGAGGTACTTGATCGTGCCGTCAATGGCGGACACCTGCTTGCGCAGCATCTCAAGTCTGGAGATGTAAAACTGCTCCGCGAGCGCTGCGCGCAGATCCTTGGACAGGTTCGTCATCTCGTCAAACGACGACGCACCGCGCGCAAGCCACTGGAAGATCTGCTTGGCACGGTATTTGGGCTGCCCCATTTTGGCGAGCGCCGCCGCGATCTCTTCGGGGAGCATGGCTTTGATGTCTCTCATTCGTGTCTCCTCAGCTTACAGACAAAAAATCCGTCCGTTTCATGTTCCTGCGGCCAGAAGGTAAACATTCCGCCCGCCGTATCCGCCGCCGGGAGCGGCAGCGAAAACGCCTCCGGTGCAAACTCCGGATGCGTGCGCAGAAAATCCCGCACCACATCCTCATTCTCGCGCGCAAGCACCGTGCACGTAGAATACACCAGCACGCCGCCGGGACGCACGCACGGTGCGAGTCCCTCGAGAATATCGCGCTGAATGGCCGGCAGCTGCGAGAGCGCCGCCGGGTCTTTGAAGCGGATCTCCGGCTTCTTGCGAATAACGCCCAGTCCCGAGCACGGCACGTCCGCCAGCACGACGTCCATCGTGCCGAGCAGATCGGCATCCGGACGGCGGGCATCCATCGTGCGCGTCGAGATGCACGACAGTCCCAGCCGCTCGGCACCGGCGCGGATACGCTTCCATTTATTTTCGTGTATATCGCAGGAAATCATACATCCCTGATCGCGCATCTGCACCGCGGCGGCAAAGCTTTTGCCGCCCGGCGCGGCGCAGGCATCGAGCACGCGCATCCCCGGACGGACACCGGCGGCAAGCGCTGCGCAGTGTGCGGCCGCGTCCTGCACATAAAACCAGCCGTCGGCAAAGGCGCGCGCAGCCGCAAGGTTTCCGCCGCGGCAGAGCAATGCGTCCGGCAGCCACGGGTGCGGCTGCGTCTCGATGCCGTCGGCGCGCAGAGACGCAGCCAGGGCATCAGGTGTTGTTTTCAGGGTGTTCACCTGCAGGCACGCGGGCGCGTCGGCGTTGTTGGCCAAAAGCGCGCGCTCGGCAAAGTCATAGCCGTGCGCGTCGATGAGCATCTGCGCCAGCCACTGCGGATGACTGGTGCGCACGGAGAGATAGGACGCCGTACCCGCCCCCGGGATCTCCGGCAGCGCGTCACGGTGCTCCGCCACGCGGCGCAAGACCGCATTGACCAGTCCTGCCGCGCGCGCACAGCCGCCTTTCCGGCAGAGCGCGACCGCCTCGTTCACCGCCGCGCGCGGCGGCACTTTATCCAGCAGTACGATCTGATACGCCGACAGCCGCAGAAGGTCGAGCACCTTCGGCTCGAGTTTTTGCAGCGGCGTCGTGCAGTATGCCGCAAGGTAATGATCCAGCAGCGTCAGATTTTGCAGTGTCCCGTAGCAGATGCGCGCTGCGAGTGCGGCATCACGCGGCGAAAGCTGTGCATTCTGCAGCACGATGTTGAGCGCAGCATCCGACCATGCGCCGTTTTTGCGCCAGCGCTGCAGCGCGGTCCATGCCGCTTCCCGTGCAGTCATAGCCATGCTCAGCCCTCAACGGGCAGCGTGTGCCCAAGCAGGTAGTCAGCTGCGGACATGCGCTTTTTGCCCGGCGCCTGCAGCTGCGTGATGCGCACCGTCTGCCCATCGGCACAGGCGACGGTGACACCGTCCTTACCGGCTGCCACGATCGTTCCGGGGGCTTTATGTGTCGTGCGGTCAGAATAATCGGCGGCGTGGATCTTAAACGTCTGCCCGCCAAGCTCCGCCGTAGCGACCGGCCACGGCTCGAGGCCGCAGATGTGCTTGATGATCGCGCGCGGGCTCTGATCCCAGTCAATGGGCGAATCGCCGCGCGTAAGCGGGCGGGTATACGTCGCCGCGCTGTGATCCTGCGGCGTGCGCGGGGCAACGCCAGCGTCAATGTCCCGCAGCGTGCGCACGAGCAGGTCCGCACCCATGACAGCCAACCGGTCAAAGAGCTCACCGGCGGTCTCGAATTCGCCGACCGGCGTCTGCTCTGTGTAGATCACATCACCGGTGTCCATCTCGCGGTCGAGGTACATCGTCGACACACCGGTCACCGCATCACCGTTGAGCACCGCCCACTGGATGGGCGCCGCCCCGCGATACTTCGGCAGCAGCGAGCCGTGCACATTGATCGCGCCGTAGGGCGCGGCGGCAAGCAGCTCGTCCGGCAGGATGCGGCCGTATGCCACGACAACGAGAATGTCCGGCTGTAGGCTTTGCAGCGCTGCCAGCGCCGTGCCGTCACGCATCTTTTCCGGCTGAAAGACCGGCAGGCCGTTTGCCAGCGCGATCTCCTTGACCGGGCTCGGCTGGAGCTTCATGCCGCGGTTTTTGGGCTTGTCCGGCTGTGTGAACACACCGACCACGTCAAAATGGGCATCCAGCAGGCGCTGCAGAGACACAGCCGCAAAATCCGGCGTGCCCATGAATACGATGCGCATGCGCCTCACCTCTTCGTCTGCTGCTCCAGCTCCTCGGGAGCGAGCATCCGCGTGGCCTTGTCGATGAACAGAATACCGTCGAGGTGATCGAGCTCATGGCAGAACGCACGCGCCGTCAGACCGTGCCCCTCGACCTCAAACCATTCGCCGTGGCGATCCTGTGCGCGGACCTTCACATAGTCCGGGCGCGCAACGATGCCGTACTCATCCGGCACGCTCAGACAGCCCTCTGCGCCGACCTGCTCGCCGGCCGTTTCGATGATGACGGGGTTGATGAGCTCGATCATATACTCGTCCTTTTCATCAGGGACGTTCGTTTCCAGCACGATGACGGCGCGGCGCAGCACGCCGACCTGCGGCGCGGCGAGGCCGACGCCGTTGGACTCCGCCAACGTCTGGCGCATATCGTCGAGCAGCGTGTGCAGACGGAGATTAAAATCCTTGACCTCGTGGCAGTGCTTGCGCAGCTGGGGGTCACCGTTTTTCAGGATCATTCTTGTAGCCATTGTATACCTCTCCTTAGTCCAGCGGGTTGTCATCGGCAAAGACGGTGACATCGCGGAATGATTTTTCAGTGTTGCAGTACATGACGATATTCGCCGCCGCACGGCGCACCTCCCTGCTCTGGCTGCAGTAGAGCGTGACGCGGTAACGGTAGCGGTTATTCATACGCACGACCGGCAGCGGCGCCGGGCCGAGCACCTCCGCGCGCTCACCGACGGTCTGCCGGAAGTAATCGCGGATATAGGCGCAGCAGCGCACGACCGCATTCTCCTGCGCACCGGAGACCGTGACGGCCAGCACCTCGCTGAACGGCGGCGTGCCGTTGAGCTGCCGCAGCGCGATCTCCGAGCGGTAAAACGCATCGTAATCCTGCCGTGCGGCCTGACGGATGGTCTCGTTTGCGGGTGTGAATGTCTGGATCACGGCGCGGCCGGGCGCATCACCGCGTCCGCTGCGACCGACGACCTGCGTGATGAGCGAAAATGTGCGCTCATTGGCGCGGTAGTCACCGACATACAGGCTCTGGTCGGCATTGAGCACGCCGACGAGCGTGACATTTTCGAAATTCAGCCCCTTCGTGATCATCTGCGTACCGATCATGATGGGGATGCGCTCTCGCACGAACCGCTGCAGCAGCGCCTCGTGCGTGCCGGCCATGGCGATGGCGTCGGCATCCATGCGCAGCGTTTCCACGCCGGGAAAAAGAGCGTGCACGTCTGCCTCGATGCGCTCCGTTCCGTCGCCGAGAAAGCGCAGCTCCCCGCCGCAGACCGGGCACCGGTCGTCGACGCGCTGCCGGTAACCGCAGTGGTGGCAGACGAGCATCTGATTGCCCTGATGGTACGTCAGACTGACGCTGCAGTTCGGACACGAATACGTTGCGCCGCATTCAGCACAGGTGACGAGCTTACTCGCACCGCGCCGGTTGAGAAACAGGATGCTCTGTTCATCGCGGCGGAGGTTTTCCTCCAGCTCGGCATAGAGCACGGAGCTGATCGAGCCGGAATTCCCGTTTCGCAGCTCCTGCTTCATGTCGGCAATGATGACATCGGGGAGCTTGCGCGCGTTGAAGCGATCCGGCAGCGTAAAATAGTGATAGCGGCCGGTCTCGGCGTAATAGCGGCTGACAACGTCCGGCGTCGCCGAGCCGAGCAGCAGCAGCGCGCGATGCTGCGCACAGCGAAATTTTGCCACGTCGCGCGCGTGGTAGCGTGGCGTGCTCTCGGATTTGTAGGTGTCCTCCTGCTCCTCGTCGATGATGAGCAGGCCGAGGTTCTCCATGGGCGCAAAGACGGCGCTGCGCGTGCCGACGACGACGCGCGCAAGGCCGGCGCGGATGCGCTTCCACTCATCATAACGCTCCGAGAGCGGAAGTCCGCTGTGCAAAACGGCCACCGCATCGCCGAAGTACGCGGAAAACGCCTCGATCATCTGCGGCGTCAGCGAGATCTCGGGCACGAGCAGGATCGCCCCCTGTCCTGCCGCAAGCGCCTGCTCGATCAGGTGCAGGTACACGAGTGTCTTGCCGCTGCCGGTCACGCCGAACAGCAGCGCCGCCTGTGCATCCGGCGAGCGCAGCAGCGCCTGCAGACCGGAAAACACCTCTGCCTGCGCCGCCGTGAGCACAGGGATGGGCTTAGGCTGCCCGGTATAATGCGTCGGGCGGCGGAAATAGGGCTCCGTATCGATGTGAACGAGCTCCTGCCGCACAAGCGTCTTCATAGACGACTTCGGTGCACCGGTAAACTGACACACCTCGTCGGCCGAGGCGCGTCCGATCGTACACAGCAGCTCCAGGATCGCAACCTGATGCGGCGCGCGTCTGCGGCGGCGGATCTCCTCCTGCGCCTCCTCAAGCGAGACGGCAAGGCTCGCATATTCGAGCTGCTTGTCGCGCACGACGCGCTTTTCCGCGCCCTCGACGGTCAGGAGCTTTTGCTCCACAAGCCAGTGCAGCGTACTCGCGGGATCTTTGTCGCCAAACGCCGTCTGCAATGTCTCCAGCGGGCAGCGCCCACCATGCGCAAGCACGGTCTCGAGCGCCAGCCGCCGCTGCTTGGAGCGGCCGCAAAGCGTGAGTGCCGCATCAGCATCCAGCTCCGGCGCAGCGCAGTAGACCGTGCTGACCCGATACCAGACACCGGCCGGCAGGATCGCGTGCAGCGCATCGTAGATGGTACAGAAAAAGCGGTCATGCATCCAGATGGCGAGCCGGATCAGCTCCGGTGAGAGAATGGGCTCAGGGTCAAGCTGACGCGTGATGGGCTTGAGTTTTGGGTCATCCTGCGCCTGATCGAGCGCGAGCACCATGCCCTCACACGGGCGGTTGCCGCGCGAAAACGGCACCATGACACGGCAGCCGGGGCGGAGCGTATCCGTCAGCGGCTGCGGGATCTTATACGTATACGGTCGGTCAAACGCAAACGTTGCAGCCAAAACGGCGACCTTTGCGACCGGGATCTGCAGCATCTGCGCGCCTCCTCTCCGAAAAAATCAGGCGGGTAGTGCCCGCCTGAAGGATTATTCCTTGTGCACGACCTGAAGGCGGCCGTCATACACCTCGTCGATCGCCATGGACACCGGCTTGGTATCCAGCGGCTCGCCGGCGGCCTGTGCGGCGGCGGCAATGTTGCGCGCGCGGCGCGCGACCAGGTTCACCAGAAGATAGCGGCTGCCGGCCTTTTCGGCCAGAACGCTCATGGGGGGATACAGCATCATTTTTCAAGCACCTCTGTAAAATAGTTTTTCCGATCGGGATAGCGGCAGCACTCTGCCGTGATGATGGCGTCGAGCTCCTTGGCTGCAACGTCGGGATCGTCGTTGATAACAACGTAATCATAGGTATACGCCAGCGCGCATTCACGCCGCGCCTGTGCCAGCCGCTCGCAGATCTTCTGCTCATCGTCCGTATGGCGGCCGCGCAGGCGGCGCTCAAGCTCCGCAAAGGACGGCGGCATCATAAAAACGCGAATCGCGTCCGGCCGCTTCTCGCTGATCTGGTGCACACCCTGCACGTCGATATCCAGCAGGACATGCACACCCTCAGCGCAGCGCCGCTCGACATAGCTCTTCGGCGTACCGTAGCAATTGCCGACATATTCGGCATGCTCAAGCAGCTCATCCGACGCGACCATAGCGTCAAACGTCGTGCGTGTAACGAAGAAGTAGTCCGCTCCGTCGACCTCGCCGGGGCGCGGGGCGCGCGTCGTGGCAGAGACGGAAAAGCACACGTCATCGCGCAAGCGCATCAGGCGCGAGATGACCGTGCTCTTTCCGGTGCCCGAGGGGCCGGAGATCAGGATCAGCTTCCCTGTCTGGTGGTTCATATCATATCTCCTCCGGTTTCCGTATCTGTGGCCTCAACACGGGCCTGTACCGCATCCGGCGGCAGCGCCGAGAGCACGGCGTGGCCGGTATCCATGATGAGGACGGCCTGCGTTTTTCGGCCGTAGGTCGCATCGATGAGCATGCCGATCTCCCGGCTGTCCTGCACGATGCGCTTGATGGGGGCGGAATCCGGACTGACGACAGCCAGCAGCCGCTCCGAGGAAACATAGTTTCCGTATCCGATGTTGATGAGTTTCAAGTCGCCGCTCCTTACTCGATGTTCTGGATCTGCTCACGGATCTTCTCGATCTCAGACTTGAGGTCCACGACCACCTTTGCGATGTCTGCATTCTGGCACTTGGAGCCGATGGTATTTGCCTCACGGTTAAATTCCTGAATCAGGAAGTCCGCCTTGCGGCCGACCGGGGAACCGCTCTCAAGCATCTGGCGCAGCTGCGCAATGTGGCTGCGCAGGCGCACCGTCTCCTCGTCGACGGCGACATGGTCGGCAAAAATGGCGGCCTCGGCAATGATGCGTGCCTCGTCGATATCGGTCGCGGCGAGCACCGTCTCGAGCTTCTGGCGCAGGCGCGCCTCATAGGCGGCTGCCGTCTCGGGAGCGGCCGTTTCTACGCGCGTCACCAGCGACTCGATGCGCGCGAGCTTTTCAGCCACGTCCGCACAGAGCTTTTCACCCTCGCGCTCGCGCATCTGGTCATAATCCGCCAGTGCCTGCTGCGTCAGCTCGATCAGGCCGGAACGGATCTTATCCTGATCCGCCTCCGCCTTTTCCACGGACAGGATGTCCGGAAAACGCATGAGCGACATAAGCGACATGTCGTTTTTCAGATCATAGCGCACGGCGAGCGCGTTGAGCGTGTCAATATAAGCGCGCAGCAGCGGCTCGTTCACACGCAGGACGGTGTCCTCCGCCTGCGAGGAGTCGATCGTGACAAACACGTCCAGCTTGCCGCGGCTGACGTGCTGCTGGATGGTGGATTTGACCGCGTCCTCGGCGAAGAGGAAGTTGCGCGGCATGCGCACGGCAATATCCAAGTAGCGGTTGTTGACGCTCTTGAGCTCGACCGTAACGCTCAGTCCCTCGACGGTGCCCTTCGCGCCGCCATAGCCGGTCATACTTCTAATCATTTGCTCTTACCCTTCTTATCTCAAGTCTCCAGGACCTGAATGATCTCAAATGTAATGGGGCTCGCTTTCTTGCGGCGCTGGTACACGACATTGCACGCCACGCCGAGCGCGAAAAACGCAAAACCGATCAGCACGCAGCCGCCCTCACCCCAGCCGAGCGCGCTGCCGATGGCATAACCCAGAAACAGGAGCACAAACGGCACCAGATACAGCAGCGCAGCCGCACCGAGCACGTCCGACGTCTTGCTCTCAATGACGACCTTCTGACCCGGCAGCGCCGAGACCTTATTGAGCGCCTCGGCCCGGATACGGCTCTGAAACACGCACGCCTCACACGACTCACACGTACCGCCGCAGGCCGTGCCGCGCTCCACCTCCACCTCCGCCACATGGCGGCTGATCAGTTTGGTCACCACAGCATTCTGCGTCATCGTATCATCCTCCTGTAAAACGCACATTCACGACATACTCTCCGACCGCACCGGCGTTGGAGAAGCCGTCCACATAGATCTTCGCCGGAACGGCGACCGTGCCGCTCGTGGCCTTATAATTGGTCAGATCCACGACCACGCGCACGTTCTCCGCCGTGATCTGCGAGATCACATCCTCCGGCGCGCGCACAGTCACAGCCAGCGACGTCGTCATGATCTCAACACTGCGGGTCGTGCCGGTCGTCGTGATGTTCGTCGCCGTGATCTTCTCCGTCGCCAGGCCTCGGACAGAGACGCGCACCGTCGCCTCCGTAACGCCGCTGAGGTTGCGCAGGTCATTTTCCAGCGGAATCGTGACCGTCTTCTCATACGACGTAGCAAAGCCGGACAGATCGATCGTCGCAACGACGATCTGATTGAGCTTGCTGAGCACATCCGTGTCACCGGCGACCTGAATGCTCTTGGGCTCAATATCGACGACGCAGTTTTCCTCCGTCGCTCCGGCGCCGCCCACAAGTGATACCTTGAGCGGCAGCTCCTTATTCATCAGCACCGGCATCGACACGCTGACCGTGTCATAGTTGCCGGAGATCTCCTTGGGCTTGAGCTTATTGCCGTCCTTATCGAGCAGGACATAGGGGCAGTTGGTCGGTGCGATGGACTTATCCAGATCCGTGCGCGTGACATACACACAGATGCTGTCGACCACGTCGAGCTCCTCCTGCGGGCCGTAGAGCGTGATGGACGACGGCTCCACCTTGATGGGCTCAGCTGTGTAACCCTCCTTGACGCTTCCGGTAAAGACACCCTTGACCTCCAGCGTCTTGTTGGCCTCCTGCACGACGGAAAAACTGATAGTCTCTGGCGACTTGCTCAGGACCGTGATGCTGCTCTTGTCGACATTGGTCGGATACTGCAGCGAATAGCTCACCTGCATCTCGCGCGCCTGCGAAATGCCGGACACGTCAATGACCGCAGACAGATCCGCAGAGCTGAGATTTCCGAGCACACGCCGCGTGCCCTTGAGACGCACGGTCACGCTGTCGGCGTCGGCATCCGTCACGATCAGGCCGCGCGCGGCGCGCAGATCGTCCGCGCCCTGATACACGACCTTGACATTGGAAAACGTCTTTTCGATCGTCGTCTCCTCCGTGGACATGATATACATCCACAGCAGGAACGAGCCCAGCAGCGAAATGATGATCCAAAACGCCTTACTGCTGATGATTTTGTTGATTGTCGTCTTTTTTGTCATAGCGGTTCTCCCGGCGAAGCGGATTGAGTTTCTTCACGAAATCGACAAAAACGTCCCAGCGCCTACGCTGCTGCTCCTCCTCGGGCAGAAGCTCACTGCGCAGGATCGCCTCAAAGGTCTCTGCGGAAAGGCGGCGCTTGAGCATACCGTCCACAGCGATGGAGATGCCCCCGGTCTCCTCGGAGACGATCACGACCACAGCGTCCGAATGCTCGCTCATGCCGATGCCCGCACGGTGGCGCGTACCGAGATCGGGGCTGAGATTCGTGTTGCTCGTCAGCGGCAGGACACAGCCGGCCGCCGCAATGCGGCCGTCGCGGATCACGACTGCGCCGTCATGCAGCGGCGCTTTGGGATAGAAAATATTCTTGAGCAGTTCCGCCGTCACATCGGAATTGACGGTCGTGCCGCTGCGCATCTGCTCGTCGAGCGTTACACCGCGCTCAAAAACAATAAGCGCGCCGGTCTTGGTCGATGACAACTGCGTGCACGCGGCGATCGTCTGCGAGATGACGTTATCCATACCCAGCGTCTCAAGCGGCTTCGCCCCGAAGCTCGGGAACGTTTTGCTGCCCATGCGCTCGAGCAGACGGCGCAGCTCCGGCTGAAAGATGATCACGAGCGCGATGAGTCCGAGCTCGACCGTCTTTTGCAGGAGGCGGTTGAACATCGTCAGCTTCAGCACACCCGAGAGCCAAAGCGCAATCAGGATCAGCAGAATACCGCGCGCAAGGCGGAACGAATTCGTCTTGCGGATGAGCATGATGATATTGTAGATCAGATAAGCGACGATCAGAATATCCACGATGTCCGAAAACCGCATCGTCGACACCAGAATCGTCAGCTTCGCCCAGAAGGCTGCAAGTTGTGCCATAAGCATTCCCTCGGCTGTTGGTTTCTGTTTTGCGGGCGCAAAACGCCAATCTTATGAATTATAATATTATACCCTACAAACCCGTGAATTTCAATACAAAAATCCGCTTTTGCCTGTACGCAGGATGTCATGAAACGCGCGTGCCGTGTGTGCAATGTCCGCGTCCGTCGTAAACGGCGACAGGCTCAGCCGCACCGTGCCGGTCTCGAGCGTGCCCGCAGTGCGGTGCGCGACCGGCGCACAGTGCAGCCCCGCGCGCACGGCAATGCCGCTGTGCGCAAGCGCCTGTGCCAGCGTCTCGCAGTCCATATCGCGGCAGCGAACGGACAGCACCGCCGTCTGACAGGACGCGTCCGGTGATGCAAACACTTCCAGCCGTGTCTCCCTGCGCAGGCGCTCGCTCAGATTCTGCGAAAGTCTTCGCTCCCGCCGGGCGATATTGTCCACGCCCTGCGCGGACACGTAGCGGATACCCGCCAGCAGGCCCGCGATGCCGGGGACATTGTGCGTGCCCGCCTCAAGCCGGTCGGGCAGCTGTTCCGGCATGGTCTGGAGTATGCTTTGTGAACCGGTACCGCCATACAGCAGCGGCTCCGGCTGCACGAAGCACAGCAAAATGCCCGTTCCCTGCGGCCCGAGCAGTCCCTTGTGCCCCGGCATGGCGACAAAGGCCGCACCGAGCGCGGATGCATCCAGTGCGACGCAGCCGGCCGCCTGCGATGCGTCCACGATCAGCGGGACGCGTGCCGCTGCGCAGAGCTCCGCGATCTCTTGCACCGGCAGCAGATAGCCGAACACGTTCGACACCATCGTGCACACGGCCGCCCTCGCTCCCGGCAGCGCGCGCCGGAAAGCATCGACCGCCGCCGCAGGATCGAACAGCGGGCTCGCCGCAACGCGCACCTGCGCGCCCAGGGCATATAACGGGCGCGTGACGGAGTTGTGCTCATAGCCGGAGATCACGACCGGATCGCCGGGCGAAACGAGCGAGTGAATGGCAATGTCGAGCGCGTGCGTCGCATTCATAGTAAACACAACGCGCTCCGGCTCCGGGACGTGAAAGAGCGCCGCAGCCGCCGCCCGACAGGCAAAGACCGTGTCGGCCGCGCGCATGGCAGCGCTGTGTCCGCCGCGGCCGGGGCTCGCCATCGTGCGTATTGCCATCGACGCTGCATGTGCCACCGACGGCGGCTTGAGTAGGCTCGTGGCCGCCGAGTCCAGATAGATCATACCGTCACCTCCTGGTAAGTACCGTCTTCCAGCAGGCGATAGATTTTTCCCCGCTGGATCGCTGCGCGGTCCAGGAGCAGCAGAGCGCGTTCCAGTTGGGTTTCCTTCAGTTTGACGCAATACGTGCATCCGGTTTTGGAGACGCTTAGCGGCGCTTTACGCACGACGGCAGTGATGCCCGCGCGCTCAAGCACCCGCGACGACCGCTGTGCATAGGTCAGCGACCGGCACAGGATCAGACAATAGCGCTGCATCATGAGCTCCCTCCCACATGGTGATGCACCATTCTATGCGGGAGCGGCGCCGGCGTTTACGCCTGTTTCTCGATCAACACGACCGCGTGCGCCGCGATACCCTCGCGCGCGCCGGTGAAACCGAGTCCCTCCTCGGTCGTCGCCTTGATACTGATGCGATCAACGTCCACATCCATGCATTGCGCCAGATTGCAACGCATCTGCGCAATGTGCGGCGCGAGCTTCGGCGCCTGTGCGAGCACCGTGCAGTCTAAGTTGCCAACCGTATACCCTTCGGCGTGCAGGCGCGCCACCACCTCGCGCAGCAGCGCCAGACTATCCGCCCCGGCAAATGCGGGATCCTTGTCCGGGAAAAGCTGACCGATGTCGCCCATGGCGGCCGCGCCGAGCAGCGCATCCATGACGGCGTGTGTGAGCACGTCGGCATCCGAATGACCGAGCAGGCCGGTCTCGTGCGGGATATCGACGCCGCCGAGGATAAGCCTGCGGCCGCGGACGAGGCGATGCACGTCATATCCGTGTCCAATGCGCATCATGCCTTGCCGCGCCTCCTCAGGATGAGCTCGGCAAGCTCGATGTCGATGGGCGTCGTGATCTTGATGTTCTCCTCCGAGCCCTGCGTCACGACGGGCTTCACGCGCAGCTGCTCGACCGCCGAGCAGTCGTCCGTGATGGCCAGATGCTTGCGCATGGCGTTGGTAAGCGCAGCCTTGATGAGATCCGCCTGAAACACCTGCGGCGTCTGAATGGCGGAGAGCGTCGAGCGGGCGGGCGTGCCGGTAATGATTCCGTCGGACGTTACCTTGACCGTGTCGCGCACCGGGATGCCGGGCGCGGCCGCGCGGCTCTTTTGCGCCGCGCTGATCGTATCGGTGATGATCACATCCGTCACGAGCGGGCGGGCGGCATCATGGACGCCGATGAGCGTGGCACGGTTGCTCGCAGCCAGCACACCGGCCAGCGAAGACTCCGCGCGCGTCATACCGCCGACGACGACCTTCGTCATCTTCGTGAGGGCATATCGGTCACGCAGCGCAGCGATCTCCTCGAGGCGCGACGTGCGCGTGACAACGATCAGCTCGTCGACCGCGGCACAGTTTTGCATCGCCTGCAGCGAGCGCACGAGCACCGGTATGCCGCCGACCTCCATCATCAGTTTGTCGCGCCCCATACGTTTGGACGAGCCTGCCGCCAGTACGACCATCGTGCAAAACGGCTTGCCGCCGAGCTTTGCCCTGATCTTCCCGTAAAGTGCCATAGGATCGCTCCTTTCTTTCCGTTGCTGTTATGTACATACACAGTTGTTATGGTTTTATTATAATCAGAAACACGCCCCGGCGCAAGGTGCGGGCAGCAAAAAAGCATCCCTGCACGCGTGTGCAGGGATGCTTTCAAAACCAATTACTCGTCGACATCGTCGAAGTCGATCTCGGGGATGTTGCCGGTGGCCTCACCGGTAGCAGAGATCTCATAGACGAGGGCGTCGGCCTCGGGAGCCATCGGCTTCTTGGCCGGGCGCTCACGCACCGGAGCCGGCTCGGGAGCGGTCAGCGCGCGGATGGACAGGGAGATCTTGTGCTTCTCCTCGTCGATCGCGGTGATCTTGGCATCGACAATGTCGCCGACGGTGAGCACCTCATCGGGCTTGCCGATGCGGCGGTTGGCAATCTGGGAGATGTGGATCAGGCCGTCAACGCCAGGCAGCACCTCGGCAAACGCGCCGAAGGGCATGAGCTTAACGATGGTGACCTTCGCCACGTCGCCGACCTGGAAGGTGGACGTGAACTTGGTCCAGGGGTTGCCGTTGGGGTCCTTGTAGCCGAGGGAGATCTTGTGGTTCTCCGCGTCGAAGCTGATAACGTAGACATCGACCTCGTCGCCGACGGACAGCACGTCGGACGGCTGCTTGATGCGGCTCCAGCTCAGCTCGGAGACGTGCACCATGCCGTCAATGCCGCCGATGTCAACAAACGCACCGTAGGACGTCAGGGACTTGACAACACCGTGATAGTGCTTGCCGACCTCGATCTCGCTCCAGATCTTCTCGGCGCGCTCGCGGCGCTCCTTCTGGGCGACAGCGCGGATGGAGCCGACAACGCGCTTACGGCCGCGATTGACCTCGGTGATCTTCAGACGCACGGTCTGGCCGACGAGCTCGGACATGGCCGCGTCCTTCGGCAGGCCAGACTGGGAAGCGGGCACGAACACGCGGATGCCCTTGACGGACACAACGATGCCGCCCTTGTTGTCCTCGGTGACCTTGCCCTCAACGATTTCGCCGCTCTCCTGCGCCTCTTCAATGGCAGCCCAGTTCTTCACGGCGTCCAGACGCTTCTTGGAGAGCATCGCAGTGCCTTCGACATCGTTGACGCGCACAACACTCGCCTCAATGCTGTCGCCGACGTGCAGGACATCTTCAACCTTGATGCCGTCGTCGGTGAACTCGCTGGTCGGGATGAAGCCGGAATACTTGGTGCCGATATCGACACTGATCTCGGTGGCGGAAATGGCCACGACCGTACCGGTTACCTTTTCTCCATTATATATAGGCTTGAGAGATGCCTCCAGCATTTCATCAAAATTTTCAGTCTCCATGGGATTTTCTTGAGTCAGGATCTCGTCGCTCATCTTTTGTTTTACCTCCTTAATGATCCATGCAGGCACGGAGGCCCCGGCTGTCAGGCCGACCGTATCCGCATGTACGAACGCGCTTGTATCAAGCTGCGCTGCGTTTTCAATAAATTGCACGTTTGCACACGCACTGCAGCAGATCTCGTAGAGATGGCGGCTGTTTGCACTGTGGCTGCCGCCGACAACGACCATTGCGTCGCAGTTGCGGGCCATCTGCGCGGCCTCTGTCTGACGTGTAAACGTAGCACCACATATTGTATCAAACAATTTGGCGTTTGTACACTCTTTTTTTATAATTTTCTGACATTCCAGCAGTTTTTCTTGCGTTTGGGTCGTCTGAATGACAACAGTCAGCGGTTTTGCACAGTCGATGGTGCCGTCAGCGATACGCGCGGCGAGCTGTGAGGCGTCATTGACCACAATTGGGGATGTGCACCAGCCGCAGATCGCACGCACCTCCGGGTGGTCGGCGGCTCCGATGATGACCGGCTGCCGCCCCTCAGCGGAGGCCTCCGCCACGATCTCGTGGATGCGCTTGACCTTCGGGCAGGTCGCGTCATACACCGTCGCGCCCGTGCTCTGCACGGCCTCAAACTCCGCACGGCTGACGCCGTGGGATCGGATGATGACCGACGCGCCCTGCGGGATCTGCTCCGGTCCGTCCGCGACCGTGAGCCCCTCGGAGCGCAGGTGCTGCACAACATCATCGTTATGAATCAGCTCACCGAGGCTGTAGCAGTTCGCCTCGGCCGCAAGCATCTCCTCGGCCATTTTGACCGAGCGGCTGACGCCGAAGCAAAAACCGGCAGACTTGGCGACGCGCAGCTCTCTCATGCGTCCGCCTCCAGTCCGAAGCGCGTGCGGATGGCTGCGCACACGGCATCAATGCTCTGCTCGAGCGTGAGATCGCTCGTGTCGATGTGCACGGCGTCCGGCGCTGCCTTGAGCGGCGCAATGGCGCGGTGGGTATCGTCATAATCGCGCTGCTCGAGCTCACGCAGCACGTCGGCATACGGCTCCTGAATGCCCTTTTCCTGCAGCTGACGCCAGCGGCGCTGCGCGCGGCACTCCGCCGAGGCGGACAGAAAGATCTTCAGCCCGGCATCCGGCAAAACGACCGTGCCGATATCGCGTCCGTCCATAACGACGCTGTGCGTGCGGGCAAGGCTGCGCTGCATATCGAGCAGGAACGCACGCACGACCGGCAGCGCCGACACGCGCGAGGCAAGCAGCGACACCTCCGGCAGACGGATCGTTTCCGAAACGTCCTCTCCGTTGAGCAGCATCCGCTGCTCCCCCGCCGCATCATACACGAGCTCGATGCGCAGCGTCGGCAGCAGCGCCTGCATGGCATCGGCATCCGAGCAGTTCACGCCGGCGCGCTCTCCGGCAAGACCGACGGTGCGGTAGATCGCACCGGTGTCCACATAGATCAGACCGAAGCGGCGCGCAGCCGCGCGGGCGATCGTACTTTTTCCGGCACCGGAAGGGCCGTCAATGGCAACGGTAATATGAGTATCCAAAACGTTCGTTTCCTTTCCTCGTTATGTGCAGACAGCGTTTCCGGCCACATAGCCGGTGCTCCACGCGATCTGCAGGTTATAGCCGCCGGTGTAGGCGTCCAGATCGAGCACCTCTCCGGCAAAATACAGCCCCGGCATCCGCTTGGATGCCATGGTGCGGGGATTGATCTCCTTGACAGACACGCCGCCGGATGTGATGATCGCCTCACTGATCGGGCGCGTACCGCACACGGAGACCGGGAAATGCTTAAACAGTTCCACGAGCTTGTGCCGCTGTTCGCGCGTGACGGTGTTGACCTTCGTATCCTCCGGAATACCGGACAGGCGCACGAGCACCGGGATCATGGCATGACCCGCAAGATCATAGAGCGCGTTCTTAAAGTCCCGGTTGGCATATTTCTGAAAATCACGCAGGATGCGCGCATCGAGCTTCTTTTCATCCAGCGCCGGCTTCAGGTCGATGGACAGGCGGTAGGTGTGCTGCGAGAAGTCGCGCATATGCGCACTTGCCGACAGGACCAGCGGGCCGGAGACACCGAAATGCGTGAAGAGCATCTCGCCGAGGTCGGAATAGACCTGTTTATTGTTTTCATCATAGACCGTGAGCGTCACGTTGCGCAGGGAAAAGCCCTGCATCTCGGCGCACCAAGGGTCATTGGATTCCAGCGGCACGAGCGAGGCGCGCAGCGGCGTGACCGTGTGGCCGAACTGCTGCGCAAAGCGATAGCCGTCGCCGGTCGAGCCGGTGAGCGGGTACGACATGCCGCCGGTGCAGACAACGGCCGCATCGCAGTCAATCGTGCCCTCCGTGGTCACGACGGCGGAAACTGCGCCGTCGCGCGTCAGAATATCGGTCGCAGCGGCGTGCAGAACGCGCCCCCCTGCGTGCGCATAGGCGCGCTCAAGCGCATTGGCGATGTCGTGCGAGCGGTCGGAGACCGGAAACACGCGGTTGCCGCGCTCGGTCTTGAGCGGCACGCCGAGGGATTCAAACAGCGCCATCGTGTCGCGCGGCTCGAAACGGTTGAGCGCGCTGTAGAGAAAGCGTCCATCGCCGGGGATGTTTGCAAGCACGGTCTTGATGTCGCAATTATTCGTCACATTGCAGCGGCCTTTTCCGGTGATGCGCAGCTTCTTGCCGAGCATCTTGTTCGGCTCGAGCAGCACGACGCTCAGCCCGCGCTGCGCCGCCGTGAGCGCACACATGGACCCTGCCGCACCGCCGCCGATCACGACTACATCAGCTTTCAACGGTTCCATACACCTCGTATTCTTTCCAGACGTTCTCCAGCTCCCGGAAGGTCTCGAACGTGCGCGCACGGTCGCGCGCACTGACCGCCATGATGAGCGCGTTGATCATGCTCAGCGGTGCGACGAGAGAATCCAGGAACGAGACCATCTCACTTTTCGTATACAGGCAGACGTCCGAGATCTCATTGAGCGGCGAAACCTTGCCGTCCGTCAGGCCGAGGCAGCGTGCACCGTGGTCGCGCGCAAACTTCATGGCGCTGATCGTGCGCTTGGAATAGCGCGGGAAGCTGATGCCGATGATGAGGTCGCCCTCACCGATGCGCAGCAGCTGCTCGTAGACCTCGCGCGCGGCGATCTCCTTGACAACGGTGACGTTGTCGAGAAGGAGCTTAAGATAGGTCGCCAGAAAATCCGCCAGCGTCGTGGACGTGCGCATGCCGATGATGTAGATATGTTTTGCGGACAGGATCATGTCGACCGCCTGATTGAAGTAATCCTGATCGATCTCGTCGAGCGTGGCCTGAAGGTTATTGATGTCGGCACGCAGCACCGCTTTGAGTACATCATGCCCGTCCATGGTGCTCTCAGCCGCCTCGATGCGCTCGACCGAGGTCAGACGGTTGCGCACGATCTCCTGCAGCGCTTTTTTCATGCCGGGATAGCCCCGATAGCCGAGGTCGGCCGCAAAGCGCACGACGGTCGACTCACTCACGCCGGTCACTTCGCCGAGGCGCGCCGCCGTCATGAAGGCCGCCTTATCATAGTTCTTGAGAATAAACTGCGCGATCGTCCGCTGCCCCTTCGAAAAGGAGGGGAATTTATGCTCCAAAACAGACAATATATCCATTTTCATATGTTCACCTTGCAAATACGCATTTTTTGCTGCTATGTCGCAGCGTATTTTTATATTTTAAGCAAATGCCGGGTATTTTGCAAGTCACATCTGCAACTTTTGCGCGAAAAACTTGCATAAACTTCCTCGCCTCAAAGGTGCGATTTTAGGTAGGCGACCTCCTCGTCGGTCAATTCCCGCCACCGGCGCGGCGCGAGTGTGCCGAGGCGCAGCTCTCCCTCCGCCACGCGCACAAGGCGCAGCACGCGCAGACCCGCGAGCGCGCACAGGCGGCGCACCTGCCGGTTGCGCCCCTCATGGATCGTGACGGACAGGCGGTCAGGCGCGAGCACCGTCACCTCCGCCGGGCGGACGCGATAGCCCTCCAGCTCCGTGACGGCGTGCATGACCTCTGCTGCCGCTGCAAGATCGCCGCCCGCAACGTCGACCTCATACGTCTTGGTGATCTCGTGCGACGGGTGCATAAGGCAGTTTGCGATCTCACCGTCATTCGTCAAAATGAGCAGCCCCTCGGAATCCAGATCCAGCCGGCCGACCGGATACAGCCGCTCCCCCGCCGTGGCCACGAGATCCGCCACCGTTTTGCGGCCGCGCTCGTCATGCAGCGTCGTGACATAGCCGCGCGGCTTATTGAGCATTATGTACCGCTTCGGCGCTCTGGACGGCAGCGGACGGCCATCAATGCAGATGACGTCGGTCTCCGGGTCTGCCTGCGCGCCGAGCTGTGCAACGCAGCCGTTGACGGTCACGCGGCCTGCGGAGATCATTGTCTCAGCCGCGCGGCGGGACGCAACGCCCGCCTCAGAAATGCACTTTTGCAGCCGTTGCTGCATTGTCATCACCTCAAAATTCAGGATAGTAAGCGGAAAAATACCGGCTGACGCGCGTCCACAGGCGGCCAAGCCGTGCAAACGGCGTGGCCTTCACGCTCGGGTCAAGCGCCGCGGGTTCGGCATAGCAGAGCGCCACGGAGACGCTTTGCCCATCCGGCCCGGTCGCCGTCAGCGTGCCCGCCCGCGTCCCTTGCTGCACCGGTGCAAACGCAAAGCGCGGCAGCTCCGCCGTGAGCGTCACCGTATCCTCCGGCCGCAGGAGCAGATAAGCCTCCCGCTCCGGTGTTACCGCGCAGACCTGCACCGTGCCGGAGAGCACCGGAACGGCATACACCGGCGTATCTGCGGCAACGGCGCGATACGCATAGTTTTCAAACGCCCAGTCGAGCAGGCGCGTGTGATCATTCCAGTCGTCCGGATCCGAGAGCGTCACACAGACAAAGCGCGTCGCGCCGCGCTGTGCACAGGACACGAGTGCGCGTCCGGACGCCTTCGTGTAGCCGGTCTTGACGCCGATCGCGCCGTCATAGCAGCGCAGCAGCCGGTTGTGATTGACGAGCGTTTGCCCTCCGATAGTCGCGCGCTCGGTGGCCACGATGGCACAAAATGTGTCGTTCGCCATGGCCGCACAGGTGAGCGCCGCCATGTCGCGCGCCGTGGAATAATGCCCCTCGGCATCAAGCCCGTTGGGGTTTTCAAAGGCGCTGCCGGTCATGCCGAGCACACGCGCCTTATCGTTCATCATGTCTGCAAATGCCTGCACCGAGCCCGCCGTGTGGCATGCGAGCGCGAGCGCGGCGTCATTGCCGGACACGAGCATCATGCCGTAGAGCAGCTCCTCGACCGTATACGTCTCTCCGGCGCGCAGATACATCGACGAGCCCTCGACCGCCGTGTATTCCGGCAGGATCTCGACCGGTTCCCCGAGCGCACAGTGCTCGAGCACGACGAGCGCCGTCATGATCTTCGTCGTGCTGGCAATACCGAGGCGTGCGTCCGCATTCTTTTCATAGAGCACCGTTCCGGTCTCGGGATGCACGACGATGGCGGCCTGTGCCGCATTATCCGTCCCGGCAGCGTAGGCGCGCGGCGCACACGGCAAGAGCATGGCGAGCACGCACAGGAGCGCAAATATCGTTCGTTTCAAAACAAGCACCACCCTTTTGAAATTTCGGGCGGTGCTTATTATGGGCGCTCAGAGCGTGAATTATACTTTGTCGGCCTTGCGCTGGTCGATGAACCGGTCGATGCGGTCAAAGACCTGCGGGGTCATGTCGATGAGCCGGTCGAACGTGTTCGAGGCGGGCGGCATGACGTTGAGCATACGCACATTGCCGTCCTTGACGATCAGGAAGCCCATCGGCTCGACCTTGACGCCTGCGCCGCTGCCGCAGCCGACGCCGTTTTTGTTCTCCTTCATCGGAAACTCCGACCCGCCGCTGGCAAAGGCGAAGCTGACGCGGGAGAGCGGAATGAGCGTGATATCGTCCGGCGTCGTGATCGGTTCGCCGACGACGGTGTTCGTGTCCACCATTTCCTTGATCTTGCTCATAGTCGCAGTCATGACTGCACTGATTTGATTATCCATTGCTGACCTTCCTTTCCTGCGTGTCCGGCGCGGTCTTTGCGCGCGCGGCGCGAGCCTTCTTTGCCTGCAGCTTTTGCTTCAGATATCCGACGCCGAATATCAGCGCGACGGCGACGATCTGCCCGATGCGGATCGTGCAGACGATGCGTGCGTCGATGCGCGGACGCTCGGCATCAAAATCCACGCCGGTCTGAATGTCCCGCTCGTCGATGCACAGCGTCCGCTCAGCCAGCGGCGTGAGCGCTCCGAGCGCGGCGTTGACACAGCCGAACGCCAGAGCCGTGTCATACGGGTCGGGTGCGCCGGACACGAACACCAGCCGCAGCAGCCGCACGTGCAGCTTCTGCCGCAGACGATCGAGCGCCTGCAAGCCGAGCTCCGCCAGATTGAACAGCATCTGCGCGTCTGGCGGCGCAGACTTTTTCTTCTCTTTTTTCTTCTTCGGTTTTTTGGGTCTCGCCTTCCCGGGCTTTGCATCCGGTGCCTTCGGCAGCAGGTGCAGCCGCGCCGGACCGATGCGCGCCGCGAGGGAAAACGCTCCCTCGGCGTACGCCGCATCCACGCCGACCGGCAGCAGATTCAGCAGCGTCAGCACCAGCGCGATCGCCAGGATGATCCACAGGGCCGTCAATCAGCATCACTCCCCTGTCGGTTTTTCCTCCGTGTCGGTCAGCTCCATCTGTTCGCCGCGGCCGCGCAGCTCCGAGATGGCCTGTTCGAGCTTTTCCGCGCCCTCATCGGACGACAGATCCGGCAGCACAGGCAGCTCGTCGAGCGACTGCATACCCATGGTGCGCAAAAACAGCGCACTCGTGCGGTACAGTGACGGGCGGCCGGGTGCATCAAGCTTGCCGCAGGACTCAATGAGCCCGCGCTCCAGTAGCGTTGTGACCGTGTAGGCGCTGTCCACGCCGCGCACCTGATCGACATATGCGCGCGTGACCGGCTGAAAATATGCCACGATCGCCAGCACCTCCAGCGCCGGCTGCGAGAGTTTGGGCGGCTTGCGCTGCTCGAGCGTGCGTCGGATGTAGTCGGCATACTCCGGTGCGGAACAAAGCTGCAGCAAATCGTTCATCTGCACCAGGCGCATACCGCAGCGGTTTTCCTCATACGCCGCGGCAAGTTCCTTGGCAGCCGAGATGATCGTCTGCGTCTGCTCACCGGTGACAAGCGCGATGCGCGACGCCGGCACGGGATCACCCGCTGCAAATAAGATGGCCTCAATGACCGAAAGCAATTCGTCGTGTTCCATAAAATTTCTCACTCAACAATGGATTCCAGAATATCGTCCGTCGTGCCGCCCGTGAAGCTTGCGACATACTCGCCGTTTTGCTCCGAGAGCATCAGGTGGCCGAGACTGCACAGCTCGAGCACGGACAAAAAGGTCGCCACGATCTCGCTGCGGCTCGCGCACTGACCGTAGAGCGCGTTGAGCGGCATGCTCCCCCGCTCACGCAGCTCGTCAATGAGCGTGCGGCACTTATCGCGCACACTGTAGATGATGCGCTTGGGCGCTGCCAGCTGCAGCGTATCCGTCGACGCTGCACCACCGCGCGTAAAAACGGACAGCAGCGCGCGCAGAAGATCGGCCTCCTCGATGCGGTAGCGATACTCCCCCGTCGCCTTCGGCAGCGGCTCCGGCGGGCGCGACAGATAGTGCAGCCCGGTCTGCGCCGCGGCCTCGAGCATCGGCGTGACGGTTTTGACCGCCGCATACGTATCCTTGCACTTGAGCTGCTCGAGCGAGGCAATGAGCTGCTCAAGCTCCGTGACCTCCTTCTCCTCGGTGAGAAGCATACGCGTCTTGATATAGAGCAGATACGACGCCATCTGCACAAACTCGCTCGCGATCTCGAGATCGAGCTTTTCCATGGCGTTGAGGTACTCCAGATACTGATCGAGGATGTCCGAGATCTTGATGTCGCGGATCTCGATCTTATTCTTCGACAGCAGCAGCAGGATCAGGCTCAGCGGACCTTCAAAATCCGCCATCTCGCTCTTGTCGTGGATGATGCCCTCGAGAAAATAAGTTGGATCGCCCGGCTTAGCCGAAGATGCCGATAAGTTCATAGCCCCACTCCGCAAATACAAAGAGTTTGTCAAACGCGGCCTCCGTCACCGTGGTGAGCGGCTTGCCGAGCACGCCGGTCGCGACCAGCACGAGCAGCAGGATCATCCCATAGCGCTCATAGCGCATCAGCTTTGCATAGGCCGCGTCGGGCAGCAGCGCAAAGAGCACCTTCGAGCCGTCGAGCGGCGAGACCGGGATGATGTTGAAAATGGCCAGTGCCAGACTGATGTACGCCGTCAGCCAGATCATGTCCAGCAGAAACTGTACTGAGTACAGCGCCCGGTACAGCAGGCCGTATAGAAACAGAAACACCAGCGCGAGCAGCACATTGGACACCGGACCGGCCAGCGCCGTAAGCGCCATGCCGCGCTTGGGATTGCGAAACCGCATCATATTCACCGGTACGGGCTTCGCCCAGCCGAACTTGAACACGACCATCATCAGCAGACCCATCATGTCGATATGTTTGAGCGGGTTGAGCGTGAGACGCCCGGCGTCCTTCGCCGTCGGATCGCCGAGGCGATACGCGATCCAGCCGTGCGATACCTCGTGAAACGTGATGCACAGCAGCGCCGGAACGACCGACAGCACGATATTGAGCAGATATGACCAGTCGAGCCCGTTCCAGATCGATTGCAGTGTGTTCACGCACGCACCTCCCATTCCTACAAAATTGCATTATAGCAAGTCCCCGTCAAAAAAACAAGTGCAGAGCGCGCAATCGCACGCTCTGCACAGCGTTTCTGATTCAGCCAACGGCACGCAGGATCTCCCCGAGCAGCGCCTCGCGGCCTGTACCCTTTTCCGCCGAAAACGGCAGCAGCACCGCGTCATCCGGCAGCAAAAGCGTCGCGCGGATGCGCGCGAGATTCGGCTCGATCTCCGACTTTTTGAGCTTGTCGCACTTGTTGGCCACGACGACCATCGGGCAGCCGGTGGAATGAAACCACGCGGCCATCGTCTCATCATCCGCCGTGGGTTTGTGGCGGGCGTCGACGATCATGACGCCGAGCGTGATGCGCGCAGGGTCAGCGAAGAAATCCTCCATGAGCTTACCCCAGCGGTCGCGCTCCGTTTTGGCGACGCTGGCATAGCCGTAGCCCGGCAGGTCGACAAAGTACGCCCGGCGGTCGATGCAAAAATAATTGACATGGACGGTCTTACCGGGCTGCGAGCCAACGCGGGCAAAATTTTTGCGGTTGAGCAGCCGGTTGATGACCGAGGACTTGCCGACGTTCGACTTGCCGGCAAAGACGATGCACGGCAGGTCAGCCGCCAGAAAGCCGGACGGGCTGACGGCGGACTTGAGAAACTCCGCCTTATTCAGGTTCAGGGTCGGCATATGCTCACCTCACTGGCGCAGGTTGACGTTCGCGGTATCGGCGTGCGCGTCGGAATGCGCCGCCTTGACGGCCGCGGCAAACCGGCGGCCGAACGCGACGTCGAGGATCTTATCCACATGGTCGGTCGTGACGAACTTGAGCGCGCTGCGCACGGTCGGGTCGATCTCTTCCAGATCCTTTTCGTTCTCACGCGGGATGATGACCGTCGTGATGCCGATGCGCATGGCAGCCATCGTCTTTTCCTTCAGGCCGCCGATCGGCAGGATACGGCCGCGCAGCGTGATCTCACCCGTCATGGCGAGGTCGCGGCGCACGGGCGTGTTCGTGAGCGCGGAGATGACCGCGATGCAGATCGTGATGCCGGCTGACGGACCGTCCTTCGGCACGGCGCCCTCCGGGAAGTGGATGTGGATATCCTTGTTCTTATAAAACTCCGGGTCGATGCCGAGCAGCTGCGCACGGCTGCGGATATAGGTGACGGCGGCCTGCGCCGACTCCTTCATGACGTTGCCGAGGTTGCCGGTCAACTCAAGCTTGCCCGTGCCGTCGAGCACGGCGACTTCGACATCGAGCACTTCCCCGCCGACGGACGTCCATGCAAGGCCGCGCACGAGGCCGACCTCATCCTGCGCATAGACGCGCTCCGGCTCATAGCGCGCGGGACCGAGATAATTGGCCACGCTGCCGGCGCGCAGCTGCACGCTCTTGCACTCGCCGAGCGCGATGCGCTTGGCGGTCTTGCGGCAGACGGCGGCAAGGCTGCGTTCGAGCACACGCACACCGGATTCGCGCGTATAGAGCGTGATGATCTCACGGATGGCATCGTCGCTCACGCGCAGCTGCGCCTGCTTGAGACCGTGCTTTTTGCGCTGTTTCGGCAGCAGATGCTGCTTTGCGATCTGGAGCTTTTCCTCATCAGTATAGCTCGAGAGCTCAATGACCTCCATGCGGTCGAGCAGCGGGCGCGGGATGGTGTCGAGCGTGTTTGCCGTGAGCACGAAAAACACATCCGACAGGTCGACCGGGATCTCCATGAAGTTATCCCGGAAGTGATCGTTCTGCTCCGCGTCGAGCACTTCGAGCAGCGCCGAGGACGGGTCGCCGCGGTAGTCGCTGCCGAGCTTGTCGATCTCATCGAGCACCATGACGGGGTTCATGCTGCCGGCGATCGTGAGGCCGTTGATGATGCGGCCGGGCATCGCACCGACGTACGTCTTGCGGTGACCGCGGATCTCCGCCTCATCGTGCACGCCGCCGAGGGAGATGCGCGAGAGCTTGCGGTTCGTAGCATGGGCAATGCTCATGGCGATGCTCGTCTTACCCGTGCCCGGAGGGCCGACTAGGCACAGCACGCCGCCCTTGACATCGGGCGCGAGCTGGCGCACGGCCAGATATTCCGTGATGCGGTCCTTGACCTTTTCGAGGCCAAAATGCTCATCATCGAGCACCTTGCGCGCGGCGCGCACATCGAGCCGTTCCTCGGTGCGGGTGTTCCACGGCATCTCGAGGCAGATGTCCAGATAATTGCGGATGACGGACGCCTCCGACGAGCCGAACGGCTGTTTTTTGAGTCGGTCGACTTCCTTGAGCAGGCGCTGCTCGGATTCCTCCGGCAGGTGCAGCGCCTGGATCTTCTCCCGATAGGCGGTGCTCTCGGAGTCGGGGTCGTCCGCCTCGCCGAGCTCTGCCTGAATAATCTTCATCTGCTCGCGCAGCAGATACTCCTGCTGCGTCTGGTTGAGACGATCCTGCGCCGCCTCCTCAAGCTGATGCTGCAGGCCGAGCACACTCGTCTCATGCAGCAGCATTTTCGACAGCAGCGTGAGTCTGCGGCTCGGCCGCGTCTGCTCAAGCAGCTCCTGCTTCTGCTCGGGACGCAAAAATACGTGCTGCGCGATAAAATTCGACACAAAGCCGGCGTTCGTGCTGCCGAGCACCGTGATGACCGACTCCGGCGCCATGTTGCCGGACACGGTCACATAGGCGTCAAACAGGTTGCAGCAATGGCGGATGAGTGCCTCGATCCGCGCGGTCTTGCGCTCGGCGACGTCCGGCATCGGTTCGACCTCCGCCACAAAACAGGGCATATCGGTGCGCACGGCCAGCGTCCGGCCGCGCTCGATGCCCTCGGCCATGACGCGGACGGTCTTGCTGCCGGGCTGCTTCATCATCTGCTTGATGCGGCAGACCGTGCCCACGCCGTAGACGTCCTCCGGGGTGGGGATATCCGTCGCAATGTCGATCTGCGGCACCAGATAGATGATCTGATCGTCACTCATGGCCATGTTCAGCGCCGCGATGGACATACTGCGCTCGACCTCAAAGGTCAGCATCATGCCCGGGAACACGGTCAGGCCGCGCAGCGCCATCATCGGCAGACTGCGCCGGTCGGTAAATTCCACATGATCCATAGAATTTGTGTTATCCATTCAGATTCCTCTTTCGCTCAGGGGTACAAGGGTGCAGTCAGCGCCGGCTCACTGCTCCCGATGCTCGATGCGCGGCGGCTCGGTGCCGTCCACGCACGCTGCGGTGATGGTGATCTTGCTGATTGTCGGGTCGGACGGCACGGAATACATCAGATCCGTCATGACGCCCTCCATGACGCTGCGCAGGCCGCGCGCGCCGATCTCCATCGCGATCGCCTTATCCGCAATTTTGCCCAGTGCCTCGTCCTCAAATTCCAGCTCGACATCGTCAAACTGCATCAGCGCCTGATACTGCTTGGTCAGGGCGTTTTTGGGCTCTTTGAGAATGCGCACCATATCCTCACGGCTGAGGCTCGCCAGCGCCGTGATGACCGGCATGCGGCCGATCAGTTCCGGGATGATGCCGAACTTCAGCAGATCATGCTGCTGCACATTCTTCATGATCTCGGTCAGATTGCGCTCCTTGGCGCTCTGGATCTCGGCGCCGAAGCCCATGGACTTTTTGTCCATGCGGCGCTCGATGATCTTATCCACGCCGTCAAACGCGCCACCACAGATGAAGAGGATGTTCGTCGTATCGACCTGAATAAACTCCTGCTGCGGGTGCTTGCGTCCGCCCTGCGGCGGAACGTTTGCGACCGTGCCCTCAAGCAGCTTGAGCAGCGCCTGCTGCACGCCCTCGCCGGAGACGTCGCGCGTGATGGACGTGTTCTCGCTCTTGCGGGCGATCTTGTCGATCTCGTCGATATAAATAATGCCGCGCTGCGCACGCTCGACGTCAAAGTCTGCCGCCTGCAGCAGCTTGAGCAGGATGTTCTCCACATCCTCACCGACATAGCCGGCCTCGGTGAGCGTGGTCGCATCCGCAATGGCAAACGGCACGTCGAGCATCTTGGCCAGCGTCTGGGCGAAGAGCGTCTTACCGCTGCCGGTCGGTCCGATGAGCAGGACGTTGCTCTTTTGCAGCTCGACGTCACTGTCCTGATCGCCGCGCAGGATGCGCTTATAGTGGTTATACACCGCCACGGACAGCACCACCTTGGCACGGTCCTGGCCGATGATATAGTCATCGAGCGTCGCGCGCATCTCAGCCGGCTTCGGCAGCTGGTCGCGCCGGAGCGTGACCTGTGCCGTAGAGACGCTCTCGGGCTCATAGCCCTCGTCGATGATGCTCATGCAAAGGCGCACACACTCATCGCAGATATAGACGCCGTTACCGGCAACAAGCCGGTTTACCAGCGACTGCGGTTTCCCGCAAAAAGAGCAGCGCACGCTCTTCTTTTCGTCATTTCTGGCCATAAAAACCTCACATTTTCTACATTTGAAACAGGGAGGGAACGGCGGTTCCCTCCCCTGACAGATTATCGCTTATAGATGACCTTGTCCACCAGACCGTAGGCCTGTGCTTCCTCTGCGGTCATGAAGTTATCGCGCTCGCAGTCCTCGGCGATGGTCTCGACCGGCTTGCCGGTGTTCTCCGCGAGGATGTGATTGAGGCGATCCTTGATGCGCAGGATCTGCCGTGCCTGGATCTGAATGTCCGTGCACTGACCCTGACTGCCGCCGGAGGGCTGATGGATCATGATCTCCGAGTTCGGCAGCGCCAGACGCTTGCCTTTCGCGCCGGACGAGAGCAGAAACGCGCCCATCGACGCAGCCAAGCCGACACAGATGGTGGAAACATCCGCCTTAATGTACTGCATGGTGTCATAGATGGCGAGACCCGCAGTCACACTGCCGCCGGGGCTGTTGATATAAAACTGGATGTCCTTATCGGGATCCTGCGCCTCCAGATACAGCAGCTGCGCCACGATCAGGCTGGCGGTGGTGTCATTGACCTCCTCGGACAGCATGATGATGCGGTCGTTGAGCAGGCGGGAAAAAATGTCATACGAGCGCTCCCCGCGGGAGGTCTGCTCGACAACGTACGGTACTAAACTCATGGTACGCTCCTTTCGGTGTTTCGCTTATCCAAGAGAGCATAACCGTTCTGCCCGGAATCCAAACAGCTTTCGGGGAATTACTCGGCTGCCTCTTCCTTGGCCTCAGCGGGCTCTTCCTTCGCCTCGGGCTCCTTGTCCACCGCAGTGTCGCGGATGAGCTGGGCAGCCTTGCGGCGCTTCATATCCAGAACGATGATCTTCTCGTCGACATACTGCTTGATCTGGTCGACTTCCATCTTGTACTCGTCGGCCATCTTCTGGTACATCTCGTCGAGCTCGCCCTCATCGAGCTCGATGTTCTCGGCCTTGACGATCGCATCGAGCAGCAGATCGGTGCTGATCTCAAACATGGCCTGCGGGCGCATGATCTCCTGGAAGGTCTTCTCGTCTAGGCCCATGGAGGCGAGCACCTGCTCACGGGTGAGCTCGGGGCTGACGCCCATGGTGGAGATGTAGTTGCGCAGCTGCTCATCGAGCTTGGCCAGAACCATGGGCTCAGGGATCTCAACGGTCATGTTGTCAACGGCAGCCTTCATGAGGCGGGTCGCGTAATCAGACTCCTGCTCCTCGTTGAACTGCTTTTCCAGATCCTCACGGACATGGTCGCGGTACTCGGCGATGGTCTCGTAGTCGGAGATGTCCTTCGCCAGCTCGTCGTCCAGCTCCGGCAGCTCAGGCTCCTTGACGCTCTTGACGGTGACCTTGAAGGTGGCCTCCTTGCCGGCCAGCTCCGCAACATAGTTCTCGGGGAAGGTGACGACGACGTCGCGCTCGTCACCGGCCTTCATGCCGACGATCTGCTCCTCAAAGCCGGGCACGAACGTGTTCGAGCCAAGCTCGATGTCATAGTTCTCGGCCGTGCCGCCGTCGAACTGCTCACCGTCGATGAAGCCGGCAAAATCGATCGTGGTGTGGTCGCCCAGCTTCGCCTCGCGCTCAACGTCGATCAGACGGGCGTTGCGCTTCTGGACATTCAGCATCTCCTCGTCGACCTTGCTCTCGTCGAACGTCTCATGATTCTGGGGGACTTCAAGGCCCTTGTACTGGCCGAGAACGACCTCGGGATAGACGGCGACTTCAAAGGTGTAGATGAGCTCCTTGTCGTCGTTGATCTGCTGATCGAGCAGGCTGGGCGCGCCAACGCACTCAAAGCCGCACTCGGCACGGCCGGCCTCAAAAGCCTCCTGCGCCAGCGTCTCGATGGCTTCGGGATAGAACACGTCCTTGCCGTACATGCCCTCGATGACGGCGCGCGGCGCTTTGCCCTTGCGGAAGCCGGCCACATAGAGCTGGCTCTTGTTCTTTTTATATACTTCGTTGACCGCGTTATCAAACACGTCAGCCGGGACCTTCACCTCAAAGGTCGCCATATTCTTTTCTTTCTTTTCGATGTTCTGGATGTTCATTGGATTTCCTCCTCTAATCATTTATCGCCGGGTATCTTGTGTACATAAAAATTGGTATGAAAGAACATGCCTAACTACTATAACAGATTCGCATCTCAAAATCAACACCTGTTTCACGGGAGAATCCTGCGCGGACAAAAGGAAATGTAGTCCGCCGACAGCAGCCGAAACTCCGTATCATGATACATCCCCTGAAAGGCGCTGCGGCAGCCGCGGCTGTGGATATGCCCGTAACAGCACAGCGGCACATGGTAGGCATCGAGCAGCGCCAGGATCTCCGGGCACTCATAGCCCAGATACTTCGGCGGGTAGTGCAGAAAGACAAGCTTGGTCTTGTCCCCCGCCGCCTTGAGCGACGCCTCGAGCCGGCCGACCTCGCGCAGCATGATCTTGCGGTCATGCGCCTCACCCTTGGCCTCCTCGTAAAACCAGCCGCGCGTGCCGCAGATGGCATAGTCACCATAAAAATAGCAGTTATTGTTCAGAATATCCATGGTGTGCATGTCATGCGCCTCGAAAAAATCGTAGGCTTTTTTTGCCGTGCTCCACCAGAAGTCGTGGTTGCCCTTGAGCAGGATCTTTTTCCCGGGCAAAGCCTCGATGAACTGGAAATCTGGCAGCGCCTGCTCCATCGTCATGCCCCACGCGAGATCGCCGCAGAGCACGCAGACATCGTCGTCATGCAGCGCCGAGAAGCCGAGCCGGATCTTTTCCACATAGTTTTCCCACGGCCCGCCAAACACGTCCATGGGCTTGTCAGCACCCAATGACAGATGCAGGTCTCCGATCGCATACAATGCCATTTGCATTCCTCCGTATATTTCGCGCCCCGCCGCACACAATAGATCTGACCGGCAAGGCCGGAATCTGATCTGGAGGCACGATCATGAGCGACCATACCAAAGACTGCTGTGAGCACAATGTCGCGTGCGATGTGAGCAACTGCGCCTACAATGCCGACGGCAAGCGCTGCCACGCGAACCACATTCAGGTCAAAAACACGCAGGGCACCTGTTCCTGCAAGGATGAGACGTTTTGCAGTACCTTTACCAAGAAAGGCAGTGCGGCGTTCTGACCCGACGGACGGGTCTCCCCGTCCGTTACATATTCTTTTTCTTTCGTTATTTCAGGAATTCGTCCACCGTGTGCAGCATCTGCGTCCGATCCACACAGCCGCCGAAGCGCACCGGGCGCGCATCCAGGCCGGTCAGCGGCGCGGGCGCATCGATCTGTGTCTCGCAGGTCAGGCGGCGGATCAGCTCCGGACCGAAGGCGTCAGCCGTGCCGCCGATGCCGCGCAGCACCTGATCGCAGAACTTGAAGGGGCTCGCCGTGGACACGACGACCGCCGGGGCGGCATCTCCGGTCTCGCAGCGGTACTCGTCGAGCACGTGGTAGGCGACGGCCGTGTGCGTGTCGATCAGATAGCGATGGTCGCGCCACGCGCGGCCGATCTTCTCGCGCGTCTGGATGTCGTTGCAGCAGCCGCCGGCAAACGTTTCGCGGATCTTGGTAAGGAGCGCATCGGAGACGGTATACCTTCCCTGCTCACGCAGCTGCTGCATATAGCCCGCGACCTCCGTGTCGCTGCCGCAGAGGGAATAGAGCAGCCGCTCGAGGTTGCTCGACACGAGAATGTCCATCGACGGGGAAGCCGTGGTGTGAAACGGACGGTTTTTGTCATACGTGCCGGTATGGATGAAATCCGTGAGCACGTTGTTGGCGTTGGACGCGCAGACGAGCTTGCCCACCGGCAGACCCATCTGCTTTGCGTACCAGCCGGCGAGAATGTCGCCGAAGTTGCCGGTCGGCACGACGAAGTTGAGCTTGTCGCCCATTGCGATCATGCCGCCGTTGACGGCATCGCAGTATGCCGAGAAATAATAGACGATCTGCGGCAGCAAGCGCCCCCAGTTGATGGAGTTGGCGGAGGACAAAAACCAGCCGCGCTGCGAGAGCGCGTCGGCAAACGCCTTGTTGCCGAAGATCTGCTTGACGCCGGTCTGCGCATCGTCAAAGTTGCCGCGCACCGCGCTGACCGCGACATTTCCGCCGGTCTGCGTGACCATCTGCAGGCGCTGGATCTCCGACACGCCGCTGTAGGGATAGAACACGAGGATCTTCGTGCCCGGCACATCGGCGAAGCCCTGCAGGGCGGCCTTGCCGGTATCGCCCGAGGTGGCGACGAGAATGCACACCTGCCGCTGCTCGCCGCACTTTTTCAGGCTCGCCGTGAGCAGATATGGCAGGATCTGCAGCGCCATGTCCTTAAATGCGCACGTCGGCCCGTGCCAGAGCTCGAGAAACGCGGTGGTATCATCGAGCCGGCGCAGCGGCGCAACAGCCGCATCGTCAAACTGGCTGCCGTAGGCTGCGGCGGTGAAGTGCGTGAGCTCCTCATCGGAAAACTCGCTCAGAAACGGGCGCATGATCTCGACGGCGCGCTGCTGATACGTCATGCCGCACAACGCCTGAAGCTGCTGCGCAGACACCTCCGGCAGCGTCTCCGGCACGAACAGACCGCCGTCGGGCGCGAGGCCACAGGCGATCGCCTGCGCGGCAGAAACAATGTGCTGATGGTCTCTTGTGCTGAAATAGTTCATATCCGATCCCTCATTATTCAAATGCATTTTCTATCTGATTGATCCTGCGCTGGCGGCGCGGCGTGTCCGCATCGCCATAGATCTCGATCACGTCAAAGCGCGGCTGCAGCGGCGTCTCATGTTCCGCCAGCCACAGCGATGCCGCCGTACGGATACGCGCCTGCTTTGCCGGTGTCACATAAGCGCCCGCGCGCACGAACCGGTCGGACGCGCGCAGCTTTACCTCTACGAACACGACATAGTGCCGGTCAGAGGCGATGATGTCGATCTCGCCGAAGCGGCAGCTATAGTTGCGCGTGAGGATGCGATATCCATGCCGGCGCAGATAGGCCGCCGCGTAATCCTCACCCCACGCGCCGCGCGTTCCCCTGACTGCACCGGCCATATCAGTGCATCTTCTTCAGGAACGACGGCCGGTGGATGGGACACGGCCCATATTCCCGGATGGCGGCGTAATGCGCCGCCGTGCCGTAACCCTTGTGCTTTTCAAAGCCGTACTGCGGGTAAGTCTGCGCCATGCCGCGCATATAGCGGTCACGCGTGACCTTCGCGAGCACGGAGGCTGCCGCAATGTCGGCGCACTTGCCGTCGCCGCCGACGACGCAGCGGCTCGGCACGGTGATGCCGGTGCTGCGGTTGCCGTCGATGAGCGCAAGCCCCGGCTGCGGCGTCAGCTGCGCGATGGCGCGGTTCATGGCCAGAAACGTCGCGCCGAGGATGTTGTATTCCTCGATCTCCTCCACGGTCGCAAACGCGATGCCGTAGCTGAGCGCCTGCGCACGGATGGTGTCATAGAGCGCCTCACGCTTTTTCTCCGAGAGCTTTTTGGAGTCGTTCAGCCCCGGGATCACCAGCCCCGGCGGCAGCATCACCGCCGCCGCGCACACTGGCCCTGCCAGCGGGCCGCGCCCGGCCTCATCCACGCCGCACAGCGGCTGCGTGTCGGGCGTGCAGAGCTCTGCCTCCAGTGTCCACAAATCGACCTGCGTCATGCTTCCGCCTCCGGCATCTCAAGCGTGATGCGGCCGAGCTTGCCGCCGCGGTATTCATCGAGCAGAACGCCCGCCATGCGCTCAAGGTCATACTCCCCGCCGGAGATGAGAAAGCCGCGCTTTTTCGCCGCCTGCTCCAGCAGCTCGAAGCCGTTGCACGCGGGGTCCGGGCGGAACTTATAGCGCTGCTCCACGGCATCGGGATAATACCGCGCGAGCCGGAGCATGAAGTTTGCCGCCAACGTCTCGCGGTCGAGCACCTCAGCCTTGATCGCACCGGTAATGGCCAGCAGCTCGCCGACCTCCTGACTGTCAAAGCGCGGCCAGAGAATACCCGGCGTGTCCAGCAGCTCCAGTCCCTGATCGACCGTGATCCACTGCTTGCCGCGCGTGACGCCCGGCCGGTCGCCGGCGGCGGCCGCCTTGCGCCGCGCCACCTTATTGATAAACGTGGATTTGCCCACATTCGGGATGCCGAGCACCATGACGCGCATCGCGCGCCCGACCTGCCCCTTGGCGGCATACGCCTCGATCTTATCGTGCAGTGCCGTGCGCACCGCACCGGAAAAGCCGTTGACGCCCTTGCCGCTGCGGCTGTCGGTCTCGAGCACGGTCATGCCCTGCCGCTGAAAGGCGGCGCGCCACCGCGCCGTCGCCTTCGGGTCGGCGAGGTCGGTGCGGTTGAGCACGACGATGCGGGGCTTATCGCCCGCGAGACGGTCGATGTCCGGGTTGCGGCTCGCCATCGGGATGCGCGCATCGAGAATTTCGCACACGGCGTCGACCTGCTTCATGTGCTCCTCGATCATACGCTGCGCCTTGGTCATATGCCCCGGAAACCACTGGATATTCAGTTTTTCAAAATCCTGCGCCATATTATTTCACAACTCCGATATTCTTGACCGGGAAGAGCGTAAAATACACCCTGCCCATGATATAGCGCGTATCCACGCAGCCGAGACGCGCGTCGCGGCTGTCGGTGGAAGCATTGCGGTTGTCGCCCATGACGAACACACTGCCTTTCGGCACTGTGATCTTGCCCTCAAAGTTTTCACGGTCGTGCACGGGCGCGTTCACATACGGCTCATCGAGCGCCTTGCCGTCGACATAGACGACACCGTCGTCAAAATCAATGTCAACGGTCTGCCCCTCGGTCGCAATGATGCGCTTGACGATGGGCTCATCCATGAGCGTCTGCTTGCGCAGCACAACGATGTCCCCCTGCTTGGGATGATAAAACAGGTTGGAGATAATGACCTTGTCGTTTTGCTCAAGCGTCGGCACCATGGAGTGTCCGACAACGTTGACCATGCGCGCGCCAAACACAAACAGCAGCACGCAGAACACCAGTGCAAAGATGATGCACTGGATCCAGTCATACACTTCGGCGCGGGTATTGGCGCCGTTCGGATTTTTGCTGTCCATTTCTCAATACCTCGGTGTCAAAAATTCGTAAACTATATTATACACGCTCAGACCCGTTTTCGGCAACTAAAATTGTGTGAATTCTTTTCCGGCCGGATCGTAAAAACACCCTGAAAATGCAAAAAAAGAGGCCGAAGCCTCTTTTTTTGCAGTATCCACTTAGATAAGCTCTTTGACCTTGGCTCTCTTGCCCACGCGGTCGCGCAGGTAGTACAGCTTGGCTCTGCGGACTTTGCCGCGGCGAACGGTATCGACGGACACGATCGTGGGAGAGTGCACCGGGAAAACCTTCTCGCAGCCAACACCGTAGGAGATGCGGCGGACGGTGATCGTCTCGTTGATGCCGCCGTGCTTCTTGGCGATGATGGTGCCCTCGAAGGCCTGCGTACGCTCACGGTTGCCCTCGTTGACGCGGACAGTGACACGCACGGTGTCGCCGACGCGCATGGCCGGCAGCTCGGGTTTCATGTACTGCGCGGTCAGAGTTTTGATGAGATCCATAATGAAATCCTTCCTTTATCAGACGTTCATACCGGTGGACAGAGCCGGTCTCGGCAGCGGACCGTCGTTATCTTGCGAAACGCTGTTTCGCACAAGCCATAAGATGATAGCACATCTTTTCTGCAATTGCAAGTGTTTTCAGCGGAAAATTTGCATATCTTCCGTATAAACCTCCTGCCGGGTAAAGGCCGCGAAATCCGGTGCCAGCTCCGGCGCGAGCTGCTGCAGCGCCGCGACGAGGTGATCGGGGTTGAGCGTCGGCTCCTGCGCGGAGACGACGGCCTCGACCGTCACGCATGTCTCCTCCGGGCGGATGTGCAGCTCCGCGATCGCGGGCACAATGTCCATCTGCCCCTCACCACGCTTGGTCTTGCGGGTGATGACGATGGCATCCTGTGCGTAGAATGTACTGAGCTTTTGCGCCATTTCAGCGGGATCAGCATGGTCATATTCGTAGCGTCCGGTCACGCGCAGCCACTTGAGCTCGCGCACCTTGCGTCCGGCCGGATATGCCTCGAGCGCGCGGATGCCCTCGGGCATGACCGCCGTAAGCCGCTCTGGAAGCGCAGCGAGATCCACGTCCTCGCGCAGCTGAAAATCCATCAGCTCGCACACGCTCCCCACGCCGACGGACAGCGGCAGCAGGATGGAAATGAGTGCATGCGGGTTAAAGCCCTCGGAATACTTCAGCGGGCAGTCGGCGCGCAGAAACACGCGCTGCATCGTGCGCATAAGATCGAGGTGCGAGATATAGATCGCGCGGCCGGTCTTTTCAAACCGCAGTCTGAGCTTTTCAGGCATCGCACATGCCCCCTTCCGTCATGAGTGAGAGCGCACCGCAGCCGGTGCACTGCTTGCGGCAGTCGGGCGAGAGCTCGGCCTTATACGCCTGCTCACGCTCGTGCCACAGGTGTGCGCGGCGCACGCCCATGTCCACGATGTCCCACGGCAGAAACTCATCCTTGCCGCGCTCGCGGCAAGCGTATCGCATCGGATCGACGCCACAGGCATCCATGGCGGACATCCAGCGCTCGAACGAGAAGTAATCACCCCAGGCCTCGAGCTTTCCGCCGCGGCGCCAGACCTCCTCGATCACGTCGGCAATGCGCCGGTCACCGCGCGAGAGCACGGCCTCAACAAAGCTCGTATCCGGATCGTGCCAGTTGTAGGTCACGTTCTTGGCCTTGATGTTTTCACGCAGGAGGTTGACCTTGCGTTTGTACTCGTCCATCGTCACCTGCTGCTCCCACTGGAAGGGGCTGTGCGGCTTCGGCACGAAGCAGGACGTGCTGACCGTGATGCGCACGCCGCGCGCCTTGTTCGTCGCGTACATACGCCACGTGTGCAGCACCTGATTGGCCAGCTCCGCGATGCCGAGCACGTCCTCATCCGTCTCCGTCGGCAGGCCGAGCATGAAGTAGAGCTTGATGCCGTTCCAGCCGCCCTCGAAGGCGACGCGGCAGGAATGGAGCAGATCTTCCTCACGCACGTTTTTGTTGATCGCGTCGCGCAGGCGCTGCGTGCCGGCCTCGGGTGCGAAGGTCAGGCCGCCCTTGCGCACCTTCTGCAGACGACTCATGATGTCCATGGAGAAGTTGTCCGCGCGCAGCGACGGCAGCGCGAGACTCATGCTACGCGGCTCGCAGTACTCCAGCAGCCCGTCGCACACCTCATCGAGCGGGCGGTAGTCGCTGCTCGAGAGCGACAGCAGTGTCGCCTCCTGATAGCCGGTGTTTTTGAGCGATTCGATGCCCTGGCGGATGATCGTCTCCGGTTTGCGCGGGCGCACCGGGCGATAGACATACCCCGCCTGACAGAAGCGGCAGCCGCGGATGCAGCCGCGAAAGAGCTCCACGTTCACGCGGTCGTGCACGATCTCCGTGCTCGGGACGATGGGATCGGTCGGATAATAGCAGGCGTCAAGATCCTGAATGATGCGCTTGGTCACGCGCGCAGGCGCGCCGTGCGTCGGCGTCAGGTCGTGCAGCGTGCCGTCCGGGTTCCAGTGCGGGGCATAAAACGACGGGACGAGCACGCCCTGAATCTTGGCCGCCGCCTCGAGAAACTGCGTCTTGCTCCAGCCGGACTTCCGCGCCTGCCGGAACAGCTCGAGCACCTCGTTGTTGACCTCCTCGCCCTCACCGATGATCATGAGATCGAAAAATGGCGCCATCGGCTCGGGGTTGCTGCACGCCGTGCCGCCCGCCATGACCAGCGGCGTCAGCTCCGGCCGGTCGGCGCTGCGCAGCGGGATGCCGGCCAGATCAAGCATATTGAGCACGGCAGGGTACGCCATCTCATAGCCAAGCGAGAATGCCACGACATCGAACGCGCTGACGGGGTCGCCGCTCTCGAGCGCGTAGAGCGGGATGCCGGCCTTGCGCATCTCCTGCTCCATATCGCCCCACGGGGCAAACACACGCTCGCACCAGACGCCTGGCGCCTGATTCATGGTTGCATAGAGGATGCGCATGCCGATGTTCGACATGCCGATCTCATAAATATCCGGGAAACAAAAAGCGAGGCGCAGGTCTACCTCCGCCTTGTCCTTGATGATCTGGCGGTATTCGCCGCCGGTATAGCGCGCGGGCTTCTGCACGCGCGGCAGGATGCGTTCCAATCGCTGATCCATACTACACTCCTACATCTGATAGTAGGAGTATTTTACATCATGTTGCACGCCTTGGCAAGTCATTCCCGGCTGCAAAAGTGCCAGCCATGCGCCGAACACCCCCGGTGCGAGTCCGAATCCGCGCGCAAACAGTGCCAGACCGAGCACCATGAGCATGACCGGCAGCACCAGACCGAGCACGTCGAGCGTCCGCTCCGCCGCACGCTCCCCCGCCAGAGCCGAGAGCGCGGCATACAGCGCACGCCCGCCGTCAAGCGGCAGCACCGGCAGCAGATTCACACACGAAAAGAGCAGACTCAGCTCCGCACACGCAGTATAGCCAAGCCCGCGCAGAATGCAAAACAGCCCCGCGCCGGCGGCCGGGCCTGCCAGCGCCGCCGTGACCGTGCGCAGCGCGCCCTCCGGCGGCGTGCACCGCAGCACAAGACCGCAGCCTTCCATACGCAGACCACAGACCTGCGCGCCGCACAAGATCAGCGCCGCGACGTGCCCGAGCTCGTGCACCGTCATGGTCAGCGCCAGACGCGCACACCAGCGCAGCGGCAGCAAAAAATACAGCCCGGAGAGCAGCACGACTGCCCCCGGGCGCACCTCGAGTAAAAAGCGGCGGCGCTTCATGCGGCAAGGTAAAACTCCGGGTTATAATAATACCCATCGTGCATGAGCTCGAAGTGCAGGTGCGGTCCGGTCGCCTTGCCGGTCGCACCGACGAGCGCGATCGGCTGACCGAGCGTCACCGTCTCACCGGCGCGCACGAGCAGCTTGCTGCAGTGACCGTAGAGCGTTGCATAGCCGCCCGCATGACCGAGCTTGACATAGTTGCCGTATCCCTCGCTCTGCCCGGCGGCGAGCACCGTGCCGTCAGCAAAGGCACAGACCGTCGTGCCGGAATTGGCCGCGAAATCTGTGCCGTAGTGAAATTTGACCTTGTTTTCCAGCGGGTGCAGCCGGTAGCCGAAGCCGGACGAGGTGTAGCCCGCAACCGGAGAGCCATGCGCAAACGGCAGCTCGCTGACCGCGTAGCTGACGTTCGCCGGGACGGCATAGCCGGAATAGACCGCCTGCGCGTCGAGAAATGCCTCGCGCGCGGCGAAGGCGGCCTGCAGCTCCGGGCTCTGCGTCGGTTCGGGCGTCGGAGCCGGTGTGGGCTCCGGGGTCGGTTCCGGCGTGGGTGTCGGCGTCGGCTCCGGCGCGGGCGTCGCCCAGGCGGACATATTCACATTCACGGCAGGCAGATACTGCCGCAGCTGTTCGTCCTGTGCCTGCACCTGTGCGGGCGCAAACACGCAGCGGATCTCGGCAAAGACGGACTTGTAGTCATCGTCCGTATTGATGGCCGGCAGCAGCACCTCGCGCGCATCCGCGGCCGCCGCCGGCGCGATCATCTTCACCGCCGTCAGCAGCAGAAACACCGCCGCGCAGCCGTAGACCTTCCAGCGTTTCATGCACATCACCCCCGATAACAGGAATGTATGCAGACAGGCTGGGGGTTAGTACATCATCAGCGGGAAGCCGCGTTCACTCAATGCCCTGCTGCTTGCACCAGATGTCCATGACGGTGTCCACCGGCAGGAACTTAACCAGGCGCACCTGACGGCGCACGGGGTGACCGAGAATGGAGACGCTCTTTTTCTTCTTGAGATCCTTCATGGCCTGCGCCGCCACCTCATCAGGACCGTACCACTTATCCACGTAGCGGATGAACTCATCGTGGTGCGCGACCTGCTGGAACTCCGTTTTGATCCAGCCGGGACAGACACACATGACATGGATGCCCTGCGGGCGCAGCTCGCGGCCGAGCGCGCGGGAAAGGCTCAGGACATAGCTCTTGCTCGCGCCGTAAACCGCCTGATACGGCACCGGCTGCCAGGCAGAGTTCGAGCCCATGTTGATGATATTGCTGCCGGAATGCATATACGGCAGGCTCGCGTGGCACATGCCCGTGAGTGCGAGCGAATTGAGCTGCGCGCTCGAGATGAGCTTCTTGCGGTCCGCCTCGGCAAACGGGCCGAACACGCCGCAGCCGGCGGCGTTGACCAACATGCGGATCTCGGGCTGCTCCTGCTCGAGCAGTGCCTGATAGGCGTCGATACTGCTCAGATCCGAGAGGTCGAGCGCGATCGGCCGGATGGGATTGCGGCACTTGCCGCGCAGCTCCTCAAGCCGCTCTTTTCTGCGGGCGATGACCCAGATCTCGTCATATTCCGCGTCCTTGTCCACAGCGTAGACGAGCTCACGGCCGATGCCGGCGGATGCGCCGGTGATGACAGCAATGTTCATAGTTTCTCCTCCGTTTTTCAATATCGGTGCATCTATCATACCGCCTTTGCGCCCGTTGCGCAAGCATGCGCCGGAAAGAAGCGATGCAGCCGCCGGGAAAAATCCGGCGGCTGTGTGCATTTTGCGCCGCAGAGCGGGCTCAGCGTTTCCCGCCGTGCTTTCTGGCACGGAAATCCTCGTCGATGCGCTCCTTCCATGCTGCACCCAGCGGCGCACTGCAGCGCACGGCGGACACTGCCTCGCTCAGCACCTCATAGTTGAGCTGCGTGCCCGCGCGGTCGGCGTGGTAGTTGACCGCGCGATCCGCACCGATGCCAAAGCGCCCCGCCGTCTCGACGGCGTCGATATTCGCGCCGAGGAACAAAAACTCCCAGCCGTGACGCGCCTTTTGCCGTTCGATCATCTGTTTGACCCGTTCGCTGTCATAGCGGCGGCTGGCGTTTTCCATACCGTCGGTCGTGATGACAAAGAGCGTGTGCTCCGGCACATCCTCGGTTCTTGCGTACTTGTGGACGTTGCCGATGTGATGGATTGCGCCACCGATGGCATCGAGCAGCGCCGTGCAGCCGCGCACATAGTAATCCCGCTCTGTCATCGGTGCAATATTCTGTACCGGTACACGGTCGTGGATGACAACGCTTTCATCGTCGAAGAGCACCGTCGAGATCAGCGCCTCACCGGGCTCTCTTTTCTGCTTTGCGATCATGGCGTTGAACCCGCCGACGGTGTCCGCCTCCAAGCCGGACATAGAGCCGCTGCGGTCGAGGATGAATACGATCTCCGTCAGGTTCTTTTTCATGCTGCATACCTCCGTATAAAAAATATGACTGCTTGGCTTTGCCTTACAGTCATATCTTACGACAGGATACGCTTCGTCCGGTCGCATGGCAGGCGACATTTTCAGGACACGCTGCGTCACGCGCCGATCAGGCTCTGATCAAACGCAAACAGCGCCTCGTTGATCTCAAAGACGTTGTAGTTGCCATGCGCGACGAAAAACTCCACAATGATATCAAACTTATTCGAATGCGAGAGCGCGAAGCCCGCCTTGCGAAGCATATCCTGCAGCTCATTAAGCGGCAGCTCCAGAGCGATGGCAAAGGCGATGACCGTCGGCTTGGAAGGCTTATAACCCTTGTCCGAGCGGATCTTCGAAAAGAGTTTGCGGTCGATGTTCGCCTTTTTGTAGCACTGCGCATCCGTCATGCCGCGCTCGTCGATCTTGCGCAGGAGCATCTCGGAAAAGCTCTCGTCGAGCTGCTCGAGCGCGTCGCTGAGCGTATCCGGGTGCAGCGCTCCGACGGCGCGCGGTGCCGGCGCTGCGTCCGCCTGCATACACACGGATGCGCCGCAGACCGGATACGCCTCCATACGGCGCTGACGCGCTTGGCGCTCATCCGAATGCGCTGCAACATAGCGGTCGTCAATATACGCCGTGATGTCCGCAAACAACTTGCTGCCGATCTGATACGCCTTGCGGTCAAAGATAACGAGGTAGACGGTCATATCGTGCGCAAGCAGGAAATCGCCGATGGCGTCGATCGCCGTCCTGAGCGCCAGATCCTTCGGAAATCCGTAAACACCGGAGGCGATGAGCGGAAACGCAACCGACGCACAGCCGTGCTCCAGTGCAAGCGTAAGCGACGACCGGTAGCAGGCAGCGAGCAGCTCTCGCTCTCCGTGCGCGCCGCCGCACCAGCGCGGCCCGACCGTGTGGATAACGTACCGGCACGGCAGCGCATAGCCCTTCGTGAGCTTCGCGCGCCCGGTCGCGCAGCCGCCGAGCGCTTTGCATTCCGCCAGCAGCTCCGGACCGGCGGCGCGGTGGATGCAGCCGTCCACCCCACCGCCGCCGTCCGAGAGCGAGGCGTTTGCGGCGTTGACGATGGCATCGACCTGCATATGTGTAATGTCGTTTCTGACGATCTGCAGCGGCATGGTATGTCTCCCTTTCGTTCAAAGCGGCATCGCCGTGCGGGCAAGCAGAATGACGACCACAACGGCGAGCGCGAATGCCGCGACGCCGATCAGCACGGCCGTTTTCTTACCCAATCGCTTCTGCGATGCCCGCGCGATCAGCGCGGCGGCGGCCACGCAGACCGCTGCTGCCGCGAGCGCGATGCCCAGCAGCGTCCATAGCCAGGACAGTTCATAAATGATCTGCATACGTTCACCTCGTCCTTTCCACAGCGCACACGACATTTCCGGCACTATAATTTGTTTCCGGCACCGCATAGCCAGCGCCGATCACCGCATAGACAGGCAGCAGGAAAAACTCATCAAAAAACATAATATCCAGCGCCATCCACGGCAGCACAACGCCGACACACATGAGCAAAAAGGCATTTTTCCGGCAACCGCTCCTGCCGCTTGTCCGCTTGAGCGTCATTACCAGCCACGCACACAGCACCGGAAGCCCAATCAGGCCAAACTGGAACACACCTTGAATGATGGTATTGTGCGAGGCCTTCATTCTAAGAGTGACGCTGGTAAAGCCGGAACCGAGCAGCATCAGCACGGGATCGTGGCTAATGTCATGCAGATACATCCGCCACATTTCCGACCGGTGCGTCGTCAGATCCGAAACGTTGGCCGCATACGAAAAGCGGGACATCACCATGCGCAGCAGGTCCTGAACCGCTGCGGACAAAAGCATGACCGCAGCCGCGCACGCAACGCCCGCAAGGATGGCGATGCCTCTTTTCACATGACCTCCGGTGAGCAGGACCGGAACCCAGACAAGAAACAGGCAGGCCAAGACGACCACGAAGGATTTCGAGGCTGAGAGCAGCCCGCAGTAGATAAGAACCATCATAACGCCGAGCCAGACGATCTGCCGGCTGCGCCGCCGTTCCCTGCTCATAAGCAGCTGGACACCGGCAAGGCAGGCGGTAATATGCGCAGAGTAGAAGTTTGGGTCACGATAATAGCCGGAAAGCCGCGTGATCTTCAGATACGAATCTACTTTGATGTACTGAGAAATGTTCGGATACGCCGCGATCTGTCGGGCGGAAAGCGCGGCCATAATGATGCCGCAGGCAAAAAACAGGGTCAGTCTCGAAAAACTGACTGCGCCGGAAAGTCCCTTTGCCACGCACGGGAACAGCAGAAGCATCATGAAAAAGAACAGATAGTGATTCTCAATGGGGTTCGAGCGGATCGCCTTTGCGATCAGCGTCGTGACCGCGAGAAATGCCGTCACCAGGATCTGATACAGCGCCAGACGAAAACCGTCTCTCTGCCAATAATACAAGCATGTCACAAGCAATGCAATGGTAAAAAACGAGATGCTGCCGTGATCTGTCCGCAAAAGCGGGCTCCAAGGGAGAAAAAACAGCAGCACGCACATAGCATCGTTTTGAAAGCACGACCAGAAATGAAAGGCCAGAAAGGCAGCCAAGCAGGCCGCAATCAGCATCTTGCTCCCGCTGATCTGCACAATACAGAGCAGCAGCGCGATCAAAAGGCAGCCAAACAGCGTACCGGCTCCGCCAATGTCCGTCCCTGCAATACCGCCGTGATCAAGTTGTGTCTTCATCATAACCGTTGATCAACTCCGAAAATTTGCGTTTTGCCGCTGCCGCATCAAATGCGACTCCGTCAAGCGCCTCGCGCTGCGCCCGCAGCATCTGCGGCGCATCCAGCAGCTGGCGCAGCCCCTGTGTGATCCCCGCTTGCGTGTTGGGGCACACCCAGCCAAAGCCCGTGTCTTTCACCATCTCGACCGCCGATGAGGTCTCGGTCGTTAAAATCGGTGTACCAAGCAAGGCAGCCTCATGGATGACCATCGGTGCGGCCTCTGAAAAAGATGGGATCAGGAGCACATCCGCCGCCCGCATATAGCCATATGGGTTTTCCATCGCGCCAAGCAAAATGACCGTACCGTCAAGCCCCAGCTCAACGATGGCCTTTTGTGCCGTGGCATACTCCGGACCGTCTCCGATGAGATAGTAACACATCCCGCCGCGCTGTGCCCCCAGTTCGGCCACTGCATACAGCGCGCGCAGGATCCCCTTTTCGCGCCCGAATCTGGCGACAGTCAGAACATTCAGCCGTCTATGATCCAAATTGACCGCCCGCGCTTTTGCCAAGCGAGCAATCGCCGCATCATTCTGGAAATTCGGAATAACGCACGTTTTGCATGCAAGCTGCGGATGGACATTCAAAAACGCACTCCTGCAGCCGTCGGAGCACGCCACGATCCCGTCAAACTGCCGGTAGAGATCGGCATTATACGCCGAAGCGGCGCGGATCTGTCCGTAATCGCAGTGAAGATACGTGATCTTCTTTTTCGCATCCACGCAGTTGAGGACAAACGCATTGCACCCGCCGTAAAACGTATGCGCCGCCCCGCTGTGCAAAAAAGAGATCGCCGCGTCAAACCCCTGTATGCGCTTTTGCAGCAAACAGGCGAGCCGTGTGCTGATGGGCATTCCAAGCACGCGCGTCATCCCTGCCCAAAATGCGCGCAGCAGCCGGTCGCAGACGGTCGACACATCGTTTTTCGTCATGCCAAAATAGCGAAACGTACAGCCCGCAGCGCACACGCGCACATCCGAAGGCACTTCGTTGAGCAGTGCGCCGCCGCGGTAAAACAAAAGCAGTGTGATTTCATAATCGGCATGCAGCGTCTGCAGCAGATTCAGCAGCGCTTTTTGCACACCGCCGATGTGCATATTATTATTCACGATCAGAATCCGTTTCATATTTTGCTTCCCTCAAGCGCTTCCAACAATAGAATGCGGTCGGAGCGCCAACCGCTGACAAGGTCGCAAGTCCCCACAAAACCCATTGAAAATAGTTGTCGATCGCAATGCCTTGCAGCAGCCGGCAGCCTGCTGCAGCGAGCACACCCAGCAGCGCGGCAGCTGCCGCGAACTGTACCAGCAGCTTCGAAAGCGGAATGTGCAGGATGTGTCTGCCGGAATAGGCCATGTAGTAGACACTGCGAAACACCGTTGCGGTCAAGGTGCCCAGCGCAACGCCGATCAGCGGACTCCAATGGATCAAAGCACAGGAAAGAATGATATTGATCGCCGCTTCCCCATAAGCACCCCAGCGCGTTTGCCGAAAACGGTTTGCCGCGGCCGGCAAGCCGGAGCACGGCAGCATCATGCAGTTGACAGCCTCCGCCATCAGCAGGATCAACGCAAACACCGGCTGTATGTAGTCGGCATCGGTAATTCCCTTGGTATAGAGACGGACGAAGGGTACGATCAGGGCCCCCGTGCAGGAAAACAGCACGACCGAGACAGAGACGATCAGCGTCTGATACCGCCAGAAATCACGCCGCAGCCGGTCAAGCCGTTCTTTTGCAATCAGTTCTCCAAACTTCGCCTCCATGCCGCTGGAAAACGATTCCGTGATTGCGCGAACACTGCCGATGACCATGCTGTAAACGGCATATACTGCAACCAGCTTCACATCCGCAAACAACGTAAGCAGCACGATATCGGTATTCATGTGCAAAAAATACGCGATGTGCTGACCGATCCCCGTCCATTTCTGGTCCAAAACCGCGCTTGTCTTTCCGGCCTTCGGCAGCGGATAGTGCTTTTTCACATAGAGCCGGTACAGCAGCGGCCGCACGGCAAAGATCAAACTGCTCCCAAGCTTCACCCAGAGCAGCTGCGTCTTGAGCTGCGTCAGCAAAACCACTGCGGCTGCATTGACGACCGCAGCTGCGATCATGATGCAGTTGTTGACATACTGCCTTTGGTCGGCAACGATCAGTGTCAGGTTCGCCAAACCGCCCATATATTTTGCAAGCGTTGACAGGCCAATCGTGAGCACCAGCGCGAAAATATACGGCCTGGAATAAAGCGTTACGCCTGCGAGATCGTGATAGGTCAAACCGAGCAAAATACTGTAGACAACAAATGCGGCTGCGACATAATAAAAAAAGCGCCGGATCGCATTGTATACCGCGCTGACCTCGCACATATCGCGCCGAGCCAGCGGTGCATACAGTTTTGCGCGCGCAACGCCGCCGATCCCGCTTTCAAGCAGCATGATGTAGGAAAGAAACTGTGTAATGGACGCACATATGCCGTACGCCTCCGAGCCGAAGGACGCGAGCAAAACGCGCAGAGTAACGATCCCGCAGGCAGTCGTGATCAGCTGGTTGCACAAAGCCGTTGCGATATTCCGTTTTGCTCTGTCATCTCTTGCATCGACCATTCTGCTCATACTCCTGTCACGCGCATTGGAGAGACGCACAAATGCGTCCCCGTTCGGCTCGGAGGCACAGTCATGCGCGCTCCACTCATTGTGCTCCGGTACCGTGCTGCGGCCGCTTATCTCTCGGCGTCTCACGTGTGCCCCAGTACATCGCCCGCAGAGCACGGAAGAAGGTCATTTCTCCCCGGTACGCACTGTACCGCTTCAGGCAAAAGCGCAGGCACAGCGGCGCTGCAGCCGCACCGAATGCCGCCCGATACAAAACGCCCTGATCGTGAAAATACTTCTCATCAAAGCCGTGAAAGCAGGTGGACACGTCCTTGGCGCAGGTGCCGAGGCAGAAGCTGCTCGTATACACCCGAAGCCCCCGGCGAAACGCGTCGCACAAAAACAGCGTGTCCTCCCCGTGGGCATAGTTCGTGCCGCCGCCGAAGAGCGTGGAAAACCAGATGTTTGCCCGGCGCTGACTGTCTCGGCGGATGGAGCAAACGCACGTCCCATACCGCAGAGCGCGATGGAAATGCAGCCGACCGTCTCGGTTTTTGATCCGGCGGATCACACGCCCGCCCTGCGTAATGTCCAGAGAAAAAAGGATCATATCCGCATCCGGATGCTGCGCATAGGCGCGGCGCACACCATCGGCATATCCGTCGGCATAGCAGATATCATCGTCGGCAAAAAGCAGGATATCCCCGGTCGCGTGCAGCAGCGCAATGTTGCGGTTGACGCCGACGCCCCGCGTGTCCGTGGTGATCATGCGCAGTGTGCGCCCTGCGTTTGACTGTGTCTCTTTGCGGTATCCGCCGGCCTGATTTCCAAACACGGCATCGCCGGTAATGTGCATTTTATCCGCGATCGTCAAGTCCTTCTGCCCCATGGTGACGCAGACAACCTCTACTCTATCCATACATTCCTCCGGCAGTCAGCGGATGCTCCGCGTGCAGACATCAATACGCATTGCCTGCTGTGCGGCAAGGTAGTTCGTGTAGGAGCGCTCCAGATCGATGAACGCTGCGTGCTCCTTACACCTGCGCGCCTCCGGAGACGGAAGCACATGCCAGTCGCCGTACAGCTGCGTCAGCAGCGCATCATAATGCGCCGTGACCGGGAACACGCCATCCTCAAACGGGAGCCCGACCGACTCTGTCAGCCACTCACGCGGGAGCAGGTTTTTTTCATACCGTTTTCCGGCCGCCAGAAACGAATGCAGCAGCGCGGTCCGGTCGTCTCCTCTGCGCATGCAGAGCGCTTCCAGCACCCGGCGCGGCAGCGGACGACAAAGCTGCATGAAGACTTTTTTCGCCACGCTGTCCGTCTCATAGCCGCGCGCATAGAGCGCCTTGGCAATGATCGCCTTGGACGCCGCAAACTGCAGCCGCCGCATCAGCGGCCGGTCCGAAAGATTGTCGCACGGGAAAATGTCTATGTAGACGCCCTGATGGACAAGCGGGTCTTTCGGATGATATTTTTCGATGCAGGCCGTGTGGTTTCTGCGCAGCTTGGAAAACTGCATTGGCCAGTGCGCGCTGTTTTCCCGCTGCACATAGTAGCGCTCGGGATCAAAGTCCCCTGCCGCTTCTGCGAGCAGGCGGTCATATTCGCTGCGCATGAGGATCACATCCACATCGTCGTCCCACGGGATGAAGCCGTGGTGACGAACGGCGCCCAACGCCGTTCCGGCGAAGAGCTGATAGGATATGTGGTGCCTGCGGCACACAGCGTCAAAGTCCTTGAGCATCTCCAGCAGGAGCGCCTGATGCGCAGTCATAACCTTCACTTCTTCCATGGTCAGATCCTCCCGTGCTTACGCACGCCATGGAGCGCGTAGGTAAAAAACGCTCCGGCTGATCGCGGCAGCGAGAGCCGCTCAACGTCCCGGTAGATCCGCCAGCGGTTCACGGCCGCGGCGCGTTTGTCAAACGATCTTGACTGCTCTGAAATGCGCCAGTCAGCCAGCACCTCGGTACAACCGGCAGCAGAGCCCCCGCCGCGCAGGATCGCCAGCCACAGCGCATAGTCCTCATGGAACACGTCCTCGCAAAAGCGAAACCGCTCCAACAGCGATCGATGAAGCAGCACGGTAGAGCAGCCGATGACATTTTCGCCGAGCAGCCGGCGGTAATCCACCGACTGCGGAACGCGGTAAACACGCATCTCCCGCTCTGTATCCGCAAAGAGCGCATAAGACGTGTACAGCAGCCTTGATCCGCTGTGCACAGCGAGCGCAAGCTGTTTTTCCATCTTTTGTACGCGCCACCTGTCATCACTGTCAAGCAGCGCGATCCATTCTCCCTGCGCAAGATCAAAGCCTCGGTTTCTTGTGCGTGCAACGCCCATGTTCTGCGGATTGCGCAAGACCCGAATGCGTGCATCCCACTGCGCATAGGCCTGCGCGATCTCGGCTGTGCGGTCAGCAGAGCCGTCGTCCAGGACCAGCAGCTCCCAGTTTTCATACGTCTGGGCGCGCACGGAAGCAATGGCTTCTCCTATATATTTCTCCGCATTGTATGCGGGCATGATCACGGAAACCAGCGGCTGCTTGTCGGCCGCACCGGTCAGAGTATCTTGTTTCATGGCACTCTCTTTTCCAGCAGCCTTGCACACTTCTCCCAATCCCGATAGCCGCTGCCAAGCATATGGATGTCACTGCCGAGATAGCGCACGAAGCCGTTTTCGATCCACGTGAGACAGCGCTTGCGGTGCAGCGGCTTTGTCAGGCACGCGGCATTGAGCTGCAGCGGCACACCATCGCGCGCCAGCTGCTCGATGTCCGCTGCCGGATAGCGCTCGGCGTGCGCAAGGACAATTTGTATATCCTGCAGATCCAGCAGCTGATACAGCGTATCCCAGACAGCCGCCGGCCACGCATAAAACGGCATCTCGAGCAGCAGCTCGTTCGTGCCCTCGCGGCACAGGCGGTGCAGACCGGCAAGCCGCTCCATCCCGTCGCAGATGAGCACCTCCGCGCCGAGGCAAATCTGCGGCGCCCGTTCCGGCAAATGCGCACGCAGCAGCTGCGCGCACTCTGCCCTGCGGCGCAGGAAGGATTGCGCCGATTCTCTGTGCGGGTAAAAATGCGGCGTCGCGCAGACCGTTCGGATGCCGGCCGCGGCCGCCATATCCAACTGCCGCAGGGACGTCTCAAGCCCATCGCTCCCATGGTCACAGCCGGGCAGCACGTGCGCATGGTAGTCCAGCGACAGGTCGATCGTGCCGTTACTGCGCTTCATAGGGATCGGAATACGAATACTTATATCCGTACTCGCCGCCGTATTTGTACTTATGCTTATGGACATATTTTCCGGACTTCATATTCATATCGTTGAGCACCACGCCGCACAGGTTCCCGCCTGCGCGCAGCACGGCATCCATGGCGTCATTGAGCTCGTCCGTGGTCGTCACGCCGGATCTCGTTACGAGCACCACACCGTCGACATAGGTGGAGATGATCTGCGCATCCGCCACTGTGTTGATCGGCGGCGTGTCGATGATCACATAATCGTAGGTCTCGGCGCTCTCCGCCGCGAAGTGCCTCATGCGCTCGGACGAGAGCAGCTCGGACGGGTTTGGCGGGATCGTACCGGTGCAGATGATCCACAGCGGCAGATCCGTCACCTTGGCAAGCTCGAGCCGGCTGATCTTCGCCAAAAAGTCACACAGGCCGGCAGAGCTTCGCACGCTCCAGAGACTGCGCTGCCCCGCTTTGCGCATATCCGCATCGACAAGCAGAACGCGCTTGCCGAGCATGGCGTAGCTGATGGCGATGTTTGCCGCCGTGAGGCTCTTGCCCTCCGATGGCTTTGCGCTCGTGACGGCAAAGGTCGAGCAGGGGCGCTCCTTATCCGCCGTCATGCAAAACAGCAGGCTGGTGCGCAGCTTTACATAGGCCTCTCTGATCGCAAACGGCGACTCTTTGGTCAGCAGCCGCTTTGATTGGTCAGGGCCGTCTCTTGATTCCCTTTGCGAGCGGCTTTCCTTTTCACAGGAAACCGCCGTTTCTCCCTCCGTCAGTATCCAGCCGGTATGCGCGTCATCCGCGATGTTGATCTCCGGTATCGCGGCGAGCATCGTCACATCCGCCGCCTGCGCAAGATCCTCCGGCAGATAGATCGTCGTATCCGCCAGCATACGCAGCACAAGAATGACCGAGATCACGATCACGCCGAGCACAAAGCCGATCGCGCTGTCAAACCCGGTTCTCGGCGCAGTCTTTTCCGGCGCCACCTCCGGCCGGTCAACGACCTCCACGCCGCCCGCTTTGGTAATGCGGACGATCTCCGTCGGCGCAACCGTCGCAAATGCGTCCGCGATTCGGCAGGCAAGCTTCGGATCGGCAGAAGTCACCACCACCTCCAGCAGCTGCGTGTCCGAAATGACGGAGACCTGCACCATGCGGTTGAGCTCTTTTCTTGACAGTGTCGTCTCCCTGCGGATATCCGCCAGAACGGAGTCCAGGACGGAATTACTCTCCAGGATCTTCGAATACGTCGCGGCAAGGCTCTCTGCCGCCTGCAGATCACTGTTATTGATCGTATCGTGTGCGGCGTTGCTCGCGCTGTTGTAAACGTAAAAGCTCACACGGGACTGATACGTCGGCGTGACAAACACGGTGATCGCCGTGTAGACCAGCGCGGCCGCAACAACACCCGCCAGCAGCACCCAGTGAAACCTGGACAGCAGGAGCTTCAGGATATCCCCAAAGGCGATCTCGCCGCCTCCGGCAGCGCCTCGCGGTCTGTTATCGTCATTCATAGAGCGGTTCCCCTCCAAATGCGTTTTTTCATCTTCATCGTGCGCCGTCTCCGCGCAGCACCACGCCGACTGTTTTTAAAATGCAGCGCAGATCCATCCGGACCGACCTGCGCTCGATATACACCATATCGTAAATGATCTTCTCCTCCGGCTTCAGGTCGTAGCCGCCGTTGACCTGCGCATAACCGGTCAATCCGGGAATCACGGTCAGGCGGTTGGAAAAGCCGATGATGTATTGCTCGAACTTCCTGTAGAAGCACGCGCGCTCCGGCCGCGGGCCGACAAAGCTCATGTCGCCCTTGAGAATGTTCCAGATCTGCGGAAGCTCATCGAGCCGCGTCCGGCGCAAGAACGCGCCAAAGCGCGTGCAGCGCGCATCATCCGCATCCGCCCATCGCGGTCCGTCCCGCTCGGCATCTTCGCACATGGAGCGGAACTTGTACATGATGAACGGCTTGCCGTCCTTGCCCAGACGCTCCTGCTTGAAAATCGGATCGCCCGGTGAGTCGAGCGCGATGATCAGCGCGATGACCGACATCGGAAGCGTAAACACGACCAGCCCGATCAATGCAAAGCAAGTGTCAAGCGTCCTCTTAACGGTTAGATATACCCACTTTCCGGCGACGCAGGGCCGCTCTATGTACATCACACGCTGCACGGTATCATTTTTCGCGCCCGGATAGAATATCGCCGTCTCCATCATTCTCTCCCATCTCTCATTTCTCTTTTCTCTTCGCATTTGTATCCGTGGAGTTGCCGCCAAAGCGCAGGTCATTTTCTTATGTTTTAATGTAAGAACACGTTATGGGTAGTAGATTTTGGTCAATTATAGCACATTTTTGCCGGTAAACAACTTCCACGAACGTCAAAATAATATATTTTTTGTATTTTTGTGCACTTTTTTAGTGAATGCGCACACAAAATGACACGGAAAGTGCCAAAAGTGAACTTGACAATGGTCAAGATGCAGGAAGTTCGCGCTTACGTTTCCCCGCTGCCGCACATTTTTCTCTCTGTGCGCACACGCCGAACAAGCGTGCGGATGCGTAAACGGGTGCGGCGCTTGCGCATATCAGCGAAAAAAAGCTGCGAACCGATGGAATTTTTGTGTCGTGCTCCCATGGAAAATGCTGCGTCGGGAATTGACTTTTCCCGTTGCGTCTGAGATAATGAACATATTGAAAGCACAGGCAACTGACGGAACGTGGAGCACACCACATGGGAGCCTGCTGTAATACGAACTGTCGACCGTCTGGGCAAACCTGTAACCATGGGATTCCATGGGCAACGGGTTTACCCTTTTTTTATGTTCATTTCATCTTTTAAGGAGGATCTCATGAAAAAAGCAGCAGTCATTATGGGCAGCGATTCCGATTGGCCGGTCGTCAAGGCGGCCTGTCAGCAGCTCGATGCCTTTGGCATCCCCTACGAGGCGCACATCCTCAGCGCGCACCGCTCCCCGGTCGCTGCGGCGGACTTCGCCAAAAACGCCCGCGCCAACGGCTTCGGCGTGCTCATCTGCGCAGCCGGAATGGCGGCGCACCTCGCGGGCGCATTCGCCGCCAACTCCACCCTGCCGGTCATCGGCATCCCCATGAAGGGCGGCGCGGTCGACGGGCTCGACGCACTGCTGTCTACCGTGCAGATGCCCAGCGGCATCCCGGTAGCGACCGTGGCCATCAACGGCGCAAAAAATGCCGCTGTGCTCGCGGCGCAGATCCTCGCCGTCAGTGACGAAGCGCTGGCCGAAAAGCTCGATGCACAGCGTGTCGAGATGGCGCAGCAGATCGCCGCGAAGGAAGCCAGGCTTCAGGCGGAGCTGTCCTGCTGAGCGACGGCGCAGCGCCCCCTTTTCAGGACAACGAACATCCACACAACCCCGATCAACAATTATTTTGGAGGTATCATCATGGAACTTGTTTACACTGGCAAGACCAAAAATGTTTACGCGCTGGAAAACGGCAACTACCTGCTCAAGTTCAAGGACGACTGCACCGGTAAGGACGGCGTGTTCGATCCCGGTGAGAACGCCGTGGGCCTGACCATCGACGGTGTAGGCGATGTGAACCTGCGCATGAGCATCTACTTCTTTGAGAAGATCAATGCCGCCGGCATCAAGACCCACTTTGTCAGTGCCGACCTGAGCAATACCACCATGGAAGTTCTCCCCGCCAAGGTCTTTGGCCACGGTCTGGAAGTTATTTGCCGCCGCAAGGCCGTCGGCTCGTTCATCCGCCGCTACGGCGACCTCATCGAGTCCGGCGCCGACCTGCCCTACTACGTCGAGACGACCCTGAAGGACGACGCCAAGGGCGATCCGCTGATCACCAAGGACGCGCTGGTCGCGCTGGGCGTGATGACCGACGCGCAGTACGAGGATCTGAAGGCGCAGACCCAGCAGATCACGAAGATCGTCGCCGACGACCTGAAGGAAAAGGGCATGGAGCTCTATGACATCAAGTTTGAGTTCGGCTACGCGCCCGACGGCAGCGTCATGCTCATCGACGAGGTCGCCAGCGGCAATATGCGCGTCTATAAGGACGGCCAGTACGTGGATCCCATGACGCTCTCCGAGCTGTTTTTCGCGTAATGGGCGGATATTTCGGAGCGTTTTCCCACCGCGAGGTGGGACTGGATGTGTTTTTCGGCACGGACTACCACTCCCACCTCGGCACACGCCGGGGCGGAATGGTGGTTTACGGGCACGAAAACGGGTTTGTGCGTGAGATCCACAACATTGAAAACACGCCCTTCCGCACAAAGTTTGAGACCAACCTGCATGAGTTCAAGGGCTACGTCGGCATCGGCTGCATCAGCGACACGGACCCGCAGCCGCTGCTCGTGCGCTCGCACCTCGGTCTGTATGCCATCTGCACGGTGGGCATCATCAACAACATCGACGAGCTGATCGACACCTACTTCTCCGACCACGGACACCAGTTCATGGCGCAGAGCAGCGGTAAGGTCAACGTCTCGGAGCTGGTCGCCGCCCTCATCAACATGAAGGAAAACCTCGTGGAGGGCATTTTGTACGCGCAGGAGATGATCCGCGGCTCCATCACGATCCTGCTGATGACGCCGGACGGCATTCTGGCCGCCCGCGACAAGCTGGGACGGCTGCCCGTTCTGGTCGGCAAGCATCCGGACGGCAGTCTGTGCGTCTCGTTTGAATCGTTCGCCTATCACAAGCTCGGCTATGAGGATGCCTACGAGCTCGGCCCGCGCGAGATCGTGGCGCTGACGCGAAACGGCTACGAGACCGTCTCGCCCGCGGGCGAGGAGATGAAGATCTGCGGCTTCCTCTGGACGTACTACGGCTACCCCAACTCGAATTACGAGGGCGTGAACGTCGAGGTCATGCGCTACCACAACGGCGACATCATGGCGCGGCAGGAGCTTGCTCAGGGTCGCCTGCCCGATGTGGACTACGTCGCGGGCGTGCCGGATTCCGGCGTGCCGCACGCCATCGGCTACGCCAACCGCAGCGGCAAGCCCTTTGCCAGACCCTTTGTCAAGTACACGCCCACATGGCCGCGCTCGTTCACCCCGGACAATCAGGAAGTGCGCAATCAGGTGGCCAAGATGAAGCAGATCCCCGTGTCCGAGCTCATCGAGGGGAAAAAGCTGCTGTTCGTGGACGACTCCATCGTGCGCGGCACGCAGCTGCGTGAGACGGTGGACTTCCTCTACGAGTCGGGCGCGAAAGAGGTGCACATGCGCTCTGCCTGCCCGCCCATCATGTACAGCTGCAAGTATCTGAACTTCTCGCGCGGCAACTCCGACATGGAGCTGCTGGCACGGCGCGTGGTGCAGGAGCTCGAGGGCGACGAGGGGCAGAAGCATCTCGACGAATACGCCGACGCCTCTACCGAGCGCGGAAAGTGCCTGTTGAGCTCCATCTGCGAAAAATTCGGTTTTGACTCACTCGGATACCAATCTCTTGACGGCGTGCTGGAGGCCATCGGCATCGACCGGGATAAGGTCTGCACGTACTGCTGGAACGGAAAGGAATAATCGACATGGAAAACTCTCGATCCGCCGCTTACGCGGCAGCCGGTGTGGACATCACGGCCGGTTACGAAGGCGTCAGGCTCATGCGTGACGACGTCAAGCGCACCCACATCCCCGGCGTGGTGTCGGATATCGGCGGCTTCGGCGGCCTGTTCGCCCCCGATGTCTCCGGCATGAGCGAGCCTGTGCTCGTCTCGGGCACGGACGGCGTCGGCACGAAGCTGCGTCTGGCCGAGCTCATGGGTAAGCACGACACCATCGGTATCGACTGCGTGGCCATGTGTGTCAACGACGTGATCTGCTGCGGCGCAAAGCCCCTGTTTTTCCTCGACTACATCGCCATTGGAAAGAACGTACCCGAAAAGGTCGCGTCCATCGTCTCCGGCGTTGCCGAGGGCTGCGTGCAGGCCGGCTGCGCCCTCATCGGCGGCGAGACGGCCGAGCACCCCGGCATGATGGCGGCCGACGACTACGACCTGGCCGGCTTCACCGTCGGTCTCGTGGACAAGCCGAAGGTCATCGACTCCGGCCGCATGGCGGCGGGCGACGTGGTGCTGGCTCTGCCCTCGTCCGGCTTCCACTCCAACGGCTATTCGCTCGTGCGCAAGGTGTTCGACGTGGAGAACACCGATCTCAACCGCTACTATGACGAGCTCGGCGAGACGCTGGGCGAGGCGCTGCTGCGCCCGACCGTGATCTACGTCAAGCCCGTTCTGCGCTGCATCGACGCTGCCGATGTGCACGGCGTGAGCCACATCACCGGCGGCGGCTTCTACGAAAACATCCCGCGCTGCATCCCCGACGGGCTGTGCGCCCGCATCGACAAGGCCGCGATCCGCACGCCCGCCGTCTTCGGTCTGCTGCAGGCCAAGGGCGGCATCGACGAGCACGATATGTTCAACACCTTCAACATGGGCGTGGGCATGATTGTGGTCGTCAGCCCCGAGACCGCCGAGGCGGCGCTCGGCGCGCTCAGGGCCGAGGGCATCGACGCCTACGTCTGCGGCGAGATCGTCACCGGCGAGGAAAAAATCTGTCTATGCTGAAACAACACGCCGGCAAAGGAGAAGACCTGACTATGAACAAAGCAAAGATCGCCGTGCTGGTCTCCGGCGGCGGCACAAATCTGCAGGCGCTGCTCGACGCACAGGCGGCGGGCACGCTTGCCCACGGTGAGATCACGCTGGTGGTCTCGTCCAACGAGGGCGCTTACGCGCTGACGCGGGCGGCCAATGCCGGCATCCGCGCGCAGACGATCTCACCGAAGCAGTGCGGCGGTCAGGCTGCCTTTGAGGCGGCGCTGTCGGCACTGCTGGCGCAGCAGGAGATCGATCTGATCGTGCTGGCCGGTTTCCTGACCATCCTGAGCGCGGACTTCACCGCGCGCTGGCCGTCGCGCATCCTGAACGTGCACCCGTCTCTGATCCCCGCGTTCTGCGGCAAGGGGATGTACGGTCTGAAGGTTCACGAAGCGGCACTTCGAACGGGCGTGAAGGTCACGGGCGCGACGGTGCATTTTGTCAATGAGATCCCGGACGGCGGACGCATCCTGCTGCAAAAGGCGGTAGAGGTCCTGCCGGATGACACGCCGGAAACGCTCCAGCGCCGGGTCATGGAGCAGGCGGAATGGCAGCTCCTGCCGCGAGCGGCGGAGCTGGTCTCGGAACAAATCGTAAAGGAGAAGCGCAATGCTTGACTTTCTCACCCTTCTGCGGGAAAATCCCTATCCCGGCCGCGGCATTCTTGTCAGCCGTGACCTCGTCTACTATTTCATCATGGGCCGCAGCGCCAACAGCCGCAACCGCATCTTTGTCACAACGGGCGACGGCATCCGCACCGAGGCGTATGACCCCGCGAAGCTGGAAGACCCCAGCCTCATCATCTACCACCCCGTGCGCACCATGGGCAGCGCGCTCGTGGTCACGAACGGCGACCAGACGGACACCGTCTGCCGGTACGGCGACTTCCGCAAGGGGCTCATGACCCGCGAATACGAGCCGGATGACCCGAACTGGACGCCGCGCATCTCCGCTATCCTCAATGCCGACGGCTCGTTTGAGCTCTCGATCCTCAAGCGCAAAAACGGGCGCTGCCTGCGCGAGTTTTTCTGCTATGAGGGCGTCGACGCCGGACAGGGATACTTCATCAGCACCTATCAGGGCGACGGCAGTCCCCTGCCGACCTTCGCCGGCGAGCCGCTGGAGGTCACCGTGCCGACGCCGGAGGAAGTCTGGCAGGCACTCAACGCGGACAACAAGGTGTCCCTTTACACAAACGTGAATGGCGAGGTACGCCTGTTCAACAAAAATCTGGGCGATTAAGGAGGCCGTAACGATATGAATGAGCTGGAACTGAAATATGGCTGCAACCCCAACCAGAAGCCGTCCCGAGTCTTTATGCGCGATGGGTCTGACCTGCCGTTCGCTGTCCTCAACGGCAAGCCCGGCTACATCAACCTGCTCGACGCGCTCAACTCCTGGCAGCTCGTCAAGGAGCTCAAGGCCGCCACCGGTCTGCCCGCCGCTGCCAGCTTCAAGCACGTGTCCCCCGCCGGTGCGGCCGTCGGCATGCCGCTGAGCGAGGTGGACAAGAAGATCTACTTCGTCGACCCGGCCGCGGAGCTCACGCCCATCGCCTGCGCCTACATCCGCGCGCGCGGCGTTGACCGCCTGTGCTCCTACGGTGACTGGGCGGCACTGTCCGACACCTGCGACGCTGCGACCGCAAGCTACCTTAAGGACGAAGTGTCCGACGGCATCATCGCCCCGGGCTACACCGACGAGGCGCTGGAGATCCTGAAAACAAAGAAAAAGGGCAACTACAACGTCGTGCAGATCGACCCGGACTATCTGCCCGCCGCAACGGAGCACAAGGACGTGTTCGGCATCACCTTCGAGCAGGGGCGCAACGACCTCGTGATCGATAAGGACATGCTCACGAACATCGTCTCGGAGAACAAGGATCTGCCCGAGAACGCGAAGATCGACATGATCGTCGCCCTCATCACGCTCAAGTACACGCAGTCCAACTCCGTCTGCTACGTCAAGGACGGTCAGGCCATCGGTGTGGGCGCAGGGCAGCAGAGCCGCATCCACTGCACGCGGCTGGCCGGACAGAAGGCAGACAACTGGTATCTGCGCCAGCATCCGAAGGTCCTCGCGCTGCAGTTCGTGGACGACATCCGCCGTCCCGACCGCGACAACGCCATCGACGTCTACACCTCCGACGAGTATGAGGACGTGCTGGCAGACGGCGTGTGGCAGAACACCTTCAAGGTGCGCCCCGAGGTGCTGACCGCCGAGGAAAAGAAGGCATGGATCGCAACGCAGACCGGCGTCACCGTCGGCAGCGACGCGTTCTTCCCCTTCGGCGACAATGTCGAGCGCGCGAGAAAATCCGGCGTGACCTACATCGCAGAGCCGGGCGGCTCGATCCGCGACGACCACGTCATCGCCACCGCCGACAAGTACGGCATGGTGCTGGCCTTCACCGGCGCGCGCCTGTTCCACCACTGAGTCATCACATGCATATCCGTTTTTACCGCCGCACAGATCCCGCTTGGCATTTGCGCGGCGGCAAACAAAAATACTAAGAAGATAGAGGGAGAGCGCCATGAACCTTCTGGTCATCGGCGGTGGCGGCCGTGAGCACGCCATCGTCAGAAAACTGAAAGAGAACCCCGAAGTGGAGACGATCTACTGCCTGCCCGGAAACGGCGGCATCGCGGCCGACGCCGTGTGCGTTGCGGACATCGGCGCGAAGGACATCCCCGCACAGGTGGCCTTTGCCAAGAGCCACGATATTGATTTTGCCGTGGTCGCACCGGACGATCCGCTGGTGCTCGGCGCGGTGGACGCGCTGGAGGCCGCCGGTATCCCCTGCTTCGGCCCGGAGGCGAAAGCCGCCATCATCGAGGGCAGCAAGGTCTTTTCCAAGAATCTGATGAAAAAGTACGGCATCCCGACGGCGGAGTATCAGGTGTTCACCGACGCCGGTGCCGCCATGGACTATGTCAAGACCTGTCCCCTGCCCGTCGTCGTCAAGGCTGACGGTCTGGCGCTGGGAAAGGGCGTGCTCATCGCGGAGGATCGCGCGGCCGCCGTCGCAGCGGTCGAGACCATCATGCTCGACCGTGCCTTCGGCAACAGCGGCAGTCAGGTGGTCATTGAGGAATTTCTCACCGGCCCGGAGGTCTCCGTGCTCGCCTTTACGGACGGCAAGACCGTCGTGCCCATGGTGTCCTCGATGGACCACAAGCGGGCGCATGACCATGACGAGGGGCTCAACACCGGCGGCATGGGCACCGTCGCCCCGAACCCGTATTACACGAATGACATCGCCCGTACATGCATGGACACCATCTTTCTGCCCACCATGCGCGCGATGAACGCCGAGGGGCGCACGTTCCGCGGCTGCCTGTATTTTGGCCTGATGCTGACGCCGAACGGCCCGAAGGTCATCGAATACAACTGCCGCTTCGGCGACCCCGAGACGCAGGTCGTCCTGCCGCTGCTTGAGAGCGACCTGCTGACGATCATGCAGGCCTGCCGCAACGGCACGCTCGCCGAAACGGAGGTCAAATTCTCCGATGGCGCCGCCTGCTGCGTCATCATGGCGTCCGACGGCTACCCGGAGCACTATGAAAAGGGCTTTGCCATCACGATGCCCGCCGAGACCGCCGCGCACACCTATGTGGCGGGCGCAAAACTGACCGACGGCAAGCTGCTGACCAACGGCGGGCGCGTGCTCGGCGTGACCGCAACGGCGCAGGATCTCAGGAGCGCCGTGGAAAAAGCATACACGATGGTGCAGAGCGTGCAGTTTGACAATGCGTTCTACCGCCATGACATCGGGCAGCGCGCCCTCAAGGCGCTGGAACAGTGAAGGGAGAGAGCGCAGGCATGGTTTACAGAGTATACGTAGAAAAGAAGGCGGCGCTGGCGAACGAGGCGCGCGCCCTGCTGGAGAATCTGCGGGCATTTCTGGGCATCGAGTCCCTGACGGGGCTGCGCCTGTTCAACCGCTATGACCTCGAGGGCATCAGCCGGGAGCTGTTCGACTACACCGTCAAAACGGTGCTGTCCGAGCCCCAGCTCGACATCGTGACGGACGCGCTGCCGCAGGGCGACGCGGTGTTTGCCGTGGAATATCTGCCCGGTCAGTATGACCAGCGCGCCGATTCCGCCGCACAGTGTGTGCAGATCCTGTCGCAGGGCGAGCGTCCGCTTGTGCGCACCGCACGCGTGTATGCACTCGAGGGCAAGCTGACAGATGCCGAGATCGCCGCGATCAAGCAGTATGTCATCAACCCCGTCGAGAGCCGCGAGGCATCTCTGGAGCTGCCGGAGACGCTGCGCATGGAGTATGACATCCCCACCACCGTGCGCACCGTGGAGGGCTTCACCGCGATAGACAGCGCTGCGCTCGATGCGCTGCGTGATGAACTCGGTCTCGCCATGGATCTGGACGATCTGACGTTCCTGCAGCGCTATTTCCGCGACGATGAGCGCCGCGAGCCCACCATCACCGAGATCCGCGTGGTGGACACTTACTGGTCCGATCACTGCCGTCACACCACTTTCTCCACCCACATCGACAACGTGGAGATCGACGATCCCGCGATCCAGGCCGCCTACGAGCGGTATCTGGCCGCGCGCGTGGAGGTCTATGGCGAGGAAAAAGCCGCCAAGCGCCCCCAGACCCTCATGGACATCGCCACCATCGGCGCAAAGACCCTCAAAAAGCGCGGCCTGCTGCCGGAGCTCGACGAGAGCGAGGAGATCAACGCCTGCTCCATCCACGTCACCGCCACGGTCGACGGCGAGGCGCAGGACTGGCTGCTGATGTTCAAAAATGAGACCCACAACCACCCCACCGAGATCGAGCCCTTCGGCGGCGCAGCCACCTGCATCGGCGGCTGCATCCGTGACCCGCTCTCCGGTCGCGCCTATGTGCATCAGGCCATGCGCGTGACCGGCGCGGGCGACCCGAGAGTCGCGCTCGACAAGACGCTGCCCGGCAAGCTGCCGCAGCGCAAGCTGTGCCAGACTGCCGCCGCGGGCTACTCCTCCTACGGCAACCAGATCGGCCTTGCCACCGGTCATGTGGCGGAGCTCTATCACGAGGGCTACATCGCCAAGCGTCTGGAATGCGGCGCCGTGGTGGCGGCCGCGCCCGCATACAACGTCCGCCGCGAGTGCCCCGCGCCCGGCGATGTGGTCATCCTGCTGGGCGGCCGCACGGGTCGTGACGGCATCGGCGGTGCGACCGGCTCGTCCAAGAGTCACAACCTGAAATCGCTTGCGACCATGGCCTCCGAGGTGCAAAAGGGCAACGCGCCCGAGGAGCGCAAGATCCAGCGCCTGTTCCGCAACGGCGACGTGACCCGTCTCATCAAGCGCTGCAACGACTTCGGCGCGGGCGGTGTCAGTGTTGCCATCGGCGAGCTGGCCGACGGTCTGCGCATCGATCTGGATGCCGTGCGCAAGAAGTACGACGGTCTCGACGGCACGGAGCTTGCCATCTCCGAATCGCAGGAGCGCATGGCCGTGGTCGTTGCCGCCGAGGACGCAGATGCCTTCATCCGCGCTGCCAAGGCGGAAAACCTCGAGGCGTATCAGGTGGCCGTCGTCACCGAGGACGCCCGCATGGTCATGGAGTGGAACGGTGCGGTCATCGCTGACCTCAGCCGTGCCTTCCTCAACACCAACGGCGCCGTCAAGCACGCCGGTGTGCGCGTGGCGCGCAAGGATCGCGCGCCGCTGGCGCAGCCCCGCTTCCGCTCCCTGCGCGAGATGGCCTCCAGCCTCCGCTGCGCCTCCCGCCGCGGTCTCGTGGAGCGCTTTGACAGCACCATCGGCGCGGGCTCGATCCTGATGCCGTACGGCGGCAGGACGCAGCGCTCCCCCGCGCAGGCGATGGCCGCCGTGTTCCCGGTCCTGCCCGGTCAGGAGACGGATCAGGCCAGCGTCATGGCCTGGGGCTGCGACCCGGAGCAGACGAGCACCGACCCCTACATCGGCGCTTACAACGCGGTCTACACCTCGATGGCGAAGCTCGTCGCCGCCGGTGCCGACTACAAGAAAGCCTACCTCTCCTTCCAGGAGTTTTTCGAGAAGCTGCGCACCGAGCCGGAGCGCTGGGGCAAGCCCTTCGCCGCCCTGCTCGGTACGGTGGACGCCCAGCTCGAGCTCGGCGCCGCCGCCATCGGCGGCAAGGACTCCATGTCCGGCACGTTCCTCGATCTCGATGTGCCGCCCACGCTCATCTCCTTTGCCATCGCGCCGCTGAAAACGAACGAGGTGCTCTCCACGGAGTTTAAGGCCGCAGGTCATCCCGTGTACCTGTTCTCCGGTGCGGACGCCGACGGCGTCAAGACCGCATGGGAGGCGCTGCACGCACTCGCACGCAGCGGAAAAGTCCGCGCCGCGTGGGCCGTGGAAAACGGTCTGAGCGAGGCCGTGATGAATATGTCCTTCGGCAACGAGATCGGCTTCAGCGCCGAAAACACGGCCGTGGACTGGAACGCGCTCTATCCCGGCGCGATCGTGGCAGAGCTCACTGAGGACACTGCGGACGCCATCCGTCTGGGTGTCACCACCGCAGAGCCCATCGTGCGCATCGGTGCCGACAGCGCCGCCATTTCGGAGCTGCTTGCACTCAACGAGGGCGTGCTGGAGTCTGTCTACCCGTGCCGCACGGCAGCCAATACGGCGGAAGTCCCGGTGCTGTCCGCCCCCACCGTGCAGCGCGTCGCGCCCAAGATCGGCGTGGCCGTGCCCAAGGTGCTCATCCCTGTGTTCCCCGGCACGAACTGCGAATACGACTCCGCCCGCGCCGTGCGGCGCGCCGGACTTGAGCCGGAGATCCTCGTGCTCAACAACCAGTCCGCGCAGGACGTGGCCGACTCCATCAGCCGGTTTGCAGGCGCTGCACGCAGCAGCCAGATCATTTTCGTCCCTGGCGGCTTCTCCGGCGGCGACGAGCCGGACGGCTCGGCCAAGTTCATCACTGCCTTCTTCCGCAACCCGGAGGTACGGGATGCGACCATGGATCTGCTGAAAAACCGCGACGGTCTCATGCTCGGCATCTGCAACGGCTTCCAGGCGCTCATCAAGCTCGGTCTCGTGCCCTACGGCGAGATCATCGACACGGACGCGTCCTGCCCGACGCTGACCTTCAACACGATCGGCCGCCACCAGTCGCGTCTGGTGCGCACCCGCATCGCCTCCAACCGCTCTCCGTGGCTGGCCGGCACGCAGGTCGGCGACGTGTACACCGTCCCCATCTCCCACGGTGAGGGCCGCTTCCTGTGCAGTGAGGAGCTCGTGCGCAAGCTCGCCGACAACGGTCAGATCATCACGCAGTATGTGGACGTTAACGGCGTGCCCGGCATGGACGTGGACGTCAACCCCAACGGTTCGATCTGGGCCATCGAGGGCATCACATCCCCGGACGGACGCGTCCTCGGCAAGATGGGCCACGCCGAGCGCATCGGCGACGGCCTGTATCAGAACGTGGACGGCTGCTACGATATGAAGCTGTTCCAGTCCGCAAAGAAGTACTTTGACATTTGATAAGGGAGGGCTCGCAACATGATGACGGATATTGAGATCGCCCAGCAGTGCCGGATGCACCCGATCGCGGACATCGCCGCCACCGCCGGTATCGACGAATCCTATCTCGAACAGTACGGCCGCTATAAGGCCAAGATCGACCCGCAGCTGCTCAAGGATCGCGCCGAGTGTCCGGACGGCAAGCTCATCCTCGTGACGGCCATCAACCCCACCCCTGCGGGTGAGGGCAAGACCACGACCTCCGTCGGTCTGGCCGACGGTCTGCGCAAGATCGGCAAAAATGCCGTAGCTGCGCTGCGTGAGCCGTCTCTCGGTCCGGTGTTCGGCGTCAAGGGCGGCGCTGCCGGCGGCGGCTATGCGCAGGTCGTCCCCATGGAGGACATCAACCTCCACTTCACCGGTGATTTTCACGCCATCGGCGCAGCCAACAACCTGCTGGCCGCCATGCTCGATAACCACATCCAGCAGGGCAACGCCCTGGGCATCGACGTCAAGCAAATCACGTGGAAGCGCTGCGTGGACATGAACGACCGCCAGCTGCGCCAGATCGTGGACGGTCTCGGCGGGCGCATTCAGGGTGTGCCCCGCGAGGACGGCTTTGACATCACCGTGGCCTCCGAGGTCATGGCGGTGCTGTGCCTTGCCAGCGACATCACCGATCTCAAGGCGCGGCTCGGCCGCATGATCGTGGCCTACACCTTCGACGGCAAGCCCGTCACCGCCCACGACCTCAAGGCAGAGGGCGCGATGACCGCGCTGCTCAAGGATGCGCTCAAGCCCAACCTCGTGCAGACGCTTGAGGGTACGCCCACGCTCATCCACGGCGGTCCGTTTGCGAACATCGCCCACGGCTGCAACTCCGTCACCGCGACGCGCATGGCGCTCAAGCTGGGCGACTATGTTGTGACCGAGGCCGGCTTCGGCGCGGATCTGGGCGCGGAGAAGTTTCTGGACATCAAGTGCCGTCTGGCGGGGCTGCGCCCGAACGCCGTGGTCATCGTGGCCACCGTGCGCGCGCTCAAGAGCCACGGCGGTGTGCCCAAGGCCGAGCTGAACACGGAGAATCTGGATGCACTGGAAAAGGGTCTGCCCAATCTGCTGCACCATGTCAACACCATCCGCAGCACGTATCACCTGCCGTGCGTGGTCGCGATCAACGCCTTCCCCACCGACACGGAAGCCGAGCTGCGGCTCGTGGAAGAGAAATGCCGGGAGCTTGGCGTGCGCGCCGTGCTCTCCGAGGTCTGGGCCAAGGGCGGCGAGGGCGGCAAGGCGCTTGCTGAAGAGGTCGTGCGCCTGTGCGAGCAGCCGAGCGCGGAGGCGTTCACTTTCTCCTACCCCACCGACACGACGCTTGTCAGAAAGCTCAACGCCATCGTGCAGCGCGTCTACGGCGGCGCGCAGGCCGTGCTGACCCCCACTGCCCAGAAGCAGGCAGAGCGGCTCACGGAGCTCGGCTTCGGCGATCTGCCTGTGTGCATGGCAAAGACGCAGTACTCCCTGTCGGATGATCCCACTCTGTTGGGCGCGCCCAAAGATTTTGCCGTCACCGTGCGCAGCCTGAAAGTCAGCGCCGGTGCGGGCTTCATCGTTGCCCTGACGGGCGAGATCATGACCATGCCGGGTCTGCCCAAGGTCCCCGCTGCCGAGAAGATCGACGTGGACGAAAACGGCAGGATCACCGGTCTGTTCTGAGCTGCCGGATAACCGCATATGAAAAGAGGCCGCGATCACACGATCGCGGCCTCTGTGTCTTTGCAGATATAAAAATTCGGAGCAAGCCATGCAGCTTGCTCCACGTGATGAAGAGTATGATTATAGGACTTCAAAATACAGATATATCAATACTTGCAGTCGGCAAGAGAAAAATTCCCATACGGTCGCTCAGATTGGATACTTTGCGCGCCACGCATCATGAGCCGCAATATATTCAATCACATCCAATGGTTTCATTTTTTGCTCCCGAAATTGAACATGAGCTTTCGCATAATCCCCTGTTTTCAAGTTGACCTTTATGGTGCTTTCATGGTATAGAGTAATTCTGACTTCGTGATAATCGAAACACCAATCCGCTAAATGCGTGGTAACAATTACGGATTGATGCAAGAACCGGCACTGAAACCCTTTTTCCGTGCATTTATCTATAATCGACTGACGCAGAGCATTTTCGTGCGCTGCGGCGCGCAATTCAGATGCAGTTTTCTTTGTTAATACTCTTGTATGTACAGTATCTGAATCACATGCGGCGCAGTGCCTTAAAAATGTTTCTCCGAATTGGGGATACGGAGGTGTAAAAGCAAACTGACGCTTCCGACCACAATTAAGACATTTGCATTCGTACTGACGCATTGTGCCAATCTCCTGTATTTAATTACTTATAAAAAATCCTCTGAAACCGTAGTTTCAGAGGATATGGTCGGAGTGGCGAGACTTGAACTCGCGGCCTCATGGTCCCGAACCATGCGCGCTACCATCTGCGCTACACCCCGATGCAGCTTTTTCATTATAATGATTTGCAGCACGCTTGTCAAGCAAAATCTCACTTTTCGCGGAGAAATATTTGTCGATTCTTGTTTTCGGAATTTCTGCATCTTTCTGCTATTTTTTCTCTTGACAGCGGCAGCGCCTGACCCTATACTAAAGATGCTGCGGTCAGCCCTGTCTTGCAAACTTTGCTGACTACATCGCTGGAGGCCGGAACATCCGGTCTCCCTTTTTTCATTTCCCGCAAAATAACCGGCGGATGCGCGCAGGGTGCATCCGCCGGTGTTTCATGCTTCGCCGCTGCACAGGGGCGCACGCTGCTGCCCCATCGTATAGACCATGTCCCAAAAGCGCAGGTCAAACCGGCAGCAGTTTTCAAAGATCTCACACAGGTGCTGCACCGTCGCCTCGTCGACGGAAGCGCCGAGTGCGTCGATGCGGTCGATCAGATCCTGATTGGTCTGGCGGTAGGCATCCGACACATAGCCCGCGAACCACGCGCCGTAGCGTGCATCCGAAAGCGCGTTCGGATAGCGCGCAACCATCTGCTCGGCCACATACGCATAGCTCCAGGAGCAGTTGAGCAGCGTCACGAGTCCGGTCAGCACATCGCCCGCCTGCGCCTCGCAGATCATATAGTGCGTGTAGGCGCTGTTGTCGATGTGCGGGCGCGCGGCGTCGATCTCCGCATCCGTGACACCGAGACGCTGCATATACGGCAGGTGCGTGCGATACGTCTCGCCGATCGTGTCCGAGAGCTGCGTGCTCAGAAAACGGATCTGCTCAAAATCATCGGCCTTCTGGATGATGGCCGCAAAGATCTTCACATAATCGCGCAGGTACAGATAGTCCTGCAGCATATAGTACCGGAATTTCTCCTCCGGCAGCGTGCCGTCCGCCATCTGTACCACAAAGGGGTGGCTCAGATACTGCGGCCAGATCTTCTCCGCGCACGCATAGATCCTCTGGGAAAGCTTCACCTCGCGCCTCGCTTATTTGTGTGCGATGATCGCGACATAACCGCCGCTCTGATAGCCGGGCACAACGTCCTCCACGACCTCGTTGGTGTACATGGGGTTGCGCAGCAGCGTCTGATAGAATGCAAAGTCATGGAAGCCGAGCGACTTGAGCGCGTCGATCTTCTCCTCAGTGGAGTGCCACACACCCGCGCAGCACAGCTCCAGCGGGTACGGCAGCTCGGGCATGACGCCGTTGAGCGAGGGGTGATCAAACGTGCCGGCTTCCTTCGCCAGCAGGTACATGAAGCCGAACGCGCTCTCCTTGGGCACATCCAGCGAAATAAACGTTCCGTTCGGCTTGAGCGCCTTCTTGCAGACGTTGAACGCATACGCCAGATCCTCCATGTAGCTGGAGCTGCCGTTGAGATAGATCACGTCGTAGGCGTTGTCCTCAAGCTCCGCCTCCTCGATCGCGCCGAACGAGATCACGTTCACGCCGCGCTTTTGCGCGATCGCACCCATGTCACGCGAGGGCTCGATACCCTCGATGCCGCTGCAGTCGATCATGCTCTCGAACAGGCCGCTGCCGCAGCCGACGGAGAGCACACGCTTGCCGGAAATGTCGCCAAGCGCTTTCTGGAACAAGCGCAGCTCGCTCTGGAACAGGTTTTCATTGGTCATGAACCATGCGTCGTACTGTGCCGCATAGCCGTCAAATTTCGGTTTCATCATCAAAAATCCTTTCTGGGTATCATTTCGTTGCTGCAGCCGGCAGACGTGCCGCGCGGACAAAAATCAACGGTTTTTTTATTATAGCATATATGTGTTTGGCCTGCAATCCCGCAATATCAGCGTCTAAAAGGAAAGCGGGAAAAACCACCGGCAGGCATCCGAAGATGCCTGCCGGTGGTTGCGAAGGCTCACTTCCATTCACAGTTTCACAACGATGGAAGCGGGATTCTCGTTCCTCTCCGGGAGGGGAATCAGCTGCCAGCCGCTTCATATACCTCTTTTAGGCTTAACTTTTCATCAAGATCACAGAAACACCATTCGAGAGTTTTTTCTGTGAACCCGCTCAATTCCCAATGTTTGTATATTGCCAGATAATCATATTGCTTTGGGCTGATGAAATGGATGTCTTGAAGGGTCTGGCTCTCTGTATTAAAAATCGCAATGAAGTCACGATCACGCACCCCCATATCATTACGCACATAGCCCAACAGATAGCACGTGCCGGTTTTCTCGTCAAACTCCAGATGTCTTAGTACGGTTCGCACATCTTCAGCAAACAGTGTGCTTACTTTTGTGAAGGTGTTTGTCTCATAAACCCCAAGCTGAGTTCTTAAAGAAGTGATGGGCTTCTCGATATTGTAAAAAAAGCTGCCGTCGGGCGAAAAGCAAAATCCTTCATCCTGTGCGCCAATCCTGGTGATCGTGATCCGTTTTAGCAGGCAGAGGGAGTCCAGATCATAAAACCCCAGGCGCCCTTCTGTGGACTTCACGGCGATGATATTCTTTCCCGGCATAAAAGCGGCTGTATACGCATAGGGGATATCGCGGAATTTCGCAAGCTCATTTCCTGCTTTATCATATATATAAACCGTTCTGCCGCTGCAGCCCACCTGATAAGACTCGTTTTGATAAAAGCTCCAAAATCTTCTCATGCAAACGCTCCTTTTTCGATGCGCAAATTCTCGATTATTTCATTCATTATAGCATCAAATGGAGAATCCGCAAGAAATGGCATAAAAAATCCACCGTAATTCTATCAAAATTACGGTGGACTTATGGCGGAGAGTAAGGGATTCGAACCCCTGTGGCGTTGCCGCCTAACGGTTTTCAAGACCGCCCCGTTATGACCACTTCGGTAACTCTCCGGATATACAGATAGAGAAACAAGACGCCGAAATCGGCGTCTTGTCTTTGGCGGAGAAGGAGGGATTTGAACCCTCGCGCCGCTTATCACAGCCTACTCCCTTAGCAGGGGAGCCCCTTCGGCCACTTGGGTACTTCTCCAAGCCGAATTCCACACATATATGGACGCGCGGCTAGCGCGCTGCATTATAGTAGCATATTCAGCAGCGGATGTCAACTTGTTTTTTCGGTTGACAGCGGGCGGAAAATGCGCTATAAGTGTGCCTGAACAAAGGAGATACGTTTTATGCACTACACATCCGTACTTTTTGACCTCGACGGCACGCTGCTCGACACGCTCGGCGACCTGACCGCCGCCATGAACCGCACCCTCACCCGCCACGGCCTGCCGGAACGCACGCGGCAGCAGATGCGCGCCGCGCTCGGCAACGGGGCGCGGCGGCTGATGGAGCTGTCCGTACCCGCCGGAACGGACGGCGCACTCTTTGAGACGCTGCTGGCAGAGTATAACGCCGACTATGCCGCCCACTGCCGCATCGAGACCGCCCCCTACCCCGGCGTTGACGCGCTGCTGCGGCAGCTGCACGCGCAGGGGCGCAAGCTTGCCATCGTGTCCAACAAGCCGGACGAGGCCGTGCGCGCACTGCGGGCGGAGTTTTTCGCGGACACCGTGCCGATCGCCGTCGGCGAGAAGCAGGGCATCCGCCGCAAGCCCGCACCGGACACGCTGCTGACCGCCATGGCGCAGCTCGGCGCCGAGCGCACGAGCACGGTCTGCGTCGGCGATTCGGAGGTCGACATCGCCACGGCATGCGCGGCCGGTCTGCCGTGCATCAGCGTGCTGTGGGGCTTTCGTGACCGCGGCCTGCTTGAGCAAGCCGGCGCGCAGCAGTTTGCCGCCGACACCGGCGAGCTTGCAAAACTGCTCGACTGAGCGGAAAACATCTGCCGGTCTGCAGGCAAACGCAATACTTTCTGACAATCACAAAAAAATCCACCGACCTGGGGGCGGTGGATTTTTTATACCGTTTTGCGCGCTCAGTCCTTCTTTTTCATGAACTGACCGGCGGCGCGCATCATGAGACGCTTGGTGCCGGCGGTCTCAAAGTCCACCTCAAGCAGCGCGTCGCCGCCCATGGGCTTGACCGCTGCGACGACACCGTCGCCAAACGCCTTGTGCACGACGCGGTCACCGACAGCAAAGGCCGGGGCTGCACCGGACGCGGGCTTTGCCGCGGGCGGCGCCGGACGCATAGGCGGCTTGCGCCGCGGCTCCGGCGCGGAGACCGTGTAGGCGCGCGGCTCGCTCCGGCGCGGCGGATACTGCTGCTGGTCGCGGCTGGGCTCGGAATAGCCATAGCCGTGCGGGACATTGAGCTTTCGGATGTCCTCATCCGGGATCTCCTCGACAAAGCGGGAGACGCGGTTGGCCGTCGTGCGGCCGAAGAGCATACGCTGGCGGGCACACGTGAGGATGAGGTGCTCACGCGCGCGGGTGAGCGCGACGTAGCACAGGCGGCGCTCCTCCTCCATCTCGTCCGGCTCGCCGATGCAGCGCAGGCCCGGGAAGATGCCCTCCTCGCAGCCGATGATGAACACCGTCGGGAACTCCAGACCCTTGGCCGCGTGCATGGTCATGAGCGTGACGCAGTCGGCAGACTGGTCATAGTTGTCGAGATCCGTATAGAGCGCGACCTCGTCGAGGAAGCCCGCAAGCGTGGGATTTTCGGCCTCCTTGGCAAAGGCGATGATGTTCGACTTGAGCTCCTGCACGTTTTCAATGCGCGCAGCGTCCTCGGCCGTGTTCTTCTCCTCAAGGGCGCGGACATAGCCGCTGCGCTCCACGACCAGATCATAGAGCTCGTCCGGCGGCACAGTCTTGGCCTGCTCCTGCAGCTCCTCGATCAGGATGGCGAACTGGCGCAGACGCATTTGGCTGCGCTGCAGCTCGGGATAGGCGTCGGCATGGCGGATGACCGAAAAGAGGCTCGTCTGCTGCTCATGTGCGAGCTGCAAGGCCGCCTCGATCGTGCGCGCGCCGATGCCGCGGGCAGGTGTGTTGATGATGCGCGTCAGGCGCAGGTCGTCGTCCGGCGTCTGGATGACACACAGATAGGCCAGCATATCCTTGACCTCGGCGCGGTCAAAAAAGCGCGTACCGCCGACGATGCGGTACGGGATACCGTTGCGCTTGAAGGCATATTCGAGCTGGTTGCTCTGCGCGTTCATGCGGTAGAGCACGGCGTGATCGCGGAAGTTGATCCCCTGCCCGAAATCGTCCATGATCTTCGCGGCGACGTAGCGCGCCTCGTCGTTCTCATTCGTGGCGCAGTAGAGCGTGAGCGGGTCGCCGGCATCAGCCTTTGTCCAGAGCGTTTTGCCCTTGCGGCCGGTGTTGTTGGCGATGACGTGATTGGCGGCATCAAGGATGCGGCCGGTGCTGCGGTAGTTCTGCTCGAGGCGGATGGTGCGCGCGTTTTTGTACTGCTTTTCGAAATTGAGAATGTTCTCGATCGTCGCGCCGCGGAACTTGTAGATGCTCTGGTCATCGTCCCCGACGACGCAGATGTTGCCCCAGCCGTCAGCAAGCAGGGCTGCGAGCTGATACTGGAGATTGTTCGTGTCCTGATACTCGTCGATGAGCACATAGCGGAAGCGGCGCTGCCAATGCTCGCGCACGTCCGCATGCTCGTCGAGCAGGCGCACGGTGTTGTAGATCAGGTCGTCAAAGTCCATCGCCCCGGCGGAAAACAGGCGCTGCCAGTAGGTCTGGTATATCTCGCCGATGCGGATATTGCGCGGGTTGTGCGTGGCCTGTGCGCGCGCAAGGTACTGCTCGGGCGTAATGCCGGCATCCTTGGCGCGGCTGATCTCCGTGAGCACGGCGCGGTTCGGAAACGCCTTTTCATCGAGGTTCATCTCCTTGATGATGCGCTTGACGACCGCCAGACTGTCCGACGTGTCATAGATCGTGAAGCTGTTGGGATAGCCGAGCTTGTCCGCGTCCCGCCGCAGGATGCGCACGCACGCGGAGTGGAAGGTCGAGGCCCAGATATCCGCCGCGGCCTCCGGACCGAGCATCCGCTCAATGCGCTCCTTGAGCTCATCCGCCGCCTTGTTCGTGAAGGTGATGGCGATGATGCGCCACGGCTCGACCGGCTCGACCGCCGCCGCCCTGCGCGCGCGCCGCTGCTCGTCCGGCGTCAGATCCGTGCGCTCGAGCAGCGCGAGATCCTCCTCCGTCGCCGTGTCGGGCACTTCGTCCGTGTCCGCGCCGCGGCCGTACTGAATGAGATTTGCGATCCTGTGGATGAGCACCGTGGTTTTACCGCTGCCGGCTCCGGCCAGCAGCAGCAGTGGGCCTTCCGTAGCCAGGACCGCCTGTCTCTGCATATCGTTCAGGTTCGCGAAGTCCGCCGCGATGAAGCGTCTGCGCGCCTGCACATACCGTTGTTCAAAAGTCAGAGTTGTAGTATTCATAGCGTTTGATTCTACCACATTTTCTCCCCCGAAACAAGGGGTGCGCGTCCCCGTGGACGCTTTTGCGCAGACACGCGCAAAAACCCGCCGCTCTCCGGTCGGAAAACGGCGGGTCTCCATTTGGGTTGGGGGTCATTTCAAAATATCCTTCAGCTCGTGCATACCGTGGTTGGTCGTGACCACGACCACGCGGTCGCCGAGCTCGATGGCGTCGTTGCCGGACGGGACGCGGCACTTACCGCGCCGGATGATCGAGGCGACAAGCACGGAGTCCTTGAGCTTGAGCGCCTTGAGCGGCACGTCGAGAAACTGACTCTCGGCGCGCACGATGAACTCCAGCGCCTCGGCCTGACCGTCGGCCACCATGCGCAGCGTCTCCACGCCGCTGCTGTGCGCGGAATTCTCCATCCAGCGGACATACTCCACGATGCGGCCGGCCGTGACGTCCGCCGGCTGGATGATCGTCGTGAGACCATACGACTCGGCAAGCTGGATGAAGTTATCCTCATCGACCTTTGTGACGATCTTCGGCACATTCTCGTTGTAGGCGAACGAGGAGATGATGAGATTCGTCTCGTCCGACTCCGTGACCGTGACGAGTGCGTCCGCCGACGAGAGTCCCTCCTCGCGCAGCACATCCGGCTTTGTACCGTCGGCGCAGATGATGGTCGCCTCCGGCAGGAGTGTCTTCATGACGCGGCAGCGCGCCGGGTCGCGCTCAATGATCGTCGAGTGGATACGCATCCTCGCCAGCTCCAGCGCCAGCCGCTCGGCGATGCGGCCGCCGCCGACAATGATAACGCTCTCGGCTTCATGGCGGAATTCGCCGATCTTACGAAAGAGCTCATGCAGCTCATGCGGCGCGCCGACCACAGTGACATAGTCCCCGGCGGCGAGCACAAAATCGCCGTTCGGGATCGTCACGCTGCCCTCACGCTCCACGGCGCAGATCAGGATGCCCTCGCTGTAGCGGCTGCGAAAATCGTTCAGGCGCAGGCCATCGAGCTTACTGCCCTCGCGCAGCTTGAACTCGACAAGCTCCACGAGCCCGTTTGCAAACGGCTCGACTTTTGTGGCGGCCGGAAAACGCAGCGTGCGCGAGATCTCCTTGGCGGAGGTACGCTCGGGGTTGATGGACAGGCTCAGCCCCAGCTCGTCCTGAAGCAGCACCACGTCCTGATAATACTCCTCGTCACGCACGCGCGCGATCGTATGCGTCGCGCCGAGCTTGCGCCCGACCATGCAGCTGATGAGATTGGTCTCATCCGAGGTCGTTGCGGCGATGAGCAGATCCGCATCCGCGACATTTGCAATGCGCAGCTGGTCGACATTGGCACGCCCCTCGACCACGATCACATCCAGCGTGGAGGAAATATAAGCGGCACGCTCCGGGTCGCCCTCGACGACAGTGATGTCATGCCCTTCTGTCAGGAGCTGCTCCGCGATGGCATACCCCACACGGCCAGCGCCCACGATCACAATTTTCATAGTCTACGCTCTCCAATTATCATGTTCGGATCTCAGATCCGCGGGTCGAAATATTATAGCAGATATTCCCCCGCGTTTCAACAGCGAACACGTGAATTTCCAAGGGATTGGTTTGTGAATAAAGCGTAAAAAATCTGAAAAACCAACACGCTGCCGCTTGACGAACGCCGGTGCTGCGCTTATCATAATAGCCTATACTTATTTAATCTGTAGAAAGGCCGCTGCGACACGCGGCATCCATATAAAGGAGCATCCCATCCATGCTGGAACTGAAACACATCACCAAGGTATACGAGGCCGGAACGACACAGGTCGAGGCACTCAAGGGCATCGACATCGCCTTCCGCGAGAATGAGTTTGTTGCAATCCTCGGCCAGTCCGGCTGCGGTAAGACCACGCTGCTGAACATCATCGGCGGCCTCGACCGCTACACCTCCGGCGATCTCATCATCAACGGCCGCTCCACAAAGGAATACGACGACCGCGACTGGGATACCTACCGCAACCACTCCATTGGCTTTGTCTTTCAGAGCTATAACCTCATCCCGCACCAGAGCGTGCTGGCAAACGTCGAGCTCGCGCTCACGCTCTCCGGCGTCTCCGGCGAGGAGCGGCGCGCGCGCGCCGTCGAGGCGCTGGAAAAGGTCGGTCTGGGCGACCAGCTTGACAAGGCGCCGAACCAGATGTCCGGCGGCCAGATGCAGCGCGTGGCCATCGCGCGCGCCATCGTCAACAACCCCGATATCCTGCTGGCTGACGAGCCGACCGGCGCGCTCGACAGCGAGACGAGCGTGCAGATCATGAATCTGCTGCAGGAAATTGCAAAGGATAAGCTCATTATCATGGTCACGCACAACCCGGAGCTGGCGTCGAAATATGCCACGCGCACCGTGCGGCTGCTCGACGGCAGGATCGTCGGCGACGACAACCCCTGCACGGAGTCCGAGACGTCCGCGCCCGTGACCGTCAAGGTCAAGGAGCACACGTCCATGAGCTTTGCCACCGCCATGAGCCTGTCGCTGCACAACCTCATGACGAAAAAGGCGCGCACCCTGCTCACGGCGTTTGCGGGCTCGATCGGCATCATCGGTATCGCGCTCATCCTCTCGCTCTCGCACGGCTTCCAGTCCTACATCAACACCGTGCAGGAGCAGACGCTCTCGTCCTACCCGCTGACGATTGAGGCAAACCCCGTGGATATGTCTGGGATGCTCACGGCCATGACGGGCGCGAAGGACGACGAAAAGGACACACATGATCTCGACAAGGTCTACGCCAACACCGTCATGTACAGCATGCTCAACTCCATGGTCAGCAGCGCGACCGGTCAGTCAAACAACCTGCCGGCATTCAAGGAATACCTCGAAGACCCCGACAACAAGATTCACGACTACATCAGCGGCATCCAGTACACATACGACATGGGCTTTGCCGTCTACACCGAAGACCCGAACGGCACCGTCATCAAGGCCGACACGACCGAGCTGCTGCAAAACGTCATGAAGTCCATGTACGGCGGCGACTACACGGCCTACTTTGACTCCATGGGCGGGTTTTACTCCGGGTTCAACGTCTGGCAGGAGCTGCTGTCCGGCGAGGACGGCGCGCTCGTGAGCGCCTCGACACAAAACCAGTACGATGTGATCTACGGCTCATGGCCGCAGAATTACAACGAGGTCGTACTCGTCGTGGATAAAAACAACGAGATCTCCGACCTTACGCTCTACGCGCTCGGTCTCGAAAGCATGGATGACATCAGCAACGCCATGATGCAGTCCATGAGCAAAAAGCAGATCGACACGACGCAGGAAAGCTGGAGCTATGCTGACCTCTGCGGCCGCGACTTCAAGCTCATCCTCCCCTCGGAGGGCTACGTCGCCAGTGGCGCGGGCTACACGGATATCAGCCAGACGAGCGACGGCCTGAACCGGCTCTACCACAGCGACGATGTCGGCGTGCCGCTCAAGATCGTCGGCATCGTGCGCCCGGCCAAGGGCAGCGTGACCGGCAACACCTACGGCGCGATCGGCTACACCTCCGCCCTGACTGACTATGCCATCGACCACGCCGACAACACCGAGATCATCCAGAAACAGCTGGCAGACCCGGATGTGGACGTGTTCACGGGCTCCGCGTTCCCGAACGCCGCGACCGCCACGACCGATCAGAAGGTTGCTGCGGCACAGGCCTATCTGAACAAGCTGAGTGTGGACGACCGTGCAAGCGTCTACCGCAAGTATATGACCACGCCGGACGACGCCACGCTCGACGCCGCGCTCACGCAGGCGATGGCAGGCTTTACCCGCGACAGCGCCAAGGAGATGGCTGACAACGGCATTTTCGAAGCCAGCGGCAAAACCGCGCAGCAGATGAAGGATATGATCGACGCCATGGACGATGAGACGTTCACACGCTTTTTCCGTCCGTATCTTCGCGCGATGCTGTCCATGCAGATGCAGCAGGAGACAGTCAAGTCCTACAGCGGCATGACCTCGCAGGAGATCGTCTCCGCCATCAACGCCAAAGGCATCAGCCGCAGCCAGTACGCTGACGTGTATGACAACTATGTCGCCTCCTCCGCCAGCGGCTCAACCTATCAAAACAATCTCAAAAAGCTCGGCTATGTCGACAAGGATTCTCCGAGCGCCATCAACATCTACGCCTCGAGCTTTGAAAACAAGGACCGCATCTCCGACTGCATCGATGACTACAACGCCGACAATCCGGACAATCAGATCAGCTTCACCGATTACATCGGTCTGCTCATGAGCAGCATCACGACGATCATCAACGCCATCAGCTACGTACTCATCGGCTTTGTGGCCATCTCCCTCGTCGTGTCGTCGATCATGATCGGTATCATCACCTATATCTCCGTGCTCGAGCGCACGAAGGAGATCGGCATCCTGCGCTCGATCGGAGCAAGCAAGCAGGATATCTCGCGCGTATTCAATGCCGAGACGATCATCGAGGGCTTCACGGCCGGCGTCATAGGCATCCTATGTACGCTGATCCTGCTCATCCCCATCAACCTCATCGTACACCATCTGACCGGTCTGCCGACGCTGAGCGCGATCCTGCCGGTGCTCGGCGCGGTCCTGCTCATCCTCATCAGCATGGCGCTGACGTTCATCGCCGGTCTCATCCCGTCGGGCATGGCTGCGAAGAAAGACCCCGTCGTCGCGCTGCGCACCGAATAAGCCCAAAACGCATATTTCTACAGCCTCCGTGCAAACTAGGGTCACCTACATTTGCACGGAGGTTTTGCATGATGAAGCAGAAACTGTTCGCAGCCGTATGCGCCTTTGCGCTCTGCGCGGCGCTGGGTACGGCCATCCACGCCGGACAGGAAGCGGAGACCGCCGCACCTGTGGCGGAAAATCTGGAGCTGACCACGTTCCGCAACACGTCCGTCGGCGGTACGCTGAGCGCCAGCGCGCCCGACGGCAGCCCCCTCACCTTCCGCATCACGACCGAGCCCATCAAGGGCACGGTGACGCTCACCGACGACGGCACGTTCGTCTACACCCCGGCCGACGGCAAGCGCGGGCGCGACTACTTCGGCTTTCGCGCCGCCGACAGCAGCGGCAGAGAGTCGCAGGAGGCGACCGTGATCATCGCCATCAAGAAGCAGAAGCCGGGTGTCACCTACAGTGACATGGCCGGGCGGGCGGAGGAATATGCCGCCGTGCTGCTCGCCGAGCAGGGCGTGTGCGTCGGCCGGCAGGTTGGCGGACAGTATCTCTTCGACCCGGACAGCAACGTGCCGCGCGATGAATTTCTCGCCATGTGCATGCACCTGACCGGGACGGAAATGCTGCAGGGCGTGCTTTCGACGGGCTTCGGCGATGATATGCAGATCCCCGCGTGGTCAAAGGCGTATGTTGCGACCGCGCTCATGAACGGCGATGTCTGCGGCTGCTCCGACGGCACGGCCATCGTGTTCGACGCACAGCGCGGCATCACGGCGGCGGAAGCTGCCGTCATGCTCGGCAGCTTTCTCGAGCCCTCCCCCGCCGCCCTCACGCGCTCAGACGTCCCCGGCTGGGCGTGCGCGGCCGTTGCGAGCCTGACATCGTGCGGCGTGTTTCCGGACGGCGCGGACACCGCCGCACCCATCACGCGCGCCGAGGCTGCACAGATGCTGCTGGGCGCGTATGAGCTGCTGCAAAAGCGATAAATAACCAGCCCGTTTCCGAAGCCGGAAACGGGCTGGTTTTCTGTTACCCCTCGTGCAGGATACTGCGCACCGCCTCCGGCGCAAGCTCCGGAAACGGGCGCACAGGCTGCGGCACGGCTTCGTGCGCGCCGATGTGCTTTTCCATCCAGACCATGGAATACCATGTGCCGAACTTATAGCCGCAGCGCGAAAACTCGCCCACGAGCCGATAGCCGATGTGCGCGTGAAACTGTGCGCTGTTTTTCGTCAGGTGTACGTCGTCCGCCCCATCCGGGTATGCAATGCAGGCGTAGAGCGTCTGCACGTGCTGCGCGCGCAAAAGCGCCTCAAGCGCGGCATACAGCCGCCTGCCGATCCCTTGCCGGCGCTGGTCCTCGCGCAGGTAGATGCTCACCTCGGCAGCCCAGGCATAGGCCGCGCGCTCACCGAACGCGCCGGCGTAGGCGTAGCCGACGATCTCTCCGCCGCGCACGGCGACCAGATACGGATAGCGCCGGAGCGTGGCGCGCATGCGTGCGGCAAATGCTTCGACATCCGGCACGGTGCACTCAAATGTGATGGCCGTCTTTTCCACGTAGGGTGCATAGATCGCGCGCAGCGCGGGCGCGTCGCTCAGACTCGCGGGGCGCAGATACATGGTGTTCGCGTCCATACCTGCTTCACTTTCCGCTGTCGCCGTAGTTTGCGAGCACGCGCGCGGACGGGTCGTTCACATCGCAGCCGGCCCATGCCTTGTTCGGCATCCAGAAGCCGGACACCATGCGCGCCTGATCGGGATAGTAGCGCTCAAAGAGCTCGCGGTAGAGCAGCGACTCCTTGGTGAACGGCTGCGCGAAATCATACTTCCGGCGCAGGATGTCGAAGGCGATGTCCGTATATGTCTCCTCGGCGTAGGCCTTGAGGTCATCGACCATCGAGTGGCCGACCGCATCACTGAAGGCCGCCTTCTCGCGCATAAGGATGTCATGCGGCAGCCAGTCGCCCTCAAAGGCATGGCGCAGCAGGTACTTGCCCTTGCCATAGACGTTGCACTTCTTGGCAGGATCGATGGACATGACATATTGCACGAAGTCCAGATCGCCGAACGGCACACGCGCCTCAAGGCTGTTGACGGAGATGCAGCGGTCGGCGCGCAGCACGTCATACATATGCAGCTCGCGGATGCGCTTGGCCGACTCCTCCTGAAATGCCGCAGGGCTCGGCGCGAAGTCCGTATACTTGTAGCCGAAGAGCTCGTCGGAGATCTCGCCCGTGAGCAGCACACGCAGGTCGGTCTGCTCATGGATGGCCTTGCAGACGAGGTACATGCCGATGCTCGCGCGGATGGTCGTGATGTCATACGTGCCGAGCAGTGCCACGACCTCCGGCAGCGCCTGGAGCACATCCTCGCGCGTGATGATGACCTCGGTGTGGTCGGCGTGCAGATACTCCGCCACCTCGCGGGCATATTTCAGGTCGATGGCGTCGCTGCGCATGCCGATGGCAAATGTGCGGATTGGCTTTTTGAGCAGCTTTGCCGAGATTGCACACACGAGGCTGCTGTCCAGGCCGCCGGAGAGCAGGAAGCCGAGCGGCGCGTCGGCATCGAGCCGCTTTTCCACGCCGGCGATGAGCTTCTCGCGGATGTTCGTGCAGACAGTCTCCAGATCGTCTGTACAGACGGCGTCAACGTGCGTCATGTCGCGGTAGCAGGTGAACTTACCGTCGGCATAATAGTGGCCGGGCGGAAACGGCATCACATCATGCACGAGACCGACAAGGTTTTTCGCCTCGCTGGCAAAGATGATCGCGCCCTCGGCGTCGTAGCCGTAGTACAGCGGGCGGATGCCAATCGGGTCGCGCGCCGCGACAAGACCGCCGCGCTTGGCGTCATAGATGATCATGGCAAACTCTGCGTCGAGACCGCGGAACATGTCCAGTCCCTCGCGCTCGTAGAGCGGAAGCAGGATCTCACAGTCGGATTCGCTCTCGAACGTCTCGCCCTCGGCGATCAGCCGCTCACGGATGGGACGAAAGCCGTAGATCTCGCCGTTGCACACGAGCGCGCTTCCATCCCGCGTGAATGGCTGCATGCCCTCCGGGTGCAGGCCCATGATGGCCAGACGGTGGAAGCCGAGCGTCGCCGCGCCGATGTGCAGCATGCGCGTATCGTCCGGGCCGCGGGAAATGGTCTTGTCAAAGCCGGTGCGCAGATCCTGCGCAGAGATGGACGAGCCGAGATAACCAATGATGGAACACATGATTTTTTCCTCCTGAATACATCAAAAAATACGCAGCTACCATCCGACAATAGGACGAGTAGCTGCGTATCGTGGTGCCACCTATTTTACTTCTCACGGGTTCTAACAAACCGCACCGGGATAACGTCCGGCTTTGACGGCGCACCTACTGAGGCTCTCGCCCGTTCAGATTGCAGCTCGGGAGTGTTCTTCACACAGGCTCTGTTATGCGGCTCGCACCGTCCCGCACTCGCTGGGAATGATCGCCCGTGCTACTTTTCTCCGTCAATGCTTTTGACAGAAGTATGAAAATGAAAGAAGAGAGAAAAAGAAAGAGAAAATGTTGTTACCGCACGCTGAACAGCAGGTCGCCGTAGGACGGCACCGGCCACTTGTCAGACGGCGTCATGGTCTCGAGCTGGTCGATCGTGATGCGCAGCTCCGCCATGGCGGAAAAGACCTTGTCACGGTAGTAGTTGGCCAGCGCCTGGCTGCCCTCAACGGTCTTGGCGCCCATGAGTGCCTCGTCGAGGCTGCGCACCTTGCGGTACGCATCGCCCAGCAGCGCAGACATTTCGGGGATGATGCTCTCCTCGTACGAGCAGTCGGCCGTGACGGACGCGGCGTGGATGGCTGCGGCAGTCTCGGACAGCTCGCGCAGATAGCTGCTGACGGCGGGCATGATATCGCGCCGCGCCATCTCAAGCATGGTCAGTGCCTCGATGTTGAGGATCTTGCTGTAGTTTTCGAGGTGGATCTCATAGCGTGCCTCCATCTCGGTGCGGGTATAGACATGGTGCTTGGTAAAGAGCGCCACGTTCTTGTCGGCAAGGTAATACGGCAGCGCTTCGGGCGTCGTGCGCAGGTTCAGCAGACCGCGGCGCTCCGCCTCTGCGATCCATGCCTCGTCATAACCGTTGCCCTTGAAGAGGATGCGCTTGTGCTTGATGAGCACGCTGCGGATGAGCGCCTGCAGATCGGTCTCAAAGTCCGTGCTGCCCTCGAGCGCATCAGCAAACTGCTCAAGGCTCTCGGCAACCGCCGTGTTGAGCACGACGTTGATGCCGGAAATGGAGGCCGAGGAGCCGGGCATGCGGAACTCGAACTTGTTGCCGGTGAACGCAAACGGAGAGGTGCGGTTGCGGTCAGTCGTGTCCTTGGGGAAGCGCGGCAGCGCGTGCACGCCGATCTTCATCAGCTGTCTTTCCTTGCCGCAGTAGGCCGTCTCGTCAACGATTGCGTTGAGGATCTCCTCGATCTCGTCGCCGACGTACATCGAAACGATCGCCGGAGGCGCCTCGTTCGCGCCGAGGCGGTGATCGTTTGCGGCCGACGCCACGCTGATGCGCAGCATATCCTGATAGTCGTCCACGGCCTGAATGACCGCGCACAGGAACAGCAGGAACTGCGCGTTTTCCGCCGGTGTCTCACCGGGCTCAAGCAGGTTCATACCGGTGTTGGTGGTCAGCGACCAGTTATTGTGCTTGCCGGAACCGTTGACGCCGGCAAACGGCTTTTCATGCAGCAGGCAGACCATGCCGTGGCGCGAGGCCACCTTCTGCATGATCTCCATCGTCAGCTGGTTCTGGTCAGCGGCGATGTTGCCGGTCGTGAACACGGGCGCAAGCTCGTGCTGCGCGGGAGCGACCTCGTTGTGCTCGGTCTTGGCATAGACGCCGAGCTTCCAGAGCTCCTCATCGAGATCCTTCATGAATGCCGCAACGCGCGGCTTGATGCTGCCGAAATAGTGATCGTCAAGCTCCTGACCTTTCGGCGGCTTTGCACCGAAGAGCGTGCGCCCGGTGTAGATCAGATCCTTGCGGCGGTTATAGACATCTTTGTCCACGAGGAAATACTCCTGCTCGGGGCCGACCGTCGTGCGCACGGCGGTCACGTCCTCGTTGCCGAACAGGTGAATCACGCGCAGAGCCTGACGGTTGAGCGCCTCCGCGCTGCGCAGCAGCGGCGTCTTTTTATCGAGCGCCTCACCGCCGTAGGAGCAGAACGCCGTCGGGATACACAGGACGTTATCCTTGATAAAGGCATAGGACGTCGGGTCCCACGCGGTATAGCCGCGCGCTTCAAACGTTGCGCGCAGGCCGCCGGACGGGAAGCTGGAAGCATCCGGCTCGCCGCGGACAAGCTCCTTGCCGGAAAACTCCATGATCACCTGACCGCCGCCGCAGGGAGAGATGAAGCTGTCATGCTTCTCGGCGGTGATGCCGGTCATCGGCTGGAACCAGTGCGTGAAGTGCGTCGCGCCCTTCTCGATCGCCCAGTCCTTCATGGCATTGGCCACGATGCGCGCTGCGTCGTCATCGAGACGCTTGCCCTTTTCCATCGTCGCCTGCACCTGCCGGTAGGTCTCCTTCGGCAGCCGCTCGCGCATGACTGCGTCGTTAAATACCATAGAGCCAAAAATGTCAGAGATCTTATCCATTTTCCAGGTCCCCTTTCTATGTTTCAAAATCTGTGTCAACAACGAAAAAACGGCACTGGTGCCCGGAGATCATTCGCTCTCCACGACGCCACTGCCGTTTCAATGTGGAAAATATACGCCTGTTGCAGAAAAATGTCAAGCGGGCCGGGCGCAATTTCTTTCGGCGGATTTCACAGAATTTTCGGCAGATCCGGGCAATATTTTATTCTTGACATGTGCAAAACCCGTGGTGTATTATATACATGGATTTTTGATTGGAAAAATTCCGTGTGCCGCTGATACGGTCATGAAAGTACATATGGTATCTTTTCGAGAACGCTGACGTTTCACGATGACCTGGGGGAAAGTGCCCCTTATCGGCATCGGAAGCGTCTTTTTGTTTTTCCGCCCCGATTTCAAATTGCGAGGTGATGCGTATGAATTCGTCCCTGCACACCGTGAGCGCCCTGCTCGTCTCCGCCTCTGAGGCGCAGACCAAGCGCATCGGTGCCCTGCTCACACGCGCGCGCATCGTCCCGTTTGAACACGCAGACAGCGTCCGGCAAGCACTCGACCTGTTCGACGCCGGCGGCATCGACGGCGTGCTCATCGCAGAGCCGGTCACCGGCAGCTCCGGACAGGAGCTGGCACTGCAGCTCAAAAAGCGGCGCTGCATGGCGGTGCTGCTGCTGGCTGAGCCCACGCACGCAGACGCGGCCGCCGCCCTGCTGGAGCAGTCCGGCGTGCTGGTGCTGCCGAATGACGCGCCGGAGTCGCTCATCGTGCAGACCATCCGGCTGCTGGCTGCCGTGCGTATTCAGCTTGAACAGATGCAGCACAAGACGGAAAAGCTGGAGGCAAAGGTCGCCGACATCCGCATCATCAACCGCGCAAAGCTTCTGCTCGTGCAGCACCTGCAGATGACGGAGACGGAAGCGCACAAATACATCGAAAAGCAGGCGATGAACACCAGCAAGCCGCGGCGCACCATCGCAGAGAATATCATCCGCACCTATGAAGATTGAGGGGGCTTATTCATGACCAAGTACATTTTTGTTACAGGCGGCGTTGTTTCCGGACTCGGCAAAGGCATTACGGCGGCCTCGCTCGGCCGTCTGCTCAAGGCGCGCGGCCTGAAGGTTGCGGCGCAGAAGCTCGATCCCTATATTAATGTAGACCCCGGCACGATGAGTCCCTACCAGCACGGCGAGGTGTACGTCACCGAGGACGGCGCCGAGACCGATCTCGATCTCGGCCACTATGAGCGCTTTATCGACGAGGATCTGAACAAATACTCCAACCTCACGACCGGAAAGGTCTACTGGAACGTTCTCAACAAGGAGCGGCGCGGCGAATATCTCGGCGAGACGGTGCAGGTCATCCCGCACATCACAAACGAGATCAAAGACTTCATTTACAGCGTCGGCAGCAAGACGAACGCCGACGTCGTCATCACCGAGGTCGGCGGAACGACCGGTGATATCGAGAGTCAGCCGTTTCTCGAGGCCATCCGGCAGGTCGGGCTCGAGGTCGGGCGTGAAAATGCACTCTACATCCATGTGACGCTCGTTCCGTATCTGCACGGCAGCGAGGAGCACAAGACAAAGCCCACGCAGCATTCCGTAAAGGAACTGCAGGGCATGGGCATTTCCCCGGACATTATCGTGCTGCGCTGCGACGAGCCGCTCGAGGAGTCCATCTTCCGCAAGATCTCCCTGTTCTGCAACGTCAAGCCAGACTGCGTGATCGAGAACATGACGCTGCCTGTGCTGTATGAGGCGCCTATCATGCTCGAGCGCAACCGCTTTTCCGAGATCGTCTGCCGTGAGCTGCACATCGACGCGCCCGCGCCGGACATGACCGAGTGGGACGCCATGCTCGAGAGCATCCGCAGCCGCTCGCGCCGCGTGACCATCGGGCTCGTGGGCAAATATGTGCAGCTGCACGACGCATATCTGTCCGTGGCCGAGGCACTGCGCCACGCCGGATACGTCTATGGCGCGCGTGTCGACATTCAATGGATTGACAGCGAGACGATCACGCGCGATAATGTAGAGGAGGTGCTCGGCGGATGCGATGGCATCCTCGTGCCCGGCGGCTTCGGCAACCGCGGCATTGAGGGCAAGATCGCGGCTGCGCACTACGCCCGCACGCACAATGTTCCCTACCTCGGCATCTGTCTGGGCATGCAGATCGCAGTCATCGAGTTTGCACGCTCCGTCTGCGGGCTGGCAGACGCCAATTCCGGCGAGTTCGACGAGAGCAGCACAAACAAGGTCATCGACTTCATGCCTGACCAGAACGATGAGATCGACAAGGGCGGCACGCTACGCCTCGGCGCGTATCCGTGCTGCATTGTGCCCGGCACAAAGATGGCGGCATGCTACGGCACGGCGGAGATCTCCGAGCGCCACCGCCACCGGTACGAGTTCAACAACAACTACCGCACACTCATGCAGGAAAAGGGCCTCGTGCTCTCCGGTCTGTCTCCGGACGGACACATTGTGGAGACCATTGAGATCCCCGAAAACGATTTTTATATCGGCGTACAGTACCATCCCGAGTTTAAGAGCCGCCCGAACAAGGCGCACCCCCTGTTCAAGGGCTTGATCTCGGCGGCACTGCGCCACACAGAAAGAGGATAACGCATGCACGATCGCTACACCAATCCCCTGTGCACCCGCTACGCCGGGCGCACAATGCAGCACATTTATTCCGACGACAACAAATTCTCCACCTGGCGCAGGCTCTGGGTCGCACTGGCGGAGAGCGAGCAGGAGCTCGGTCTGCCGATCACGGACGCACAGCTCGAGCAGCTGCGCGCGCACATCACGGACATCGACTATGCCTATGCCGCCGAGCGCGAGCATGAGGTACGGCATGACGTGATGGCGCACGTGCTGACCTACGGCGCGTGCTGCCCGGACGCAAAACCTATTTTGCACCTCGGCGCAACGTCCTGCTACGTCGGCGACAACACGGACATCATCCTCATGCGTGAGGCGCTCGAGCAGATCCGCAGCCTGCTGGTCAACGTCATTCAGGCGCTCGCGGACTTTGCCGAGACGCACAAGGCGCAGCCGACGCTCGCCTACACGCATTTTCAGGCCGCACAGCCGACGACCGTCGGCAAGCGCGCCACGCTCTGGGCACAGGATCTGCTGATGGATCTTGAGCAGCTCGAGTTCCAGCTGGAGCATCTCAAGCTTCTCGGCTGCAAGGGTACGACCGGCACGGGGGCAAGCTTCCTCGCCCTGTTTGACGGCGACGAGCAAAAGGTCGTCGCGCTCGAGCGGAAGATCTGCGAAAAGATGGGCTTTTCCGGCGCATATCCCGTCAGCGGCCAGACCTATTCGCGCAAGGTGGACTTTCAGGTGCTGCAGGTGCTGTCCGGCATCGCGCAGAGCGCGTCGAAGTTTTCCAGCGACATCCGGCTGCTGTCCCACCTCAAGGAGGTGGATGAGCCGTTCGAGAGCGGCCAGATCGGCTCGTCGGCCATGGCCTACAAGCGCAATCCCATGCGCAGCGAGCGCATTGCCTCCCTGTCGCGCTATGTCATCTGCGATCTGCAGAATGCCGCCGTCACGGCCAGCGCCCAGTGGTTCGAGCGCACGCTCGACGACTCGGCCAACCGCCGCATCAGTATCCCGGAGGCGTTTCTCGCCACCGACGGCATCCTGACGCTGTACCTCAATGTTATCCGCGGCCTGACCGTGTATCCGAAGATGGCCGAAAAGCATCTGGCGGAGGAACTGCCGTTTCTCGCCACGGAGAACATTCTCATGTACTGCGTCAAGGAAAAGGGCGGCGACCGGCAGGCCCTGCATGAGGCCATCCGGCAGCACAGCGTCGCCGCCGGCAAAGAGGTCAAACTCAATGGCGGCAGCAACGACCTGCTCGCGCGCATTCTTGCCGACCCGATCTTCGGGCTCACGCGCGATGAGCTGGATAAATTGGTCGACCCCCATGCCTTCACCGGCATGGCCGTACACCAGACCGAGACGTTCCTGCGCGAGCAGGTCACGCCGGTCCTGAACAAATATACAACACTGCTCGGATGCGAAGCATCCGTCAACGTGTAAGTAACAGGAGGTTTCTCTAATATGCTGACATCCATTGTAGGCATCAACTGGGGTGACGAGGGCAAGGGCCGCATGGTCGACCTGCTCAGCCAGAAGTATGACGTCGTCGTGCGCTATCAGGGCGGCAACAACGCCGGCCACACTGTCATCAACGACAAGGGCAAGTTCGTGCTCAATCTCATGCCGAGCGGCATCCTGCGCGACGAGACCGTGAACGTGCTCGGCCCCGGCATGGTCATTGATACGGAGCACATGTTCCATGAGGTCGAGCGTCTGAGAGATGGCGGCATCACCATCACGCCGGAGCACCTGAAGATCAGCGACAAGGCCGTCATCTGCATGCCGTACCACAAGTTGCTCGACTGCCTGGAGGAAGATCGTCTGGCGGACAAGAAGTTCGGCTCCACCCGCCGCGGCATCTCCCCCGCCTACTCGGACAAATACATGAAAAAGGCGCTGCGCATGGGCGAGCTGGCTGACCGCGACGCGCTCAAGGCCCGTCTGACCGACATTCTCGAGTGGAAGAATCTCTTCATTGTCAACGGTTATCACCACGATCCCATCGACCTCGACGAGATGATGGACTGGATCGACACCTACGCCATGCCGTTCAAGGACTATGTCTGCGACACGACCGACTACCTCTCCGAGGCCATTGAGGACAACAAGTCCGTGCTCTTCGAGGCACAGCTCGGCGCGCTGCGCGACATTGACTACGGCATCTATCCGTACACCTCCGGCTCATCGACCATCGCGGCCTACGCTCCCATCGGCGCGGGCATCCCGGAGGCGCGGCTCGACACGATCATCGGCATCATGAAGGCCTACTCCACCTGCGTGGGCGAGGGCCCGTTCACCTGCGAGATGTTCGGTGACGAGGCCACCGCGCTGCGCGACGCCGGCGGCGAATACGGCGCCGCCACCGGCCGTCCGCGCCGCGTGGGCGGGTTTGACGTGGTCGCCTCCCGCTACGGCGTGAAGATGCAGGGCTGCACCAGCATCGCGCTGACGAAGCTCGACGTGCTGTCCTACCTGGACAAGATCCCTGTGTGCGTCGCCTACGACATCGACGGTGAGCGCGTGGACCGCTTCCCCATCGGCGTGAAGCTGGCCAAGGCCAAGCCCATCTACGAGTACCTGCCCGGCTTCCACTGTGATATCTCCGGCTGCCGCAAGGTGAGCGACCTGCCGAAGGAGGCGCTCGACTACGTCCACTACCTCGAGGGCACTGTCGGCTGCCGCATCAAGTACGTCTCCGTCGGACCTGACCGCGATGCGTACATCAAAATGTTCTGAGACCGCCGAAACCGGCGCTCTGCATCAGCAGAGCGCCGGTTTTCCTGTCTGTGAGCGCTGTGGTTGCCTTTTGCGCACGTGTGCGGTAGAATAAGAGTCAACTACCCCTTAGGAGGAACATCATGCGAAAACGTTTTCTTGCCTGTCTGCTTCTAGCCGCCCTGCTGACCGGGAGCGCGGCAGGCGCTTATCTTCCGGGCGCAGGCGCGCAAAGCCCCGATGTGTATTCTGCCGGTGAACAGATCACAGGTGTCGGCGTCGACGTCAGTCAGTTTCAGGGTGACATCGACTGGGGCACGGCTGCGCGGAGCATCGACTTTGCCATCATCCGCTGCTACGCCCGCGGTCAGGCCGACCAAAAATGGAACGTCAACGCCGCCGCGTGTGAGCGGCTCGGCATTCCCTACGGCGCGTACGTTTACTCCGCCGCCAAAACAGACGCGCAGGCCCGAAGTGAGGCGGAGGGCGCGCTGCAGCAGCTGCGCGGCAAAAGCCTGCGGCTGCCGGTCTACCTCGATCTGGAGGATGAGAGCGTGCGCACCGGCTGCACGAAAGCCGAGATCCTGCGTCATGCGACCATCTTCTGCGACACGCTGCGCACAGCAGGCTACAGCGTCGGCATTTACGCCAATCGTTACTGGTGGACAACCGTGCTCGACGACCCGGCCTATGAGCAGTGGGATCGCTGGCTCGCCGTCTGGGATGCGGAGACCGGCTACAGCGGCAGCTACAGCACATGGCAGTGCAGCAACAGCGCCCGCATCTCCGGCATCCCGACGAACGTAGACCTGAATCTGCGATACGGCACATCGCTCAATGCAGGGCACACGCACGATTACCGCGTCACGAAACACATAGAGCCGTCGTGCACAGACTTCGGCAGCCGCATCTACACCTGCGGCGGCTGCGGCGCATCCGTGACCCAGCCGCTGCGTCCGCTGCGCAGCTGCCCGAGCAAGAATCTGAGCGATGTCCCTGCGCCGGACAACTGGGCGCACGCCGGCATTGATTTCTGCGTGCGCACCGGCTTGATGTCCGGCATTGGCAGCGGCCGCTTTGACCCGAAGGGCACGACCACACGCGCGCAGGCGGTGCAGATCCTCTACGAGCTCTCCGGCGCGCCAAAGGTCAGCGGCAAAACCCCGTTTACGGATCTGACGCACGGCTGGTATCAGAGTGCCGTGCTCTGGGCGTACCAGACAGGCGTGACAGCCGGAACAAGCCGGACGACCTTCTCCCCCGACGCGCCGGTAACGCGCGAGCAGCTCGCCGTACTGCTCATGGAGTACGCAGACCGCATCCTGAAGCTCCGGCATACGTGGACGCCCGCGAACCTGAACGATTTCCCGGACGGCGGATATGTGGCCGGCTGGGCGCGCAGCGCAATGGCGGACGCCGTCGCACTCGGCCTGATCTCCGGGTCGAACGACAACGGTGTCAACTACCTGCGTCCGCAGGGGCACGCCGCGCGCGAGCAGACTGCCACGATTCTGTCGGCGTTTTGCCAGAATGTCAAAAAAGGATAACAGCAAAGCGGCGCTCCGGGAACGGAGCGCCGCTTTGCTTGTCAAAGAATCTCATAGAGTTTGCGCCCGCAGGCGCAAAGAAAGTCCAATCATTTTCTTCGGCGACATGTGCGGCGAAGAAAATACTTCTC
>ENA-OQRB01000018-OQRB01000018.1-human-gut-metagenome-genome-assembly--contig:-NODE-18-length-115977-cov-22.500405_pt1 | contig 115977 bp, 110 predicted proteins | sample MGYA00243235_ERZ505100 | MGnify/ENA primary metagenome ERZ505100 (study PRJEB26097, sample SAMN02712145) | human gut metagenome | biome: Gut microbiome | host: Homo sapiens | place: Denmark...
ATTTTCTCAGCCGCACATGTCGCCTGAGAAAATGATCGGACTTTCTTTCGCCGCTCCGGCGGCGAAACTCTACGAGATTTTTTGGAAAACTGGGGGCGGCGCCGGATGGCGCCGCCCTATATGCAAGCAATATTCACTTTGCCTTTGGCAGCGCCATGCCCGTCTTTTTGAGCGTGGTGCGCAAAAAGAACAGCGAGAGGATCAGCGAGAAGATCTCCGCGATCGGGAACGCAAACCAGATGCTGCGCAGCACGCCGGTCAGCGACAGCAGATAGGCCGCCGGGATGAGCACCACAATCTGGCGCGCGATGGAAATAAGCATGCTGTAGACGCTGTAGCCAAACGCCTGACACGACGAGCCGGACACGATGCCGATGCCTGCAAACACGAACGCCAGGCTCATGATGCGCAGTGCGGGCGCGCCGATCTCCAGCATGGCGTCCGAGGCGTCAAACATCAGCAGCAGCTCTTTCGGGATGAGCTGGAACACGAGCAGACCGATCATCATGATCGCGACGGCGTAGACCATGCCGAGGCGGATCGTCTTATGGATACGCTCCGGCTTCTGCGCGCCATAGTTATAGGCAATGATCGGCACCATGCCGTTATTCAGCCCGAACACCGGCATGAACACAAAGCTCTGGAGCTTGAAATAGACGCCGAACACGGCGACCGCCGTGGAGGAATACGCAATGAGGATCATATTCATGACAAAGCACGTCAGCGACGAGATGCAGCTCATGATGATCGACGGGATGCTGATGGCCGTGATCTCACCCATGAGACGGCCGTTCGGCCGGATGTGCCGCAGGCGCAGATGCACCTCCGGGTTCTTGAAGTGGTTGAGCATCACGGCGACGACCGCACCGACGCACTGACCGATCACCGTTGCCCAGGCGGCGCCGGCGATGCCAAGCTTCGGGAAGCCGAGCAGACCGAAAATCAGGATCGGGTCAAGGATGATGTTCGTGATCGCGCCGGTCAGCTGCGTGATCATGGAATAGACCGTGCGGCCGGTCGCCTGCAGGAAGCGCTCGAAGGTGATCTCAACAAAAACGCCGAACGAGCACAAAATGCAGATGTTCAGGTACGTGATGCCGTAATTGACGATCGTCTCAATATCCGTCTGCGTGCGCATGTAAGCACGGATGCCGATCAAGCCTGCGACAAGCACGAGCAGATAGCTCAGCCCCGCGAGCAGCAGACCGTTGACCGCGACCTGATTGACACGCTCGTCGTTTTTCTGCCCCAACGCGCGCGACAGCAGCGCGTTGATGCCGACGCCGAAGCCGACAGCAATAGCGATAACGATGTTCTGCCACGGGAAAGCCATCGACACCGCCGTGAGTGCATCCTCGCAGATACGCGAGACGAAAATACTGTCCACGATGTTGTACAGTGCCTGCACGAGCATGGAAATCATCATCGGCACCGCCATCGACAGCAGCAGCTTGTTCTCGGGCATTGTGCCCATTTTATTTTCGCGAAGGGTTTCTTCCGGCATATCGTCACTCCTAAAAGTATCTGCAAACAAAGTCAAACGTCACGAATGTTTATTATAGGTTGCCCGCAGCGGAATGTCAAGGCATGTCGCATTTTTCACTTGAAAACGACGTATGGCTGTGTTATAATAATTGCACTTGTGGGATTAGTTCATTGGTAGAACACCTGCTTCCCAAGCAGGATAGGCGGGTTCGATTCCCGTATCCCGCTCCACGAACCGCTGCGGAATCTGCGTCCGCAGCGGTCTTTTTGCGCCCAAAATGTAAACAGCCTGACGCATTTGCATCAGGCTGTTGCATTTTATACCGTGGCGCTCTGCCGGTCGCGGCAGCGGTCCCATGCGGAAAAGAGCCGGCAGATGAGCGCCATATAGCCAACGAGTATCAAAAGCGCCGGCAGCTCATACAAAAACGGCACGGGCAGCCACTTCCAGAACAGGTTCAGGATACTGATGTCCACATCCCCGCCGTAGACGAAGAAGTAATTTGCCGGCGGGCAAACCGTGTGCCGCAGCAGAAAATTGACTGCCAGCGCACCGATGCCAAGCAGGAAAAACGTTCCCGCGATGCCGGGAATGTCCCGAAATTGCGGCCGGTAAAAGCCGAGCGTCACGAGACTCAGTCCGCAGACAATGATAAGGATGTGCGTGGCGTAAAAGCCGAGCATGCGCGGCAGCCAAAGCGAGTAGCCGACAAACGGTGCCTCCGGAAACACGAGCGCCATGAGCGCAGCGAGCGGCGCGACGAAAAACGCGAAGCCGAGCAGCGAGCGCCGCTTCGTGAGGATGCCGATCGGGATGAGGAACATATTGATGTTGCAAAGCTGCATCGGCAGCTCACTGAACCAGTTGAACCGGTCGAGTCCGGACACCTCCAGAAACTGCATATCCCGGGACAAAAAGCCCTTATAGACGAAAAAGCCGATGATGTTCGCCGCGCACAGTGCGATGAGCACGGCACTGCGGCAGCGCACCGGCTGGCCGCGCAGCAGCACCCACAGCAGCACGACCGCTCCGGCGGCAAGCGCAAGGAGCAGCAGATGGGCAGCGTTAAACGGTCGTATGATCATGGTGAGACCTCCTCTTGGAAAACAGATACGTTGTCAGCGAATACACGGCCACGGCAAGCGTACAGCCGGCAATGAGATCCGCCGCGGAATGCTGCTTGACAAGCAGCGTGGACAGGCAGATCAAAAGCACCAGCACGAAGGACGCCAGCCGCAGTGCTTTGCGCGCGCGCAGCGGCGGCGTGCGAAATGTCACCAGATGCAGCACCAGCGCCTCATAGCAATGCAGGCTCGGAAACACGTTGACCGGCGCGTCATGCGCATAGATGAGCCGGCAAAGCGCCAGAAACACCCCTGTCCCCTCCGCCGCAGGGCGAAAGTCGATGCACGTCGGGTAGAGCACAAACACGGCTACGCACAAAAGCGCGCCCGAAAACAGCGCCGCCGCCTGCCGGCAGAATACGTCCTTTGCCCGCAGGCACGCCCAGAGCATACATCCCGGCACATAAAAATACCACAGGATGTAAAACACGACGAACACAGGGCAAAACGGGATCCGGTCGTCGAGCGGCAGATGCACAACATGATACCGCAAGCCGAGATGCTGCGTCACAAAATACGCCAGCGCCAGCGCGACCAGGCCAAGCAGCCAGTACACATGCCGGTTTTTTGAAAGCCATGACCGCATCCGCTATCCCTCCTTTTGCACATCGCGTGGGGCAGTATAGCATACCGGAGCGCAGATGTGGCGGTTTTGGGGCTTTCTTCACATCTTAAATCGACAAAATGCGCAGAAAGTGCACTGCAATGCCCCGAGATCACGGATCTCGGGGCATTGCAGGCATTTACTTTTACAGCAGGCGGATGCCGGCCTTTTCGCAGGCGGCGGTGGTCTCATCGTCCCAGACGGACGCCTGCACCTCGCCGACGTGCGCCTTTCCGAGCAGCAGCATGGACAGACGCGACTGACCGATGCCGCCGCCGATCGTCAGCGGCAGCTCCCCTGCCAGCAGCATCTTATGATAGGTCAGCTTGCGGCGGTCATCGCAGCCGGAGATGGTCAGCTGGCGGTCGAGGCTCACGGGATCGACGCGGATGCCCATGGACGAGAGCTCAAACGCGCAGCCGAGCAGGTCATTCCAGAACAGGATATCCCCGTTCATCGTCCAGTCGTCATAGTCCGGCGAGCGACCGTCATGCGGCTTGCCGGAGCGCAGCGCACCGCCGATGCCGATGATGAACGTCGTATGGTGCTCGCGCACGAAGGCATGCTCGCGCTCCTTCGACGTGAGGTTCGGGTAGCGATCCTCGAGCTCCTGCGCGGTGACGAACGTGACCTGACGCTCCAGCTGCGGCAGCACCTGAAGCTGCGGATAGATCGCGCACATGGTGCGCTGCGTCTCGCAGACGGCGGCAACGATGTCCATGACCGTGGACTTGAGATAGTCCAGATTGCGGTCGCGGCGCTCGATGACCTTCTCCCAGTCCCACTGATCAACGTAGACGGAGTGAAGGTTATCGAGCACATCCTCGTCGCGGCGGATGGCGTTCATGTCGGTATAGAGACCCTTTCCGGGATAGAAGTCGTAGCGGTAGAGCGCCATGCGCTTCCACTTGGCGAGGGACTGCACGACCTGCGCCTCCTTGCCGGTCTGCAGGATATCGAACGAGACCGGACGCTCATAGCCGTTAAGGTTGTCGTTCAGGCCGCTGGACTCCTCGAGAAACAGCGGCGCGGACACACGAAACAGGTTCAGGTTCGCGGCGAGCTGATCTTCAAACAGGCGCTTGAGCAGGCCGATGGCCTTTTGCGTATCGTAAACGCCGAGCAGGCTCTTGTAGCCCTCAGGGATGTAGGTATTCATGCCGGTTACTTTTCCTCGCTTTCTGTGAGCAAACGCACAAGTGCCTGATAGACATCCTCCGCGTGTGCCTTAAAATAGTGCTCCATCGTGCGCGCCTGCGCCTCGTCGGCTGCCAGAAGCTGCATGGAGACGATCTGCCCGATGCCGTCCGAGAGCGCGAGGTGTACATTGCACCCGCCCTCCGGCGTATTTGTATGCTGCGCGACGATCATGGCGGCGCGGCGCATCTGCTCGGCGATCGGCTCGGTGACGCGGTCGGCCTTCATGCGCACGGAGTACGGCAGGCTGCTTGCGACCTCGTTGACGTTGCGGCTGCCCTTTTCCGTGATACGGTACTTGCCGCCCTCCTCCGTAATGTGCGCGGTATCCACCAATTCCGCAAGGCAGTCGGAGTAGTCGAAATAGCCGATGCCGTTGTCGCAGAAAACAAGATCGGACAGCGTCTGCCCATCGACAGCCGCGGGTAAATGATTCAAAATGTAGAGAATCAGGATCTTGATGTCCAATTTCTCATGGATAAATCCGAGACCTTCCATGACGCACCTCTCACTTGGCATAATAAATAATTATAACGCACAAAGCCTTTTGTGTAAAGGTTTTTCCAACCGAATCACATCAAAAACCCGGATGCATACACTGTTACTGAAGCGTGCTTCAATCTGATGCCAGGAGGTTTTGAAATGGCAGACAAAGTTGTACCGGGACCGGTCGAGGGCAGTGCCGCTGTCCGGGAGGCGGTTTGCATCCATACGCGCAAGATCTTTGACGCCTGCCGCGATAAGGACTGTGTGGAGGACCTGCGGGTGTATCCGACGGTGTCCTCGCAGACAAAGCTCGACAGCGCCCTGAGTGTGCGCCCGCGCAGCGCCGAGCTGCTGTGCGCCGACGTGCGCGTCAAGGAGATCACCTTCAACAAAGGCTACTATACGGTGGACGTGACATACTTCTACCGCGTGCGCGGCGAGACGTTCCCCGGCTGCGAGCCGGTGAGCGGCCTTGCGATCTTCGACAAGCGCGTCATGCTCTTCGGCAGTCAGGCGAGCGTGAAGATGTTCGCCTCCGACGGCGGCGGCTGTGCGCCGTGCGAGGAGGGGCTGCCGGTCGGTGTGGTCGAATCGGTCGACCCGATCGCGCTGCACATGAAGCTCGTTGACTGTACTGCTTCCGGGGAGACAGACCCCGAACCGCACGCTATCCCGCAGGCGATCCTCGATGCGATGGGTGAGGCGCTCTCGCTCACCTGCAGCGGCAAGAAGCTGCTGGTGACACTCGGGCAGTTTTCGATCATCCGGCTAGAGCGTGACACGCAGCTGCTCATCCCGGCATACGACTACTGCATGCCGGACAAAGCGTGTCAGGGCTCGAGCGAGGACGATCCGTGCTCGATGTTCAGCCGTATCCACTTCCCCATCGACGAGTTCTTCCCGCCGGACTGCATCACGCCGGACGCCGACTACCGCAGTCTGCTGTAAACCTGCGGGCGGCAGAAAAAATCCCATCGGTGCAAGCCGATGGGATTTTGCTTTCAGTTCTTATGCACGACCTCGCCGGTGGACTTGAGGATGCTGTCGGCAGGGATGACGCCGCGCACACACGACACCGGATAGATATTCGAGTGGCGGCCGATGACCGTGCCGGGGTTGAGCACGCTGTTGCAGCCGACCTCGACATAGTCGCCGAGGATGGCGCCGACCTTCTTGCGGCCGGTCTCGATGCGCTCCGCCCCGTTTTTGATGACGACGAGCGTCTTGTCGCTCTTGACGTTCGACGTGATCGAGCCCGCGCCCATATGGGCCTTATAGCCGAGGATGGAATCACCGACGTAGTTAAAGTGCGGCGTCTGGACGTTGTCGAACAGGACGACGTTTTTCAGCTCACAAGAGTTGCCGACGACGGCGTTTTTGCCGACGATGGCATTGCCGCGGATAAACGCGCACTGGCGCAGCTCCGCACCGTGGTCGATGATGCAGGGGCCGGCAATATAGGCGCTGTCAAAGATCTTGGCATCGCGCGCGATCCAGATGTTCTCGCCGCGCTGCTCATACTCGTCCGCCGGAAGCGTGGGGCCAAGCTGAAGAATGAAATCCCCGATGTCCGCCAGCGCCTCCCACGGATAGGTCTTGCCCGCAAACAGCGGCGCTGCGATCGTTTTGCTCAGATCGAGCAGGTCTTGAATTGTCATCATATCATCTCACCCGGATCAGATGTCCGCTCTTGCGCATGACATCGATCACATACGCAACATTTTCCTCGCACAGCTCGTGCGTGCCCGCCTCGACCATGACGCGCAGCACCGGCTCGGTGCCGCTCTTGCGCAGGAGGATGCGGCCCTCGTCGCCGAGGCGCTCAGTCACCGTCTGCACCGCCGCAACGACAGCGGAGTCATTGAGCGTGGCGTCCTTATCGTCGACCTCCACGTTCGTGAGCTGCTGCGGATATTCGCGCACAGGCGCAGCCAGTTCGGAGAGCGCCTTTTTGCGGTCGAGCATGACCTGCATGAGCTTGATGGCTGTAAGCAAGCCGTCGCCGGTGTTGGCATACTTGCCGAAAATGATGTGGCCGGACTGCTCGCCGCCGATCAGATGGCCGTTGGCGCGCATATTCTCCGCGACGTACTTATCGCCGACATCTGTCTTTTCATAGCCGATGCCCGCCGCATCGAGCGCCTTGTACAGGCCGAGGTTGGACATGACCGTCGTGACGACCTTGGAATTGCCGAAGCGGCCCTCCGTCTGCATATTACGCGCGCAGACATAGAGGATCTTATCGCCGTTGACGACCGAGCCGTTTTCATCCACGGCCAGGCAGCGGTCAGCGTCGCCGTCGAAGGCAAAGCCCACATCCAGCCCGTTGAGACGGACGTGCTTTTGCAGGTTCTCGATGTGCGTCGAGCCGCAGTCACAGTTGATGTTCGTGCCGTCGGGCGTGTTGCCGATAACATAGGTGTCCGCGCCGAGTGCATCAAAGATGTTTTTGGCCATCATCCACGTGCTGCCGTTGGCGCAATCAAGACCGACCTTCATGCCCTTGTACGAGTGCGTGGACAGGCTGATAAGATAGCCGATATAGCGGTTGCGGCCGGCGGAATAGTCCTGCGTACGGCCGATATTCGCCCCCGTGGCAAACGGGATCTCCTGATCACCGTCGAGATACGCCTCGATCTCATCGATGACGCTCTGCTCCATCTTCTCACCGGCGCTGTTGAGCAGCTTGATGCCGTTGTCCTTGTAGGGGTTGTGGCTGGCGCTGATCATGATACCGCAGTCAAAATCGTCCGAGCGGACGATATACGACACGCTCGGCGTCGTCGTGACATGCATAAGATAGGCGTCCGCGCCCGAGGCCGTCAGGCCGGCGGACAGGGCATTTTCGAACATATAGCTGGATCTGCGGGTATCTTTGCCGATCACGACCGAGCACTTGTGCTCCCGGCCGTAATACCAGCCGAGAAACCGGCCGATCCGGTAGGCGTGTTCCACGGTCAGGTCAACGTTGGCCTCGCCGCGGAAGCCGTCGGTACCGAAATATTTGGACATGAATGCTTTCCTCCGATCAAAATCACCCGCAAAATACAGCAGGCAACTATTTATTATAACTGCGCAGCAGCGGCTTCGTCAAGATAAACCTCAACATCCGTGTGCAGCTGCAGGAATGACGCGGGGGTAAACGTCTCCGGGCGGCCGGTGAGCGTGGCATTGACCGCCTTCGCGCAGCGCGCGCCGAAGGCGACAAGCACGATCTTTTTCGCGCCGAGAATCGTATGGATGCCGATCGTGATGCCCTGCTCCGGCGTCTGCTCAAGCGAACCGAAGGCCGGGGCCGCGGCCTCGCGCGTGACCTCCGCGAGCTTTGCGATATGCGTCTTTTCGCCAAAGCCGGCGCCCGGCTCGTTGAACGCAACATGGCCGCGCTCACCCAGACCGAGGATCACAAGATCGAGCCCCCCGGCTGCCTGAATGGCAGCGTCGTAATCCGCCGCGTGCTCGGCGTCTGCGTCCGGATCCGGCGCGTGCACGGCCGCAAACGGCTTTGCCGCCGTGAGCACCTGAAACGCCGCACCCACCGCGTGCACGCCCTTACCGGCAGCGCCGCAGTATTCACACGCCTGAAAGAGCGTCGCTTTGTCAAAGGCGAGGTCGCTCTTTGCAAGTGCGCCGAGCACTTCCTCCGGAAGATCCACTGCCGAGACGGCAATGTTCGCCTCCGGCTTGTGCGCGAGCACATCCGCGACCAGCGCAGTCAGCTCTTTTGTAACATTCTGTTTTGTTCCGATGATCGTTTTCATGGTCTGTTACCTCCCATACCGTCATCGCGGCCGCGCTCAGAGCGTGACCGTACCGTCAAACACAAAGGCCGCAGGGCCGGTCATATACAGCAGGTTCTGCGACCGATCCCACGCGATGTGAAGCTTGCCGCCGCGCAGAAGCACATCCGCCTCGTCACCGCACTTACCCAGCCGCGCCGTTACCGCCAGCGCAGCCGTGGAGCCCGTGCCGCAGGCGAGCGTCTCTCCGCTGCCGCGCTCCCACACGCGCACACGCAGCGTGTGGTCATCCACGACCTCGACAAACTCGATGTTCGCCCGCGCGGGGAACACCGCATGGTTTTCAAACGCGGGGCCGATGCGCGGGAAATCCAGCGCCATGGCATCGTCCACGTAAGTAACGCAGTGCGGGTTGCCGGTGTTCACGGACGAAACGATCCATGTTTCTCCGAGCACATCGATCGGCTGCTCGAGGAAAGTCTCCCCCGCTGCCGCGACCGGGATCTTCTCCGGCCGAAACTCCGGACTGCCCATGCACACGCGCACAGTCTCGACCGCGCCGTCGGCCACATTCAGCCAGAGCGTCTTGATGCCGGCGCGTGTCTCGATCGTAAGCTCGGTCTTGTCCGTCAGGCCGCGGTCATGGACATATTTGCCCACGCAGCGGATGGCGTTGCCGCACATCTCGGAGCGCGAACCGTCGGCATTATACATTTCCATGCAAAAATCCGCGACCTCCGACGGGCAGATCAGCACGAGCCCGTCGCCGCCGATACCGAAATGGCGATCAGACAGCCGGATTGCCGCACGCGACGGATCGGGCACAGTCTCGGTGAAGCAGTTGACATAGATATAGTCATTGCCGCAGCCCTGCATTTTTGTAAACTGCATATGCAGCACCTCCAATTCGGTATATTTTGCACAAAACGGGCAAACTAACTCCACCCGGAAAGGCGGTCATTCTATGGCGATCATTCTCATTCGAACGCTGATCTTATTTCTCTCGCTCATCCTGGCCATGCGGCTCATGGGCAAGCGGCAGCTCGGCGAGCTGGAACTGTCCGAGCTCGTGGTGGCGGTGCTGGTCGCGGACATTGCTTCCATCCCGCTGCAAAACCCGTCCCTGCCGCTGAGCTACGGGCTCATCCCGCTGCTGGTGCTGTTTTGCTGCGAGCTCATCATCTCCGGCCTGACATACCGGAGCGTCAGCCTGCGCAAACTGCTCTACGGGCGGCCGAATCTCATCATCGAGCACGGGCACATCGCACAGCAGGCAATGCACCGCAACCGCTTCACGCTCGACGAGCTGACGCAGGAGCTGCGCAATCAGGGCATTCTTGACATTGCAAGCGTGGAGTATGCCGTGCTGGAGACAAACGGCCGTCTCAACATCATCCTCACGCCGGAGCAGCAGCCGGTCACGGCCGCGCAGATGGGCGTCGCGCCGGACGACACCGGCTACTTCTCCATCCTCATCAACAACGGGCGCATCATCGACAAGAATCTCAAGCGCATGGGGCGCGACGAGCGCTGGCTGCAAAAGCAGCTGCAGCAGCGCGGCGCGCAGAGCGTTCAAGACGTCTATCTGCTGATGCTCAACGACGCGGGGCAAATCTATTTTTCCGCAAAGGAACCGATATGAAAAAGGAAATCATTGCGTGCGTGCTCCTGCTCACACTTGCCGCCGGCTGTGTCTGCAACATCCGGTATCTGAACCGGCTCTGCACGCAGCTGGATGACGCCGCGGCGCAGGCGGAAGCATGCTGTGCCGCCCATGACACGGACAGCGCCGCTGAAGCGCTGCGCACGGCGGCCGAACGCTGGCACGCAGCCGAGAGCTATGCCCACTGTATGCTGCCGCATGAGAGCACAGACGCCGTGACAGAAGGATTCTGTCAGGCCGTGCGTGCGCTCGAGAGCGGCGCACCGTCCGCCGCGGCGGACATTGCCCTGCTGCGTCTGCGCATCCGGAGCCTCGCCGACGGGGAGCGCGTCGCGCTCGGCAATGTGTTTTAGCCGCGGTCGTTGAGGAGCTTCGTCAGCTCCTGCATGAAGGTGTCGATGTCCTTAAACTGGCGGTAAACGGAGGCAAAGCGCACGTAGGCGACCTCGTCCACGTCCTTGAGGCGCTTCATGACCATCTCGCCGACCTGCTCGGTCGTGATCTCGCGCTCGAGCGCGCTCTGCAGCTCCTGCTCGATCTCATCGGCGATCTTCTCCAGCACCGGCAGCGGCACCTTGCGCTTGTCGCAGGCACGCACCATGCCGTTGATGAGCTTGCTCTTATCAAAGCTCTGGCGGCTGCCGTCGCGCTTGATGACGACGAGTGGGAGCGTTTCAATGATCTCATAGGTCGTAAAGCGCTTCTGGCAGGCAAGGCACTCGCGGCGGCGGCGGATGGTCGCGCCCTCCTCCGCCGGGCGGGAATCAATGACCTTGCTCTCGGCAAAGCCGCAAAACGGGCATTTCATACGTTGCATCCTCCATGTAATTGGTTTCCGGTTACTTTACATAATTCCGTACAGTACTATATCACAGCCAAACTGCTTTTGCACGAAAAATTTCGCCATATCTGGTGTTTTTCCCATCAGATATGGCGATTTCTCCGCTAAATGTACAGTTTTTGGAATTCTTCGCACGTCATGAGTGCATTGAGCACCTCGAGCAGCGCGTTCGTACTCAGATGCTCGGGCAGGTCAAGCTGTGCGAGCAACCGCTGCCGGGCGGCCTTGCTGTCCGCACCGCCGGTGAGCCCGGCTGCATAGAGATCCGCCTTCGTAATACGCGCGCCCGCAGCCACTGTCTCCTCCCCTTCGATGGTCGCGCCCGCACGGCGCAGCGCCTCGAGCAGCACATCCGGGCGCATTCCCTCCACGCCGAGCTTGCCCTCCTTGGAGGCAGTGCGCTTGCGCCGCTCCTTTCCGGCAATGTCCGGGATATAGGCGTGCTTGACCTGCGACGGGTCGATGGCGCCGCGCAGGTAGTTGCGGATGACAAAGCCTGCGCCGTCACTGTCCGTGAGCACGATGATGCCGCGCGTTTCGGCCAGACGGCGCAGCAGCGCCAGCCGCTGCCTGTCATGGAAGATGCCGAAACCGGAGGTCTCGAGAATGGGCGCGTCGACGATCTGCGCGAGGGTATTTTTATCATACCGTCCCTCGACGATGATGGCCTCGCGGATGCGGATCATGCCGCACCTCCCACGGCAATGCGCAGCAGCAGCTCCTTGAGCAGCGCCATATCATCCGCGCCGCTGCTTTTCATGGCGAAGTCCGTCTGCGCGCACAGGCGCACAGCCTCCTCAAGCTGAGGGCCGGTGAATTTCCGCGCCGAGCGCAGGAGGCGTTCCGCGATGGAATCATACGGCACACCGAGCATCTCGCGCAGCTCGCTCGTGCCGATACCGGCGCGGCGCGCAAGGCGGGCGGCGTAGAGTCTGCGCATCTGCTGACCGATGACGGCGAGCAGGAAGATCGGCGTGTTGGACTTATCGGCCAGCAGGTCTGCGAGGATGCGCATCGCACCGTCATAGTCCTGATTGGCCAGACAGTCGGTCAATTCATACACGACCGCCTCCGGAATGCGCTGCGCCACGGCGAGGATGTCCGCGCGCGTGACCGTATCGCCCTGCGCATAGGCCGCGATCTTGTCGATCTCCGGGATCATGGTGTTCATGAGACCACCGGTAAAGAAGATGAGCTGGCGCGCATCCTCGGGCGAGATGTTTTTCCCGTGCGCGGCAAAGTGCTTGCCGACCCACTGCACGAGCGCAGACTCCCCCTGCGCGGTAAACTGCACGAGCTGTCCGTTCTTTTTGAAGGCCTTGGTCGTCTTCAGGCGTCCGTCCGGCTCAAACGCCGTGTCCATGACGAACACGAGCGTGCAATAGTCCGGCAGGTCGCTGATGACCCGGATGAGCGTGTCGGCTTCTTCCTCGCGGCATTTGTTCGTGTCATAGCCGCGCACCTCGACGAGCGTGCGCTCGCTGAGAAACGGCACGGCGTCGATCGCATCGGCCAGCGCCTGAAAATCGAGCTCAGCGCCGTCAAAGCGGCGGTAGCTGAAATCGTCCTCCCCGCCGGGAATGCAGAGCTTTTTGAGCTGCAGCAGATACTGCTCACGCAGATAATCCTCCCGTCCCCAGAGCAGATACAGGCACCCGGGTCCCTGTTGGCGCAGCGCGCGCAGCTGAACTTTATAGTCTTGAATATCCTGCTTCTTTTTTCCTTTAGCCATAACGTTTCCTCACGAGAGATGCACCGTGACGTCGCCCATGCGGTCGGTGCGGTAAATGGGTATATCGTGCGCCTGCAGGCGCGCAAGCGTCTCGGCCGTCGGGTGGCCGTAATTGTTGTATCCGACGGAGATGATCGCAGCGTCCGGCGCGATGGCGTCGAGCCACGCATCGCACGTCGATTTTTTCGAGCCATGGTGACCGACGAGCAGCAGCTCAATATCCGGATAGGTGCAGTCGGCAAGAAACTTCGCCTCCGCCGCGCTGTCCACGTCACCGGGTATCAGCGTGTCATATGTGCCGATCGACGTCAGCATGATCATACTGCCGTCCTCCCGGCCTGCACAAGGCTCCGGGTACAGGCGCACCGAAATGCCGCCCGCCGTGAGCGTCTGCTCCACATCCACGCGCACGACCGTCGTGCGGTGCTGCGCGGCAAGGGCGAGAATGTCGCTCAAGGGCGCTTTGGTCGTGTCCGCCTCTGCCGGGATCGCAAGCGTCCGCACCGGCAGCCAGTGCATCAGGCGCAGCACGCCGTTAACATGGTCATCATGCGGATGCGTGAGCACAAGCAGATCCAGACCGCGGTACCCCTGCGTGAGCAGCTTGTGCGCAGCGATATCCCCCGGATCCTCCACGGTGGAGCGGCCGCCGCAATCGACCATCACGCAGCTGCGCCCGCTCGAAAAGACGACGCTCTGCCCCTGACTGACGTCGAGCGCCGTGACTGTTGACGTGTGCCGCAGCTGCACGGCGTTGACCGTCAGCACCGTGCACAGCGCCAGTACGCTACACGCAGCCGGAACCCAGCGATGTATGCTCCGGCGGCGAGAGATGACCCACGCCGCGCCGAACACGCCATACGTAAACACGAGCCACCAGACGACGCTGCGGCTGCCGGTAAAGAGCACCGCGCCCGGAAGCTTGGAGAGCAGCTTTGCCACGGCGAGGATATAGCGCAGCGGCCACGCCGTCACCCAGGCGGCAGCCATGCCGCCCCACGCCCAAAAGAGGCCGAGCAGCGATGCCAGATAGCAGCCGATGAACGCCGCCGGCAGCAGCCACAGGATCAGCAGGTTTGTGACCGGTGCGATGAGCGAAATACTGCCGAAATGCAGCGCCGTGAGCGGCACGGTAAACACCATCGCGCCGACGGAACTCGCCGTTGTGGCAATGAAGAAGGTGCGCACCCTGCGCCGCGGGCGCGAGAGCTTCATCCCCGCGGGCAGCAGCCGGTCGCTGAGCGCGCGGTGCAGCGCACCGGACACGCAAAACAGTCCCGCCATCGACGCAAACGAGAGCTGCAGGCTGACGCTTCCGGCGGCGAAAGGATTCGCCGCAAGCAAGACCGCCAGCGCCGTCAGCAGCGATGTCGGCGGGTCATTCTCCCGTCCGAGCAGCGGCGCAAACAGCACCAGCGCCGTCATAAACGCCGCGCGCAGCACCGAAGGGCTTCCGCCCGCCATGACCGTAAACACGATCATCAGCGGCAGACCGATGATAGCGGTCGTGCGCCGGTTTCCGGTAAAGAGGCGCAAAAAGCCCAGCAGAAACGCCAGATGCAGCCCCGAGACCGCGACCGTGTGCATGATGCCGGTCGTGCTCAGCGGAATGTCGAGATTCTGCGCGTAGAGCGCGGTCTTATCGCCGAGCATGAGCGCCTGCGCAAACGGCAGCACGTCCGCCGGGAACGCCGCCTGTGCGCTCGCCTTGAGCGTATGGGCAACTGTCTTCGGCCAGTAGAGACGGCTGTGTGCCCAGACACCGGTATGTACGAGCGAACCCTCCTTAATGTTGCCGATAAGATAGATTCCCTTGGAGGTATAGGCATCCGTCTCCGCTCCATAGCGCTGTGTGGATGGGCGGAGCTTCACCTCCGCCGTGATCTCATCGCCGGGGCGCAACGCTGCCGCTTCCGCGTCGGAGACATAGAGCCGCGCTTTGCAGTGCGGCACGTCCGGGCTCGTGAGCAGCACGGTCAGCCCGTAACTGTGCTCATACGCAACGGGATACTCCGTCACGCGCGCCGTGACCGTCTGCACATCACCGGAGACGTTCTGCGCGGGTGTCAGGCGCATGGCCGTGGCCGCAGCGTACCACCCGAAGCCGATCGCCGCCGACAGCAGCGCCAGCATCACGCGGCGGCGCGGCGCGCCCGGGAGCAGCAGCGCCGTGAGCGCAAGCACGACCGCCGCCAGCGCCGCGGGAAGCACCCAGTGCCCCGGCAGCAGAAAGTGCGCCAGAAAGATCGCAGCCGAAAAACCGCCCGCGCAATATGCCAGCTTTCGCACGCCGTCGCCCCCTCTTTCTCTGCAGACATTATAAACAAAATCGGCGGCCGGAACAAGTCCCGCCGCCGAATTTCGTTTGCTTTACAGCAGTTTCTCGCCCATCGGCGCGCCACCGAGGACGTGGAAGTGCAGATGATGCACGGTCTGGCCGGCATCGTCACCGCAGTTGGAGATGACGCGATAGCCGCCGGTCAAGCCCTCCTGCGCGGCGAGCTTCGCGATGACCTCAAAGCACTTGGCGACCACGGCGGAGTTATCCGCCGTGATGGACGCGACTGCGTCAATGTGCTGCTTCGGGATCACGAGAAAATGCACCGGCATCTGGGGATTGATGTCACGAAATGCGTAGACATCGTCGTCATTGTACAGGCAGGTGGAAGGGATCTCCCCCGCCGCGATCTTACAAAACAGGCAATCACTCATGATGAAATTCTCCTTACAGTCCCAGTTTTTCCGCTACGAAATCGTCCACGACGGCCAGCGCGTCATCGATCTTGAGCACCTCACTGCCGCCGCCCATGGCAGAGTCCGGCTTGCCGCCGCCCTTACCGCCGGCGACCGCCGACACCGCGCGCACCAGATCGCCCGCACGGATGCCCTTGGCAACGGCGTTCTTGCCGCAGACGGCAACAAACGTCACCTTGCTCTCCGTCGCCGTGGCGAGCACCGCGACCGTGTCCGGGTCTTTGTCGCGCAGGAAATCGCCGAGCTTGCGCAGGTCGCCGGCCTCAAGATCGGTGCGCGTGGTCGTGATGACCTTGATGCCGCCGATGTTCTTCGAGGCGTAGAGGAAGCGCTCCACGTCACTGTGCAGGATCTTCTCCTTCATGCGCTCAACGCTCTGGCGCGCCTCCTTGAGCTCCGCAGTGAAGCTCTTGGCCTTGGCGAGAATGTCCACCGGCTTCGCGTGCAGCACCTCGGCCGCAGCGTACAGGCGGCGGTTGACCGCCTCCATCTCGTGCAGGTAGGCCTTGCCGGTGATCGCCTCGATGCGGCGCACGCCGGACGCGACCGAGCTCTCACCCGTGATGCGGAACGGTCCGACCTTTGCGGTGTTGTCCACGTGCGTGCCGCCGCAGAGCTCTACGGACTTGCCGCCCATGTTCACGACGCGCACAACGTCGCCGTACTTCTCGCTGAAGAGCGCCGTGGCACCGGCGGCCTTCGCCTGCTCCATGGTCATCTCGGACACGGTGACATCCATGCCGTCGAGGATCCAGTCGCTGACGATCTCATTGATGCGCTGCAGCTCATCGGGCGTGACAGCCGAGAAATGCGTCAGGTCAAAGCGCAGGCGGTCCGGCTCGACGAGCGAGCCTGCCTGATGCACATGGTCACCCAGCACCTCGCGCAGCGCGGCCTGCAGCAGATGCGTGGCCGAGTGCGCACGCATGATCGCCTTGCGGCGGTCAACATCGATGCGCGCCGTGACGGTCTGCTCGACCTGCAGGCGGCCGGAGCGCAGCACACCATGGTGCAGGAACTTGCCGGCCTTGTCCTTCTGGACATCCGTCACCTCAAAGAGCGCACCGTCGGCTGCAATGACGCCGTGGTCGGCCACCTGACCGCCCATCTCGGCGTAAAACGGCGTGCAGTCGAGCACGAGCACGCCCTGCTTGCCGGCATCGATCTCCGAGCAGACCTCACCGTCGCAGACGATGGCGAGGATCGTGCCCTGATCCTCCGCACGGTCATAGCCGGTGAACTGCGTCGGCGTCGGGTCGAGGCCGAGATCCACACCGGCCCACGCCAGATCGCCGAGCGCCTCGCGCGCTTTTCTTGCGCGCACGCGCTGCTGCTCCATAAGCTCGCGGAACGCATCCTCATCCACGGTCATGTCCTGCTCCTGCACCATCTCGCGGGTCAGGTCGATCGGGAAACCGTAGGTGTCATAGAGCTTGAACGCATCCGCGCCGGAGAACACACACTCACCCTTGGCCTTGTGCTCGGCGAGCAGGTCGGAGAAAATGTGCATACCGGCGTCGATGGTCTTGGCGAAGTTCTCCTCCTCGTTGCGGATGACGCGGGTGATATACGTCTGCTTCTCGCGCAGCTCGGGATACTGGCACTCGTTTTCGTGCACGACCATATCCACGACCTGATACAAAAACGGCTCGTTGACGCCGAGGAGCTTGCCGTGGCGTGCAGCGCGGCGCAGCAGGCGGCGCAGCACATAGCCGCGTCCCTCGTTCGAGGGCAGGATACCGTCCGAGATCATCATGACGGAGGCACGGATGTGGTCGGTGATGACGCGCAGGGACACGTCGGTCTTATGACTGTCGCCATAGTGCGCGCCGGTGATCTCGCTGACCTTGTGGGTGATGTTCATGACGGTGTCGACGTCGAACAGCGAATCCACACCCTGGCAGACGACGGCCAGACGCTCCAGGCCCATACCGGTATCGATGTTCTTCTGAATGAGGTCGGAGTAGTTGCCGTTGCCGTCATTGTCAAACTGGGAAAAGACGTTGTTCCAGACTTCCATATAGCGGTCGCAGTCGCATCCGGGCGCACAGTCCGGCTTGCCGCAGCCGTATTCCTCACCGCGGTCAAAATAGATCTCCGAGCAGGGGCCGCACGGACCGGAGCCGTGCTCCCAGAAGTTATCCTCCTTGCCGAGGCGGGTGATACGGCTCTCGGGGATGCCGATCTCATCGCGCCAGATGTTGAACGCCTCGTCGTCCTTTTCATACACCGACGGATAGAGCCGCTCGGGATCGAGGCCGACCCATTCCGGGCTCGTCAGAAACTCCCACGACCATGCGATGGCCTCGTGCTTGAAATAGTCGCCGAAAGAGAAGTTGCCGAGCATCTCAAAATACGTGCCGTGGCGCGCCGTCTTGCCGATGTTTTCAATGTCGCCGGTGCGGATGCACTTCTGGCAGGTGCAGATGCGGTGGCGCGGCGGCTCCTTGTCACCCTTGAAGTAGGGCTTCATCGGCGCCATGCCGGAGTTGATGAGCAGCAGGCTTGCATCGTCCTGCGGGATGAGCGAAAAGCTCGGCAGACGCAGGTGTTCCTTCGTCTCGAAAAAGCGCAGGAACATCTCGCGCAGTTCATTCAGACCATAAGATTTCATATCATCTATCCTCCAATTGTGTTTGCTTCATTCGTTTTTCAGCCGCTCGGACAGGCTGGGTGCGTCCGCGCGATAAAACTCCAGCTTGCCGCAGGACTTGCAGGCATAAATATCGACCTCGAGCGCGCCGGAAAAGAGGTTGGACAGGTGGCCGGTAAAAAAGCCGTATTGCCCAAGCTGCAGGGATTCATGGCCCAGATGCTCCATCTCGCCGTTACAACGCAGACATTTCATAACATACCTCCTCAAAAAAAGATGCCTCCGCCCCATACACAGGGGCGAAGGCAATCTGCTTTCACGGTACCACCCTGATTGCCGCTCACGCGGCGTCTCAAGTCGTCCTTAACGCGGACACACGTCCCGGTCGTCCCGGGCCGCTCCGAAGCGGCCGCCATGCCGCCGGTCGAAGGGCTTCCACCGTCCCCTTCTCTCTGATGACCGGGTGCTGCACAGCTTTTCTCCATCACAGCGTTATCGTCTGGATTTTTATATTTTACCACATTCGAGCCGGATGTCAACTGTTTCTGCGGGCAATTTCCGGCGGATGAGCGACAGCGGCGCAGCCGCGCACGGCAGCGGCATGGTAAAGCGCTGCATCGGGTGCGGCACGGTCTCAAGCGGCAGACCGTCGGCGTCGCGCAGCGCCTCGGCCGTGAAGGTCACAGGCGGCGCGTCGTTTGTGATGAGCTCGAGCGTATCACCGGCGCAGAACTTGTTGCGCTGCGTCAGCACGGCGCGTCCGTCCGGCGCGGCGCCCTCTACGACGGCGCAGACCTCGGCGCCGGCAAAGTAGGCGGAGTTTGCTGTATACTGCCCCGGCTCACCGAAGTAAAAGCCGGTGCTGTACGGGCGGTGGCTGATCTGCAGCACCTCGCGCTGCCAGACCGGGGCAAGCGGTCGGCCGGCGATCGCATCATCCAGCGCGTGGCGGTAGGCATTCGTGACCGCGCCTACGTAATAGGCGCTCTTTGTGCGTCCCTCGATCTTCAGGCTCGTGATGCCGGCATCGAGCAGCGCGGGTAGATGCTCGATCATGCACATATCGCGGGAGTTAAAGATATACGTCCCCTGTTCGTCCTCAGTAATATCGAACACCTGGCCGGGGCGCTTGGCCTCCGTGAGACCGTACTTCCAGCGGCAGGGCTGCGCACAGCGGCCGCGGTTGGCATCGCGCCCGGTGAGGTAGTTCGACAGCAGGCAGCGGCCGGAAAACGACACGCACATCGCCCCATGGACGAACGCCTCAAGCTCCAGCTCCGGCGGCGTGTTGGCGCGGATGGTGCGGATCTCGGCAAGCGACAGCTCACGCGCGAGCACGACCCGCTGCGCGCCGAGATCGTACAGCGCTGCGGCGGCTGCCGAATTGACCACGCCGAACTGCGTGCTGACGTGCAGCGCGACGTGCGGCGCATAGCGCTTGGCCAGCGTGATCACACCGAGATCAGCCGCAATGATCGCGTCCACGCCCGCATCGTCGAGCAGCTCGAGATACGCGGGCAGCTGCGCCATCTCGTCATCGCGCGGCAGGGTATTGCACGTCACATGTACGGCAGCGCCCTGTGCATGCGCAAGCTGCACGGCGGCGCGGATACCGTCCGGCGTAAAGTTTTCCGCACCGGCGCGCATGCCGAACTGCGCCCCGGCAAGGTACACTGCGTCCGCGCCGAAATGGAGCGCCATTTGCAGGCGCTCCAGATCTCCGGCGGGGCACAACAACTCCGGTTTGTTCATGCCACCCCTCCGCTTATTGTGAGTAACTCTGTTTGGCCACGAACGCCTGGAATTCGCCGTAGCTCGTGAAGAACTTATGCGTGCCGGACTCCGAATCCAGCGCGTAGTACAGCGCCTTCGTGCTTGCCGGCGAGAGCGTCGCCTTGATGGACGCAATGCCGGGGTTTGCGATCGGCGTCGGCGGCAGGCCGGTGTTCTGATAGGTGTTGTAGGGACTGTCGATCTTTGTGTCCTCCACGGTGAGCACATCCTTATGCTCCGGCAGGACGTACATGATCGTCGAGTCGATCTGCAGCGGCATACCCGCCGCGATACGGTTATAGATGACGGCGGCGATCATGGCGCGCTCATCGTCGTTGGCGGCTTCCTTTTCGATCATGGACGCGACCGTGACGACCTCCTGCATAGACATGCCGCGCTCATCCGCCTTTTCGAGCATTTCGGCCGTGATGCGGTTGTGGAAGTTTTCGAGGAATTTGTTGATGGCGCTCGAGGCCTGCATGCCCTGATAGAACTCATACGTATCCGGGAACAGGAAGCCCTCCAGGCGCTTGGCGTCCCCCTGCATGCTCTGGTCGAGGAACGAGTAGTTGTAGGAATAGTTTGCGGCAGCGTCCATGAGGTCATCGTACGAGCAGACGTTTTCGTCCTCAAGCTTGCGGAAGATCTGCTCCATCGTATAGCCCTCGGGGATGGTGACCTTGGTCGTGACCATTGCGCCCGAACCGACCTGCATCTTCTTGACGAGCGCGCGGTAGTCGTAGTTCGTACTCAGCTCATACGTGCCGGGATCGATCTTTGTCTTTGCGTGCGAGACGCTGCAGTAGAGCTGGAAGAGGCCCTTGTACTTGATGATACCGGCGTCCTTGAGCTGCTTTGCCACGTAGCCGACGCTGACCTGATGGCCGGCACGCTCCTTGGCGTTGCCCTCAGAGTCCGTGTAGGAGATGGTGACGTCCTGAAACTCCGCCTTGTCGAGTGTGACCGTCGCCGTGACCGGCTCTTTGTTGAGCGCGAGCACGTCCGACGCTGCCATCCAGCCGACACAGGCGAGGATAATGCTGACGCTGACGACAAAGGCAAAATAGATCAGGCCGCCGAGACAGCCGCTGCGTCCGGCGCGCTGCTGCACTTCCGGCTCCTGCGTTGGCTCATGGCGGGGCGCCGGCTGACGGTGCACGGCGTGTGTCTGCTCCGGCTGCGGGCGGGCAGGCCGCTCCGTGCGGTGCTGGACATGTGTCTGCTCCGGCTGCGGACGAGCAGGCCGCTCCGTGCGGTGCTGGACATGCGGCTGCTCCGGATGCGGGCGCGCCGCGTGCTGCTGCTGTACCGGGCGCGGGCGGGCAGCGCGCGGCTGTCCCTCCTGCTGCTGCGGACGGCGGCGGGCGGGCTGCGTCGGGCGCTGCGGTGGGCGCTGCGGGCGGGATGGCTCTCGTTCGTCACGAAACAGCTCGTCAAAGTTCTTAAAATGATCGGCCATGGCTTGATCTCCCTGTCAACTTGGAATGCGTCCCTGCGGCCTCTCGGCGCAGGAACCCCCTTTCCCCTTGGGGCATAAGATAAGGCGACGGACGGAAACGGCGCCGTTTGTCCGGTCCTGCCGGAAAACTTCGCGTCAGATCCATGCACCGCGCGGGGTCTGGCTGCGCAAAAATCCGTTGCGCGGAGAAAGGGTTTTGGTTATGTGCTGCGCAAATAATAACAACAGCTGTCTGTGGATCATCCTCATTCTGATCCTGCTCTTCTGCTGCGGCGGCGGCAGCTGGGGCAACTGCGGCTGCGAGAACAACAACAGCTGCGGCTGCGGCTGCTAACAGCCGGTAAGGGATCGGGGCTCCTCCGGGAGCCCCGGTTTTTCCTGCGGGCGCAAAATGCCCTGCTCAGTTACGACGGCCGCGACCGGCATATCGTTCCACGCCGTCGGCAGCGCGTCGAGCAAAAATTCCGCACGGATGAGTCCCACGGCGCAGCAGTCAAGCTGCGCGAGACAGCGGTCATAGTACCCGCCGCCGCGGCCGAGACGCCGCCCCGCGCGGTCATAGGCGAGCGCCGGGACAAGCATCAGATCGCCGGGCTGCGGCTGCAGCACCGGTGCGCTGCGCGGCGGCTGCGGGATGCCGTAGCGTCCGGGCACGAGCGTGCCGTCATAGCGCGCGAAGTACATCTGCCCGCCGGCCTCCGGGACCGGAAGCGCCACCGTTTTCCCGCGGCGGCGCGCCTGCGCGAGAACGGCGTGCGTGTCCACCTCCGGCACGACGCTGCAATAGGCAAAGATCCGCTCCGCTGCCTGAAACTCCGGCAGTGCGAGCACCTGCATCGTAATCGCAACGTCGCACGCGGCATTGTCCGCGGGATCGCTCTGCGCAAGCCGCCGGCGCAGCGCCTGACGCAGGGCGGACTTTTCCTCGGAAATGCTCATAGGGCGCTGCGGATGATCGAGAAGATCTCCTCGTGCTTTTCCTCGAGCGCACGCTCCGCGCCGTCTTTCATGAACGGCACGACCGTCCAGCCGTAGTGCGCGGCGGCAAGGCGGCCGATGCGCAGACAGTTTTCCAGATACGCCTCATCCTGCTCATGGATGTCGGCCTTGGTGTTGAGTTTTTCCTGCCGGTGCTGCATCCGCTTGAGCGAGGTCGGCAGGTCCACGTCCAGATAGAGCACCAGATCCGGGCGCGGCAGACCCATCTTGCCGTACTCGAGATCGTACAGCCAGTCAAAGAAGGCCGGCAGCTCCGCCTCGGGCAGCTTCGAGCCCTGATGGATGGCGTTGGAGGTCGTGTAGCGGTCGGAGAGGATCAGTCCGCCGTTTTCATAGATCTCGCCCCAGTCGGTGCGGTAGGACGCATAGCGGTCGACCGCGAAGAACGTAGACGCGGCATAAGCGTTGACGTCCGACGGGTGCGTACCGAACGCGCCGTTGAGGTACATCCGGATCAGTGCCGACGATTCCTGGTCGTAGCGCGGGAACACAATATGATGGTAGGCCATGCCCGCCTCGTCAAAACGCGCGCACAGGCGACGGTACTGCGCGGACTTTCCGCTGCCGTCGATGCCCTCCAATACGATCAGTTTACCCTTCGCCATGGTGTTTCTTCCCCCGCAGCCTGCGGCCGATGGCCGCAAACAGGAATTTCGGCAATTTCATCATGCGGCCGATGCGCTTCGGCTCTTTGATGAGCCGGTAAAACCACTCGAGACCGAGCTTCTGGAAAAACTTCGGTGCGCGCTTGACGTTGCCGGCAAACACGTCCAGGCTGCCGCCGAGACCCGCCATAAGACCGACGCGCAGACGCGGGGCGTTGCGCTGCATCCACAGCTCCTGCTTCGGTGCGCCGAGGCATACGAGCAGCAGATCCGGCTGCACGGCATTGATCTTCTCCACAACGGGATCATCGTCCTGAAAATAGCCGTCGTTCGTACCGGCGATGACGAGACCGGGAAACCGCTCGCGCATCTTCTCGCCCGCAGCGTCGGCGACGCCGGGCTTCGCGCCGAGCAAAAACACGCGCTTGCCCTCGCGGCCCATCTGCGTCATCAACGCCGCGGCAAAGTCGATGCCCGGCAGCTTCGCGCGCAGCGGTGTGCCGAGGATCTTCGCGCCGTAGATCACGCCGATGCCGTCCGGCAGGACAAGGTCCGCACCCTGCACGGCCTGCATGGCCGCGGGATCTTCGCGGCAGAGCATCACGATCTCGGGGTTCGGCGTAACGACATAGGCCGCGCGCCGCTCCGCCATCAGGTCACGCGCACGCGCGACCGCTTCCTCCATCGTCAGGCTGTCAAACCCGACGCCCATTACATCAATTCGCATGAAAACCTGTTCCCTCCGTTATACCTGAGCAAAGACTTCGCCGATCTTCTCATGGATGATGAGATCCGCCTGCGCGTCATACGGCGTGGCGCTGCGGTTGATGAGCACCAGCTTATGCCCGGAATAGTAATTCAAAAGTCCCGCCGCGGGGTACACGGCCAGCGACGTCCCGCCGACGATGAGCACCTCCGCCTCGCGGATATAGCGGATGGACTTGGACAAAACGTCCTCATCCAGACATTCCTCGTAAAACACGATGTCCGGCCGGATGATGCCGCCGCAATCACAGTGCGGCACGCCGGTGCCGTGGTTGACACGCTCCGCCGGGTACGGCCGGCCGCAGCGCATACAGTAGCAGCGGTGGATGCTGCCGTGCAGCTCGAGCACATTCTTGCTCCCGGCCGCCTGATGCAGCCCGTCGATATTCTGCGTGATGACGGCCTGCAGCTTTCCCTCGCGCTCCAGCTCGGCAAGGCGCAGATGCGCACAGTTGGGCTTGGCGCCGTCCACGACGAGCTTGTCCCGATGAAATTTATAGTATTCCTCCGGATGCGCCATGAAAAACGAGTGGCTCAGGATCGTCTCGGGCGGATAGTCATACTTCTGGTTATAGAGGCCGTCCACACTGCGAAAATCCGGAATGCCGCTCTCGGTTGAGACACCGGCGCCGCCGAAAAACACGATCCGGTCACTGTCTTCGATCCACTGTTTGAGCTGCTGAATGTTATCCATGAACTCCGCCTCCTATAAAATCCGGCCGTAAACGGCCACGCTTTATCATACAACGCTTCGCGCGGCGGGTCAACGCTGCGCGAGCAGAAAGCGCTCAATGGCCTCGGCCACACCGTCATGGTCGCAGTCGGGCATGATATACTCCGACGCCGCCTTCACATCGTCAATGGCGTTGCCCATAGCGAGCGGCAGCCCCGCGTCGCGCAGCATCGAGCAGTCGTTTTCCGAGTCGCCGATGGCGATCGCCGCGCTGACCGGGATGTACAGACACCGGCACAGCGCCTGCAGGCCGCTGCCCTTGTCAACGCCGGTGGCATTGACCTCCACGCCCGCGCTCTCACACGGGACGACCCATGCGGGCGCACCCTGCACACGCGCGAGAAACTTGGCGCGCTCGGCCGCGTCCGTAAAGTAAAAGTCGAGCTTCTCGACCGGGTAAGGCGCGGCAAGAAAGCTGCGCTCCATCTCCTCGGCAGCCGTGCCGTTGGCCTTGAAATTATCCACATAGGCGTCCATGCCGAAATGCTGCGAGTTATTGAGCAGCTCCGGACGATAGAGGGCCTCGCCGTTGGAAAAGATGATCGGAAAGCCGTCAAGCCCGACAAACGCGCGCATAACGCCCGCCGCCGTATCGGCAGAGATGTTCTGCGACGAGATGATGCGGTTTTCCACACAGTCAGCCACGGCCGCGCCGCTGGACGTGATGGCATAGCGCATGGCCGGGAACCGGCACATATACGGCGCGATCTGCCGGTAGCAGCGCCCGGTCGCCATGACGACATGGTATCCGCGCGCAAGTGCCTGCGTCACAGCGGCGGCCGTGCGCGGCGTGATCTCTTTTTTTGAGTTGAGCAACGTACCGTCCATATCGACGGCGATGAGCTGATAGGCCATGAAAAATCCCTTTCTGCACAATTTCACAGCATATATTGTACTCATTTTGACCCAATGTGTCAACCGTCTGCGCGGGACTTGAACCTGCAGTGCAAAGCCGCTATAATAGCGGCAGACTGCTTTTCAAGGAGTGACACCATGTTTGTTGACCAAACCGTATATCACGGCCGGGCCGAGGACACGAACCGGCTCGACAAGGAGCTGCGCTGCTACGACCTGCTCGACCGTCTGGGGCTGAGCTATGATCGCGTCGATCACGACGCTGCCGACACGATTGAGGCCTGCGCCGCTGTGGAGCAGGTGCTGGGTGCGGGGATCTGCAAGAACCTCTTTCTCACGAACCGGCAGCAGACGGCGTTTTACCTGCTGCTGATGCCGGGACATAAGCCGTTTCGCACGAAGGATCTCTCGCACCAGATCGGCAGCGCGCGGCTGTCGTTTGCCTCCCCGGAGCATATGCTTGAGCTGCTGGATATCACGCCCGGCTCTGTGAGCGTGCTGGGTCTGATGAACGACCGCGATGCGCGCGTGCGGCTGCTCATCGACCGCGACCTGCTGGACGACGCGTACCTCTGCTGCCACCCATGCATCAACACGTCCACGCTCAAGCTGCGTATGGCGGACGCCGTCGACGTGCTCATCCCGGCGCTGGCGCACGCGCCGACGTATGTCGACCTGCCGGTCTGCGCACCGGAAGCCTGAGACCAAAAAGAAAAAATCCTGCATCCGAGGATGCAGGATTTTTTATGACTTAGTAGTAGCGCTTGTTCTTGTTCTTACGAGCAGCCTCCGACTTTTTGCGGCGACGCACGCTGGGGCTCTGGTAGTACTCCTTGCGGCGCAGATCGGACATGACGCCGGCCTTGGCACAGCTGCGCTTAAATCTCTTGAGCGCGTTGTCCAGAGACTCATTCTCCTTGACGTAGATTTCAGACATTTTATTCCCTCCCTCCAAATACGCCTCGCGGCGCTTCAAGGGCCATCATGCATGGCTTTAGCGTTAACATTATAATTGCTATCACGCCGAATGTCAAGATGAACTTATGCCTTCGGCTTCAAAATCAAATTGACCAATTTGTTCGGAACGTGAATGACTTTGACGATCTGCATGCCGTCCATCTGGCGCTTCACCTTGTCGAGCGCCATGGCAGCGTCGACGACGGTCTGCTGGTCGCTGTCCTTCGGCACGGTGACGGTGCCCTTGAGCTTGCCGAGCACCTGCACGGCCATGGTGACAGTCGTGTCGACGGTCTTAGCCTCGTCATACACCGGCCAGTCACACTGGCAGCACATCTTGCCATACTTGGCGGCAAAGCCGAGACGCTCCCAGATCTCCTCGACGATGTGCGGCGCAAACGGGCTGAGCAGGAGCAGCAGCTGCTCCATGTCGCCCTTCGTGCAGCCGTTGGCCGCAAACTCATTGACCATGCTCATCATGGCCGCGATTGCGGTATTCATCTTCAGCTCATCGATATCCTCGGTGACCTTCTTGACGGTCTTGTGGATGACCGCCTCGTTCTTGGACGAGATCCCAGGATCATCCGTGCAGCTCTCGCTGAGATTCCAGACACGGTCGAGGAAGCGCTTCGAGCCCTTGACGGCCTCGTTCGACCAGGTAACGGCCTTCTCAAAGTCGCCGATGAACATGATGTGCAGGCGCATGGTATCTGCGCCGTACTGATCGACGATATCATTGGGGTTGACGACGTTGCCGCGGGACTTCGACATCTTCTCGCCGCCCTCGCCGAGGATCATGCCGTGGCTGGTGCGCTTCTGATACGGCTCCTTGGTCGGCACGACGCCGATGTCATACAGGAACTTATGCCAGAAGCGGCTGTAGAGCAGATGGAGCGTCGTGTGCTCCATGCCGCCGTTGTACCAGTCGACCGGACTCCAGTAATCCAGAGCCTCCTTGGAGGCGAGCGCCTTGTCGTTGTGCGGATCCATGTAGCGCAGGAAGTACCAGCTCGAGCCGGCCCACTGCGGCATGGTGTCGGTCTCACGCTTGGCAGGGCCGCCGCACTGCGGGCAGGTGGTGTTGACCCAGTCGGTCATCTTGCTCAGCGGGCTCTCGCCGTCATCGGTGGGCTCATAGCTGTCCACCTGCGGCAGCACGAGCGGAAGCTGATCCTCCGGGATCGGCACCCAGCCGCACTTCGGGCAGTTGACCAGCGGGATCGGCTCGCCCCAGTAACGCTGACGGCTGAAGACCCAGTCACGCAGCTTGTAGTTGACCTGCTCCTTGCCGATCCCCTGCTCCACGACGTATTTCTTCATGGCGGGGATGGCCTCTTTGACGGTCATGCCGTTGAGGAAGCCGGAGTTGACCATGACGGCGCTGTCGTCCTTGGCGACAAAGGCCTCCTTTGTCACGTCGCCGCCGGCAACGACTTCAACGATCGGCAGGCCGAACTTCGTGGCAAACTCCCAGTCGCGCTGGTCGTGGCCCGGAACGCCCATGACGATGCCGGTGCCGTAGCCCATGAGAACGTAGTCCGAGACGAACATGGGCAGTGCCTTGTGCGTCACGGGGTTCATGACCTCGATGCCCTCGAGACGGACACCGGTCTTTTCCTTATTGAGCTCGCCGCGCTCAAAATCGGACTTGTGCGCAGCCTCTTCCTGATAGGCGGCGACAGCGTCCCAGTTGGCGATGTGCGGCTGCCACTGCTTGAGCAGCGGGTGCTCCGGCGAGATGACCATGTACGTCGTGCCGAAGAGCGTGTCGGCACGGGTGGTGTAAACCGTGATATCATCGCCGACATTGGTCTTAAAGGTGATCTCGGCACCGGTGGAGCGGCCGATCCAGTTGCGCTGCTGGATCTTGACGCGCTCGATGTAATCCACATCATCCAGATCGTCGATCAGGCGCTGGGCGTACTTCGTGATGGCGAGCATCCACTGGCTCTTCTCCTTGCGCACGACCTCGCTGCCGCAGCGCTCGCAGACGCCGTTGACGACCTCTTCGTTTGCCAGCACGCACTTGCAGCTCGTGCACCAGTTGACCGGCATGGTGGTCTTATAGGCCAGACCGTGCTTGAACATCTGCAGAAAGATCCACTGCGTCCACTTATAGTAGGACGGGTCGGTCGTGTCGACCGCGCGGTCCCAGTCAAAGCTGTAGCCAAGCATCTTGAGCTGCTTGGTGAAGTTTGCAATGTTGTTTTTCGTGACAATGGCAGGATGGATATGGTTTTTGATGGCATAGTTCTCGGTCGGCAGACCGAACGCATCAAATCCGATCGGGAACAGGACATTGTAGCCCTGCATCCGGCGCTTGCGGCAGATGATGTCCATCGCCGTGAACGGGCGCGGGTGGCCGACGTGCAGCCCCTGTCCGGAGGGATACGGGAACTCGATCAGCCCATAAAACTTCGGGCGCGGATCACCGGTGACGGCCGCGAACGGCTTTTCCGTCTCCCAGCGCGCCTGCCATTTTTTCTCGATTGCCTGAAAATCATACTTCATAGCGTTCACTTCTCTCTGAAAAAATCAAAAACTAGTAAGCGGGGCGGCGTGATGACCGCCCCGAACGGTTACTGTGGGCTCAGGCGCGCATGCCGGTGATGTCGATGACCTCGGCATCGCTCCACAGGCGCTCCAGATCGTAGAACTTGCGCGCTTCATCCTGAAACACGTGCACGATCACGCAGCCGTAGTCGAGCAGCACCCAGCTGCCGCTGCGGTGTCCCTCGCGGCGCAGCACCGGTTCACCCACAGCGTCCGCCGCCGCTTCCACGGCGTCGGTCAGCGTCTTGACATGGGTCGAAGAGCCGGCCGTGCAGATGACGAAATAGTCCGCCAGCGTCGTCAGGTCACGGGTTTTGAGCAGCTGAATATTCTCGCCCTTTTTCGCGTCCAGTGCCTTGACAATGACCGCGGCGAGCTCGTTAGCAGGCATCATAAGCAAACATCCTTCCTTTTCGTTACCATTTGTTCGGCCCCTGAACCGTGCCGGAGGTGGCCACGACCTGTCCGTTGGACTCGTAGAGAATGTCCACATTCGCGGCCGTGATCTCCGTCGTGTAGGGGTTGAGCCATGTATTGAGATACTCCAGCCATTCATCCACGTGGATGAACACATAGGACATGCCGTTTTTCACACCGTTGTAGTTGGCCGGGATCGTTTCAAACCCAATGGCGCTCTCATCGAGCTTCAAAAACTCCTTGACGTAGAACATCACGTTGCCGGCAGACAGATTCGTGATGACTTCCTTTTCATAGATATCAATGAGCTTGCTGAGATTCGGAATATTGTGCAGCTTCAAAAACTGACTCGTCATGGCCTTGAGCATCTGGTGCTGCACGTCAATACGGCCGATGTCGCCGTTGGCATAGGAATTGCGGAAGCGGAACACGCCCATGGCCTCATAGCCGTCAAGGTGCTGATACCCCTTGCTCACATGGATAGACAGATCCTGCCCCCAGTCCTCATAGTCCATATCCACGGGGACATCAAAGTCGATACCGCCCATGGCATCGATGAGCTCGACAAACATCTCGACATCAAAGATCGCATAGCTGTCGACCCGGTAGCCGAGGAGCTTCTCCACGCCGTCAAGCATTGCCTCCACACCGTCTCTGCCGTTGTTTTCGGCTGCGGCATAGTACTGATTCATTTTCTTGGGCCGGTAGGCCACGTTCACCGCCGTGTCACGCGGAATGCTGACGAATTTCAGAGATTTGTTCTCCGTATCGAGCATACCGACGAGCACCGTATCCGTCAGGCCGGCCGCGCGGTCCTTGCCCGCAATCAGGAAGGTATAGCAGCCCTTCTTGCGTCCCTCGGTATTGGTGGTAATGCCGTCGTCGGGGTTGCCGTCGCTCAGGCCGCCGCTTAGGCTCGGCGGGCTGACCCAGTGATCCATCAGTACGAAAAACTCACCCACGAGCAGTGCCAGCACAACGACCACGATGATCGCAATGCGCACTTTTTTCTTCTTCCGGCGCTTATCCTGTGCCTGCTGCGCCTTCACGCGGTGATTGGCCGCGGCGGACGTCTCGGAAAACGGGTCGTCCTGAAAGCCGCTGCCGTCGTCATATCCATCGTCATAGCCCGCGTTTTGATAGCCGGCATAGTCATCCGGATAGCGGCCGTCATTCTGTCGTCTTTTCATATTCTTTTTCCCTGCCTTGATACCAGTTTAATGCCTGCACCGTGTTCTCGTGCGGCGTGATGCCGCCGGCGCGCAGATCCTCGAGGCTCATTTGCAGACCGAGTACCATGGCCGCGTCCAGATCGATGTAAGCAAGGCGCCGCAGCTCGTCCACGCCGTCAAAATCCCGTGCAGGCTCGATGTAGTCGGCCATATACAGGACCTTTTCGAGCGTGGTCATATCGGGTTTTCCCGTCGTGTGCCAGCGGATGGCATTTTCTATCTCAGGTGGTACGCCGAAACGAACCCGCGCCACGGCAGCGCCGGTTTTTGCGTGCAGCAGCTTGGTGTTGGCCGTTTCGACCGTGTCGTTTATGATACCATATTTATCAGACAATAGCAATTGGTCAGATAGCTCGAATTTTTTCGTGCAATCGTGTAAAATTCCGGCTTCGGCAGCAGCATCCGGGTCGCAGCCCCAGCGCTCGGCAAGGCGGCGCGCCTCGTGCTCGCAGCCCCAGACATGGGAGATGCGCCGCGGCTTGAGCATGGGATATGCCTGTTCGCGCAGCCAGTTGAGGTCGGGCCTGGCGCCATAGAGCCGCTGCTGGATGATGTGCGCGTACACATCGGGGGCGAGATACTCGCTGCCGCGCCGCTGCGGCAGCAGACGGCGCACGTCCGTGCTCGTGACCGGGATCGGCTCTGCCGGCAGCGCGATGACGCGTGCACCGTACGTCTGGCGCAGATAGGCGCTGAAGCGCTCCACCTCGGCGTGCTCATCGCTCGTGCGTGCGAGCGCGACGAGCGTGACCTGCGCGAGCAGCGCGCGGTAATCGTGCCACTGCTCAAACGTCGTGAGCATATCCGTGCCGACGACGAGGTACAGCTCCGCGTCCGGATTGCAGTCGCGCAGCTCGCGCACGGTGTCGACCGTGTAGCTCTTGCCGGAGCGGTGCAGCTCCATGTCGGAGACCTCCACCCCCGGCTCGGAGGAAAAGGCCAGCATCGTCATGAGCAGGCGCTCCGACGGCTCCGGGCTGCCCGGTGTGAGCTCCTTGTGCGGCGGGATGCGGTCCGGAATGACGAGCGTCACATCCGGCTCGATTGCCGCGCGCACGGCGCGCAGCGCCGCCGTATGGCCGAGGTGCGGCGGGTTAAAGCTGCCGCCATAGATGCAGATCTTCATTTCTTCGCCTTTTTCACGAGCTCGATCTTCGGCTTTTGCTCGTTGCGCTTATAGAGCACAAATTTTGAGCCGATGACCTGCACAGGTTCCGCGCGGCAGGTCGCAGCAAGCTGGTCGCACGCCTCGCGCGCGGTCAGAAGCGAGTTTTCGAGCACGCGCCCCTTGACGAGCTCGCGCGCCTTGAGCGCGTCGTTCATCTGGGTGACGATGTTGTCGGTGATGCCGCCCTTGCCGATGTGGACGATGGTATCCTCCGTCGCGGCCAGACCGCGCAGCTGGGCGCGCTGTTTACTTGTCAGCATAGTAATTCCTCAATTCTTCTTTCAGGATTTTGAGCGCATTTCCGCGGTGGGAAATGGCGTTTTTCTCTTCCGGACGCAGCTCCGCCATGGAGCAGTCGTAGCCATCCGGCAGGAACAGCGGATCATAGCCGAAGCCGTTTTCCCCGCGCGGGGCAAACAGGATGCTGCCCTCGCACGTGCCGCGTGCGCGCAGCACGTCACCGTTCGGGAACGTGCAGCAGATGCATGACACGAACCGCGCCGTGCGGTCGGTGCGGTCGCCGAGGTTGTGCAGCAGGAGCTCGTTTCGCGCGGCGTCCGTATCGTCGTGCCGGCCGGTATAGCGCGCCGAGTGCACGCCGGGCGCACCGTCGAGCGCATCGACCTCGAGGCCGGAGTCGTCCGCGATGGCGGCCTGCCCCGTCGCGCGGGTCACGGCGATGGCCTTCAGATAGGCGTTTTCCTCAAAGGTCTCACCGGTCTCGTCGACCTCAAAGTCGCAGCCGGCCGCGCTCTGCGGGATGATCTCGATGCCCATGTCGGCAAAGATGGCGCGAAACTCATCTAACTTATGTGCATTATTGCTTGCAAGGATCATGACAGCAGCGCCTCCACAAATTCCGCAGGCTTGAACTCCAGCAGGTCGTCGATCTGCTCGCCGACGCCGACATATTTCACCGGAAGCTGCAGGTCGTTTGCGATCGCAAAGACGATTCCGCCCTTGGCCGTGCCGTCGAGCTTCGTGAGCACGATACCGGTGAGATCCGCCGTGTCGAGAAACTGCTTGGCCTGAATGAGACCGTTCTGACCGGTCGTGGCATCGAGCACCATGAGTGTTTCAATGTCGGCCTCCGGCAGCTCGCGGCGGATGACGCGGGTGATTTTATTGAGCTCGTTCATGAGGTTTGCCTTGTTGTGCAGACGGCCGGCGGTGTCGATGATGACGACATCCACGCCGCGCGCCTTTGCCGCCTGAATGGAGTCGAACACCACGGCGGCGGGGTCAGAGCCCTCCTCGTGCTTGACGATCTCCACACCGGCGCGCTGCGCCCAGACGGTGAGCTGGTCGGCGGCCGCTGCGCGGAACGTGTCTGCGGCGGACAGGAGCACACGGTTACCCTCCTTCTTGAGCTGGGAAGCGAGCTTGCCGATCGTCGTCGTCTTGCCGACGCCGTTGACGCCGACGACGAGCACGACCGACGGCTGCGTCGTGAGCAGGAGCATGGTGTCCTGCACCTTGAGGATGCGCGTGAGGATCTGCACGAACTCCTTTTTCACCTCCGCGCCGGTGGTCAGCTTTTTGAGCTCGATGGCCTTGCGCAGCTGCGCGATGGCCTTGGTCGTCGTCTCCACGCCGGTGTCGGCAAGGATGAGCGTCTCCTCGAGGTCCTCAAAAAACTCCTCATCGCCCGGCGCATAGGCGGCAAAGATGCCGGTCAGCTGGGCGTCCATCTTCGTCTTGGTCTTGGTCAGGCCCTGTTTGATCTTATCAAAAAATCCCATAGACTATCTTCTCCGTTACGATATGGTTTTAGCCGCCTCATCCAGCGAGAGCTCGATGATGCGCGACACGCCTTTTTCCTGCATGGTCACGCCGAACAGGTGGTCGGCCTCCTCCATGGTGCCGCGGCGGTGCGTGATGACGAGAAACTGCGTGCTCTTGGCGAGGCGGCGCATATACTGCACGTAGCGCGTGACGTTCGCCTCGTCGAGCGCGGCTTCGATCTCGTCCATGACGCAAAACGGCGTCGGACGCACCTTCAAAATGGCAAAGTAGAGCGCGATGGCCACGAACGCCATCTCGCCGCCGGACATCAGGCTCAGCGTTGAGAGCGCCTTGCCGGGCGGCTGCACCTTGATCTCGATGCCGCTGTCGAGCACGTGCTCCGGATCCTCGAGCACGAGCGCCGCCTTGCCGCCGCCGAAGAGCTCCAGGAAGGTCTGGCGGAACGCCTGATCGATCGCCTGAAACTGCGTGGTAAAGATGCCCTCCATCTCCCCCGTCACATCGGCGATGATGCCGGTGAGCTCACGCTTGGCCTTGAGGATATCGTCCCGCTGGCCGGTGAGGAAGGTATAGCGCGTGTTCACGCGCGTGAATTCGTCGATCGCACCGAGGTTCGGCGTGCCCAGCGCACCGATGCCGCGGCGCAGCTCGGCGATGCGGCGGCTGGCCTTGGTCATGTTCTCGATCGGCTGGCGCAGCGCCTCGGCCGCCGTGCGGCTGAGCTCGTAATTGTCCCAGAGCTTGTCGAGGATCTGCTTTTCTTCCATGTCGGCCGAGAGCTTTTTCTGCTCAAAGCGTGACACGAGCCCCTGCATATCCAGCAGGTCACGGTTGCGCGCCTGCGCGTCGCGGTCGGTGCGCGTGCGCTGTCCCTCCAGCTCCAGCTTGCGGCCGCTGCACGCGGCGAGCTCGCCGCGCAGTGTCTCAGCGCGCTGGCGCAATTCAGCCAGACGGCGCTCGTGCATTTGCAGCGTCTGCTGCAGCTGCTGCGTGCCGGTCTCCGCCTGCGCGATCTGGTCAAGGCGCGCCTTGCGGTCGCCGGCCATCTCCTCGAACAGATCGTGGATCTGCTGCGTGGTGCGCAGGATGGTCTCGCGCTCGGCCTCAAGCGACGCCGTCTCCGCCCGCAGTCCGGCCAGCCGGTCGGCCAGCTCCTGCCGGCGGCGGTCAAACGCGCCGCGGCCGAGCTCGCTCTGATCGCGTTCGGCGCGAAGCTGTGCAAGCGTCTCCTCCGCCGAGGCTGCATCGGCGCGGGCAGCGGCGATACGCTCCTGATTCGTCTTTTGCTGCGCGCGGCAGGCATCAATGGACGCATTTTGCCCCGCAATGGTCTCCTGTGCGGCGTTTTGGAGCAGCACGACCTGTGCCGCCTCGCTCTGCGCCCTGTGCAGCGTCTCGACCGCCTGCTCCAGCTGCGCCTGCACGGTGTCGAGCTGTGCGTGCGCCGCATCGAGCGCCGCCTGCGCATCCTCGAGCTCGAGCGCACACTGCTGCTTTTCGAGCGTGAGCGCGTCCAGCGTCTCACGCAGGCGCTTGAGCTCGTTGGCACGCGACAGGATGCCGCTGCCCTTGGCGGCGCTGCCGCCGGTGAGCGAGCCGCCGGCGTTGACGAGCTGCCCGTCGAGCGTGACGATGCGGTAGCGGTGGTCATAGCGCCTGGAGATAGCAATGGCGTCTTTCATCGTCTCGGCGACGACGGTGCGGCCGAGGAGATTGCTGACGATATCGCGGTAAGCGGCCGCGCAGGTGACGAGCGTGTCGGCCACGCCGACATAGCCCGGTTCCTGATCCGGCACGCTGTTTAAGTGCATGGGTCGGATGGTATCGAGCGGCAGGAATGTTGCACGGCCGGTATCGCGCCGGCGCAGCAGATCAATAGCCTGTGCGCCGCAGCTCTGCGTCTCGACGACGATGTTCTGCGCCGCCGCGCCGAGCGCCGTCTCAATGGCGAGGGCATAGCGGTCGCCGGTCTTGATGAGGTTTGCCACCGGGCCGCGCACGCCGCGCAGCGTCCCCTTTTCGGCCGCGTGCATAACGGCTTTGACCGCGCGGTTGTAGCCCTCAAAGTCCTTTTCCATCTCGGTGAGCATACGGATGCGCGATTCGGTGCTGCGCAGGTCGACCGTCAGGCCGGACAGCCGCTCCTGCCGCTTTGCCAGCGCCTGCTCGCAGGCGGAAAGATGCTGTGTTTTTTCTCTCTGCTGCGTGCGCAGCGCGTCACAGGCGGACTGCGCCTGCTGCTGCGCGGTCTGCTTTTCCTGCGCCTGCGCCTCGAGCGCGGCCAGACGCTCGGCCGCCTCCGCAGCGGCGGTGACAATGGCGTTTTCCTGATCAAGCAGCTCCTGCGATTTGTCTGCCAGGAGCGTGATGCGCGTGCGGCACTCGGCCAGTGCGCTGCTCTGCGCGCTCTCCCGGGCGAGCAGCTCCGTATACGCGCGCTCGGCCTCGCCGGAGGATGCGGCGTTGCGCTCTATGTCCTCGAGCACGGCGTCGATCTGCTGCGCGTGCTGCGCCTTTTCGCGCTCGATCTGCTCCAAACGCTGCTGCTGCGCGTCGATCTGCGCCTGCAGAGCGCTGGCGCGATCCGCCTGCTCGGACACCTCCACGCGCAGACGCGCGATGCTGTCGGCGCTGTTTTGCAGGTTCGTGCGCACGACGGCCGCAGCGCTCTCGCACTCGGCGGCGGCACTCTCCGCCTCGGAGATCTGCTCGCGCGTGCGCTCGGACTCCAGATCCTTCTCGCGCATTTTCTGCGCAATGTTCTCCGACGCTGCATAGAGCTGCTCAAGCTCGCGCTGCGCGCCGGCAAGGTTTTCCTTCGCGGTCTGATAATCGTGGTTCACGGTCTCGGCCTGCGCGTGCAGCCGGTCGAGCGTCTCCATCCAGACGGAGACCTCGGCGCTCTTGAGCTCGTCGCGCAGGTGCAGATATTTTTTTGCCGTCTCGGCCTGCTTGCGCAGGGGCTCGACCTGCAGCTCCAGCTCATCGACCTTGTCGTTGATGCGCAGAAGGTTTTCCTCCGTGCGGGCAAGTTTGCGCTCCGACTCCTCCTTGCGGTAGCGGTAGCGCGAGATGCCGGCCGCCTCCTCAAAGATCTCGCGGCGCTCGTTGCTCTTGCCGGAGACGATCTCTGCAATGCGCCCCTGCCCGATGATCGAGTACCCGTCGCGGCCAAGGCCGGTGTCCATGAGCAGCTCATTGATGTCGCGCAGGCGGCAGGGCTCGCGGTTGATGGAATATTCGCTCTCGCCGCTGCGGTAATAGCGGCGGGTGATCATGACCTCGGTGTTTTCTGTGTCGAAGATGCCGGTGCTGTTATCGAGAATGAGCGACACCTGCGCAAAGCCCATGGGGCTGCGCTTTTCCGTGCCGCCGAAGATGACGTCCTCCATCTTGCCGCCGCGCAGCGTCTTCGTGCGCTGTTCACCCATGACCCACAGGATGGCGTCCGATATGTTCGACTTGCCGCTCCCGTTCGGACCGACGATTGCCGTGATCTCCTGGTCAAAATTCAGGCGCGTCTTGTCCGGAAAGGACTTGAAGCCCTGGATCTCCAATGCTTTTAAGTACACAAAATCCCTCGCATACCCGGCAAAGCTCCGCGTGGGAGCGCCGCCGGTATCTCAAATGAAAATAATACAAAATAAAGTATACCGCCAAAAACGCCATTTTGCAACGGCAGGAGCGCATTTTTTCAGATATGAAAAATACAGCCGCCTGTTTTTGCAGGCGGCTGTTTGCCGTTATTCGCTCAGCGTTTCGAGCGCGCAGCGGGCGGCGGACTGCTCCGCCTCCTTTTTGGTGCGCCCTGTGCCGCGGCCGATCTCGCTGCCGTTGAGCAGCACGGCCATGGTGAACGTCTTGTTGTGGTCCGGACCGCTCTCGGCGCAGACGGTATAAGAGAGCGTCTGTCCGGCGCGGCGCTGCACGCGCTCCTGCAGCTCGGTCTTATAGTCTGCGACGTGGTGGATCTCCCCCTCGGCCAGACCGTTGAGGATGTGCGCGAGGATAAAGCGCTGCGCAGGCTCCAGCCCGCCGTCGAGGTACATGGCGGCGATGACCGCCTCTACCGCATCGGCGAGGATGGACGGGCGCTCGCGTCCGCCGCTGCGCTCCTCCCCGTGGCCAAGGCGGATATAATCGCCCAGATGCAGTGCGCACGCCACGCCGTGCAGCGCCTGCTCACACACGAGCTCGGCGCGCAGCCGGCTCATCTTCCCCTCCGGCATATCCGGATAGAGCCGGTAGAGCCGTGTCGCCGTGACCATGCCGAGCACGGAGTCACCCAGAAACTCGAGCCGCTCGTTGCTGGTATAGCCGCGCGCACGGTTTTCATTGGCGTAAGAGCTGTGCATGAGCGCATTCTCCAGCAGCGACCGGTCACGGAATGTATAGCCCAGACGAGCCTCCAGTGCCTCCATCAGTCGCACTCCTTTGCCGCGTGCTTGTCCACACGCATATAGGAAATGTTGGCCGTGATGTCGTCGATGATGCCGGAGTCGACAAACGAGATCGCCTGACGGATGGCGTTATAGATCGCACGCGCATCCGACGAGCCGTGCGCCTTGATGACGGGCTTGCTGATTCCGAGCATGGCCGTGCCGCCGACCTCGTTCGGGTCGAGAGAGGCCTTGAGCGCCTTGAACTCGTCCTTGATGGCGAGCGCCGCCATTTTGGTCTTGAAGTTTTTCATGAAGATGCCCTTGAGCTGGCGCGTCATGTACTTGATGCTGCCCTCGATGCCCTTGAGCAGGACGTTGCCGGTAAAGCCGTCGGTGACGACGACGTCCACATCGCCGTTAAAGACCTGCGAGGCCTCGACATTGCCGATGAAGCGGATGCGCCCGGCGGCGTCCGCCGCCTTGAGCAGCGGGAAGGTCTCGTGCTGAAGCTCCGCGCCCTTGTGCTCCTCTGTGCCGTTGCTGAGCAGACCGACACGCGGTGCTGCAATGCCGAGCATGGTGCGGGCGTAGTAGCTGCCCATATAGGCAAACTGCAGCAGGTACTCCGGCGTGCAGTCGGCGTTCGCGCCGCAGTCAATGAGCATGACGCCCGCGTCGCCGTTGGGCAGCACGGGGGCAAGCGCCGCGCGGCGGATGCCGTGGATGCGCTTGACGATGAGCGTCGCGCCTGTAAGCAGTGCGCCGGTGCTGCCGGCGGAGACGACCGCATCGCTCTTGCCGTCACGCAGCAGGTTGAGTGCGACCGTCATGGAAGCATCCTTCTTGCGGCGGGTCGCCGTGCTGGGGTCATCGTCCATGGTAATGACCTCGCTCGCGTCAATGATCTCCAGCTCGGCCCGCTCGTTGCGCAGGCAGGTCTCGATGGCGGCGCGCTGGCCGACGAGCACGATCTCCGCGCCCAGCTCCCGCTGCGCGTGCACCGCACCCTTCACGATCTCATCCGGGGCAAGGTCGCCGCCCATTGCGTCCACAAGTATTCTCATAGATGAAAAACCTCCTTTTGTTTCAGCCCGTCCAGAATCTGCAGGCTGCGCGCCGAGATCTCTGCATTCTTGTTGCGCTTGCCGCGCACGCGGTGATCGAGCGGCGTGATGATGCCGAAGTTGATGTTCATAGGTTGAAAATCGCCAACACTGCCGCCGGAAATGTACAGCGACAGCGCGCCGATGGCCGTCTCCTGCGGGAAATCGACAGGCGGCAGACCGAGCACCTGCGCAGCCGTCTCGATGCCGACGAGCGCGCCGGACGCGCACGACTCCACATAGCCCTCAACGCCGGTCATCTGTCCGGCGAAGCGGATGCGCGGCGCTCTCCGAAGCCGGTAGTAGCGGTCGAGCATCTGCGGGGAATTTAAATAGGTGTTGCGGTGCATGACGCCATAGCGCACGAACTCCGCCTCCCGCAGCGCTGGGATCATGGAAAAGACGCGCTTTTGCTCGCCGAACGTCAGATGTGTCTGAAAGCCGACGATGTTGTACAGCGTGCCCTCGGCGTTGTCACGCCGCAGCTGCACGACGGCATAGTTGTCCTTGCCGGTGCGCGGGTCGCGCAGGCCGACCGGCTTAAGCGGGCCGTAGCGCAGCGTATCCTCGCCGCGGCGCGCCATGACCTCGACCGGCATACAGCCCTCAAAGACCGCGCCGTCGTCAAAGCCGTGCACGGGCGCTTCCTTGGCGGTGCGCAGCTCCTGAACGAAGGCGGTGTACTCCGCCTGATCCATGGGGCAGTTGACGTAGTCCGCCGTGCCCTTATCATAGCGGCTGGCGAAAAAGGCGCTGTCCATGTCCACGCTCTCAAGCGTGACGATGGGCGCAACGGCATCATAAAAATGCAGGTCGAACTCCGGGCACAAGCGCTGGATCTCCTCGGCCATGGCATCACTCGTGAGCGGGCCGGTCGCAATGACGACCTCGCCCTCGGGGATGGCGGTCGCCTCCGCGCGCTCGACGGTGATGTTCGGGTGCGCGCAGATGCGCTCCGTGATCTCGCGTGCGAAAGCCTCACGGTCGACGGCAAGCGCGCCGCCGGCGGCAACACGGTTATGATCCGCGCTCGCGAGCACGACGGAATCGAGCCGCCGCAGCTCCTCCTTGAGCAGGCCGACGGCATTGGTGAGCTCATCGCTGCGCAGCGAGTTGGAGCAGACGAGCTCCGCAAAGTTTTCCGATACGTGTGCGGGGGACATCTTCTGGGGTTTCATCTCGATCAGGCGCACCGGGATGCCGCGCCCGGCCAGCTGCCACGCGCACTCGCATCCCGCCAGGCCCGCACCGATCACGGTCACTGGGGTCATAGCGTTCCTCCTCAAAAAAGGCGGCCGTGATCAGGCCGCCTTTCCAATTATGCTTCCTACTTATGCTTCTTCCTTGGGTTTTGCCGTCTTTTTTGCAGCCGGCTTCTTTGCGGCGGGCTTTTTCGCAGCCGGCTTCTTGGCCGCCGCTTTCTTCGCGGCAGGCTTTTTGGCGGGCACTTTCTTGGCAGCCGGCTTCTTTTCGGCGGCCGCCTCGGCGGTCTCGGGCTCGGTTTTGGCCGTCTCCGCATCGTCCGCCGGCTTCGGCTTGCGCTTATAGCCGCGCTTATCCGGCGGCAGATAGTTCGGGCATTCGGGGTTGATGCAAAACGGCTTGTTGGCGCCCTTGCCGGCGCGCTTGAACATGGTCTTGCCGCACTCGGGGCAGTAGTCCTTCGTCGGCACGTCCCACGTCATGAAGCCCTGAATGTTCTCGCCGCCCTCGCCCTCACCGTGACCCGGGCAGTCATGTCCGCGCTCACAGGCATAGTAGGCAAAGCCCTTGCGCGACGTCCGCTTGAGCAGACGGCCGCCGCAGGCCGGGCACTTGCCGGGCATCTCGACCACAATGGGCATCGTGAAGCTGCACTCCGGGTAGCCGGGGCAGGCAAGGAAGCGGCCGAAGCGGCCGTTTTTGTACACGAGCTTGCGCCCGCAGTTCGGGCAGACCTCGTCCGACTCCTCATCCGGCACCTTGAGGTGCTTGCCCTCAAGCTGGATCTCAGCGTTGTTGAGGTTTGCGTCAAAGTCCTTATAATACTCGCGCAGCAGGTCCTTCCACGCGACGGTTCCGGCCTCGATCTTGTCGAGATCGGTCTCCATGTTGGCGGTGAATTTCAGGTCGACGATATTGCGGAAATACTCCTCCATCATCTCGGTCACAACGATGCCGAGGTTCGTCGGGCGCAGATAGCGCCCCTCCTTGACGACATAGTTGCGGCTGAGGATGGTCGAGATCGTCGGCGCATACGTCGACGGGCGGCCGATGCCCTTTTCCTCCATCGCACGGATAAGCGTCGCCTCCGTGTAGCGGGCGGGCGGCTGGGTGAACTGCTGCTCTTTCGTGACGTTCTTGAGCTCCACGGCGTCGCCCTGCTTGAGCGACGGCAGCGGACGGCGCACCTCGCTCGTCTCCTCGTCCTTCGCCTCTTCGTACACGGCGGTGTAGCCCGCGAACTTCTGCTCGGAGTAGTTGGCGCGGAAGAGATAGCCCGCGCTGCCGGCATCCACGACAACATTATCGTACACGGCGTTGGACATCTGGCAGGCGGTGAAGCGGCCCCAGATGAGCCGGTAGAGACGGTACTGCTCCGGCGTGAGGTCGTGGCGCACACGATCCGGCGTGAGCGTGACATCCGTCGGGCGAATGGCCTCATGCGCGTCCTGCGCACCGGCCTTGGTCTTATACGTGCGTGGCTTGCCGGGGTGATACTCCGGGCCGTAGTGCTCGACGATGAACGCCTGTGCCGAGGCGAGCGCCTCGTCCGACAGACGCTGGGAGTCGGTACGCATATAGGTGATGAGACCGATCGTGCCGCGGTCGGTAATATCCACGCCCTCATACAGCTGCTGCGCGACCGACATGGTGCGCCGCGGCGTCATGCCCAGACGGCGGGAAGCCTCCTGCTGCAGGGTCGAGGTGATGAACGGGGGCGAGGGGCTGCGCTGCTTCTCGCCGCGCTTGACGCTCGCGATCTGAAACGGCTCGGCGGACACGGCGGCAATGATCTTGTCGGCCGTGGCCTCGTCCGGGACGTCCATTTTCCTATTATCGGCCGTGCCGTAAAAGCGCGCACTGAATGTGCCCGCGCCGCAGTCAAGCAGCGCGTCAAGCAGCCAGTATTCCTGCGGCTGGAAGGCGCGGATCTCATTTTCGCGGTCGACCACGATGCGCGTGGCCACCGACTGCACGCGCCCGGCGGACAGGCCGGGCTTGACCTTGCGCCAGAGCAGCGGGCTGAGCTTGTAGCCCACGATGCGGTCGAGCACGCGGCGCGCCTGCTGCGCATCGACCAGATCCTGATCGATCTCGCGCGGGTGCTGGATGCTCTCGGTGACGACCTTCTTCGTGATCTCGTTGAAGGTCACGCGCTTGGCCTTATCGTCCGGCAGATTCAGCAGCTCCTTCAGGTGCCACGAAATGGCCTCTCCCTCGCGGTCAGGGTCGGTCGCGAGATAGACGGTTCCGGCAGATTTGGCGCGCTTTTTCAGGTCGGCGATCACGTCGGCGCGATCCTTCACGGGCAGATACTGCGGCGTGAAGTCGCCGTCAATATCGACGCCCATCGTGCTCTTGGGCAGGTCGCGCAAATGCCCCATCGAGGCCACGACCTGATAGTTGCTGCCCAGGTATTTTTCGATTGTTCTGGCCTTCGCCGGAGACTCGACGATCACCAGATCCGTTTTTGCTTTTGCCATCGGGTCTGTTCCAACTCCTTATGATTCCTGCGCAGTGCCTGCGCGTATATTTAATGAAAAGCGTTTGCCCGGTTCCTGGCGGACCACGCCGCGGATCTGCAGCACGGTCAGCTCCGCGAGCACCTTGCTCGCCGGCAGCCGGGTCCTGGCGATGATGAGATCCACCTGCGTGGCGGGCGCATCGATCGCCGCGACGATCTGAAGCTGCTCCGTCGTGAGCGATCGCAGCTGCGCTTCCAGGTCAATATATGCCTCCGGCTGCGGCTTGTCAATCCTTTTCTCCGCGACCGGGCGGCGCACCTGTGCAAAGCCGTCACCCGTCTCGGGCGGAGCCTGCGGCGCGGCGGGCTCAGGTTCGGGCGCGATGCGCTCGTGCAGCGTGCCGGGAAACATCCGGCGAAAATCGCCCAGCACATCCCATGCGCACGTCGCCGGACGCGCCCCGTCCTTGAGCAGCGCGTTGCTGCCGACGGAGGCGTGGGAATCGGCGTTTCCGGGCACGGCAAAGACCTCCCTGCCCTGCGTGATCGCATCTTCGGCGAAGAGCAGCGCGCCGCTTTTCTCCGGCGCCTCGACCACGACCGTCGCCACGGCGAGACCGGAGGTGATGCGGTTGCGCAGCCGGAAGCCGAAGCGCGGCACGGACATATTCGGCGCAAACTCGCTCACGACCGCGCCGCAGCGCGCGACGCTCTGCGTGCACGCGCCCGCAAAATTCAGATTGATCGCCGTGCCGGACACGCCCACGCAGACACCGCCCGCATCCAGCGCACCCTCGGCGGCTGAGCGGTCGATGCCGGCGGTGAGACCGGAGAGCACGATGCCGCCGTGACGCACGATCTCCGAACCGAGCTTGTGCGCCGTGCGCATCCCGTAAGGCGTGGCGCTGCGCGTACCGACGACGGCGACGGCCGCGCGGTCATCCAGCGGCGGCAGTGTGCCGCGCACATAGAGCACGAGCGGCGGGTCATAGATCTGCAGCAGCCGCTGCGGATAGGCGGCGTCCTGGATCGTCAGGGCGCGGATATGCTCCCGGTCGCAGATGGCGAGCGCGCGCTCAGCCTCATGCAGGTCCTTATCCAGCAGCAGACGCAGCTCCTCCGGGCGCAGCGAGGCACGGACGCGGTAGTCCGCCTCCGTGGCAAAATACACATCGCGCGGCGTGCCGAAATGCTCCACAAGCGCGAGCTTCACCTTCGGCCGCACACCGAAGCGCATGGACAGCCAGACCCAGTATTTGAGCTGCGACATCTCACGCCCTCCTCATGTCTCGGTGCGAGCGATCTCCCACATGACGACCGCCGCGGCCACCGCCGCATTGAGCGACTCCGCGCCCGGCTGCATGGGGATGATGATCTGCCCGTCGCACTGCGCGAGCAACTCCGCGCTCAGACCGCGCCCCTCGCTGCCGATCGCCACGGCGGCCGGTGAGAGCGGCACGCGCCGCAGGTCCTGCGCCGCGTCCGTCAGCGCTGCGCCGTAGAGCTTCAGCCCGTGGGCATGCAGCAGCTGCATCAGCTCATCCATCGAACACGTCAGCACCGGCTGGCGGAAGAGCGCGCCCATCGTCGCGCGCACGGTCTTCGGGCCGTAGAGATCGGCGCACGCGCCAGTGAGCACCACGGCGTCCATGCCGAGGGCGTTCGCCGTGCGGATGACGGTGCCGACGTTGCCGGGGTCCTGCACGCCCTCGAGCACGATGACGCGGCGCAGCGGCTCCGGCAGGCGCATCGCCGGGATGCGCACGGTAAAGACCGGGCCCGGCGAGTGCATGAGCGGCGAGGCATACTCGACGAGCTCGGCATCCGCCGCGTACTGCGCGATACCGTCCGGCAGCGAAAACGCCGCCGCCTCGCGCCAGAGCACGGACGTGACCTCCGCGCCAAACTGCAGCGCCTCGCGCAGCAGCTTTTCGCCGTCGCAGACGTACTCCCCCGCCTCCCGGCGCGCATCCGCCGACTTTGCCAGCGCGCGCAGGTGCAGGATGTATTGATTTTTCCGCGACCGAATCTGCTCCATTGTCCTGTTCTCCGCATATTCTATTACAATGTAATTAGATATTGTCCTTCATCTTATAACATCGCTCCACAATTTTCAAGACCTGTCGGTCAGGAATTTGCAAAGCGGTGCAAATTTTCCGCCGCATATGCCAGCAGCGCCGTCCGCTCATTTGCGACCCGCTCATCCATGACGGCGTCCAGACACGCCTGCAGCGCTGCGCCCACAGCCCGCCCGCGCAGGCCGAGCGCGAGCAAGTCGCTGCCGTTGACGGCGAGATCCCGGAGCGAAAAGCAGGCATCCGCCGCAAGCAGCGCATCGAGCACGCGCCCGGCCTCCTGATAGGTCTGCACGCGTCCGGCGCAGATGACGGACTGCCCGCAGGTATCGGCAATGTGCAGCGCGAAGAGCTGGCGCACCGGCTCGACGCCGAGCTTATGCATCAGCCGCCGGATGGGTTTCGGCTCCGGAGCAATGGGCAGGTCGTGATAGCGGATGAGCTGCGTGATGCGCGTGCGCCCAGCCGTATCCATGCGCAGCCGCGTCAGGATCGCATCCGCAAGCTCCGTGCTCTTGGCGGCGTGACCGTAAAAGTGCCCGACGCCGTCATCGGCAAGCGAAAAGCACGGCGGCTTTCCGACATCGTGCAGCAGCGCTGCCCAGCGCAGCACCGGCTCGGGCGGGATATGCTCCACGACCGCGACCGTGTGCTGCCAGACATCCCGGTCATGGTGCGGGTTGTGCTGCGCAAAGCCGAACATCGGCCGCAGCTCCGGGATGGGGACGGCCAGCACATCGGAAAATTCCCGCAGCACCGCACCTGCGTTTTGCCCGCAGAGCAGCTTTGTCAGCTCGCTCAGCACGCGCTCCGCCGCAAGATACCGCAGCAGCTCAGCGCAGCGGTGGATGGCCGCCGCCGTCTCCGGTTCGATGGTGAAGCCGAGCACGGACGCAAAGCGCAGCGCGCGCAAAATGCGCAGCCCGTCCTCCCGAAAGCGGCGCTCGGGCTCACCCACGCAGCGCACGACACCGCGCGCAAGATCCTCCGCCCCGCCGCAAATGTCCACCAGCCCCGTTTGCGGGTTGTAAGCCAGCGCGTTCATCGTAAAATCGCGGCGCAGCAGATCGGCGCGCAGGCTGCGCGTAAACGTCACGCTGTCCGGCCGCCGGTGATCTGAGTAGCCGCCGTCAACGCGGTAAGTCGTGATCTCCAGCGGTAGACCGTCAAGCAGGACGGTCACCGTGCCGTGCCGGAGTCCCGTCTCGATGAGCCGCTCGCCGGAAAAGACGCGCTCGACCTGCTCCGGCTCGGCATTGGTCGTGATGTCCCAGTCCCCCGCCGCGCAGCCGCGCAGCGCATCGCGCACCGCGCCGCCGACGACGAAGGCCTCCCACCCCGCCGCCTCGAGGCGGTCGAGCGCCATATGCACTTGTTCCGGCAGGGTCATCATGGGCAAGCTCCTCAGTTGTGGTGATAGATCTTCTTTTCCAGCGCAAAAATACGCTGGCTGAAGCCGCCTGCCGGCACGCCCGGGAGCGTCTCGGCATAGATCTCCATGCGGCTGTCAATGAGGTCAATGTACGACAGCAGCTCCGCCTCGGCGCACATGGGGCGCACGGCCGCGCCGAAGTCCGGCTCGCCGTGGTGCGAGAGCAGCAGATGCTGCAGCAGCAGGGACTTTTCCTCAGCAATGGCAAGCTCGCGCGCGACGTCCGCGACCTCCTGCGCGCCCATGACCAGATGACCGAGCAGCTGCCCGGCGGTGGAATACTCCGTCACGATGCCGAGGTCGGAAAACACGAACTCCCGCTCCTTGGCAAAATCGTGCAGCAGTGTGCCGGTCAGCAGCAGGCTGCGGTCGATGACCTCCGGATAAAGCCCGGCAAGAAAATCCGCCGCACGCAGCATGTTGTATGTGTGCATCAAAAGGCCGGACAGGAAGCTGTGGTGCACGGTCTTTCCGGCCGGGATGCGGCGAAACGCATCCAGGTGGCGCGCGAGCATTGTCTCGGTGACGCTGCGGTAATCCGCGTCCGCGATCGAGGCGACCAGCCGCTGCACATCCGCAAGCGCAGCGTCGGCGTCGATCGGTGCCGTCGGTACGAGCAGAGATTTATCATATGTGTCCGCGCTCTCGGCCATGCGGATGCGGTGCACGCTCACCTGAAGCGCACCGCGGTATTCCGAAACGCTGCCGCGGATCTTCACGACGCGGCCGGCATCGTCCGCGCGCGCGCCGATCGGGCCGCTGTAATCCCAGATCTTGATCTCCATGCTGCCCGTGCGGTCACAGATCGTGCCGCTGAGAAAGGGCTTGCCGCTGTTGGTCGTCTTGAGCGCCGCTGCGCGCAGGATATAAAAGCCCTCGACATCCATGCCGGGGTACATATCCGAAATAGGTTTGTTGTATTCCATAGCTCCGCCTTTCTGCCCGCCGAGCGGGTCATGCCTGATCGGTCTCATAATTTCAGATATACATTGCCGTCATTTTGCGCTTCTGTCAAGCCTTTTTGTGCAAAAACCTGCTGCATCGGCGGTGCAGCAGGTTTTGTGTGCGTCGTTCAGGGATCGGCGTGGGTGACCTTGCGCGCGATCTTCCGGCCGGTCGGTGTGCCCGCAAGACCGCCGAGGCCGGTCTCCCGCAGATCGGCCGGGAGCGCGTCGCCGATCTCACCCATTGCATCGATGACCTCATCGACCGGGATGCGGCTCGTGATGCCGGCAACGGCCATGTTCGCCGCGCTCACGGCGTTGACCGCGCCGATGACGTTGCGCTTGACGCACGGCACCTCCACAAGCCCGGCGACCGGATCACAGACGAGCCCGAGCAGGTTTGCAAGCGCCATCGCGTATGCGTCCGCGCACTGCTGCGCCGTGCCGCCGAGGATATGCGTCAGCGCGGCGGCGGCCATGGCGCTGGCCGTGCCGATCTCCGCCTGACAGCCACCCTGCGCCCCGGCAACGCTCGCGCGCAGCGCCGTGACCTGACCGAAGCCCGCCGCGATGTACAGTGCCTGCAGGATCGTCTCCTCCGGAACGTCCCGCTCGTCGGTGAGTGGGATCAGCACCGCCGGAAGCACGCCGCAGCTGCCCGCCGTGGGTGCAGCAACGATGCGCTTCATGCAGGCGTTGCACTCGGCGACTTTGAGCGCCTGCTCCGTCACGCGCTGAAAATATGTCCCGCCGAGCAGCAAGCCCTTTTCCGCCGCCGCGCGGAGCTTTTCCGCGTCGCCGCCGATGAGCCCGCTGTTGGAGCGGTCGTCCGCACAATACTGCCGGCTGGAGGCCTGCATGGCCGCCCAGAGCGCTGCGATCTGTCGGTGGGAGGCCGCGGCGTCATAGCCGTTTTCCAGACAGTCTGCGTCGCGAATGACGGCGTAGAGCGGCTGGGTGCGCTCCTGCGCCGCCGAAAGCATGTCCGCAATGCTCGAAAAGCTCATACCGGTTCCTCCTGATTAAAGATCGTGATCTTCTGAATGCCCTCGATGTGCGACAGCCACTGCTCGATATCCTTCGGGATCGGCTGGTCACATTCGAGGATCATGACCGCATAGCCCCCCTGCTCATCACGGTAGAGCTGCATGGTGGCGATGTTGACATGCCGCTGCATGAGCGCCGCCGTCACGGCCGCGACATGGCCGGGCGTGTCCTGATTATGGACGATGAGCGTGTTATGCTCACCGGAAAAGTTCGTCTCAATACCGTCGATGGAGCGGATACGGATGCGCCCGCCGCCGACGCTCTCGGCCACGATATCGAGCGCGCGGCCGTTTGCTCCCGTGAGCTTCAGGCGCGCGGTATTCGGGTGCGCATTGCGCATCTGCACGTTTTGAAATGTGAACGTCAACCCCTGCTCCGCCGCGACGGCGAAGCTTTCCGGGATGCGCAGGTCGTCCGGCTGCATGCCGAGCAGGCCTGCAATCAGCGCGCAGTCCGTACCGTGGCCGTGCCCGGTCAGGGCAAAGCTGCCGTGCAGCGAGATGTCGGCATGCACCGGCCGGTCGCCGAGCAGCTTGCGCGCCGTCAGGCCAATGCGCACAGCGCCGGCCGTGTGACTGCTGGACGGGCCGACCATCACGGGTCCGAGAATATCAAATAAACGCATAATACGCCTCCTTGGATGCAAAACAGGCCGCAGATCGCGGATCAAAAAATATGAGTTATTATACGCGCCGTGCGCCCGAAATGCAAGCGGCACGCGCCGCTGCGCGAAAAAAAGCCGGCCGCCATGCGGCAGCCGGCAAATTCCATATGTGTCAGTGCTCCTGGATCATCATGCGGATAATCGTGCGGTCGGTTTCACGCATGCCCTCGCTGGCAAGCGTGCCGATGTTGCGGATCGTGTTCTCCACGCCCTTGACGACGATGCCGTCACCACCGTAGAACTGGCTCTCGTGCATCTGCATCTGCATCCCCAGCAGCCCCGCCTCGACTGCCGAGGCGATCTTGGCCGCACAGCTTGCCTTCGCACCGTCGCAGATCATGCCGGAATCAATGGCAACGGCGTTAACGATGGTGTGCGCGATCTCGCGGAACTGGCCGCCGTAGAGATACGTCACGCCTGCTGCCGCACCGCAGCCGGCCGCCGTCGCGCCGCAATAGGCGGACAGGCTGCCGATGCCGGTTTTCAGATGGATGGTGACGAGGTTCGACACCGCAAGCGCGCGGTAGAGCATCTGCTGCGTGACACCCAGCTCCTTGGCATAGACGATGACCGGCAGGGATGCCGTCAGACCCTGATTGCCGCTGCCGGAATTGATGACGACCGGCAGGTCGCAGCCGTTCATGCGCGCATCCGACCCTGCAGCGGCGTAGGCCTTGGCGCGATTGTGGACGCTCGTGCCGTAAGACTGCAGCAGGATGCGGCCGATGTTCGCACCGTAGTCCCCCCGCAGGCCTTCCTCGGCAATCGCCCAGTTCAGGTCGATCTGCCGCTGGAGGGTCTCCTGCACATCGGCGATCTCGACCTCGTTTGCAAAGGCGATGATATTCTCGACCGTCAGCAGGCTGCGGTCGGTCGTGTGCTGACCAGCCGACTCCTGATAGTCCTTATGCTGCAGCACGGTGCCGTTTTTCTCCACACGGATCACGTTGGTATGGAAGCCAGCGATCTCGACGAAGGCGCTGTCCGTTCCCGCCGTGACGCGCACCTGAATGTCAAACACATAGTCCTTATCCGAACGCCCGACGGTGAACGCCGCCTGCTGCAGATAGGTGCCGACGGACTCTACCTGCTCCGGCGTGAGCTCCGCGAGCACCTGAAGCTGCGCATCCGCGTTGTCGGCCACGATGCCCGCCGCGGCCGCGGCCGCGATGCCGCGCATGCCGTTCGTATTCGGAACGATGACGCTCTTGACATTTTTGATGATGTTCGCACTTGCGAGCACCTCCACCGTCTCCGGCAGCGCGCCGAGCGTCTGGCGCGCAAGCGCCGCACAGTAAGCCACGGCGATGGGCTCGGTACAGCCCATGGCGGGCTGCAGCTCCTCTTTCAGGATCGCGACATATTCGCGATAGATCTGCTTATCCATGATTTTCCTCCGAATTTGATTTCTACGTTATCCGCGTTTTCGCGTTTTTGTAACAACATCAGTATACAGGCACTTCTGCCTGTTTTCAACCGGAAAAGCCACCGGTAGTTCAGCGCCTATCCCTGCCGTTTTTTGCAGCAGACGTTTCCAAGCGCCCAGAGTGCATAGCCGAGCACGCCGCCGATCGTGTTCGTGATGACGTCCGTAATATCCGCTCTGCGGAAATCGTGCAGCAGCGGCTGCACGAGCTCGATGCCGGCGCTGAGCGCCAGTGCCAGCAGCAGGCAGCGCCAGAAACGCGGCCGCCTGCCGCGGCGGCGATCGCACAGCGGCTGCAGCACTCCAAACGGAAGAAACAGGACGACATTGAGCACGATCTGCCGCACATAGTCCCCGTGGCGGTGGATGACATCCTCAAACGGAGCCGTATGCATCGGGATGTACGGATGGTCAAAGCAGTACGGCAGCGCCGTGAGCACCGGCATGAGCGTAAAGCGCACGATCCCGGCGAGGCAGCCATACATGAGCGTATAGACGAGCAGCGGTCTTTTCCCCAGCCGCCGCCACTTCGGCAGCAGCCAGATGCCGTAAGCGGCCGCAAGCACAAGCAGGTCGAGCAGAACGCCGGATTGACCCATGCCCCTGCCCTCCTATCGCAGCCGCAGACGCTCGACGAGCGCCTCATCGCTCTCGGCCATGCAGGTCTGATAATCGGTATAGAGCACCATGCCCGGCAGCGCGCCGGAGGGCTTGCGCACAAAGCGCGCCATGGTGTAGTCCACAGGTGTCTTTCCGCCGTCACGCGCCTGCGAATAGTACACGGCGAGACTTGCCGCCTCGGCGATCGTCTGCTCGTCTGGCGTCGTATCATGCGCGCGGATGATGACGTGTGAGCCGTGCACCTTCTGCACGTGCAGCCAGATGTCCGTGCGGCGGGCGGTGCGGTGTGTCAGCTCGTCGTTTTGCGTGTTGGAGCGGCCGACGAGAATCTCATACCCGGTGCTCGACATGAAGGCGAGCGGCGCGCGCGGCGCTGCCTTTTCCTTTTTGGCATTGCGCGGCTGGCGCAGGTAGCCGGTCGCGCGCAGCTCGGCACGGATGTCCATGAGATCACGCTCGCTCTCGGCGCGCGCGAGCTCGTCGAGCACGCTGTTGAGGTACGCAAGATTCCGGCTCGACTCGGCGATCAGGCCGGTCAGGTGCTGCTCGGCCGTCTTGGCCTTACGGTAGGCCTTATAGAGCGCGGCGGCGTTTTCCTGCGGGCTCTTGCGCGGATCAAGCTCGATCGTCACGTCCGGACAGCCCTCGGCGTAGTAGTCCTGCACCGTCACGGTGCGCGCGCCCTTTTGGATGCGGTAGAGGTTCGCCTTGATGAGATCGGCCTTTTGCCGCAGCGCCTCGCGGTCGGCACAGCGCAGCAGATCCGAGCGCTGGATGGCGAGCTTTTTGGCCGTGCGGTCGCGCACGGTGCGCACCTGATGTGTCAGCTCCTGCGAGCGGCGGCGCATGGCCTCCGCCTTGTCGCGGCGGAGATAAAACGCATCCAGCAGCTCGGAAAACGAGCCGCAGCCGCGGCTTGAGAGCGCGCCCTGATACTGCAGGATCGGCACGGCGGAAAAGTCCTTCGGCCGCTCACCGTCGAGCAGCATGGTCGGCGCGAGGTTATTCGTCTCGACAGTAAATACAAGCGCATCAAGCTCATGTGCCAGGCGTGCACGCTGCGCATCGTCCAGCCGCTCCAAACGCGGGCTGGCATCGCCAAGCGCGCGGAAGCACACCTCCCGGCACAGCAGCGGTGACACACCGGAAAAGAGCCCCAGCAGCCACTTGTCGACCGTCGCCGCCGTGATCGAGGCGGAGAGCACCTGCGCGCGCTGCTCCGGCGTCGTATCAAACAGCACCGGCTTATCCTGCCGCAGCGGCATACGGTAAAACAGCCCCGGCTGCACCTGCCGTGTCTCGCTCATGGAGGAATCCACGCGGCGCATGCAGTCGATGATGTGCCCGTCACCGCTGACGAGGATGACGTTCGACTGGCGGCCGAGCATCTCGACAACAAGCTGCTTTCTGACCGGCGTGCCGAGTTCGTCCCGTCCGTCGAGGTCGAGGATGAGCATACGCTCAAAATCCGGCTGGGAAATACCCGTGATGCGCGCACCGACGAGGTGCTTGCGCAGGAGCATGCAGAACATCGGCGGTTCGGCGGGATTTTCAAACGTGCCGGCCGTGAAATGCACGCGCGCGCTGCCGACGCCGCCGTGCACGAGCAGCTTGGCATTGCCGCCCTGCGTGCGCACGGACAGCAGCAGCAAATCCCGCTCCGGCTGCTGCACCTTGTCGATGCGCGCGCCGGTCAAGCTCTGCGCCAGCTCCCGCGTCAGGCCATGCAGAAACACTGCGTCCATCGGCATATCAAAGCACCTCCGTAATCACGGCGAACAGCTCGCGCAGCCGCTGCGTGCGGCCGAGCAGATACAGCCAGCCAAAGAGCGTCTCAAGCCCCGTGGCCGCGTGATACTGCGCGACGTCCGCGTGCTGCGGCACCGAGTTCACCTTTGCATTGCGCCCGCGCTTATAAACAGCGTGCTCCGCCTCTGTGAGCAGGGGCTGGATCGCCTCTGCTGCGCGCGCCTGCGCGGGCGCGTTGACGCGGCGCACCGTCTCGCGGTGCAGGTCGGTCACGGCGGTGAGTCCAGCGGCGCACAGCGCCGTGCGCATCATGAGCTCATACACCCCGTCGCCGATGTGCGCGAGGGCGAGCGTACTGTAGGCACCGACCTGCGCCGGCGTCATTTCCGGGGCAAAGTCCGTGCCGCCGGGAAAGGCTATCGTGCCGACGGGGCGGCGCTCCGGCCGCCCCGTGTGGAGATCATGATTCATCGTCTTCAGGTTCCTCTTCGTTCACGTCTGCAAATTCCGTCTGTGCCTGCAGCACCTCGCTCGGCGCGGTGCCCTGCACATACTGCATCTCCTGCCACTGCTCCTTCGTGATGAGGATCTTGCGCGGCTTCGAGCCCTCGAACGGCCCGACAATGCCCATCTCCTCCATCTGGTCGACCATACGCGCGGCGCGCGAATAGCCGAGCTTGAGCCGGCGCTGCAGCATGGATACCGATGCCTGCTTCGTCTCGAGAATGACGTCCACCGCCTGCGGCAGCAGCTCGTCATAGTCGCTCTTGGCGGGCTTGTCCGCCTCGGGCGCAGGACCGGATTTCTTATCGGCCTCGGCAGCGGACTTCTCAATCTGGGCAATGATATCGTCGCTGTACTGCGCCTCGGAGTTCTGCTTAATGAAGCGCACGACCTCCTCGCGCTCCTCGTCCGACACGAACGAGCCCTGCACACGCAGCGGCTTGCCCGTGCCGATGGGCGCGTAGAGCATATCGCCCATGCCGATGAGCTTTTCCGCGCCGGAGGTATCGAGAATGATGCGGCTCTCGAGTGAGGACGAGACCGCAAAGGCGATGCGGCTCGGGATGTTCGCCTTCATGAGGCCGGTGATGACATCGGCCGACGGGCGCTGCGTCGCAATGATGAGGTGCATACCCGCAGCGCGGCCCATCTGCGCCACGCGGCAGATGCTCTCCTCCACCTCTTTGGCGGCGCAGAGCATGAGGTCAGCCAGCTCGTCGATGACGATGACGACCTGCGGCAGCGTCTGCCCGTCTGGTTCGTTCTTCTGCAGGGCGTTGTAGCTTGCCAGATCGCGCACCTGCGCCTCGGAAAACAGGCGGTAGCGCTTGAGCATCTCCACGACCGCCCACTGCAGCGCGCCGGCAGCCTTCTTGGGGTCGGTCACGACGGGGATGAACAGGTGCGGGATTCCGTTATAGATACCGAGCTCGACCATCTTCGGGTCGATCATGATCAGGCGCACCTCGTCCGGTGTCGCCTTATAGAGCAGGCTGAGGATGAGCGAGTTCATACAAACGGACTTGCCCGAGCCGGTCGTACCGGCGATGAGCATATGCGGCAGCTTGGAGATGTTGCCGATGATGCAGTTGCCGCCGATATCCTTGCCGACGGCAAACGAGAGCTTGGACTTGGCGCTGCGGAAAGCGGGAGAGTCGATGATGTCGCGCAGGCAGACGGCGCTGACGATCTTATTCGGCACCTCGATACCGACGGTAGAGATCTTGTCCGGGATTGGCGCGATGCGCACATTCTCCACACCGAGCGCAAGCGCAAGGTCACCGGAAAGGTTCGTGATCTTGTTGAGCTTCACGCCCGCCTCGAGCTCGAGGTCGTAGCGCGTGACCGTGGGGCCGCGCGTCACATCACGGATGGTGGCATTGACGCCGAAGCTGCTCAGGGCAGTGTTGAGCCGGTCGCGGTTGAAGCGGATCTCCTCCGTCGCGTCCGTCTGATCCTTCTTCCCTGCGCGCAGGAACGACACCGGCGGGAGCTGATACGCCGAATGGTCGGCATTCTCGCGCTCGATCGCCGAGGTGATCGCGGCCGTCTCCGCCGCGACGGCGGCGCTGGCTGCCTTCTTGGGCGGCTTCGGCGGGTCATGGATCTCCTGCGCGGCCGTCACATCCACGCCGCAGATGTCTGCCGCCTCCTCCACGGACAGCGGCTGCACGTTCTGCGTCGCCTCCGCCGGCGCGGGCTTTTTCGCACCGCGGGCGGCCTTTTTGACCGGGATTGGGTCGATCGGCTCGTCATCCGGCTCGGACGGCGTGTCCTCGACCGGAATATCGATGAGCTTTTTCTTGGCGACCGGCTTGTCCGGCGCGGCGCGGCGCGCCCTGCGCTGCGGCTCGGGCTGCGGCGCCACGGCAGGCTCGTCCTCGTCGTCAAAGAGCGGCTGGTCTCCGTCATCCGGGATGTACTGCGCCTCGCGGTGCGCGCGCCACCATGTGACGATCTTGCCGACCGTCAGATCCATACTGCCGAGCACGCAGGCCACGAATGCCGCCATCGTCAGCGGCAGCGCCGCGTACACGCTGACGCCGGCCTTGAGCAGATAGCCCACGCCGCCGGAGATGACGCCGCCGGAGGTGAGCGCCTTGCCGCCGTCATAGAGCTGGCCGACGATCGCGCCGAACGTCTGCGCCGTGAACGGCACGCGGCAGACCATGAGGTGCACGATCGTGCCGAACAGCGGCGCGATCAGCAGCGACGCCGTCACGCGCAGACCGAAGTGCCGCTCCGGATTGCGCACAAAGACCCAAGCCAGCAGCAGCATCGCAAACGGGAACGCCCAATAGCCCCAGCCCATAATGCCGGACAGGAAGCCCGCAAAGCCGTCGATGATGACGCCCTCGGCGTGAAACAGGCCAAGAAACGCGAGCAGCGACAGCACAATGCACACGATGGCATACGGCCACGTCGGCGCAGTCTGCGCAGGCGTGGGCGCTGCAGCAGGCTGCTTTTTTGCCGGCTGTTTTTTCGGCGCTGCAGCAGGCTTTTTTGCCGAGCCGGTTTTCTTTTTGGATGATGAAGTTGCCATGTAATAACGTCCTCTCAGAAAATCAGAGACAGCAGCATCGTCACTGCACCGGCGCACCAGCAATAGTAGCTGAACGCGCCGAAGTGCCCCTTCGATGTCAGGCGCTTGACAAGGCCGATGGCCACGATGCCGGAAGCCATCGCCACAAGCATGCCGACCAGATATGCCGGCAGGAGCGAGACATCAATGCCCGTCTTGGCCGCTTTGGCCAAGGCCAGAATGTTCGCGCCCAGCACCGCGGGCAGCGACATCAGAAACGAGAAGCGCACCGCAAAGCTGCGCTCCAGCCCCGTGGCCATGCCGGCCGCGATCGTGGTGCCCGACCGGGACAGGCCCGGAATCGTCGCCACAGCCTGACACGCACCGATGATGAGCGCGTCGCGCACGCGCATATTTTTCTCCGTGCGCGTGCCCTTTGGCATTTTATCGGCCACGAACAGCAGACAACCCGTGAGGATCAGCATGAGGCCGATGAAAAACGTGTGGTAATACAGCTGCTCCACTTTGTCGTTGATCGGCAGGATCAGAAACAGCGGCAGCGTCGCAAGGATGATCATAAGTACCATGCGCGCCGCAGGAAACTGCTTCCGGCGCTGCTCAGCCGGCAGGCGTGTATTGCCGAAAAACGCAAACGTCTCGCGCACCATGGCCACGATGTCCCGCCAATAGACGATGCAGATCGAAACGAGTGTACCCAGATGCAGCAGCACGTCAAAAAACAGATGACCGTCCTCTGCGGTAGACATATGAAACAGATTTTGCAGGATCGACAGATGTCCGGAGCTGGAGATCGGCAGAAACTCTGCGATGCCCTGCACCAGACCGAGCAGAATCGCATTCCAGATGGTCATGGATACACCTCCCAGTGCGCAAATAGCAACATTTTATGATAGCACAATCTCCGTTATTCCACAAGGGAAAACGGACGCAGCGCCCGTTTCCCCCGGTCGGACGGATCACGCCTGCGTGTCGCAGTAAGCGGCCAATACACCGCGATACGTCATCCAGCAGTCGAACTTCGACACAAGCTCAAACGGTGCGTGCATGCTCAGCACCGGCACACCTGCGTCGATGGTATCAATGTTGCGGTCGGCCATGAACTTGGCGATCGTGCCGCCGCCGCCCTGATCGACCTTGCCCATCTCAGACAGCTGCCAGACGACGCCGTTGTCGGCAAAGAGGCGGCGCAGATAGGCCACGAGCTCGGCCGAGGCGTCGCTCGTGCCGGACTTGCCGCGCGCGCCCGTAAACTTGCAGATGCCCATGCCGTAGTTGAGCTTGGCCTCGGTGCGCTTGGCGCTCACCTCGGGGAAGCTCGGGTCATAGGCCGCACACACATCCGCCGAGAGGCAGAAGCTCTTGGCAAAGCAGTGGCGCAGCGCAACATCCTGCTGCTCGCAGAGGTCGGCCATGAACGCCTCGAACGCCTGCGACTGCATACCGGACACGCCGTCGGAGCCGGTCTCCTCCTTGTCGGCGAGGATGCACACAGCCGTGCGCTCCGGCGCACCCTCAAAATCGAGGATCGCGCGCAGCTCGGCGTAGGCGCACACACGGTCATCCTGCCCGTAGGCGCCGATCATGCTGCGGTCAAAGCCGATGTCGCGCGCCGGGAACGCCGGCACGGCGGCGAGCTCCGCCGACAGGAAGTCCTCCTCCGTGATGCCGTATTCATCATGCAGCAGCGACAGCACGGCGAGCTTCACACGGTCGCCGCCCTCACCGGCATACGGCATACTGCCGATGACGATGTTGAGCGCCTCGCCGGTGATGCCCTCTTCCATGGTCTTGCGCAGCTGATCCTTGCCGAGGTGCGGCAGGAGGTCTGTGATGACAAACTGCGGCTCATCCGGCTCGCGGCCGATGGCGACATCGATCGTGCTGCCGTCCTTGAGCGCGATCGTGCCGTGCAGCTCCAGCGGGATCGCGACCCACTGGTACTTCTTGATGCCGCCGTAATAATGCGTCTTGAAATACGCCAGCTCCGAATCCTCGTACATCGGCGTCTGCTTGAGATCGAGGCGCGGGGAATCCACGTGCGCGCCCGCGATCACGCAGCCGTGATCGAGCGTCTGCTCGCCGAGCACGGCCAGCATGAGTGCCTTGCCGCGGTTATTCACATACACCTTGGAGCCCGGCTGCAGCTCCATGCCGAACGTATACGGCACAAAGCCCGCGTCCTCCGCCATGCGGATCGCCTCCTTGACGGCCTCGCGCTCGGTGCGCGCAGCATCGAGAAAGCGCTTATACCCCTCGGCATAGGCAAAGATCTCACCGGTCTGCTCGGCATCGATCTGATCGTACCCGTTCTTCGGACGGTAAAACAGCTTTTCCTTCCACTGCTTGAGTTCCTTATCTTCGCTCATGAGAGCACCTCCTGTATCAGTTGATGGCAGCGGCGCTGAAAATCGGCGAGCGTGCCGCCGTTATCCAGCACATGGCTGCAGTTCTGGACAAACCATTCGTTGGGCTTCTGCGCATCGATGCGCGCCTCGGCATAATCGCGCGTCACGCCCTCGCGCGCGATGAGCCGCTCGATACGCTGCTCGCGCGGCGCCGTCACGCCGATGGTAACGGTGCACAGCTCCGCCAACCCGCTCTCGATGAGCGCAATGGCATCGATCGCCGCGACCGTGCCGCCCTGACGCGCCCACGCGCGCAGGCGCGCGCGCACCTCAGCGCGGACATACCGGTGCGTGATGGCGTTGAGATCGTCGAGCGCCGCCGCGTCCGCGAACACGACCGCGCCGAGCTTTTTTCGCTGCAGCGCCCCATTTTCTATTGTACCCGGAAAACGGGCGTTGATCTCCTCGAGCATGGCGGCATTCGATGCCAGCAGCTCGTGATACACTGCGTCGCAGTCGATGACGAGCGCACCCTGCCGCTCGAGCTCCGTGAGCGCGGTCGTCTTGCCGCAGCCCGTGCCGCCCGTGATGCCGATGATGTGCATCTTGCGCACAAGCGCGTCCCAGACGGCGTCGTCCGGCACGGCAGCAGAGCGCAGGATCCGGTACGGCGTGCACGAGAGATCAACGAGCGTGGACTCCCGTCCGATGCCGCACGGGCCGCCGTCGATGACGGCTGCGATCTGCCCGTCAAAATACGCCAGTACATCGTCCGCCGTCTTCGGGCTCGGCGCACCGGAGGGATTGGCCGACGGTGCTGCCAGCGGCAGCTGCGCCGCCTCAATGAGCGCGAGCGTGGCCGGGTGATCCGGACAGCGCAGGCCGACGGTCTGCCCGCCCGCGCGCACGATCTCGGGCACGCAGTCTTTGGCGCGCAGCACGATCGTGAGCGGACCGGGCCAGAAGGCCTCGGCCAGCGTATGGGCCGCCTGCGGCACGGGGTCGCAGTAGCGCGCCATCGCCGAGGCATCGTGCACCATCAGTGACAGCGGCTTGACGCTCGGCCGGCCTTTGACTTCATAGATCTGCGCGACGGCCTCGGGGTCGAGGCCGTTTCCGGCAAGGCCGTAGACCGTCTCCGTCGGGACAGCGACGAGCTGCCCGGCGCGGATGGCATCTGCCGCCTGCGCGATCTCGGTTGTGATCCGTTGTGTTTTCATGCTTCCTCCACGGATGCGCGCAGCTTCTCGGCCTGATCGGCCAGCGTGAGCGCATCGATGATCTCGTCCAGATCGCCGTCGAGCACCTGATCGAGCTTATAGAGCGTCAGGCCGATGCGGTGATCCGTCACCCGTCCCTGCGGGAAGTTGTAGGTGCGGATGCGCTCGTTGCGCATCCCCGTGCCGACCTGACTGCGCCGCTCGGCCGAGCGTTCGGCGCTCTGCCGGGCGCTCTCGGCGGCATACAGGCGCGAGGCGAGGATCTTCATCGCGCGATCCTTATTCTTATACTGGCTTCGCTCATCCTGACACTCGACGACCGTGCCCGTCGGCAGGTGCGTGATGCGGATGGCGCTCTCGGTCTTGTTGACGTGCTGACCGCCCGCGCCGGAGCTGCGGTAGGTGTCAATCTGCAGGTCCTTCGGGTCGATGTGCACCTCGACGGCATCCATCTCCGGGAGCACGGCCACGGTGGCGGTGCTCGTGTGGATGCGTCCGCCGGTCTCCGTCTCCGGTACACGCTGGACGCGGTGCACCCCGCTTTCAAACTTCAGGCGGGAGTAGGCCCCCTGCCCGCTGATGAGCAGGCTCGCCTCGCGCACGCCGCCGAGCTCCGTCTCGTTGAGGTTCGCGATCTCTGTCTTCCAGCCGTGCGCGTCGGCGTACATGGTGTACATTCGATAGAGACTATGCGCAAAGAGCGCCGATTCTTCCCCGCCGACACCGGTGCGCAGCTCCAGAATGACATTGCGGTCATCGTTCGGGTCGCGCGGCAGCAGCAGCACGCGCAGCGTCTGCTCGAGCTCCGCGCGGCGGGTCTTGCCGCTCTCGAGCTCTTCGCGCGCGATCTCGTGCAGTTCGGGATCGCCGAGCAGTGCCTGCGCCTGCGCGATCTGCGTCTCACAGTCGGCATAGGCGCGGTACGCCTCCACGACCGGCTGCAGCTCGCGCTGCTCTCGGCAGAGTCCGGTAAACACCGCGGGATCGGAATAATACGCGGGGTCAGCCAGCTTGCTCTCGAGCTCACTATACCGGTTTTCAATTTGTCGCAGCTTTTCGAGCACAGTGCCGCCTCCCTCGTTGCGATATTCGCTCAATGTATCAGTGTAGCACACAGGCGCGAAAATGTAAACAGGCGGTGCGCCGAAGCGCACCGCCAGTTGCCTGTCGAAAAACCCAAGTGGTTTTCCGACAAAAGGTCTGCAGTCTGCTGCGCGCATAATTTGTGTGCCAGCGGCGCACAAATTCCACACTTGCAGCCTGAAAAGTATTTTCTCCGACGCACATGTCGCCGGAGAAAATGATCGAATTTTCTTTCGCCGCCCGGCGGCGAAACTCTGCGAGGCTTTTGGGAAACGGAAGCAGGCGGCGCGCCGAAGCGCACCGCCTGCGATGATGCAGCCATGTTTCATCATCCGCGCGGGATGATCGCCTGCGCCACATTCTCGAGCGTGTTCAGGTCGAGCACGTTGATCTGATCCGAACCGACGACATAGAAGTAGTCGCCGATATAGAGGCCGCGGTTATTCCCGTCCCACTGTGAGACGGCGATCTCCTTGCGCAGCGTGAAGCCGTCATCCGCCGAATAGCCATAGACGAGATAGCTGTTTTCCGCCGGGAAGGCGATGATGTCCTTGCCGCTGTCGACCAGAATGGCCTTGTGGTTGTTCAGCGCCTCGCTGTAGTCAGCATCAATAGCCTGCGTGTGCAGATCGTGCAGCTTCGCGGGATCGGACGTGTCGATCATGACGAGCTTCATACCGTCCACGGTCGTGTTCGCGCCGACCGACTGCGTCTCCATACCGAGACCGAACAGCAGTCCGTCCGACCAGACGTGCAGGTAGTCCGAGTAGCCGCTGAGCTTGAGCTCACCGACGACCTTCGGATTCGTCGGCTCGGTCAGATCGACCGCAAAGACCGGGTCGGTCTGGCGGTAAGTGCACAGATAGCCGTAATCGCCGTCAAAGCGCGCGGAGAACACCTGCTCTCCTTCCGCAAGACCGGTCACGCTGCCGACGGTCTTGAGCGAGGCGTCGAGCACATAGACATCGTTGCGCGTCTGCATGCCGTCTTCGTCCGCCTTCGTGTTTTCAAAGTCGTGCTTCTCGTCGCGGTAGACACTGTAGGAATAGGTCTGCTCGGTCGTGGCCATGCGCAGATAACCATCACGCTCGTCGAGCGAGAACTGATTATTGAGCGCACCGGGCACCGCGCCGTTGGCGGCAAAGGTGAGCTTGCCGTCCGCGATCGCGAAGCGGTTGACGACCGTGTTCACACTTGAGGTATAGTCCGTGACGGTATAGCTGCCGTCCTTATAGGTCTTGCCCGCACCGTCATCGTAGATGCTCGCGCACAGGTAGAGATTATCCTTGTTCATATACACATTGTCGCCGCCGCCGAGCACAGACTGGCTCGACAGCCGCTCGCCGGAGGCGATGTCATACGACGCCGCGACCGCATAGGTCATCGAATTGCCATCCGGCATGAGGCCGATGCTGCCGCAGGGCACGACCGTCGCCGCGTCTCCATCGTACAGCCGGGGGGCAAACGTTGTCTCATCGCCCTTTTCGGGGTTCGCGGGGTAATACGACGAGCACAGGTAGAGCACGCCATCGATCATGCGCGAGGCGATCTTGTAGCCGTCCTGCCCGAACGACTTGACAAGCGCCGGCGCGGTCGGGTCGGTCACGTCGTAGATATCGACTGCGACGTAATTCTGACCGAAGCCGGTCACCGTGTCATCCGCGCTGCCCGTATCCGTCCAGTCGGAATAGGCTGAGACAACAACTGCACGGCTGCCTGACAGATACAGCTCCGTCGGCAGTTTTTCCTGCGTGTGCGCCAGGCCGTCCTCCGTCGTCGTCTGCTCCCAGTCCTGACCGACAAAGACGTTGGACACGTCCGTAACATCCTTGCCGTCAGCCTGCATGACAATCATCTCGCTGCCGCGCAGAATGTAAATATACTTGCCGTCCGTCTTGACGATGTCGCCCTCGTCTACGCCCTCGACCTGCACGTTCGTGCCGGAGTAGAACGTGCCCTCCGAGCCCTCGCCGGCAGTACCTGCGCCGTTGGGCTCAGACGAGTCCGCGCCGGTGTTGAGCAGCGTGTTGCGCTCGGCGATCGCCTTTTGCGCGTCGGTAAGTGCGGAATAGACCTCACTGTAGCTTTTGGCAAAGGTCAGGCCGCCGGCCGTCACCGTCTTGTCGGGCTGCCCGCCGCGGTCACAGGCACTCAGCAGCGCAAGCGACAGGCACAGCACCAGAATTCCGGAAAGAATTTTTTTCATAGTACACCTCTCGATCCTTCGATGGTTTCAACGGTATTGTACAGGATTCGACGCGCATGGTCAAGAAATGTTCCGAAAAAACGGAAGGCCGCCCACAGGCGGTCTCCCGTTCGGTTTCCGTATCTGTTTTATGCGCCGAGGTACGCCGCACGCACCGCGTCGTTGCTCAGCAGCTCCTTGCCGCTGCCGGTCAGCGTGATGCGGCCGGTCTCGAGCACGTAGCCGACGTCGGCGATCTTGAGCGCCATGTTCGCGTTCTGCTCGATGAGCAGAATGGTCACGCCCTGCTTGTTGATCTCCTGAATGATGGAGAAAATATCGCGCACGACCAGCGGCGCGAGACCGAGCGACGGCTCGTCCATCATCAGCAGCTTCGGGCGGCTCATGAGCGCGCGGCCGACCGCGAGCATCTGCTGCTCGCCGCCGGAGAGCGTGCCGCCGGCCTGCCAGCTGCGCTCTTTCAGGCGCGGGAACAGGCTGTACACCCACTCGAGATCCTCCGACAGATCGTCCTTGCGCAGATATGCGCCGATCTTGAGGTTTTCCAGCACGGTCATGTCGGGGAAGATGCGCCGTCCCTCCGGCACAAGCGTGACGCCCTGCGTCACGATCTGCGTCGGATCTTTGCCGGTGATATCCTCACCTGCAAACATGATCTTGCCGCCGCTCGGCTTGACGAGGCCGGAGATCGTGCGCAGCGTGGAGCTCTTGCCGGCGCCGTTGGAGCCGATGAGCGTGACGATCTGCCCCTCCTGCACTTCGAACGAGATGCCCTTGACGGCCTCGATGCCGCCGTAATTGACCTGCAGGTCTTCAATTTTCAGAATCGGTTCACTCATCTTCCACAACCCCCAGATAGGCATCGATCACGTGCTGATTGTTCTGGATCTCCTGCGGGACACCCTGCGCGATCTCGCTGCCGAAGTCGATGACGTAGATATAATCGGAGATGCGCATGACCAGATCCATGTGGTGCTCGATCAGGAAGATCGTCAGGTCGTACTTGTCGCGCAGCTCGTGGATGAACGCCGCGAGCTCGAGCGTCTCCTGCGGGTTCATGCCGGCCGCCGGCTCGTCGAGCAGCAGCAGCTTCGGATCGGTCGCCAGCGCGCGGGCGATCTCGAGCCGGCGCTGGATACCGTAGGGAAGGCTCGTGGCAATGTCGTCCTTATACTTTTCCAGCCCCTGCTCTGCGAGCAGCGCCATGGTCTCGTCGCGCATACGCTTTTCTTCCTTGGCGTTGCCGCGGAAGGTCGCGGAAAAAACGTTCTGCCTGGCGCGCATGTGCTTTGCCACGAGCACATTTTCAAACACCGTCATGCTCTTCCACAGGCGGATGTTCTGGAACGTGCGCGCGATGCCGAGCTGCGTGATCTTATCCGGCGTCGGCGAGAGGATCTTGCCCGTGCGCGCCAGCGGGTCGCGCAGGAGCATCTGCTCTTTCGTCTCGTCGCCGGGATCGTATTGGCTTGTATAAAGCAGCGGGTTTTCGCCCTTATAGAGCTTTTTCATCTTGCCGGTCGGATGGTTGCGCACCATCGGCTCGCCAAGGTATTTGACGAGACCGTTGGTCGGCTCATACACACCGGTGATGCAGTTGAACGCGGTCGTCTTTCCGGCGCCGTTCGGGCCGATGAGCGCCACGATCTGCCCCTCGGGAATGTGCAGCGAGAGGTTGTTGACGGCGACGACGCCGCCGAACTGCATCGTGATATTCTCCACGCTGAGGATGTCCTTACGCATCTGCTTTGCCCTCCTCAACTACATTCTTTTTTGCCTTTTTTGGGCGCTTGCGGAACAGATCCGGCAGCTCGCGCTCGCCCATGATGCCCTTGCGGAAGAAGAGCACGACGATCATGATGATGACCGAGAACACGACCATGCGGAAGCCGTTGCGCAGCAGCGGTACCTTAAACGCGCCGATATACGCCTCGTTGTCCAGGAAGCGCAGCCACCACTCGGAGCAGGCGATGTACAGGAAGGAGGCGATGCAGCTGCCGGAGACCGAGCCGATGCCGCCGATGACGACGATGAGCAGGATCTCATAGGTCATGGCCGAGGTGAATACCTTGGCCTGCACGGTCGTTGCAAACATCGCAAAGAGCGCGCCGGACACGCCCGCGAAAAACGAGCTGATGACAAAGGACAGGCTCTTGTGCTTTTCGAGGTTCACACCCATGGCCTCCGCCGCGATCTCATCGTCGCGGATGGCCTTGAACGCGCGGCCGTAGGAGGAGTTGATGAGCAGGACGATGATGAAGATGCACCCGCCGGCAAGCAAGATCGGCATGACCGCGCTCAGGCGGAAGAGCACCTTGCCGGAAGCGTTCGTGATGTTGAAGTCGGCAAACGTCGGATAGCCCTTGAGGATGTTCGCGCCGTTGGTGACCTTGCCGAGCGCCTGCCATTGGAAGATGGCGCGCAGGATCTCGGCAAAGCCGAGCGTAGCGATGGCCAGATAGTCGCTCTTGAGGCGCAGCACCGGCAGACCGATCAGATACGCAAAGAGCGCCGCGACCAGACCCGCAAAGATGATGGCGACCAGCACGCCGAGCACCAAGCTCACGCCGCCGCCGAAGCCGCTGGCGCCGAACAGGTGCTGGAACATCTCCTGAAACGAGAAGTGGACGCTCGACCCGCCGAAGAGGTAATACACGCCCTCGCGCGCGGCCTCCGGGATCATGAAGATCGCATAGGCATACGCGCCGAGCAGCATGAAGCCCGCCTGACCGAGCGAGAACAGGCCTGTAAAGCCGTTGAGCAGGTTCATGGACACGGCGACGAGCGAGTACACCGCGCCCTTTTTGATGACTGTAAAGAGCAGAGAGCCGGGAGACATGACGTTTTCCAGCACCATCGTTATGAGCGTGAGCGCGAGCACGATGGCGAAGGTGATCCAGTTGCCGCGGCTCGCTTGTTTGTCTTTCGCTTTCAGCACAGCGATCCCCCCCTCTCAGACTTTGTCCGTGGCCTTTTCACCGAACAGGCCGGTGGGCTTGACCACGAGGATAACGATCAGCAGCGCGAACGTGAACGCATCGGAGAACACCGTCATGCTGGTGCCCTTGATGAGCGTCTCGCAGATGCCGATGATGAACGCGCCGATCACGGCGCCGGGGATCGAGCCGATGCCGCCGAACACCGCAGCGACGAACGCCTTCAGACCCGGCATGGCGCCGGAGGTCGGGATGACGGTCGGGTAGTTCGTGAAGTACAGCAGCGAACCGACAGCGGCAAGGAACGAGCCGATGATAAACGTCACGGAGATGACCTTATTGATCTGGATGCCCATGAGCTGGCTGGTCTCAAAATCCTTTGCGACCGCGCGCATGGCCATGCCGATCTTGGTGTGGTTGATGAGCCACTGCAGCAGCAGCACGAGCACGAGCACGAGCACGGGCGTGACGACCGTGACCACATGCGTGGTCGCGCCGAGGATCGTGACCGTGTCGGACACGAACGGCAGCGACGGATATGTCTGCGGCTGGCCGCCGGTGGCGTAGAGCGCCACGTTCTGCAGCAGGTAGCTCACGCCGATGGCCGAGATCATGACCGACATACGCGGCGCGCTGCGAAGCGGCTTATAGGCCGCGCGCTCGATGACGAAGCCGAGCAGCACCGTCAGCACGAGCATGAGCGGAATCGACACATACACCGGCAGAGACGCGCACATAAACACCATCATCAGACCTGCACACATGAACACGTCGCCGTGTGCGAAGTTAATCAGGCGCAGGATGCCGTAGACCATCGTGTAGCCGATGGCGATGAGCGCATACTGGCCGCCCAGCGAAATGCCGGATAACATTTGAGCGACAAAAAATTCCATTTATTTCCCTCTCTCTATCGTTTGCAAGGCGGAGCTTGAGCCGCCGCGAAAAACGCGGAGCCTCCGCGGCTTTCGCAGCCGCTCAAAATCCCAAAAGGGGGAGCCGAAGCTCCCCCCGGGTTCTTTGAGTCTCAGACGAGATCAGAGGCTCAGGAAGCCTTCTGCTGCGTCACGAACGTCCACGCGCCGGCAGCGGCGTCGATGGTCTTGATGTAAGCAGTGTCGCGGATCGCGTCGCCGGTATCGTCAAAGGCGATGTGGCCGGAAACGCCGTCATAGGTCACGCCGGGCAGCGCTTCCATGACCTTGGCCGGGTCGGTGGAGCCGGCGGCCTTGAGCGCCTCGAGCGCGACATAGTAAACGTCATAGCCCATGGCCGTCACAGCAGAGACGGTATCGTCGCCGCCGTTGGTAGTCTTGGCATCGGCATTGCCGTTGATGTAGGCCTTGATGCCGTCATCGAACTTCTGGTTGCCGCCTTCGGCATAGAAGGTGGACACGAAGACCTTGACGTCCTTGCCCTTGGCAGCCTGCAGGACCATGTTGTCATCCCACGTATCGGAGCCGAGCATCGGCAGCGAGATGTTCAGGGAAGCCGCCTGGTTGACGATCTGCGTGGAGTAGGCGATGGAGACAGGCGCGAAGATGACGTCGCAGCCCTGATCCTTGGCCTTGTTCAGGTAGGAGCTGAAGTCGGAGTTGTCCTTCGGGAAGGAGTCGGTGACGACCGTGCCGCCGGCCTTCTCAAACGCCTGCTTGAAGAAGGTGACCAGACCCTGGTCATACTCGTTGCCGTTCTCACCGAGGCAGTAGGCCTTCACAGCCTTGAGCTCCTTGGCGGCATAGTTGGCAAGAACCGTGCCCTGGAACGGGTCGAGGAAGCAGATGCGGAAGTAGTGGCTGTTGCCGGCCGTGACGTTCGGGTTCGTGCACGTCACGCCGATGGCCGGGATGCCAGCCTGCTTGAACGTGTCGGACGCAGCGATGGACACGCCGGAGCCGTAGGAGCCGAGCACGAGCGAAACCTTCTCGTTGACGAGCTTGGAAGCCGCCGAGACAGCCTTGGCGGAGTCGGAACCGTTGTCGGAGTAGACGAGCTCGACCTTGTAGGTCTCGCCGCCGATCTCGACGGTCGGGGTCTCCTGGTTGGCATACTGCATGCCGAGCATTTCCTTCTTGCCGCCGGCGCCGGAGTCGCCGCTGGCAGGCTCGAACACGCCGATCTTCACGACCTTGTCGCCGCTGGCCGAGTCACCGCCGCCACCGCAGGCGCACAGAGCAAACACCATGACCAGCGCGAGCAGCAAAGCAATCGCTTTCTTCATTGTTATTCCTCCATTCTTTTCTTTCCAGGCGATGTCCATGCAAGACGAACATTTGTCCTTGAAACGAATATGCATGAATTATACTATCGTTTGGACAAAAATGCAATATCAATTTCACGAAATATTCATATTATTTTTTTGAAATGTTCACGGACAGGGGTATCGCCGCATTTACAGCACAAACGGGCTCGCGCGCCAGTCGCCGCCGCAGCGGCGTTCCTCCCGCGCCGGACAGCCGAGCACATAGAGGTCGTGCGCATCTGCCGTCAGCGCAAAGATCTCCCCCGCCGGGCCCGGCAGACTGCGCCCTGCGGCAGGCTTTGTGATGACCGGCACCGACGCGCACATGTCGATCGCGCGCAGCAGCTCCCTGCCCTGCGCACCGATGGCCAGCACCCGCGCATACGGCGGCGTGCCGCCGTCCATGCCGGCGGTCACGCCCAGTGCCGCGCACATCGTCATACGCCGGATACGTGCGAGCGCGTAGCGCTTGGACTTTGCCGCCGCCAGCACGCCGTCAAGCGTCGGCTCTTCGTGCGCGGCGCGGTACAGGCTGTTGCCGAGCCCCTCGGTCGCACCGGGCAGCGCATTATAGACTGTCTGCGGCAGCATCCGCAGCCGGGACAGCAGCGCGCTCTCGAGCGCCTCCGGCAGTACAGGACCGCGGCCGCGCGTCTTTTCCCGGGCAAAGATCTCCGCCGCCGCCCGCGGCAGAAACGCGGACACATCCTCCCCTGCGCCGATGCGCATGCGCAGCTCGGACGCCGAGCGGATGTTTCCCTCCGCGAAGCGGTCGTGCTGCGCGCCGGTGCGCAGGACCGTCAGCGGGTGCAGCTCCAGCCGCTGGTCGTAGATCGCCTTGAGATACTCTACGGCAAGGATGTTGTTCGGCGCCTGCAGCAGCTCTGCGAGCGCGCCCACGCGCCGCGCGACCGCCTGCTGGCGCGCCGTCGCAAAGGGAATGCCGCTGCGCAGCTCCGCGCGCAGATCCTCGCCCAGCAGCGGATCGAGCAGCGCCTCCGCCACCCGCTGCAGCGGATCGAGCTCGCCGCACTCGCTGCCAAAGCTCAGATGCGTCACGACGCCGAGACTGCCCAGCAGTCCCACAGCGCCGCGCGCAAAGCCCTCCGCCGACGACAGTGACCACGGCAGCGGCAGCTCCAGCACCAGATCCGCCCCGCAGCGCACAGCTGCCTCCGCGCGCGCAAACTTGGAATATACCGCCGGACTGCCGCGCTGCACAAAGTCGCCCGACATGACGCACACGACCGGGCACACCGCGCAGAGCTGCGCGCGCGTCTGCTCGATGAGCCGCGCGTGACCGTTGTGAAACGGGTTATATTCGGCCACAATACCGATGACATTGCCCATTCTTGCACCTTCTTTCGAAAAATACTTGCGTTTTCCTACGAAATGATTACAATAAGAGTGTTTGGTATCATAATACTTTGATTTTGCAGGAATTACAATATTTAATACGAGAAAGGAATCTAAGTATGAAAATTCTTGTCATCAATGCCGGCAGCTCGTCGCTGAAATATCAGCTGATCGACATGGAGACCGAGCACCTTCTGGCCAAGGGCCTGTGCGAGCGCATCGGTATCGACGGTCACCTGAAGCACACCCCGCTCATCGGCGGCAAGCCCGTCTTTGACGAAGACCTGCCGATGCCCACCCACTCCGAGGCCATTGCCGCGGTCATCGACAAGCTGACCAGCGCCGAGTACGGTGTGGTCACCTCCATGAAGGAGATCGACGCCGTCGGCCACCGTGTCGTCCACGGCGGTGAGAAGTTCGCCTGCTCCGTCAAGATCGACGACGCCGTCATGACCGCGCTCGAGGAGTGCACGCCGTTTGCGCCGCTGCACAACCCCGCCAATATCACCGGCATCAACGCCTGCCGCGCCGTCATGGGCGACGACGTGCCGATGGTCGCCGTGTTCGACACCGCGTTCCACCAGACCATGCCCGGCAAGGCCTATATGTACGCCATTCCTTATGAATACTATCAGAACGACGGCATCCGCCGCTACGGCTTCCACGGCACGAGCCACCGTTACGTGTCCGCCCGCTGCGCCGAGCTCATGGGCAAGCCCATCGAAGAGCTCAAGCTCATCTCCTGCCACATGGGCAACGGCAGCTCCATCTGCGCAATCGACGGCGGCAAGTGCGTCGACACGTCCATGGGCTTCACCCCGCTGGTCGGTCTGCCGATGGGCACCCGCTGCGGCGATCTCGATGCCGGCGTGATCCAGTTCATTATGAATAAGTACGGTATCAGCATCGACGAGATGCTCAACATCCTCAACAAGAAGTCCGGCGTGCTCGGTGTCTCCGGCGTCAGCTCCGACTTCCGCGATCTCGACAGCGCCGCTGCCGACGGCAACGACCGTGCCCAGCTCGCGCTCGATATGTTCCACTACTGGGTCGCCAAGGTCGTTGGCTCTTACGTCGCGGCCATGAACGGTGTGGACGCCATCATCTTCACCGCCGGCGTCGGCGAGAACAGCAAGTCCTCCCGCGCCGCCATCGCCGAGTACTTCGGCTATCTGGGCGTGAAGATCGACCCGGTCGCCAACAGCAAGCGCGGCGAGGATATCATGATCTCCACCCCCGACTCCAAGGTCAAGGTGTTCGTCATCCCGACGAACGAGGAGCTCGTCATCGCCCGCGACACGAAGGCCATCTGCGGCTGAGCTTCCTGCAATATAAAACCACGGCGCTGACCGGCGCCGTGGTTTTTGCATGGGCAGAAAAAAGTTTGCCGTTCCCGTGGAAAAACCGTTGACAAATATGCGGCGCAATGGTAAACTGTCAAGGCCGCATTGAGTGGGTACAAAGCGGAGGTCTCCTCCCGCCCACAAGAGCGAGACTCTACAGAGAGGCAGGTGCAACAAGTTTGAAGCACGCTATCATCGTTACCGGCGGTAAGCAGTACCGCGTGGCCGAGGGCGACGTCATCTTCGTCGAGAAGCTGGATGTCGAGGCCGGCGAGACTGTGAAGTTTGACCGCGTTCTGGCTGTCATCGACGAGGACAAGGCTGTTTTCGGCACCCCCGTGGTGGAAAACGCCGTCGTGTCCGGCAACGTCGTCAAAAACGGCAAGAGCAAGAAGATCCGCGTTTACAAGATGAAGCCGAAAAAAGGCTATCGCAGAACGCAGGGCCACAGACAGCCCTACACCAAGGTCGAGATCACGAAGATCGAGGCCTGATTTCCGCAACTGATTTTGACACATGGAGGTGTAATTCGAAATGGCACATAAAAAAGGCATGGGTTCCACCAAGAACGGCCGCGACAGTGAGTCGAAGCGCCTTGGCCCCAAGAGAGCCGACGGTCAGTTTGTTCTGGCCGGCAACATCCTCGTCAGACAGCGCGGAACGAAGATCCACCCCGGCATCAACGTCGGCAAGGGTAAGGACGACACGCTCTTCGCCCTCGTGGACGGCGTCGTGAAGTTCGAGCGCAAGGACAAGGATCGCAAGCAGGTCTCTGTTTACGAGGAGATCGCACAGTAATCGCAAACGGGGTGGGCATCGCGCCTGCCCCGTTTTTCTATCCCCGCCGGGTTGCCCGGCAACGAAAGTGAGGAATGACCATGGCTTCGCCATTTGTTGATAAAGTGACCATCACCGTGCGCGCGGGCGACGGCGGCAACGGCGCGGTGACCTTCCACCGCGAGAAATACGTGGCTGCCGGCGGCCCGGACGGCGGCGACGGCGGACGCGGCGGCGACATCATCTTCGAGGTGGACGACAACATGTCCACGCTCATGGACTTTCGCTACAAGCGCAAATACGTGGCCGCCAACGGCGCCGACGGTCAAAATAAGCGCTGCTCCGGCCGCGTGGGCGAGAGTCTGCGCATCCGTGTGCCGCGCGGCACGCTGCTGCGCGATGCCGACAGCGGCGCGATCATGCATGATATGTCCTCGGGCGAGCCGTTTGTGGCGGCGCGCGGCGGGCGCGGCGGCTGGGGCAACCAGCACTTTGCCACCCCGACACGGCAGGTGCCGCGCTTTGCCAAGCCCGGTCTGCCGGGCGAGAGCCACACGATCCTGCTCGAGCTGAAACTGCTGGCGGATGTGGGTCTCGTCGGCTTCCCGAACGTGGGCAAGAGCACGCTGCTGTCGGTGGTGTCCAAGGCACATCCAAAGATCGCAAACTACCACTTCACGACGCTCTTCCCCAACCTCGGCGTCGTGTACGTGACGGAGGGAACGTCTTTCGTCATGGCTGACATCCCGGGCATCATCGAGGGTGCGAGCGACGGCGCAGGACTCGGTCACGACTTCCTGCGCCACATCGACCGCTGCCGTCTGCTGGTGCATCTGGTGGATGTGTCCGGCAGCGAGGGGCGCGACCCGGTCGAGGACTTTGAGGCCATCAATGCCGAGCTGCGCGCCTACAGCGACGTGCTCGGCTCGCGGATGCAGATCGTCGCCGCCAACAAGTGCGACCTGCTCGGCGACGACCGCACGAACATCGACCGCCTGCGCGCACACGTCGAGGCGCAGGGCTATGATTTCTTCGAGATGAGCGCCGCCGCCCACACCGGCACGCGTGAGCTCGTGCAGGCGTGCGCTGCAAAGCTCGCTGAGATCCCGCCGGTGCCGCCGTATGAGGCCGACTACGTCCCGCCAGAGCCGGAGGTCGGCACGAGTGACGAGCTGCAGATCCGCCACTTCGATGATCTCTGGGTCGTGGAGGGTCCGTGGCTGCAGCGGCTCATGGGCTCGATCAACTTCGGCGACTACGAGTCGCGGATGTATTTTGACCGCGTGCTGCGCCAGTCCGGTCTGTTTGACCGGCTCGAGGCCATGGGCATCGAGGAGGGCGACACGGTGAGCATTTACGACCTTGACTTTGAGTTCCGCTTCTGAGAAAACCGAGCTCCCCGCCGGATGCGCTGCATCCGGCGGGGAGCTTTTCGTATTGGGCGTTATTCCGTTGCTTCGGGCGTCTCTTCCGGCGCTGCATCCGCAGTCTCCTCCGGCAGGACCACCGGCACAAACTGCTTGGCGATCTTATTCTTGCCGGACTTGGCGCTGAAGTAGCCGATGATGCTGAACGTAAGCGCACCGACAAAGTTGACAAACAGATCCTGCATCGTGTCATACAGACCGACATCCAGATAACCGCCGAGACCAAGCGACTGACCGTTGACGGCGACGTCCGTGATGTTGTCGATATAGATCGGGATGTTGCTGTTGGTCGGGTCGAGCGTCACGGAGGCGAAGGCGTGGATGATCGTATCCTTTTGCATATCCATGTGGAACAGGTAGTCCATCGAGAACTCAAAAAACTCCCACAGCACGCCGACCGTCATGGAAAAGCAGAACGCCACCAGCGCCAGAAACACCGGCGAGAGCTTGAAATGCTGCGGCTTGTTGCGGTTGAGCAGGTCGACAAGCGCAAAGCCGAACGCCGCGCTGATAAAGCCCGTCGTCGTGTGCAGCATGGAGTCCCAATGCGGGTAGGTGATGAAATAGCTCTTGAGCTCGCCGAGGATCTCCGCGGCGAAAATGAACACAAGGATGATGATCTCCAGCGTGCTCGGCAGCTCGATGCGGAAGTTGCGTTCCACGAATCGCGGCAGCATGAACAGAATCAGCACCAGAACGCATACGAACGTGCTCTCATAGTTTTTATGAATGATCGTCATGACCATGACGCCGATGACGATCAGACGCAGGATCCAGTAGACGGCAACCACCGCCCGCTTCGGCTTGGTATTCAGATTCTCCTGCTCGGCCTGTTCCAGCTTCTCTACGATCTTCCGGCGATCCATACGCGCTATCCTCTCTTTTCTATTTCTCACATGATCTCGGCATGTCACGCCGCGGCGGGCGCATGCCTGTGGTCGACGCCGCGGCGCGCCGCGACATAGATGACCAGATACAGCACCAGCGACAGCGCAAGCGCTGCAAACACATCCAGGATGGAGTGCTGCTTGACAAACACCGTTGCCGCGCAGATAGCGGCGGCAACAATGACCGACGGGATGCGTGCCTTCTTGAGATATTGGCTGTCAAACACTGCAGCCAGCACGCCCATACAGCCGACGACGTGCATGCTCGGCAGAACGTTCGTCGGGGTATCGGCCGTATAGATCGCATTGACCAGCCAGCCGCAGAGATTGCTCGTGTCCACGACCGCGGGACGCAGAAGCTGGCAGTTCGGCCAGATCATGCAGATGGTCAGCGAGATGGAAAAGCCCGCAATGATGAACGCGCCGTAACGGATGAACGCACGGCGGTCGTTCTTGAGCAGCATCACGACGACCGGGAAGATCAAAAACGGATACCAGAGCACATACGCCAGAATGAACCCCGGCAAAAACGGGATCTTATCGTCCAGCGGCAGATACGACACCCAGCAGCCGTCGGTCGTGGGGACCATGTGTTCTGCCAGAGCGAACCAGATCAGATAAACCGGCACGTACAGCACCAGTAATACATATTTATGTTCCTGAATATACTTCTTCACAAAACCGTCTCCTTATTCATATCCGCGCGCAGCCGCGACTCAGGCGCCTGCCTCGATCTCTGTGATGCGGCCCAGAAGCCGGATCAGCTCCCGTGCATCCTGCTCGCCAAGCTGCTTGAGCACGCACTGCACATGCGCGCACAGCGACGCACGCGCCTGTTCCGCCGTTCGTCGGCCGAGATCTGTCATGTGCACCACGACACGCCGCCGGTCGCAGCAATCGGTGCAGCGGCGCAGCATTCCCTTTTCCTCGAGCGCGCGCAGCATCGCCGCCGTGCGCGGCGCGCTCACGCCCAGAACCTCACGCAGTGCACCCGGCGTGCTGCAGCCGTTTTGCGCGCTGAGATAGTCCAGCAGAAAATTCTCGCCCTTAAGCGGCTCCTGCACACTCTGCGGGATGCAGGAACGGTTCAGAGAAGTGACCGCAAGCAGCATTTGCTCGGTCAGTTGCTGCAGTTCCATGATGCCGCCTCCTTTTTGTTAACCCCGTTAATCAGCATTTCGTAATGTTAGCACTCCGCCCGGCGATTGTCAAACCTAATTTATGGGATTTCTGCGCTTTTGATCCGATGCTTATTTTCACTCGCTGCACCACTGCCGGACACATGGCGCCGCTCTGTGAAAAAATTGCGCAAACGGAAAAAAATTTCGGCACATTTGCAAAATGATGCAACATTTTCCGCGTCTCATGCATTATAGTTATTGACGAGCGATTATCAATGTGTTATTTTATGAATAGTCTGTAAACAATGCAATTTTCACCCACAGCAACCGTTCCCACGCACTCCCTCGCGATCTCTTTTTATCGATCACAAGCTAATGTGAAAGGCGGATGTAATCAACATGAAAAAAGCAACTCATCGCAAGCAGGCACTCATGATTGCCATCTTCTTGCTGGCATTCACGCTGTCGCTGTTTTCGTTCGGCACGACCCCGGCGGCCGCCGGCGACGTGGCGGGCGTGAGCACGCACCTGTTTTTGACAGTCTTGCGCGACTATGACCACGATGCGGCCTTCTCCGTGACCTACACGGACGCGCTCGGCACGCACACGAAGCCCTATCATGCCGGCATGGAAGTGACGGCGTGGTCCCCCGTGACCATCACCTGCACCAACCACCATGTCTACGACTGGAGCATTGATGCCGATGTTCAGGAGGCCACCATCGTCGGCGTCGGCGGAATCACCTACCCCGGCGGCACGGGCATCCATGTCAAGGGCACGAATACCATCAAGGCGTTTGCCACGAACTTCGGTCTGCACTACATCAATATCGTTGTCATCCTCGGCGAGGGCAATGATAACGGCGGTGACAACGGCGGTGACAACGGCGGTGATAACGGCGGTGATAATGGCGGCGGTGACAACGGCGGCGATAACGGCGGCGGCGACAACGGCGGCGGCGACAACGGCGGCGACAACGGCGGCGGCGATAACGGCGGCGGTGATAACGGCGGCGGCGATAACGGCAACGGCACCGACCCCAACAATCCGGGCGGCAAAGACCCGAATGGCAATGATCCTGACGGGAATAATCCGGACGGCAATAATCCGGATGGCAACAATCCGGATGGCAACAATCCGGACGGCAACAATCCGGATGGCAACAATCCGGACGGCAACAATCCGGACGGCAATAATCCGGACGGCAGCAAGTCGAACACCCCCAAGACCGGCGACACACGTCTGATCTGGCTGGTCATTGCGCTGGCAGTGATCTTCGTGGCGACCTTCGCTGCGACCTACTACAACCGCAGGAAGAGCAAGCACCACGGCGCCTGATCTTCACTCTCATGCAGTTAAAATGGGCAGCATCAAATGACACTGCCCATTTTCTTATCAGGAGTTTTGTATGAAAAAAACCGCTCTCATCGTCATCCTCGTCGTCTGCATCGTCGGATTCTTGGTCTGCGCTGGCGTGCTCGGCTGGTACTGGCACAGTGACCGCAGCGACCGCGCTGTCGCAGAGGCGCTCGCCGCCGCGCATGACGCGGCCAGTGCGGAGGCCATGGAGCAGGTGCGCGCAGTCGCCGCCGACAATGCGGATACGATAGGCTGGCTGCGGATCGACGGCACCAACATCAACAACGTCGTCATGTTTGCCCCCGACACGCCGGGAAAGTACCTGCACATGGACTTCTACGGCAAGTGGTCGTACCGCGGCACGCTGTATGTCGCCGAAAACTGCGACGTGCGCACGGCGGACAACATCCTCATCTACGGGCACCACATGAAAGACGGCAGCATGTTCGGCTCCCTGATCTCCTACAAGGATGCGGCATTTCGCGCTGCGCACCCGATCGTGCAGTTTGACACGCTCTACGCCTCCCATTCGTATGAGGTCGTGGCCGCGATCGAAACGGAAATCCCCGCTGAGGGCTCTGACGCCTTTCGATATTATGACTGCGTCGGCACGGACGCGCAGCAGTTTGCGCAGTATTGCGCGTTCATCGAGCGAAACCGCTGCTACGACACCGGCATCACCATCCAGCCCGGCGACCGGCTGCTGACGCTGTCCACCTGTGCATACCACACTGCAAACGGCCGCTTTCTGGTCGTAGCGCGGCAGATCGACTGAACGGGATCCGGTCCCTTATGCAGCAAAAACCCGCCATCCGATCGGATGGCGGGTTTTTTGATACAGTCTTACAGGGCAGCCTTCGCCTGCTCGCACAGAGCGGTGAACGCGGCGGGATCATGGATCGCAGTCTCGGAGAGCATCTTGCGGTTCATGTCGATGCCGGCCAGCTTCAGGCCGTGCATAAAGGTGGAGTAGTTCATGCCGTTGGCCTTGCAGCCGGCGCTGATACGGGTGATCCAGAGCTGACGGAAGTCTCTCTTCTTCTGCTTGCGGCCGACGTAAGCATAGCGGCCGGACTTCATCATCTGCTGGTTGGCCATCTTGTAGTGGCGGGACTTGTTGCCCCAGTAGCCCTTAGCCAGACCGAGAATCTTTTTTCTATGTTTGCGCGTCATCATCGCGCCTTTGACTCTTGCCATTGTTGTTTCCTCCTATTGTGCGGTCAATCCTTATTTATAAGGAATCATTTTTCTGATGGTCGCTTCAGTAGTCGCATCCGCATAAGTGGTGGAACGCAGACGACGGCAGCGCTTGGTGTCCTTCTTCGTGAGAATGTGGCTCTTGAACGCATGGGCACGCTTGACCTTGCCATTCTTGGTGAGATTGAATCTCTTTTTCGCGCCACTGTGAGATTTCAGTTTGGGCATTGTATTGGCTCCTTCCTTGGTTTGCTTACTTCTTATTATTGGTGTTCTGCGCCTTGGGCGACAGGAACATAGACATATTGCGCCCCTCGAGCTTGGGCTGCTTGTCGAGGTTGGCGATATCCGCGCACTTGGCAGCGAAGTCACGCAGCAGCTGCTCGCCGATGTTGGTGTGTGCCATTTCACGGCCGCGGAAGCGGATGGTCACCTTCAGGCGGTCGCCGCCCTGCAGGAACTTCTGGCCGTTTTTCAGCTTGGTGTTGAAGTCGTTCTCGCCGATGCCGGGCGACATGCGGATCTCCTTGACTTCGATCACATGCTGATTCCTTCTGGCCTCCTTCTCGCGCTTGGCCTGCTCAAAACGGTACTTGCCGTAATCCATGATCTTGCAGACCGGCGGATTCGAGCCCGGAGCGATCTTCACGAGGTCGAGGTCTTTTTCAATCGCGATCTCGAGCGCGGCAGCAGAGGACATAATGCCCAGCTGCGCACCGTCGGCGCCGATGACGCGGACTTCCTTGTCGCGGATTTCTTCGTTGATCTGATAGTTTGCAGTTGCGATACGAACACACCTCCATTGGTTGCATCGGGAGCGATCGCTCCAGAACAAAAAAGCACGGATGCCAAACACATCCGCGCGCATAAAACACATACAGCTCCCGTGGGGAGCAGGTTTTATTGACCGCGGACCGCCTTTGCGGCCGGGTGAGGCAGTCCATAGGACGCCCACTTTGTTGTCAGCTTTTATACTATAGCAGTCCCAACGCGGTCTGTCAAGTATTTTCTGTGTCAAAGCGCAAAAATGCGCTCAAAGCGGCTGGGAGCGGCACACCGGTGTGCCGCTCCCCTGCTTATGCCGGCTCAGTAAGTCGTGTCCTGCGTATCTTGCGCGTCCGGAGCGGCACCGGTCTGTGCAGCCTGCTCCTGCGCCATGGCGATCTTCACGACGCGGCTCGTGCCGAGACGGTCGGCGCCGAGGCGAATGAACTCCTCCGCATCGGCGAGGCTCGCGATGCCGCCGGCAGCCTTGACCTTCACGTGCGGCGGGCAGCAGGCGCGCAGCAGACGTACATCGTCCGCCGTGGCGCCGCCGGTGGAAAAGCCGGTGGATGTCTTGATATAGTCCGCTCCGCTGTCGGAGACGATGCGGCAGAGCATACGCTTTTCCTCCTCGGTCAGCAGGCAGCACTCGATGATGACCTTGAGGATACAGCCGCGGCTGGCCTCACGCACGGCGCGGATATCGGCCGCGACATCGTCCCAGCAGCCGTCCTTGACCATGGCCAGATTTACGACCATGTCCACCTCGTCAGCGCCGTTACGGATGGCCTCCGCCGCCTCGAACGCCTTGACCGCCGGTGTGTTGTACCCATTCGGGAAGCCAATGACCGTGCAGATACGCAGGCGATTGCCGACATATTTCTTCGCCCCGGCAACGTGGCACGGCGGGATGCACACACTGGCGCAGCCGTAGCGCATGCCCTGGTCGCAGAGGGCGCGGATCTCCGCTGCAGTGGCGTCCACACGCAGGAGCGTATGATCGCAGCGGGAAAGAATCTCTCGAAGTTCCATGATCGTTCATCCTTTCTGATGCGGCACAAATGATATTTGATTTTATTATACCGCGTCCGGCAGCTTTGTACAAGACGCATATTTTGCGCCGCCGGCACATAGGCTGTGATACCCAACAAGAGAGGTGCAGCACATGGACGAACTGGAACGAAACAATTATGCCGAGCTCTGCGGCACGCTGGCGGCACCGCCCGTGCTGTCGCACGAAAACCGGCAGGAGCGCTTTTTCACCTTTCCACTCGAGACGCAGCGGCTGTCCGGCACGATCGACCGCGTGAACGTTGTCGTGCGCGAACGGCTGCTGGCCGGGATGCCGTTGGAGGAATCGGCGCGGCTGTGCGTTACCGGCGATGTGCGCTCGTTCAACAACCGCCGCGGGCCGGGCGCAAAGCTGGTCATCACGGTGTTTGCGCGCGACATCGCGCCCTGTGACGAGCCGTATGACCGCAACCTGATCCTGCTCAGCGGCACGCTCTGCAAGCCGCCGAACCTGCGCACGACACCGATGGGGCGCGACATCTGCGACCTGATGCTGGCCGTGAACCGGCACTACGGCCGCAGTGACTATCTGCCGTGCATCACGTGGGGCGCGCGCGCGTGCGAGACCGCACTTTGGGACGTGGGTACGCGCGTGTCTCTCGAAGGACGGCTGCAGAGCCGCAGCTACATCAAGGTGCTGGACACCGGCGCTGTCGAGCGCACAGCGTTCGAGGTGTCCGTGCTCGACATCTGCCGCCTGTCGCCGCTAGGCGACTGAACGCACATACCGCCCCGGCAAAGCGCGCCCCGCAGAAAGATCTGCGGGGCGCGGGTCATTCTATCCATTTTATCATCCCGCGAGCGCGTACACGAGCACTTCGAAGGCCTGCACGCTGCCGTCCGCCGCCGTGCCCTGTCCATGCAGGACATAGAACGGATAGAGCGCATAGTCGCCCTCGGCATTGAACCCGGCGTTCATGTAATACGCCTGCTCAAACCCAGTGATCGTGCAGTCTGTGAGCTGCTGCGCGATATTCGCCGAAAATTCGTGCGCATCCAGCCGTGCCTGTACGGTCTTGGCGTCCGCCAGGCGGACGGTTTTGGTGCCGCCCTCCTTGAGCGGAGCATACTGCTGCGTCAGCGCCGTCACATTGCCGTCCTTGTCAAAGGAGACGGAGATGTGATACTTTCCATACACCATCCGGCCGTTGATCTCGGGCGTCACATCGACCGTTTTGCTGCTCACATTCGTCTCATAGGTTGCGCTGTAGGTTGCGCTGCTAAAGACGATCCGGGACGTGTCGGCGAGCTCCGGCGCGCCCTTTTTCAGCCGCTCGCGCACGATCTGCTCAAGCTGCGCGTCCGTCGGAAATTCGCTCAGGTCGCCCGGCGTCAGCTCCTCGGTCGGCGTGTAGTACTGGATGTAGCCGGTCTGCGCATCATACGAGAGCCGGCCGGCCAGCTGCGTCTGCATCGTGTCCGCGTCCATATCCAGCAGCGCGGCCGCCAGTGCCATGGAATACGCCTTGTCCACATAGCATTTGTAAACCGTATCCCTTCCCTTATCCGGGAGCGTGATCGTATCCGGCAGCGTGAGATTCAGCGTCGGTTCCATGCCCGTGGTCGCCAGCACCGGCTTGCTGCGCGCGCCGCAGGCACTCAGCGCCAGCAGCAGCGTCAGCACCGCCAGCAGCAGGCAGAGTCGTTTTCTTCGCGTCATGTTCGGTCGCTCCTTTCTGAAGAACGTGCAAATTCCATTTCGCTTCCAGCTCCAGAATAACGTATGTGCCTGTATTTGTCAATCGGTTTACCAAAAAACACAGAAGTCAGGAAGCGGCTTCTGTGTTTGATGCGCTGTTCACTTTTCCGGCACGATCTCGATCCAGTACCCATCCGGATCCTCTATAAAGTAGATGCCCATGCCGGGATTTTCAAAGCAGATGCAGCCCATGGCCGCGTGCTTTGCGTGCGCGGCATCCATATCCGGCACGGTGAACGCGAGATGAAACTCCCCCTCGCCGAGATCGTACGGCTGCGTGCGGTCACGCAGCCAGGTCAGCTCCAGCTGAAACGGCGAGTGCCCGTCGCCCAGAAACACGAGCCGGAACGAGCCGTCGGACGCGTCCTTCGTGCGCACGGGCTCCAGGCCGAGCGCATCATGATAAAACTGCACGCTGCGCGCAAGATCGAGAACGTTGAAATTGAAGTGGTTGAAAGTAAACATACCGCGCCTCCCAAATAGAATCTCTGTGTCACAAGTATAGCGTCCGGCGCGCGCAATGTCAAAGTATGCGCGCAAAAAACTGTTGGAATTTCATGCCGCACACGGTATAATATTTATATCAGACTGGGATATTGGAGGCGCGCCATGAATACGACAGGACGCGCGCCCGGCTTTTTGACGAAGTCGGAGCTGCAGGAATTCCATACCGGTGCGGCCGCGCACGCTTACCGCACGTTCGGCTGTCACGCCCTGCCCGGCACAACGGGGCACCGCTTTGCCGTCTGGGCGCCGCACGCGCAGCGCGTCGCGCTCGTGGGCGACTTCAACGGCTGGGACATAGACGCGACGCCGATGGACCGGCTGCCGGACGGCACATGGGTGCAGACCGTGGACGGGCTGCACGACGGGGCGCTGTATAAATACGCCGTCACCGGTGCGGACGGGCAGACGGTGCTCAAGGCCGACCCCTTTGCCGCGCACTGCGAGACAGGACCTGCCACGGCGTCGAAGGTCTGGTCGCTCGAGGGCTACGTCTGGCACGACCGGAGCTATCTGCGCCGCCGCGCCGAGCGTGATGTGTACCGCGCGCCGATGAGCATTTACGAGGTGCACCTCGGCTCCTGGCGCCGACCGGAGACCGGGCTGCCGTGGTACCGCTCGGTCGCGGATGAATTGGCAGACTACTGCCGCGAGATGCACTACACGCACGTGGAGCTGCTGCCTGTGACGGAATACCCCTACGACGGGTCGTGGGGCTATCAGGTGACGGGGTACTACGCCCCCACCAGCCGCTACGGCACGCCGCAGGACTTCATGTATTTTGTCGACAAGCTCCACCGCGCCGGCATCGGCGTGATCATGGACTGGGTCCCGGCGCACTTTCCGAAGGACGCGCACGGACTCGCGCGCTTTGACGGCACGCGGCTCTACGAGTGCAAGGAGGCGCGCATGGCAGAGCACCCGGAATGGGGCACGCTCATTTTTGACTACGCCATGCCGGAGGTGCAGAGCTTTCTCATCTCGTCGGCGATGCTGTTTTTTGACCGCTACCACATCGACGGCATCCGTGTGGACGCGGTGTCCTCGATGCTGTACCTCAACTACGCCCGGCGCGACGGCGAATGGACGCCCAACCGCGACGGCGGCAACATCAATCTCGGCGCAGTCGCCTTTCTGCAAAAGCTCAACACGACCCTGCTCACGGCATGGCCCGGCTGCATGACGATTGCGGAGGAGTCGTCCGCCTACCCAGGCGTAACAAAGCCGCCCTATGACGGCGGTCTCGGCTTCAGCTTTAAATGGGACATGGGCTTCATGCACGACACGCTCGACTATCTGGAGCTTGACCCCTACTTCCGCAAGTACCACCACGACAAGCTGACGTTCTCGATGATGTACGCCTTTTCCGAAAACTTCATCCTCGCATTTTCCCATGATGAGGTCGTGCACGGCAAAAAGTCGATGCTCGACAAGATGTACGGCACCTATGAGCAGAAGTTTGCCGCGCTGCGCGCGCTCTACGGCTATCAGTTTGCGCATCCGGGCAAGAAGCTCACGTTCATGGGCTCGGAATTCGGACAGTTCATCGAGTGGAACTATAAGCAGGGGCTCGACTGGCTGCTGCTTGACTACCCCATGCACAAGGCCATGCAGCGCTGGTGCAGTGCGCTCAACGCCTGCTACCATGGCAGCCGCGCACTCTGGGACATCGACGACAGCTGGAACGGCTTCACGTGGCTGAACGTGGACGATGCCGAGCGCAGCGCCATCGCCTTTCTGCGCACGGCGCGAAACGGCCGCCGGGTCGTGTGCGTATGCAACTTCACGCCCGTGCGCTATGACGACTTTGTCATCGGTCTGCCCAAGCGCGGCGTTCTGCGCGAGCTGCTCTCGAGCGACGCGGAGGACTTCGGCGGCACAGGCATCCGCAACGCGCCCGAGATCCGCAGCGAAGACACGCCCTTCGGCGCGCTGCCCTGCCGCGCGCGCGTGACGCTGCCGCCGCTTTCGACCGTATACTTCACCTTCACGAACCGGTAAAGGAGGGACGCCATGAAACCCGAACTGCGCACAGCGCTCGCTGAAAAGGGGCGCTGTGACCTGCCCGGCGTGCTGCTGGCAGCCGCCGAATGTGCACCGCTTGCCAAGACCGGCGGTCTCGCGGACGTGGTCGGCACGCTGCCGAAGAGCCTCGCGGCGCTCGGCTTTGACGCGCGCATCATCACGCCGTATCACCGCGTGATCAAGGAAAAATACGCCGCTCAGGTCACGCATCTGACAGACTTCTACATCGACCTCGGCTGGCGGCATCAGTACGTCGGCATCGAGCGGCTGCTGCTCGACGGCATCGTCATCTATCTCTTGGACAACGAGTTTTACTTCGGAGACCGCATTTACCTCGGCGGCGAGGCCGAGGGCGAGCAGTACGCCTTTTTCGCCCGCGCGATCCTGGAGGCGCTGCCAAGGCTGGACTTCACGCCGGAGGTGCTGCACTGCAACGACTGGCATACCGCCGTGCTGCCCATGCTGATGAAAACGCAGTACGCCGGCCGGATGCAGTCGCGGATGCAGACGCTGCTGACGATCCACAACATCGCCTATCAGGGCAAGTTCAGCTTCGAATTCGTGCAGGATCTGCTCGGCATCGACGCGCGCTATTACACGCCGGAGTTTATGGAGCTCAACGGCTGCGCAAACCTGCTCAAGGCCGGCTGTGTCTTTGCCGACCACATCAACACCGTCAGCCCGAGCTACGCCGGCGAGATCCGCACGGCTGCCTACGGCGAGGGGCTCGAGGGCATTCTCAACGCACGGCAGCATCAGCTGTCGGGCATCCTCAACGGCATCGACACCGCCGTATTTGACCCCGCGCACGACAGCGGCATCACCGCGCCCTACTCCATGGACGACATGAGCGGCAAGGCGGTCTGCCGCGCCGCGCTGTGTCAGGAGCTCGGGCTCGAAATCGGCGAACACACGCCCATCGTCGCCATGGTCACGCGCATGACGCCGCAAAAGGGCTTCGACCTCGTGCAGTGCGTGCTCGACGAGCTCATGGAGGAGCAGGACATGGCGTTTGTGCTCCTCGGCACGGGCAACGCCGAATATGAGGACTTCATGCGCAGCGCCGAGTGGCGGCACAAGGGTCGTCTGTGCGCCTACATCGGCTATGACGAGGCGCTGTCGCACCGCGTGTACGCGGGCAGTGATTTTCTGCTCATGCCGTCGAGCTTTGAGCCCTGCGGCCTGTCGCAGATGATCGCCATGCGCTACGGCACGCTGCCGATCGTACGCGAGACCGGCGGTCTGCGCGACAGCGTGCAGCCGTATAACCGCTTCACCGGTGAGGGCACCGGGTTCTCGTTTGCAAACTTCAACGCCTATGAGCTCGCCGAAACCGTTCGCCGCGCGCTCGCACTCTATCGCGATGAGCACGACGCCTACCTCCGCGTGCAGCGGCAGGCCATGGCGCAGGATTTCAGCTTCACGCGCTCGGCGGAGGATTATGCACACCTGTATCTGCTCCTGCTGCCGGAGGACACCGCGCCGAAGCACGACGCGGGCGACGAGGCGTTCCGCCGTCCGCTCGGCGCGCTGGAGACCGGTACGACCGTGCGCCTCGCCTTCACGGACACGGAGTCGTTCGTGTTCGACGCCGCCGTTGAGCTCTACGGCGATGCGTACAGTGACACCGTCGCCATGGCGCAGACAGCAGCGGGCTTTGCCGCGTCCGTGACCGTGCCCGCAACACCGCAGGCGCTGCGCTACCGCTTCCGCGTCGCGTGCAGCGACGGCGGGATCCGCTACCTCTGCGCCGCACCAGACGGACGGCATGCCCGCCTTTGTGACGAGCCGGAGGACGGCTGGCGGCTGACGGTCTATCGCGCCGGCTTTGCGACGCCGGAGTGGTTTCGCACCGGCGTGATGTATCAGATCTTCCCCGACCGCTTTGCGCGCGACAGCTCCGCCACCGCACAGCGCGGCATGGAGCACCACCGCCGCATGGAGCAGACCGTGCATGCGCACGCCGATTGGGAGGAGCCGGTCGAGTGGCAGGCCAACACCCCCGAGGGCGAATACGCCCCCGTCGACTTCTACGGCGGCACGCTGCGCGGCATCGCAGACCGGCTGCCCTATCTGCAAAAGCTCGGCGTGACGGTGCTGTATCTCAACCCCATCTTCGAGAGCGCCTCCAACCACCGCTATGACACCGGAGATTACCGGAAGGTCGACCCGATCCTCGGCACGAACACGGACTTCAAGAAGCTGTGTGCTGCCGCCGGAGCGTGCGGCATCCGCATCGTGCTCGACGGCGTGTTTGCCCACACGGGCGCGGACAGCCGCTACTTCAACCGCTTCCGGCACTATCCCGGCTGCGGCGCGTATAACAGCACCAATTCCGTCTATGCGCGCTGGTACGATTTCGCCCACTACCCCAATGACTACAGGTGCTGGTGGAATTTCCGCGACCTGCCCGCCATCAACACCGCCAACCCCGACTGGCGCAAATACATGATCACGGGCGAACACAGCGTTGTCAGAGTATGGCTGCGGGACGGCGCGTCCGGCTGGCGGCTGGACGTGGCCGACGAGCTGCCGGATGACGTGCTGCGCGACCTGCGCACCGCCGCCAAGCAGGCCGATCCCGACAGCGTGCTTCTCGGCGAGGTGTGGGAGGATGCCGTGACGAAGGTCAGCTACGGCGCACGGCGGCAATACGCGCTCGGCGATGCGCTCGACAGCGTCATGAACTACCCCCTGCGCGACGCGCTGATCGCATTTTTGACCGGGCGCAGCACGGCGCGTGCGCTCGCAGACCTGCTGCTGAGTCAGCGGCTGAACTATCCACAGCCGCTGTACTACGCGCTCATGAACCTGACAGCGAGCCACGACGTGGCGCGCACGCGCTCGGCGCTGGCGCTGGACTTTGACCCCCGCAGCCGCACACGCGCACAGCTGGCAGCGCTCGACGTTACGGACGCCATGGCAGCGCGCGGTGCGCAGCTGCAGCTGCTCGCGGCGGCCGTGCAGTTCTGGCTGCCGGGCATCCCGTCGATCTACTACGGTGACGAGGCGGGGATGCAGGGGCTGTGCGACCCCTTCAACCGCGCACCGCTGCAGATGTGCGATACGCAGATGCTGCAATGGTACGCCAAGCTCTCGGCACTGCGCCATGCGCATCCGGCGCTGCAGCGCGGCGAGATCGCCGTGTTCGCCCCGGCGGGCGACGTGGTGTGCATCCTGCGCATCATCACGGGCGGGCACGACGCCTTCGGCGCAGAGGCCGGGGATGAGGCGCTGCTGCTGGCCGTCAACCGTGCGGCGCACACGGTGCGCTGCCATGTGGAGCTCACCTGCCCAGGCGCCGGCCTGAACGAGGAGACGCGGCTCTCGTTTGTGCGTAGCGCCTATGACAGCGCGCGCGAGTGCTTCACGGGCGAGCGCGCCGCCATTCACGACGGCGTGGCCGCGTTCGACCTGCCGCCACGCTGCGCAAAAATCTACAGATTGGAGAATCGACATGGAACTGAAACTGGATCGTAATAAGACCTATGGTCTGGCGCTCGAGGGCGGCGGTGCCAAGGGTGCCTACCAGATCGGTGCATGGAAGGCGCTGCGCGAGGCCGGTATCCGTTTTTCCGCCGTATCCGGCACGTCTGTCGGCGCGCTCAACGGCGCCATGATCGTCATGGACGATCTGCAAAAGGCCGAGGATGTCTGGAACAACATCCACTTTTCCCAGGTCATGGACGTGGATGACGAGGAAATGCGCCGCCTGATGACCCGCGACATCCCCCTGTCCGAGCTCAAGAGCACGCTGCGCAGCGTAGCCGAGATCATCCGCAACCGCGGCTTTGACGTAACGCCGCTGCGCAAATGGGTCGCAGAGGTCGTGGATGCGGACAAGGTCTGCAACTCCGACACGGACTTTTTCATTGTTACCTACTCCCTGTCCGACCATCAGGAGCTGGAGCTGCGCGCCTCCGACCTGAGCCGCGATGAGCTGTGCGACATGCTGCTTGCCAGCGCCTATCTGCCGGCGTTCCGGCTCGAAAAGCTCGGCGGCAAGTATTATGCCGACGGCGGCGTGCAGGACGTCGTGCCCATCCACGCGCTCGTGGAGGACGGCTGCAAGGACATCATCGCGCTGCGCATCTTCGGCTTCGGCATCGAAAAGCGCTTTCGCATCCCGGACGATGTGCACGTGACGACGATCGGCCCGACGGTCGACCTCGGCAACATCCTGAACTTCGACGCCGAACAGAGCCGCCGGAATATGCGCCTCGGCTATTTTGACGCGCAGCGCGTGCTCTACGGGCTTTACGGCAGCACGTATTATATCGACCGCACCATGTCCGAGGACACGGCGCGCCAGCAGCTGCTCGAGTACATTGGGCTCGGCGAGCACTCCCTGCGCACCTTCCACGAGAAGGCGCTGCCGCAGATCGCAAAGGCGCTCAAGTGCGACGGGGATTATTATGACCTGCTCATCGCCGTGCTCGAGCACGACGCGCGCGCGCTCGGCATCGAGTCCGAGCGGATCGTGACGGACATGGAGCTGCTCCAGACGCTGCTCGCGCAGCCGGAGCCGCCGGAACAGACGCCGGAGACGGAGACCGAAGCGCCTGCAGCCCCGGCTGCAGAAGCGCCCGCGGACGCGGACGGTGACCCCTCCCCCACCGACGAAGTTGCGGCCAAGGCCGCCGAGCTCTCGCGCGACATTGAAAAGCAGCTCAACCGGCTGCTCGGCAAAATGCGCACGCGCCGCAGCCGCTCGGACACGCCGGAAGCCCCGGAGACGGAAACCGAAGCAGACACGAACGGCGAGCAAGCCTGAGCATATAACAAAGCGCGCAGCATGGGCGGCCAATGGCCGCCCATGCTGCGCGTTTTCTAAGCACCGTTTTCTCCGTCACCTCCGCGGGATATCTAAAGGTTTACATACCATCAATTGCGTGGTAGAATTACTAATATATCCTAATTAATTTGGGCGGGTGAAAAATGAAAAAGCAAACTCTCGTGCAATTATCTGATGAGCAGCAACTATTTGTCGACAAGGCGCTGTCTGGCATGAATATTCTTGTAGATGCCTGTATCGGGAGCGGGAAAACGACCGCGATCCAGCGCCTTTGTTGCGCTTACCCCGAGACAACAAAAATCCTCTATTTGACTTACAACAAGCTCTTGAAGCTGGATGCAAAAGGAAAAATCAAAAATAAGAACGTCACGGTTACGAACTATCACGGCTTTGCATACGGGAAATTGCTAAAAGAGGGTGTACAAGCAAGTTTCAAAGATTGTGTTCAGCGTTTCAATAAGATCAAGCCAGAAATTGAAGCGTTCGATGTACTCATCATTGACGAGTATCAGGATATTGAGTTGGAGTTATCAAAGCTTTTGGAGTATATCAAATCCGTGAATCCTACAATGCAAATCATCGCAGTTGGGGATATGGAGCAGAAAATATACGACAAGACAACACTGGATGTACGAGACTTTATCAGAAAATTCCTTGAAACTCACATCGAATTGACTTTCACTAAGTGTTTCCGGCTCTCCGCTGATTTGGCAGAAAAACTAGGACGAATATGGAAAAAAGAAATCATTGGCGTAAATGATGCGTGCATCGTTGAGCAAATGACCGTACCGCAGGTAGTCAAATTCCTATCTGTGCAAGACCCCAAAGATATTCTCTGCCTCGGTGCACACACAGGCGATATGACCACTCTATTAAACGAACTGGAACGCACACATGCAGACAAATTCAACAAGCGAACCGTTTATGCAAGCATTGTTGAACAGGATTCTTTGCAAAAACAAACACTCAACAAATCCTCCGCAATTTTCACGACCTTTGACAGCAGCAAAGGGCTGGAACGAAACATCTGCGTTGTGTGTGATTTTACAGAAGACTATTGGAATGCCCGAGTTACTAAGCCGCAGCAGGACTACGGCATTCTTCGAAACATATTCTGCGTTGCCGCCAGCCGCGGAAAAGAACATATTATTTTCGTTTCCAACAGAAAATCGCTTCTGTCTGAAGAGACATTATCAACGAATCCAAATACAGAAAACGAGTTTGATAGCACGGTTGAAATTTCCGAAATGTTTGACTTTAAGTATGCCGAGGACATAAAGGCCTGTCGTGATTTACTTACTTGTACTAAGATTGCCGCCGATGACGACTCTGTCATTGATATTGACTCGGCAGATGGATTCATCGACCTATCTCCTTGTATCGGGATATACCAAGAAGCCGTTTTCTTCAGTCAAGATCAATATAACATCGACAACGAGATTGATTTCTATTTTAAGACCCACAAAAACACACGCAAAGATAGAGAAAGCGACACATTAAGTTTGGACGAGAAAATTTTGTATTTGACAGCATTGGAAACAAAACACGAACGCTATCGAACGCAAGTAGCGACGCCCTTTATCCGCGAAGAGGAACAAACAGCGATAATAGACAGATTATCAAAGGAGTTTACTCGAGATGAAAAGGTTCAGGTTCCGTGCGAGATTCCTTTTTACAAAGAAAATTCGAACGTGGAATGTTTTCATGCGAGCGGATTATGCGATGTATTAAAAGATGGTGTAGTTTATGAACTGAAATTTGTTTCCGAACTGTCTGATGCACATTTCCTGCAATGTGCCTGCTATATGATTGCGTTAGAGGCAGAGCGCGGCATTCTTTGGAACACAAGAGATAACACACGCTATGATATCCGCATCCCCGATCGATCCGCATTTTTGGACGCTGTTGCAAAAGCCATAACAAAAAGGAAACTGAACAAGTATTATCGTCCAACAACCTGCGCGAAAACAAAAGGCATTGTCCAACATCGTTAAAAAAAGGAGTATCCATGGGAACTGCAACAAATAACTGCGCGGCAGCTGTGGAGCCACGCTTGGCTGTCATTGATACCGAAACGAACTTTGAAAACGAAGTAATGTCGATTGGCATTGTCATCGCACACGCACAAACTTACCAAATCATCGACGAAAGGTATTACATCCTCACGCCGGAATATACGACGCCCTCAATGTTTGGCGGCGCGCTGCTGATCTATAGCGACTGCAAAGCATACAAAAGGTCAGATGCGATAGCTGATTTGCGCGCATTGCTGCAGAAAAATAATGTAGAAAACTTATTTGCATACAACGCAAAATTTGACTATCACAATTTACCAGAGCTTCAGGAATTCGCCTGGCACGACATCATGCGCGTCGCGGCCTACAGGCAATATAATCCCTGCATACCCGAAGACGCAGAATGCTGCTCAACCGGCAGATTGAAACGAAATTACGGCGTCGAAGCAATCACGCGAATGCTGACCAAAAATAAAACCTACTTCGAAAAGCATAACGCTGTATATGATGCAAGAGACGAACTGCGGATTATGCAATTATTGGGTCACCCATCGGAGTGGTATCCCTGCATCTAAAAACAAAAACAAAAGACCAACGCGCAGCAGGGGCGGCCAATGGCCGCCCCTGCTGCGCGGTTTCTATGTATCTGCGGCATCATGGCTGCTTTCTTTTGCGCGGTCTCGGGCGCGTCGCCGCATAGCTTCGATCCAGCAGCAGCCGGATCTGATCGTCCGCCGCGCTGCCGTCCAGCGCCACGGAGAGCCATCTGTCCTTGTTCATGTGGTAGGCCGGGAAAATCCCCGGCTCGCCCCGCAGCGAGCCGATGAGGATCGGGTCGCACTTGAGGTTCACCACGTCGATCATCTGCGTACCGGGCAGACCGAGCTTATTGCGCGGCACGTCCAGAACCAGCGCAAACCATTTCCGGTTGCCGCCGTGCCGGAACACGGCATGGTTCGGCGCATCGGCCCACGGATAGTCCGGCTCGGTGCTGTAATGATCGAATATATACCGCTGCAGTTCGTCTCTGGTCATTGCACGCCCTCCCCCGCTGCGTTACTCCGCCGTGATCGCCACCTTGATGACGCCGTCGAGCCGGTTTTCAAAGATGCGGTAAGCCTCCTCGATCTCGCTGAGCGGGAAACGGTGCGTGATGAGCGGTGTGGTGTCGATCTTCCCCTGCGCGATCAGGCGCAGGATCTCCGCGCAGTCGCAGCCGTCCACGCCGCCGGTCTTGAAGATGAGATTCTTGCCGTACATATCCGGCAGCGGCAGCGTCTGCGCTTCGTCATAGAGGGCGACCACGGTCACGATGGCGTTGGGACGCGCGCAGCGCCACGCAAGCTCGAAGGTATCCTTCGCGCCCGCGACCTCAAGCACCACATCCGCGCCGCCGTGGTCGCTGTGTGCACGCACAAAGTCCTCACACGCCTCCGGCTGGCAGAGCAGCACGTCCGGATAGTGCTCGCGCACGAGCGCAATGCGCGTCGGGTCTTTCTCACAGACGATGACGCGCTTGGGCTGCTTGAGCAGGACGCATGCCAGCGTGCACACACCGGTCGGTCCTGCACCGATGATGAGCACGGTGTCCTCCGGCGTGATCTCCGAAATGCGCGCCGCCCAGAAGCCGGTGGCCAGAATGTCACCGACGAACAGCGCCTGCTCATCGGTAACGCCGTCCGGGATCTTATCCAGACCCTGATCGGCATAGGGCACGCGCACAAACTCCGTCTGCCCGCCGTCGATGCGGCAGCCGAGCGCCCAGCCGCCGTTGGGATCGGTGCAGTTGTTCACCCAGCCGTGGCGGCAGAAGTAACACTCGCCGCAAAAGGTCTCCACGTTCACCGTCACCCGGTCGCCGGGGCGGACGGTCTTTACCTCCGCGCCGACAGACTCCACGACGCCGACCATCTCATGTCCGACGGTGATGCCCGGCACGGCGCGCGGCACAGAGCCGTGCTTGATGTGCAGGTCGCTGGTGCAGATCGAGCCGAGCGTCACACGCACGACGGCGTCACGCGGGTCGGTCACGACCGGCTTCGGCTTTTCCGTCACGGCAAAGCGGCCGTGCTCGAGATAGGTCAGTGCTTTCATAGGTCTCCTCCTGATGCATGCATTCCGACGCCCGTTGCTCCGGCATCGGTTATTTTAATGGTCAAACGCTGCGGAGCTCATCGGATCTCCCACACAAAAACTGCGCTGTCGCTCACGTCGATATCGTCCGGTTCGATCGCCATGTCCGCCGACGCCCTTGATGGTGATCGTGCGATTCATATGTACCTCCCAAATGCATTCAGTCATAACCGTCGCCGCGGTTTCCGCCAAATTCGCAGCCGTAGACATGGCCGTGACCATAATACCAGCGGCCGTAGCGATAGCCGAAGTGCGGCGGACAGTGTGCACAGTCGCCGGTGCAGCGCCCGCCGTGCCCGCCGTCGCCCGGTGCACCGAGTAAGGCGGCGCCCAGCAGCGTCCAGAAGCCGAGCTTCGGCTCGCGTCTGCGCATCGGCGGCGGAAGCTCCGCTTCCTCAGGCTCGCCGTCCTCTTCTTCGTCTTCTTCCTCTTCCTCGTCGTCATCAAACAGCTTCACGCGGCACCTGCGCGCGGTCTGCTCCAGCAACGCATCGTCGACAGCGCCCCAGAGATCCTCAAGCTGCTCGCGCGTGAATGCGCAGGTCGAATTTTCCAAAAGTGCATTCATCACCGCCGCATTGCAGCAATTCACCAGCTCGCAGATCTCCTCCGCCGTGAACTGCACGCCGGCTGCAAGTGCCCTGCGGATCAGGCGGGAGGCCGCTGTCTCATCCATCAGCCCCTGCGCGACCTCCGCAACCTCATCTGAGGGGCCGTAGGATGTCAGTGCGCTGAGGCGGCTGATCTGCGTGGACGTTGCCCACTCGTCGAATTTTTTGTAGTACTCGCCCCATTCCATCACCCGCACCTCCATCGCACCGCAGCGCGGTGCATTGTCAGAAACATTGTAGCACAGATCCGCAAAAGCCACAATCGCCCGCACAGAATTTGGCAAGAAAAAGCCCGGCGCATATTTGCGCCGGGCGGCCGGATAAAGAAAAAAGCCCACCGCAATTTCTTACGGTGGACCTTTGGTGGACGATACAGGACTTGAACCTGTGACCCTCCGCACGTCAAGCGGATGCTCATACCAGCTGAGCTAATCGTCCATGTCAGCTTGCTTATTCTAACGCATCTGCAGCACTTTGTCAACCCCTTTTTTTCGACGGCTCTGATTTTTCAGAGCCGTCGAACCGGGGTGCATTATTTGGCCGAAATATATACCGTGCAGTCAGCCTTTACGCCGCCGCACTCGGCCGTGATCGTCGTCGTGCCCTTGCCGACACCGGTCACAACGCCCTTGTCGCTGACCTTGGCAACAGACTCGTCCTTGCTCGACCATGTGACCGTCTGGTCGGTGCCGGTCGGATAAACTGTTGCGCTCAGCTGCACCTCATCACCGACCTTGGCCGCAAACTCCGTGCGCTTGCTGCCGAGGAACGTGATCGTGACGCTCGTGACCGAAGGCGTCGGCGTCGGGGTCGGCGTCGGCGTTGGGGTCGGGGTCGGCGTCGTGACCGGTGCGGCGCTCGAAACGGTCGCCGGCGGGGTCGGATCGACCGCAGCGGACGAATTTTTCTCCGCATTCAGGCTCACGGTGATGAGCACGATGACAGCCGCGACGACTGCGATGAGCAAAATGCCGCCGAACAGCAGCTGCCACTTCGTGTTGACGGCAGCATGCTCCGCCGCCGGCGTGCCCGCATTTTCGCTCGATGTGCGCAGCGGGATGCGCTCGGCAGATTTCTTGCGGCTCGTGCCGCAGTATGGGCAGCGGCTGCGCAGGCCGGAATATTCACGGCCGCAGCGCCGGCATGTGATTTTGGGAATGACGCTCATAAAAAGCCTCCAGTAAGTAAAGAATCCATATGTTTTTCCTGTCTTATCATACACTGTTCGGTTTTTTTCGTCAAGAGGGAGCACTCGCCCCCTCTTGACAGCGGATCAAAACTGCGGCTGTACACTGTCGAGTGCGTCCAGAAGCCGGATGCGCTCCTGCTGACCGCTGCGGGCATTGACGGCGATGATGCAGCGCTGCCCGTCGTCCGTCTCGCACAGATATTCATAGCACAGCCTTTCACGCGCACCGTAGAGCCGCAGCAGCGCCGTGCGCATATCCAGAACCTGCAGCGACCCGGGCACGGCAGCGCGCCCCGCCTCCGCACCGATCACGTCCTCCGGCAGCGTGCGTGCCCGGTGCGTATCAAGATACTCCGCCGACGAAAAGCCGCAGACGGCACCGCTGTCGAGCCGGATGCGCACGCGCAGCTGATCCGCCGTGCACAGCACGCCGTCCTGCACATAGCAAAACATGCAGATGACCGACCGTCCCGCATCCTCCATTTCGAGCAGGCGCATATCCGTGTAGCCGCGCGCGCGCAAAAAATCTGCCGCTGTCTCCGCCGCCTGCTCCGGGGAGAGCACCGGCTCGCCGCCGTTACACGAGGAGTAGTAGCGCAGCACTTCCCCGCCCTTCACTGTGAGCGAGATGTAAGACGCGTCGTCCCCGTCATCGATATCAAAGTTCCAGCACGGCACAGCGCCCTCCGAGCGGCCGGTCGCGCGCAGGCGCGATGCGTCCATGTCCAAAAACACCGCAGCCGCAGTCTGTGCCTGCCCCTCCGTGACGTCATCACGGCCCGCCAGCACGGCGTACTCCGCCGCCGTGCGCTCACAATACGTGCCGTCAGCGATCGGCAGCGGCAGATCCTCAAATGAATCTGCCAGCGCCGCAAGCTCTGCCTCGAGCGTATCGGGCAGCTCCGTCTCTGCGTCGAGATTCGCCAGCGACTGTGTGCTGCGCACGCGCGCCGCCGTCGTAACAGCGCCGTCAGCGAGCGACGCTCCGAGCGCGCCGAGCCGGACGCTCAGCTGCGTCGTTGTCTCAGAAAGCGCGCGCAGCTGGGCAAGCTCCCCGGCCGCAAACGCTCTGCCCTCCGCCGCGCTGCGCGAGAGCATGCGCGCATAGTCCCCGGCGAGGGCAATGTTGCGCGCGATACGCGCGAGCGCGTGCGACTGCACCGGCAGCACACCGAGCGCCATCTGCGCCGTCTGCGCATGGCTGTAAATGTCCGTGCAGACGGTGCACGCCATGGCCGGTGTCGTCGCATAGAGGCTCTTTTGCAGGGCGGCGTCGAGCTCCTGCACGGCGTTGAGCACCTCGCCATAGGCGTGGCGATAGTTGGCATCCATCGCCGTCTGGCGGCGATCGGCATCCGTGCGGCAGGCGATGAGCCCGACGGCCAGCGCCGCAACGAGCGCGGCCGTGTAGGAAATGACGAGCACACGCGTTTTCTTTTTCATAGCAAACCACCCCTTCCGGACTATTGTTGCCGGAAGGGGCGGTTTTCATGTGCAATTTTTCTCAGCCGGTGATCTGCAGCGTCTGCGCCGAGGCGAGCAGGCTGTCATACCAGCTCGCCGGTGCGGTACCCGCATGGCAGAGCACGACCGAGATGCAGCCGTTCGCCGTCGGGATCAGGTACGCCTCGAGCTCGCGCTGTACCGTGACGCCCTTGGCACCGTAGGCGGTCAAGCCGCCGAGCTTGACCTCGCCGAGCGTCTCCATGCTCGCAATGGTTCCGTAATCATTCAGGAGCGTGCCCGCAAGCGTCTGCGCATCCGCGCCCATGTGATAGCCGACCTCGAGATAGGCGTCCATGCTCGCATCGTCGGCGCGGGCAAAGCAGCACTTGCCGTCCAGCTCCGTGCTCAGAAACACGCCCTTATCGAGATAGAGCGAGAAGTCCGGGCCGCCGCGCTGCGCAAACGAGCCCGTGACCAGCTGCATGGTCTTGTCCTCCCCGTCGACCGGCACGGCCTGCTCCGCATCGCGCGCAGGCGTCTCGCCGCTGCCGAGGATGAGCTCCGGCTCATCGCCGAACGGGAACTGCGGCAGCGTTGTCTCGGCCGGTGCTTCCGGCCCCGCAGCCGGCCGGCGAATGCGGATATCGGCCACGTTGACCACGATCAGCGCGATCGCGAGCAGCACGACCACGACGGCCATGACGATGACCGCCCGCTCCACGCCCGTGCGTTTTTTCATACCGTTCACCCTTCCAGCTTGGCGATGCCGGCGTCGATCCGGCGCAGGGTCTCTTCCCGGCCGAGGATGCGGCAGATCTCCACCGCGCCGCCGGGCGTCACCGCACGGCCGGACACCGCAATGCGCACCGGCCACATCACCTTGGCATTTTTCACTTCCAGCCGCTCGGCCAGCTCCTTCATGGATGCGAGCAGGGTCTCGTCGTCCCACGCCGGGAGCGCCGCGAGCAGCGGACGCACCGCGTGCAGCATCTCGAGCGAGACGGCGGGGTCGGTCTTGGATTTCTTGTTCGTGTAGAGCGCAAGGTCATACTCCGGCAGCGCGTCGAAGAAATCGACCTTCTCGGGGATGTCCGTGAGCACCTCGCAGCGCTGCTGCAGCAGCGGCGCGATCTGCGCCGGGTCGATGGCGGGATTGTGCACCGTCTGACGGATGTAGGGCGCGGCCACGGCTGCAAACTGCTCCGGCGTCATAGCGCGGAGATACTCGCTGTTGAAATACCTGAGCTTGTCGATATCGAAGATCGCCGGGGACTTGGAGATGCCCTTGATATCAAACGTCTCCACGAGCTCGGGCAGCGAATAGATCTCCCGCTCGCCGCCGGGCGCCCAGCCGAGCAGCGCCACATAGTTGACCACCGCCTGCGACAGATAGCCCTGCGCGATCAGATCCTCATACGACGGATCGCCGTGGCGCTTGGACATCTTGTTGTGCTGGTCGCGCATGACCGGCGAGCAGTGGATATACTTCGGGATCTCCCAGCCGAAGCCCTCGTAGAGGAGGTTATATTTCGGTGTCGACGACAGATACTCCGACCCGCGCACAACGTGCGTGATGCCCATGAGATGGTCGTCGATCACGTTTGCGAAGTTATACGTCGGCAGACCGTCGCGCTTGATGAGCACCTGATCATCGAGCGTGTCGTTGTCGACCGTGATGTCGCCGAAGATCTCGTCATGGAACGTGGTCTTGCCCTCGCGCGGGATCTTCTGGCGAATAACATAAGGCTTGCCGGCCGCGAGATTTGCCGCGATCTCCTCCTCGCTCAGACGCGAGCAGCGGCCGTCATATTTGTGGATGACCGTGCCGTCGGAAACATTTTCTTCGGCAGCGTCGTCCTTATCGCAGAAGCAGCGGTAGGCATGGCCGCGCGCGATGAGCAGCTCGGCATATTCCTTATAGAGCCCACGCCGCTCGGTCTGGATATACGGACCGACCGGACCGCCGACATCCGGCCCCTCGTCGTGCGTCAGGCCGCAGGCGCGCATGGTGCTGTAGATGACGTCGACCGCGCCCTCCACATAGCGCCCCTGATCGGTGTCCTCGATGCGCAGGATGAACTTGCCGCCGGCGTGCCGCGCGATCAGATACGTATAAAGCGCCGTGCGCAGATTGCCGACGTGCATATACCCCGTCGGGCTCGGCGCAAACCGCGTGCGCACCTCTCCGTGCGGGATGCGCAGCTCCATGTCTTCAAACCACTTTTGATCTTTCATATTTTGATAGCCTCCGGATCACTTTGCTCAGATTATTTATATCTTATTTTACATCACAGGGATTGTCAAGGGAACTTTCGATGTTGTATTCCACAACAGGTTGTGGTACAATATTCAAACAAATGCGAATTTTCAGCAAGATAGCTAAGGAAGTAATCAACTATGGAAGAAAAAACTGCAAAGAAAGTCATGCTCTCGGGCATTCAGCCCTCCGGCGACCTGACACTCGGGTCTTATCTGGGCGCGATCAAAAACTGGAGCGAACGCGCCGAGATCTTTGACTGCTATTATTTTATGGCCGACCTGCACTCGATCACTGTGCGCCAGAACCCCGCCGACCTGCGCCGGCGCACCGTTGAGCAGCTCGCGCAGTACATCGCCTGCGGACTGGATCCGGAAAAGAACACGCTCTTTATCCAGAGCCATGTCCCCGCGCACACGCAGCTCGGCTGGGTGCTCAACTGCTACACCATGTTCGGTGAGCTCTCGCGCATGACGCAGTTCAAGGACAAGAGCGCCAAGAACGCCGAGAACATCAACGGCGGTCTGTTCACCTATCCCGCGCTGATGGCGGCGGACATTCTGCTCTACCAGCCGGACTACATCCCCGTCGGCAGCGACCAGAAGCAGCACGTCGAGCTCTGCCGCGATGTGGCCACCCGCTTCAACAACATCTACGGCGATGTGTTCAAGATCCCCGAGCCGTATATCCCGACGGTCGGCGCGCGTGTCATGAGCCTCTCCTCGCCGGAGAACAAAATGTCCAAGTCCGACAAAGACCCCAACGGCACCGTGTACCTGCTCGACCGTCCGGAGGACATCATGCGCAAGTTCAAAAAGGCCATCACCGACTCCGACACCGAGCGCTGCGTGCGCTTCGACGTGGAGAGCAAGCCCGGCGTGGCCAACCTCATGAGCATCTACTCTGCCTGCACCGGCAAGAGCTTTGCGCAGATCGAGGCGGAGTTTGAGGGCAAGGGCTACGGCGCGTTCAAGCCCGCAGTCGGTGAGGCCGTCGTCGAGACGCTGCGCCCCATCCGCGAAGAGACCGAACGTCTGCTCAAGGACAAGGCCTACCTTGAGAGCGTGTACAAGGCCGGCGCGGAAAAGGCATCCTACATCGCAAACAAGACGCTGCGCAAGGTCTACAAGAAGGTCGGCTTCGTCGCCAAATAATCTTTACATTATTGGAGATCGATTCTCATGTTTCTTAACACTGCTGTCTGGATCAAAGTCATGCTCGCGATCCTCGTCGCCTTCGTGGTCAGCATTGCCCTGACCCCGTTCGTCAAGCGGCTGGCCGTGAAGGTCGGCGCCGTGGACGTGCCCGGCGAGGCGCGGCGCGTGCACGACCATCCCATCCCCCGCATGGGCGGTCTGGCCATTTTTCTGGGCTTCATCGTCTCGACGCTCCTGTTTGCAGACATCACGCAGGAGGTGCGCGGCATTCTCATCGGGTCGATCATTATCGTCATCACCGGTGTGATTGACGACATCGTCTCGCTGCGCGCGTGGACAAAGTTTCTGATCCAGATCCTCGCCGCCGTCATCGCCGTGCTGCACGGCGTGGTCATCAACGTCGTGTCGAACCCGAACGTGTTCAGCAATCAGGAGGCCATTGTCCTCGGCTGGGTCGCGATCCCGCTGACCGTGCTGTGGATCGTCGGCATCACCAACTCCGTCAACCTCATCGACGGGCTCGACGGTCTGGCCGTCGGTGTGTCGACCATCAGCTGCGTGACGATCCTTGTCGTGGCGCTGCTCGTGTCCGAGCCGAACGTGGCGCTCATCGTCGCGGCGCTCGCCGGCGCATGCATCGGCTTCATGCCCTACAACCTCAACCCCGCCCGCATCTTCATGGGCGACACCGGTTCGCTGCTGCTCGGCTATGTGCTGGCAACGGTGTCGGTGCTCGGCCTGTTCAAGTTCTACGCCATCGTGACATTCGTCGTGCCGGTGCTCGCACTGGCGGTGCCGCTGTCGGACACGCTCTTTGCGTTCTGCCGCCGCATCCTGCACGGTCAGAGCCCGTTTCACGCCGACCGCGGCCACTTCCATCACAAGCTCATGGATCTCGGCCTGAACCAGAAGCAGGCCGTCGCGATCCTGTATGCCATCAGCGCCACGCTCGGCCTCGCCGCCGTCGTGCTCACGACGAAGGGCACGATCCGTATCGCGCTGCTGATCCTTGCGCTGCTGATCGGCTTTGTCGTGTGCGCCTTTATCCGTAAGAGCGTGCACAAGCATCACCTTGACGTGGAGCTGCAGGAGGCAAAGGCCGCGGCGGAAGCGGAGACTGCCGCAGCAGCCGAAAACACTGCGCCTGTACAGGAGGGCAATGATGAGCAAACGCATTAAAGTCATGTCCGTCTTCGGCACACGACCGGAGGCGATCAAAATGGCGCCGCTCGTGCTCGAGCTGCAAAAGCATCCGGAGCTTGAGGGCGTCGTGTGCATCACGGCGCAGCACCGCGAGATGCTCGACTCCGTCATGGACTGCTTCGGCATCCGGGCGGACTATGATCTGAACATCATGCAGCAGGGTCAGGACCTGACCGCGATCACGACGCGCGTGCTTGAGCGTATGCGCGACGTGCTCAGCGAGGTGCAGCCGGACATCGTGCTTGTCCACGGCGACACCACGACGACGTTCGCCGGCGCGCTCGCCGCGTTTTACGCCAAGATCCCGGTCGGCCATGTGGAGGCCGGTCTGCGCACGTATGACCGCTGGTCCCCCTTCCCGGAGGAGATGAACCGCGCACTTGTCGGACGCATCGCCACGCTGCACTTCGCGCCGACCGCGAACAATGCCCGCAACCTTGAACGCGAGGCCGTGGAGGGTGACATTTTCGTCACCGGCAACACCGTCATCGACGCCATGAACTACACCGTGCGCGGCGAGCAGTTTGTCTCCGACGAGCTGCAGCAGGTCGATTTCTCGCACCGGGTCATCGCCATGACCTGCCACCGGCGGGAAAATTACGGCGAGCCCATGCGCAACATCTTCACTGCCGTGCGCCGTCTGGCGCTCGACTACCCGGATGTGGAGATCGTCTATCCCGTGCACCTGAGCCCCGTCGTGCGCGACACGGCCAGGGAGCTGCTCGGCGGTGTGCCGAACATCCGGCTCATCGCGCCGCTCGACGCCGTGGATATGCACCGGCTCATGGCGCGCAGCTACATGGTCATGACCGACTCCGGCGGCATTCAGGAGGAAGCTCCCGCGCTCGGCAAGCCCGTGCTCGTGCTCCGGCGCGAAACGGAGCGTCCGGAGGCCGTCACCGCCGGCACCGTGAAGCTTGCCGGAACGGACACGGAGAACATCTACCGTCTGGCCGCCGAGCTGCTCGACGATCCGGCCGCCTATGACCGCATGGCCAAGGCCGTCAACCCCTATGGCGACGGACAGGCCTGCCCGCGCATCGCGCAGGCGATCCTGAGCCACTTCCTGCCGGATGTGCAGCCGCCCGAGCCGTTTGCACCCGCACGCTAAAGAAACAGCATCCCGCCGAGGATGAACAGCAGCTCCTTGTCACCGCTCTCGCGGTAGAGGAGATACAGCACCAGAATCAGCAGCAGATCCTCCGACTCGAGGTCTGCAAGCGAAAACTTCTGCAGCAGCTGCTGCAAGCCGCCGCCGGTCGTACCCGGCGGCGGCTTTTGCTTTGCAGCCGGCGGCATGCTCGGCCGCGGGCGGAACTCCGCATGCGGCGCGTCCGGCATACGCTCCACCTGTCCGCTGTTGCCCTGATAGCGATTATACATCGTCGTCCTCCCCCATCTCCCCTGCGGCCAGCTCTGCGAGCGATGCGAGCCGCGCGAGCTTCATGGCGCGGTCGATCTTGCGGCGGCGCTTTTCGGCCAGATACGGCTTCATGGCTTCGAGCAGATGGCGGCTGGCAGAGTCACGGCCGCTGCCGCGCACGGCCGAGAGCATCCGGCGCAGCTGTCCTGCGTCGAAGCCGGGCTCCGGCTGCGGCTCGGACGGCGGCTGCGTCTCACCGCCGTCGCCCACGAGCGAGGACGCCAGCTGCGCGATCCTGCCGAGCTGCTGCGGGTCATGCAGCAGTGCGTCGAGCTTTTCGCCGAGCTCATCCATCCTGCATCGCGTCCTTCACTTTTCCGGCCAGACGCTGCCCCGCGTCCGTGCTGAGCACCTGCGTGAGGATCTGCCGCAGCAGCTCGGTGTCGCCCGTGCGCGCCGCCTGTTCGATCTTCTGCGCATCGAGCGCATCGGCAAATCGCTTCCCATCGGTCGAATCGGCGATCGCCTGCAGCCGCTGCAGGCGCCCGTCGCGCGCGAGCTCCTGCTTCAGCGCTTCCAAGTCCTTCATATCGGTCACGCTCCAGTCGGGGCGGCTTGACTTTGCAGGCCGCGTCCCGTATAATGCGGATAGCCCGGCAGTACCGGGTATCCTGCTTTATTGTATTCTATGACCTATACAGAGGTGACTTGCCACGAAGGTGCTTGTTTTTTCCGATTCTCACGGCCGAACGCTCGGCATGGTGCGCGCCGTCCGTCAGCAGCAGCCGGACGCCGTGTTCCACCTCGGCGACTGCGAGCGCGACACGCAGCGGCTGGAAAAGGAGTTTCCCGATCTGCCGCTCTACCGCGTGTGCGGCAACTGCGACCGCGAGCCGGTCAATCCCGAGGTGCTGCAGTGCACGCTCGACGGCGTGAAGTTTTTCTGCACGCACGGTGACCGCTACGGCGTGAAGTATACGCTCGACGCGCTGCTCAACGCGGCCTACTTCGCCGGGGCGGACATCGTACTCTTCGGCCACACGCACCGCGCGCTCAGCGAGACGATGCAGGGGCTCTATGTCGTCAACCCCGGCACGGCGGGCGTCGGCGCGATGTGCACCTACGCCTGCATCGAGACGCGAGACGGCGCGATCCGCAGTGCCGGTATCCATGCCATTCCGGAAGCATAAATCATGCGCCCCCGGCCTGCCGCCGGGGGCGCATGAATTCTCATGTCTACTTTTCGCGAAACGTCACATAGAGCGTATGGTTGCTGTCGACGTTCATAAACGAGTAGCTCGTCAGCGGCAGGACGGTCATCCCGTCGATGACCAGCGTTGCGACCTCATAGCCCTCCTTCGGGGTGATCGTGAACGACACGCTGCCGCCCTCGGCCACCTTCTGATTACCGCTCGGACTGACACTGCCGCCGGCGCCGCACGTGACCGTGACGGTGAATTCCTTCTTCTCCGGCCCGTTGGAGATGGTGACATAGATCGTCGTGCCGGGCTTGACCATCGTACCGCCGACCGGGCTCTGGCGCGCAACGGAGCCCTTTTGCACATTGTCATCGTAGGCCGTGCCGTTTTTCTCCACAGTGACGCCGAGGCTCTTGGCTGTTGCCTGCGCCTGCTCAAACGAGAGACCGACAAAGCTCGGGATCGCGACCGGGGTGTCCTCCGGAGCGGTGGTCTCCTCCTTCGGTCCGAGCGAGACAACGAATGCAACTGTCTGCCGGTGCTTGAGCTGCGTGCCCTCATTCACGTCCTGACGGATGACGATACCCTTGGTCTCACTGCTGTTTTCATAGGTGATGCTCGGCTCCGCGTCAAGCTCCGCAAGCTGCGCCTTGGCCGACTCCTCAGTCTGGCCGACGAGGTTGGGCAGGATGCGCTCGCTGCCCTTGTGGAAATTAAACACGCCGGACAGTGCGCAGATCACGACCGTGACGAGCGCGAGCATCGCCGTGACCGCGGTGACTGTCAGGCGCCGGCGCTCGCTCATGCGCCGGACGCGGTGGCGGCGTGTGGTTTTGGGTTGACTCATATTTTTTCCTCCGGATCAACAGGATGGATAGAAATTTCGATAAAACAAGTATATAATAGCATAGACGCAGCGTTTTGACAAATGTTCGTTTTTGGGAGGATCATTGCATGAAAAAAATCGCACTCGTGACCGGCGCATCGCGCGGCATCGGCAAGGCCGCCGCATTGGCGCTGGCGCGCGACGGCTGGACGGTACACGTTAACTACATACAGTCGCAGGCGGCTGCCGAGGCAGTCGCGGCGCAGACCGGCGGACTTGCCATCCGCGCCGATGTGAGCGACGCGCAGGCCGTCGCCGCCATGTTCGAGCAGACGGGGCCGGTCGATCTGCTGGTGAATAACGCCGCCATCGCGGTCTACGGTCTGCTGACGGATCTCGACCCCGACGTGTGGCAGCGGCTCTTTGACGTTAACGTCACGGGCACCTACAACTGCTGCCGGTTCGCCATCCCGCCAATGGTGCACGAAAAGGCCGGGCACATCATCAACCTCACCTCCATCCTCGGCATGAACGGCGCCTCGTGTGAGGCGGCCTATTCGGCGACGAAGGGTGCGATCATCGCGTTCACGAAGGCAATGGCAAAGGAGCTCGGCCCGTCCGGCATCCGCGTTAACTGCGTCGCCCCCGGCTGCATTGACACCGACATGATCGCAAACCTCAGCCCTGAGGATAAAGCGGAGCTCGCCGAAAGCACGTCCCTCGGGCGCATGGGCACGGCGGAGGAAGTCGGCGATGCGATCGCGCTGCTGGCGAGCGAGCGCGCCCGCTTCGTGACCGGGCAGGTGTTCGGCGTGGACGGCGGACTGCTCATCTGAATCAGGCGAAAAAAACAGGTGCATACCGTTCCGGTATGCACCTGTTTCTGCTTATCAAAGAGCCTCGCAGAGTTTCGCCGCCGCAGCGGCGAAAGAACGTTCCATCTCATTCCGCCTTCGGCGTGTCGGGCGCGGTATTGCCGGGCTTGGCATTGCCGGGCGCTGCGGACTTGTTGCGTCCGCGGCCGCCGCGATGCCGGCGGCGGTGATTGTCCGCGCGCTTTTCACCGCTCTGCGCAGCGCCGTCGGCCGGCTTAGCCGCCGGAGCTTGCGCGCGGCTGCGCTCCGGATGCTCACCTGCCGGTTTATCACCGGGCTTGCGTGCGCCGGGCTTGCGGTTGGACTGGGACTTCTGGCGCTGCGGCTGCTTGGGCTTTGCGCCCTCCTTCGCACCGTCCTTCGCGCCCTCCTTTGCGGCGTGCTCCGCCCTCGGGGCAGTCTGCGCATCGGCAGGCTTCTTCCCGCCGTGACCGCGGGAACGGCGGCGCGGACGCTTTTTCTTCTCGCCCTGCTCGGCGCTCACGCCATCGGGCTTCTTGTCACCGTAGACATCATCCGCAAACAGCTGCGGCAGCGCCCACGGGTCTTCCTTCGGCTCCTCATCGCGCACCGGCTTCGGCCGATCCTTGAGCAGCGACGGCAGCGGTTCGCCCGGCTTCGGACGGCCGCCGGGGATCACGGCGATCTCGTCGGCCTGATAGCTTTTGAACACATCCTCACCCTGACCGTCAAGCTTGACCTTCAGACTGCTGCGCAGGATGTTGACCGACGACACGGTGCCGTAGCCCGCAGGCGTCTCGACAAAGGCACCGACCTTTGGCACTGCCTTGACCAGATCCTCATACGCCGCCTGCTCATAGCGCAGGCAGCACATCAGGCGGCCGCACGCACCGGAGATCTTCGACGGGTTGAGCGACATGGACTGCACCTTCGCCATCTTCGTCGAGACGGGCTGAAAGTCATCCAGAAACTGGCTGCAGCAGTACGGGCGGCCGCAGATGCCGATGCCGCCGAGCATCTTCGCCTCATCGCGCACACCGATCTGGCGCAGCTCGATGCGGTTGCGGAACACGGAGGCGAGATCCTTGACCAGCTCACGGAAGTCAACACGCCCGTCGGACGTGAAGAAGAACATGGTCTTGTTGCCCTCGAAGCTGCACTCGACGTCGACGAGCTTCATGTCCAGGCCGTGCTCGGCGATTTTCTGCTTGCAGATCTGAAACGCCTCTTTTTCGCGGCGGCGGTTGATCTCCTCGATGCGCAGGTCGTCCTTTGTGGCGATGCGCGCAAGCGAGCGCAGCGGCTGCACAACCGTCTCATCCGGCACGACGTGGTTTCCGAGAACACACTCTGCCAACTCCAAGCCGCGCGAGGTCTCGACGACGACCTTGTCGCCCGTGCGCACGGCGATTCCGTGCGGGTCAAAGAAATAGACCTTGCCGCGGTTTTTGAATTTCACACTGATTACTTCTGTCAATTTGGTATCCTCACTTCTGAACACGCGCCTGCACGCCGGAAACGGACAGCAGGCCAAAGATATGCTTTACGCTGACGTTGGCGCGGCGGTATTGCTCACAGGTCTCGATCAGGCGCAGCTGCTGCGCGCACAGCGTCTCCGGCAAAAGCGTCTGCCCCGGCTGCGCCAGCAGCTCCACGAGCCGGTGCTGCACCGCGGGCAAAAACTCCGCAAGCGTCTGCGCCTCCATGCCCTCGTGCGCGAGACACCAGCGCAGGATCGTCATGCGATCCTGCGACGCGACCGCGTGCAGGTAATCGTCCGCCAAAGTGCGCATCTCCTCCGACTCCAGCGGCTGCTCGGTCGGGTCGCGCAGCAGCGCGCAGCGCGAGCGCACCGTCGTCAGCAGCGAATCCGGGCTTGCGGCCGCAAGAATAAACGCCGCGCTGCGTGGCGGCTCCTCCAGCAGCTTCAAAAACGCATTCTGCGCATTGAGATTCATCAGCTCTGCCTGACGCAGAACGTAGACCTTCTTTTCCGCCTCGCTCGGCAGGATGTATGCCGTGGCCGCAACACTGCGGATCTGATCGACCTTGATCACAGGGATCTTGCCGCTGCGATCCGGCTCGACATAGATCACGTCCGGATGCACATGGTCATAGACCTTGCGGCAGTCCCGGCACGCACGGCACGGGCGCACGCCGTCGCTGCGGCAGAGCATGGCCGCCGTTAGATCGAGCGCCAGCCGCTCGCGCGCCTGTTCAGACTGCGACACGACGATATACGAATGCAGCAGATGCTCCTGCGGTTGAAATTGCAGCATACGCGCGCTCCTTTCCAGCATACATTGTTTATTTTACCCGCTGCGGCCGGTTTCGTCAATCACATTTGCGGGTGAAAACAAAAAAGCCCGCGCCCGCAGACACAAAAAAGCAGACAGCACGGCGGCTGTCTGCTTTTCAGATGTAAGTGCTCAGGTGTTCTTCTCGAGGTAATCCACGACCTGACGAACGGTGGTCAGCTCAGCCGCCTTCTCGTCTTCGATCGTGATGCCGTAGGCATCCTCGATGGACATGACCAGCTCCACGACGTCGAGCGAATCCGCGCCGAGATCGTCCGCGATGTTGGTGTCCATGGTGATGGTGTTTTCGTCCACCTCAAACTGGTGGGCAAGCAGTTTTCTCACTTGTTCGAACATAATACCGTTTCCTCCTAAGTCTCTCGTCAGCTCCACTCGCGGCTGACCGGTTTGTTGCTGGGGCGCTGCGGCTTCTCATAGGAAACCACAACGCGGCGGTTCGGCTCGGTACCGGTCGAACTCGTCGTCACGCCTTCGTAGTCCTGCAGCGCCGTGTGGATGACGTGACGCTCATAGGAATTCATCGGCTCAAGCGCCATGCTGCGCTTGTACTTGACGGCCTTGGCGGCCATCTTCTCGGCCAGACGCACGAGCGACTCCTCGCGCTTGGCGCGGTAGCTCTCGGCATCGACGCTGATGTGCATGTGCTTATCGCTGCCGCGGTTGACCGCATAGTTGGTCAGGTGCTGGATGGCATCGAGCGTCTCGCCACGGCGGCCGATGACGGCGCCCATACCGCTGCCGGACAGATTCACGTTCACACCGCCGTTGTCACGCGCGGTGATGTCGATCTGCGCCTGAATGCCCATATGCTCAAGCAGGCCGCTGACGAACGTGCGGATGCGCGCATAGCTCTCCGGCTCGTCCGCCGGTGCGGCGGGCTCCACGCTCGCCTCCGGCTCGGCGGCCGGCGCCTGCGCCTCGGCGGGCGCAGCCTCCTGCTCCGCTTCCTCATCCGGCGCCTCATACTGCACGCGGATCACCGCGGGGCTGGCACCGATGCCGAGAAAGCCGGACTTGGCGCGCTCAACGATCTCAACGGAAACATCATCCCGGTCAAGGCCAAGCTCCTCGAGCGCGGCGGCAATGGCCGCCTCTTCCGTCTTGCCGGACTTTTCCAGTGTTTTTAACATCATTCAGTACTCTCCTGTTTTCCTTCGGAACCCTCGGACACCGGCTGCTCCGTCTGCGGAGCGGCGGTCGCGTCCGACTGATAATGATCCCGCGCATAGGCACGGCCACGCGCATAGCGGCGGTTGCCGACCTGAGACTCCGGCACAGCATTCGGCTCGACGCCGAGACGCTCGCGGCGGGCAGCGCGCTCTTCACGCATCGCCGCAGCCTTGCGCTCGTCATCCTTCTGCTTCTGGCTGGCCTGGATCTTCTTCTTACTGGTGTTGGGGTTGACGACGGTCTCACCGGCAGCTTTCAGGCGCTCGGTCTCGAGACGCTTGCGCTCAAGTTCGGCATCGCGCTCTTTTTCGCGCGCGATGCGCTCGGCGTCGAGCTTGTCGAGCTGCTTGTTGAAGACCTTCGTCAGGCTGACATCACGCAGGATGCCGAGGATGCTGTTGACGATCCAGTAAATGCCCAGAGCGGCCGGCATCGTATAGCAGATCCACAGCGACACGAGCGGCATCATGAGCATCATAGTCTTGTTGGTCGCAGCGGCCTGCTGGTTGCCGGCGGGCTGCGGGGTCATCGACGTGCTGATCTTCATCGACAGCCACGACAGCAGCGCCGAAATGATCGGGATCAGGAACAGACCGAGCGCCGGAAGCCAGACGGCCTTGTTGCTCCAGTCAAACGTCCAGATCTTGAACGACGGCTGCTGGCCCATGTTCAGGCCGATGAAGGAATAGTCCAGATCCAGCAGCTTGCCGGAATAATCGCCGAGGGCGCCGGTCACGGCGTCCCAGTTCTGATGGATCAGGTCGGCGATCTGGATCTCCTGATAGGCGGATTTCGCCTGTGCGACATAGCCCGCATTGGTCGTGACCCAGTCGGTCAGCTGCGTGACTGCTTCCGCGCCAAGGCCCATCATCTTCGTCAGCGGCTGACGGATGACGCTGTAGAGCGCGATCAGGATCGGGAACGGGATCAAGCTCCAGAGGCAGCCGGACATCGGGTTGATCTTCTCCTCCCGGTAGAGCTTGGCCATCTCCTCATTGAGCTTTTGCTGGTTTCCCTCGTGCCGGCGCTGAAGCTCCGTGATCCGCGGCTGAAGGCGGCTGGTGCGCATCATGCTCTTCTTGCTCTTGGCCATGAACGGAAGCAAAATCAGGTTCACGACGACGCCGAAGAGGACGACCGCCCAACCGTAGCTGCCGGTCAGATCGTAGAGCGCTTTGAGCAGCCAGGCAAAGGGTGCAGTAATCCAGGACATAAGACGACTCCAATTCTTAAATTCTTAGGATTTCCCCGGTCATGGCACCGGGTCGTAAAATTCATGCTCACCCGTATGGAACGGGTGGCAGCGGCATATGCGCTTGACGGCGAGCCACGAGCCCTTGAGCGCTCCGTATTTCTGCAGAGCCTCGAGCGCATACTCCGAGCAGGTCGGAATGAACCGGCAGCAGGGCGGCTTGAGCGGCGAAATGTACCGGCGGTAAAACTTCACGAGGGCGATGAGCAGACGCTTCATGCGCCGCCATCCCCTTCCGTCAGCAGGCCAAGCTTGGCGCAGGCCGACAAAAACGCAGTCTCGAGCTGATGATAGTCCGCCGCGCACGCGCGCACGCGCGACACGACGACCAGATCATATCCGCGCACGATCTCCCGCTCATGCAGGCGATAGATCTCCCGCAGGCGGCGGCGGATGCGATTGCGCACAACGGCATGGCCGACCTTGTTGGACACGGTGTAGCCGATGCGGCTGCGGCCCGAATGGTTTTTCCGGCAGTAGACCACCAGATAGGCGTTGGCGCAGCTTTTCCCCTTCGAGTACAGACGCCGGAATTCATAGTTCTTTTTGAGTGTGCTGGTAAATTCCAAAAGTCTCCCCCGATTCTCTCCGATGCAGCTTCCGGACAAATGCCTTTAGGGCGGAAAGTTCCCGCCCTGAAAAACATCATTAAGAAGTCTGCCTGCTCACGCGCAACAACTCAGTAGGTGAGCTGCTTTCTGCCCTTCGCTCTGCGGCGGGACAGAACCTTGCGGCCGTTGGCGGTCGCCATTCTCTTGCGGAAGCCGTGCTCTTTTTTGCGCTGACGCTTCTTGGGCTGGTAGGTACGGAACATGGTGATTTCTCCTTTCGATCATACTCAACAGCGGCTTGTGCCGCCGTAGTTGGCAAAAAGTATCCGACGCCAGACGTTCTGACGCCGGATACATATTATACTATACTAATTTCCGGTCTGTCAACCTTCATTTTTCGCATTCGCCGCACCGTGCAGATCCTCGCCGGTGATGTACTTTTTCAGCGGCTTCCAGAGCAGCGCGCCGATCACGAGCACGAGCACCATGTCGATGAGCATAAAGCTGCCGTTATACAGTGCCGAGTAGAACCACGGCGTCGTCATTGTCAGACCGAAGAAGGTCTCGGGCATGTATTCCGCCCAGACCGTCGCACCGACGACATAGTGCACGAGAAAGCGCGCCACGCTGCCCACGACCGTGCCGTAGAAAAAGCCGCCCTTGAGCTTCGCGCACGAGCCGGCAAGACCGAGTGCCGTGAATGCGAGCAGATAGTCGCCGATGAGCGACTGCCACGTCCACGCATACGTGCTGCTCAGCAGCGCCTGCAGAATGCTGTAGGCAAAGCTCGCAAGCATGCCGGGGCCGAATCCCCAGCGCGCGCAGTACAGGAAGATCGGCAGCATCTCGATCGTGATCGAGCCGCCCTGCGGCAGCTCATAGAGCTTGAGATAGCTCAGCACCTGAGCAAGCGCGATAAAGATCGCGCCCTCGCACAGCGCGCGCAGGCGCAGATGGGACTTCGTTTGGGTCATATCATTTCCTCCTCAAAGAAAAAACTGCATTGCCGAAACAATGCAGTCCATAGAAAACGATAAAAATATATAGATTTCGTTTCCTACGCCGGCATTATCCGGATCAGGTCTGCGGGTCTCGAGCTTCGCTTCGCTCGTCTCAGCCGGGAATTACCCAGCCCCCCGATATTCCGTATTTATTTATACACGCCCGCGTGCGCTTTGTCAAGTCACTGTGCGTCGGAGCGCGTGTATGTATCCGCGATCCCGGCGAGCATCTCCTGCATTTCCTGCCGCGCGGACGGCGGCGAGAGGATCTCCACGTCCGTGCCAAAGCCGAAGAGCCACGCGTAGAACTTCGGGCTCGTGACCACGTTGAGCGAGACGGTGAAATGCTCCGCCCCATCCTCGACCACGATCACGTCCTTGCCGAAGCGGTCAAGCACCGAGCCGATCAGATGATTGGCAAAGCGCAGACGCACCGTGCGCTCCTCGCCGGAGAACATACTGAACACCTTTTTGGTGTACGCCGACAGATCCTGCTCGGAAAAGTCCTCCATGCCCTCGCGCGGCGCATCGAGCGCGGAGATATCCGTCATCTTGTCCACGCGGTAGTGCTTGCGCAACTGCGCCTCAGCGTCCCACGCCAGCAGATAGTAGTTTTCGTTATCCCACATCAGCGCCATCGGGCTGACGATGTAGAACGCACCGTCCTTACGGTAGTGCCGCTGCTTGTCGATCGTGTACTCAAAGTAGTGGAAGCGGATCTGCCGGTCGCGGGAAATGGCATCGGCGATCTCGTCCACATTATAATATACGCTCTCGTTCATGCTCTTGACGCGGCCTCGGACATAGACCTGCCGCTGCAGGAGCTGCGCGTCGTAAATGCTCGCAAGGCCTTCGATCTTCTTGATGAGCGCCAGCGTCTTCTTGTGCGTGATGAATTTCGACGACTGCACGCTGTCGACCAGCAGCTTGAGCTCCGGCACTTCAAACGAGCGTGCGCCAATATAATACCCGGTCGTGCGCGACTTCGTCTGCACAATGTCCAGCCCGAAGGTGCGCAGAGACTCCAGATCGTTATAGATGCTCTTGCGCTCCGCCGCAACGCCGTGTCTGGCAAGCTCCGAGATCATCTCCGGTACGGTCATCGGGTGGCGTTCATCCGTCTGCTGCAGCAGGATCTCCATCAGGTACAGCAGCTTTAATTTCTGATTCGGTGATTTCGGCATAGCTCCCTCTCTTCTCTGCTTCCACGCACATATCCAACTCATGGAATGGTTGCATTTTATCACAAATATCTGTCACAAAAAAGCACCCATGCAGAAAGTGCGCAGTTTTCTGCATAATTTACATCGTTTTTGGCACCCGGATACAGTTTTTGGAGGCGACTTCCAGCATGATCGTTCCATTTCTGCGTGCAGCTGCGCTCTGCCTCCCCTCCCCGGTTTCCTACATCATAGCAAAAGGAGAGTCCCATAATCAGGACTCTCCTTTTCCTGTCGAAAAAAAGCGCAAAAGCGGGCAGCGCATACGCACCGCCCGCCGATCAGATCGGAAGCTGTTATTCAGAAGCTGCAGCCGTACTGCGCCTGTGCCGCAGACGCGCGCTGCCCACGTCAATACCCCAGACGAGCAGCACGAAGCCGAGGAAGATCGCGCTCACATCACTCCACGCATACTGGTTCATGGCAAAGATGAGCGGCGCGCCGATGCCGCCGGCGCCGACCAGCCCGAGCACGGATGCCTCGCGGATGTTGACATCAAACCGGTACAGCACCGCCGAGGCGAGCGCCGGAGCGAGCTGCGGCAGCACCGCATAGCGGATGCGCGGCAAAAGCGACACACCCATGGCGCGCAGCGCGTCATAGGCGCGAAAATCCAACGCCTCGATCGCCTCAGTGAAGCGCTTGCTGAGCAGGCCGATGCTGCACACCGCGAGCGTCAGCACTCCGGTGAACGCCCCCGGGCCGGAGACGCGGATGAAGATGAGCCCGTAGATCAAAAACGGCACGGAGCGGATCGCCACGATGAGCACCCGAAACAGCAGCGCGGCCGGGCGCGGCAGCAGCTTCGGCGTGCTCAAAAACGCTAAGGGCGCGGCAAGCAGCGCGCCGAGCCCCGTTCCGGCCAGCGCGATACCGACCGTCTCGAGCAGCAGCCAGCCGAGACCGTCTTTGCCCGTGCCGAAAAAGAAGCGCCAGTCCGGATGCAGCAGCCCCGTGCCCATGGCCGAGAGCACGGACTTGCTCGTGTGCGCAAAGTCCGGCGGGTCGATCCCCACCGTGCAAACGGCCACGCACAGCAGCACCGCCGCCCAAAGAACGCGCTTTGCCGGGCACGAAATGCTGTGTTCACCGCGGATGATGCGTCCGAGCGCATGACTGAGCCATTCGATGCAGCACACGGTCACAAACAGGCACATCAGGATCGCGCCGACGCGGTCGTATTCCCGCCACGAGATCTTCTCGTTGAGCAGCAGACCGATGCCGCCCGCGCCGACATAGCCGAGAATGGCGCTGTGGCGCACGTTCGTCTCGAGCAGGTAGAGCGCGTTTGTCAGATAGCCCGATGCGATCTCCGGCACGACGGCGCGCGCATAGGCCCGCGCCGGGGACGCGCCCATGGCGCACAGCGCGCGGTAGGGCGCGAGCGTGAGCGTCTCGATGTCCTCATAGGTCAGACGCGTCATGACCGCAAGCGTAAAGACCGTGATGGCAACCGTGCCGGAAAACGTGCCGAGGCCGAACAGGAACGTCGCCAGCAGCGCAAGGATCAGCGCCGGGAACGAGCGCAGCACCTGCACCAGAAAACGTAGCACCGCGCGCACCGGCGTGGGGCACGGCAGATTATGCGCGCACAGTGGCGCGAAGCCGAGCGCCAACGCGACGCCCAGCGCCGTACCGGTGACGGACATACGCAGCGTCGCCAGCAGCGGCGCCACGATCGCGGACAGATAGCTCCAGTCCGGCGGGAAGAGCTGCGCGGCAATGTCGCGCAGGTGCGCCCGCCGCGCCCAGAACACCGCGGGGTCGCAGCCCGTCAGCCAAAAGGCAAGCACAAACAGCGCGAGCACACTCAGTGCCCGCGCCCAGCGTTTTGCACGCGCACGCGTCATGGCGCGGCCTCGCTTTCCGCGCCGCCGTAGATGCGCGCAAGATCCGCGTCCGTCACGGCATCGGGCGCGCAGTCGAGCACGATCTGCCCCGCATGCAGACCAAGGAGCCGGGAGGAAACCGCCCGGCTCTGGTCGAGATTGTGACTGTTCATGAGGATGGCAACACCCTCGGTGCGCGATATGTCCTGCAGCAGCGCGAGGATCTGCCGCCCGGTGACCGGGTCAAGCGAAGCGACCGGCTCGTCCGCGAGCAGCAGCGCGGGCTTTCGCATGAGCGCGCGCGCGATGGCGACGCGCTGCTTCTGCCCGCCGGACAGGCTGCAGACCGGCTCGCCGCACTTATCGGCAAGACCGACGCGTGCGAGCAGCCGCTCGGCTTCCGCCGTCTGTGCACGGGAAAACAGCCCCAGCAGCGCCGCCGGCAGCGGCATATCCGGCAGGCAGGCATTGAGCACGTTCTGCCGGCAGGTGACCGGCTCGACGAGCGCAAAGTCCTGATAGATCGTTCCGATGCACTTTTGCACCACGCGCTTTTTGCGCCCGCGGGCGCGGGAAAACGGCTGGCCGCCAATGCGCACTTCCCCGCTGTCGCACGGCAGCGTGCCGTTGAGGATGCGAAAGAGCGTCGTCTTCCCCGCGCCGGACGGACCGATGACGGACACGAACTCGCCCGCCTCCAGCCCAAAGGTCACATCCGTCAGCACCGGCGGCCGCGCGCCGAAGCGCTTGCAGATGTGCGCAGCTTCCAGCAGCATGGTGTTACTTCCCCGCCGACTTGAGCATGGCCTGCGCGTCGCGCTCGCCGTCATAGTCGGAGTCCTTGCCCCAGGTGTAACCGACCTGGCTGAAGACGCTGATGATCTGCTTGCCCTCGTCGGTCTGGGCGATCTCGATGAACGCCTCGCCGAGCGCCTTGCGGAACGCCTCGTCCGCCATAAGGTCGGAGTGCTTGCTGTAGGCGATCATGTCGTTGTAGATGCCATCGGTCACGCCGATGACGCCGGTCTGCTCGACCATGGGCGCCGTACCGCCGAACTTCTCCTGCCAGTTGGGCGCGTTCTTGATGCGGATGTGGCCAAAGGAGACCATCACATCCGCCTGACCGGTGGCCAGACGCGCAAGCGACGTGCTGTGGGAATCAGACTGCACCACGTGATCGAGATCCGCAATGGTCTTGCCGTAGTGCTCCTGCAGCCAGAGGCTCGGATAGATGTAGCCGGACGCGGACGTCGGGGCGAGCACGGACCAGGTCGCACCGTTGAGATCATCCCACGTCAGTTCCTCGCCGCTATTGACCTTTGCCAGCAGCGCCTGACCCTTGGCGCTCGGACCGGCCAGAATGATCGAGCGGTAGTAGGTGGTCATGTCCTGCGTGTTCTCCTCGAGCGTACCGTCGTTCCAGTCGGCGGCGTTCTCGGAGTCCTTGTTGATGCCGTAGCGCAGCGCCGTGAGCAGCACATCGCAGTCATCGGAAAACAGGACGTAGTTGCCGCCGGAGATGAAGCCGATGTCCGCGCTGCCGGCGCTGAGCGCCTCACCCACGGCGGTATAGCTCGTGCCGACGGTCATGTCGATGTTCTGCACGTCATAGCCCTTTTCGAGGAGCTTTGCCTTGAGCAGCGCCTCAAGCGGCTCGGTCGCCGTCGTGATCTGGTCGGCGTCCGCATACGGGGAGAACGCGATCTTCAGGCTCTCGACCGTCTTTGCGCCGCTGCCGCTGCCGCTGTCCTTCTGGCCGCAGCCGGCCATCAGACCGAGTGCCAGAACCAGAGACAATACCATTGCCACTACTTTTTTCATATGCATACCCTCCAGATAAATTCTTTCTCCCGGCCGCGGGCATAAAAACGGCATATGCAGCGCTGCATATGCCACCCCGACGACCGGCAGACGCTGAGAATCCGCCCCTTACGGACGGATTTGGTCGGTCGATCTTCCCTGAGATCCTCTCAGCCCGGAACACGGGCTCCCTCGCGATCTGGTTTCGTCATCACTGTTTTGTTGAGCGCGGCGCCAGGGAGCTCCCCCTTTCGCCGCATTCCGGAAACCATCGACAGCTTACCACACCCCACGGGAGAATGCAAGCGCTTTGTAAAGCGCGCGCAAAACTTCCGCCGCCGCGACATTTTCACCGGCGAATATGCAGCGAAACGCGGGCGGTGCCAATGCACCGCCCGCACATATTTTGTGCCGCGTGGGTCACTTCTTCACATTCTGGCAGAAGTTCATCAAGATCGTTGCGACCTGCTGGCGGGCGGCGCTGCCCTGCGGGTCGAGGTAGACCGCGCCGTCAGGCGCCTTGGTGCCGTTGATGAGCCCGAGCGCGACCGCGTCCTGCATGGCCTCCTTCGCCCAGCTGCTCACCTGCGCGCCGTCCGGGAACGTGC
>ENA-OQRB01000019-OQRB01000019.1-human-gut-metagenome-genome-assembly--contig:-NODE-19-length-115517-cov-26.884533_pt1 | contig 115517 bp, 101 predicted proteins | sample MGYA00243235_ERZ505100 | MGnify/ENA primary metagenome ERZ505100 (study PRJEB26097, sample SAMN02712145) | human gut metagenome | biome: Gut microbiome | host: Homo sapiens | place: Denmark...
CAAACGTGCGCGCCGTCCGCCCAAGCGGACGGCGCGTGCGCTGCAGTCAGGCCGCAAATCCCCTTGTCAAAAAGTAATACTTTTTGACAGTCTCACACCGTCCCCGGCAGCCGAAGCTGCCGGGGGCGGTGTTATTTGGGGGGTCAGTCCATGGCAAACAGCAGATACCACTGACCGCTGACCTGCACGAACTCAAAGTAGAAATCCTCGTCGGCGCCGCCTGCATACGTCACATCGCAGGCGACGACAAGGTTGTCGTCGATGCGCACATCCAGCGCCCACTCCAGCTGGGTCAGATCCTCTTCGTCGAGCCGGTCGGAATCATAGATGTCGTAGTCATCGATCGTCCGCCCATAGTCGTCGTACCAGTCGTCGAGCTCCTCGATCGCCTCCTCAACGGTGAGCAGACCGTCGTCATCATCCCGCATGAAGGCGACCGCCTCCGGCAGGAAGATCTTGTTCATGCCGCTGACATCGTCGTTTTCAAAATACGTGAAGTAGCGCTCGATGAGCTGATCCACCTCCGTGTTTCCGGTCGTACCGTGGCTGCCGCCGTGCGCGGCAAAGAGGCCGATGAGGACCGCCGCGATCACGACCAGTGCGGCAAAGCCGCACAGCAGACCGATGAGCAGCTTTTTCGGCTTGTGCTTGGCGCCGATCTCCGGCGAGGAGACCGCACCGCCGGGCGCGGACGCATACCAGTCGGTCTGGCCCTGAGGCGCTTCGGGTACGCGCGTGCCGCAGACGGTGCAAAAGCGCGCACCGGGGTTCAGGCGGCTGCCGCAATGCGGGCAGACGCCCGGAATAAAGGAAGCGGCCGTGTCCTGCCGGGGCGGCGCGGACTGCGCCGGGTCGGGACGCTCCGGAACGGGCGCGCCGCAGTTGGTGCAAAAACGCATACCGTCTTCAAGCGGAGCGCCGCATTGCGCGCACGTGCGCGGAGTATCGGAGGCATTCTGCGCGGCATTGCCCGCAGGCTGCTGCGTCGGCCGGCAGGGCTGCTGCGAGGGGAGCGCATGCTCGGGAAGCATCGCACCGCAGGCGCGGCAGATGACGGCACTGTCAGAGAGCTGCGCGCCGCATTTTGGACAGATCATGGCAAGACCTCTTTTCTCTATCTGTATTTGGATATACTCATTGTAACATCCGCCTTTCAATTTTACAATCCATTCTTTGCGTGGTATACTCTTGGCAGGATTCTTTTTCTGGAGGCAAAGCATATGAACATCACCGCCATCATCTATGACGCCGCCGTGCGCAAAACGGCCTACATCCTCGGCACGGTCATCGGCAACTGCAAGCTCTTCCCGGCCGAGCGCGCGCCGCGCGACTGGAGCGGATACGCAAATGTCATTACCGTCGCCGCCGGTGCCGGCGGCCCGGTCGTGACCGCCGGCGTGCAAAAGCGCGTGACCTTCCGTCCGAAGGGCGAGGACGAGACCGTCGCCGCCGCCGAGCTGATCGCCAAGGCCTTCTGCCCGCCGGAAGCGCCCATGCCGACGGACGCGCTCAAGGCGCGCATCGACGACTTTCTGGCCGCACACAACACGCTCGCGCTCGCGACCGGCTGCGGCAACTGGGTGCGGTGCACCCCGCTGGAATATCTGCGCGTGAACGGCGCGCTCTACATCCTCACCGAGGGCGGTCTGAAATTCAAGGGCATCTGGTGGAATGGCGCGATCTCCGCCGCCGTGTACGACAGCTACGACGGCATGGACTCGCTCGCCGGGCTGCAGATGACGGGCAAGGCCGTCTACATCGATCCGCTGAGCGACGAGTACCGCAGCGTGATCGAGGCGCGCGGCGTGCAGCTGCAGCAGCTGCAGCAGATGCCCGCGATGCTGCACGCGGTGCGTCTGGACATCACGCGCTACGAGCTGCTCGACGGCGCGCTGCGCAGCGAGGGCTATGCCGCGCGGCAGGTACTGTCGCTGGTCTGACTTGATAATCATCCCGTTTGTGGTACAATGGTGGCATTCTGTGCTGATTTTTGAAAGGAGGTGCGCGTGATGGAGCGAACGGAGCTCCCCGTGGCGGTATTTGACTCCGGCCTCGGCGGCATCAGCGTTCTGCGCGCACTCGTGCGGCGGATGCCGGGAGAGGACTTTTTGTACTTCGGCGACTCGGCAAACGCGCCCTACGGCGTGCGCCCGGCCGCGGAGGTGCGCGAGCTGACGCAGAGCGTCATCGCCAGGCTGTATGCGCGCGGCATCAAGGCCGCCGTCATCGCCTGCAACACGGCCACAAGCGCTGCCATCGGCACGCTGCGCGCCGCTTTTTCGGACATCCCGGTCATCGGCATCGAGCCAGCGCTCAAGCCCGCCGCGGCGCAGCACCGGCACGTGCTCGTGCTGGCAACGCCGCTGACGCTGCGGGAGGAGAAATTCGCGGCGCTTATGCGCCAGTACGCCGACAGCGCCGAGATCCTGCCGCTGCCGTGTCCGGAATTGGTCGAGTTTGTCGAGCGCGGCGAGCTCGACTCCCCCGCGCTCACGGCATATCTGGCACGGCAGCTCGGCCCCTACGCCGGACATGTGGACGCAGTCGTGCTCGGCTGCACGCACTTCCCGTTTGCCCGCCGCGCGATCCGCGCCGCCCTCGGCGGCGTCGCGCTCTACGACGGCAGCGACGGCACGGCGCGTGAGACGCAGCGCCAGCTCGTGCGCCGCGGCTGGATCCGCGGCGGCACGCACGGCATCGTCACGCTGGAAAACAGCCTCCCGTCGGAGCTGCCGCTCAGCCGCAGACTACTCGACCTGCTCGCGGAGGACTGAGCCGTATGCAGATCCAACGTATCCCCTTCCCGCCGATCGGCTCAAATATGTACATCGTCACGCAGGGGCACGACGCGATCGTGCTCGACCCGTGGCCGGACGCCGAGACGATGGCGCGGCTGCAGGGCTATCGGGTGCTGCTGGTGCTCACACACGAGCACGTCGACCACACATCCGGTCTCAGCCGGATGCAGCGCGCGCTCTCGGCGCGCACCCTCTGGCAGGATCACTGCACCGCCTGGCTGCGCAATCCCGGCAACACGACGCCCGTGCTGCTCGCGGCGCTGAGCGTGTCGCGCGGCGCGGCGGCGCGCGATTTTCTGCGCGAGCTGCACCTCAAGACCGAGACCTATGAGCCCGACATGACCTTTGCCGAGCGCGTCACGCTCGACTGGGGCGCGCTGCACATCGAGGGCTACGCCACGCCCGGGCACTCACGCGGCAGCGCGTGCTACCGCATCGGTGCGCAGGCATTTTTCAGCGGCGACACGATCGTGCCGGGCTGCGCGGTCATCACGCGGCTGCGCGGCGGCGACGCCGCCGTGCTCGGCGAGCAGACCGTGCCGTTTCTGCGCACGCTGCCGCCAGAGCTCACGCTCTATCCCGGCCACGGCCGCTGCGGTATGACCCTCGGCGAGGGGCTTGCTGATATCCGCTGGTGAAAAAAACGTGCGGTTTTGCGGCATATGCAGCAGACTTACACGCCTGTGTGCAAAATGCGCAGACGCCTCGCTTTGTCACAAGTGAGGCTTGACTTTTGTGAGAATATTTGTTAGACTGACCATAGCAGTTTAGGGTAAAAGTTTTTTGTGGGATTTTTGAGATGGTCTCCGGTACTCCTCCGGGGGCCATCTCGCTTTTTAAAAAGCGCACACACGGCAGGAGAAAATGCATTTTTGCCCGCAAAAATGCTTGACACGCGTCCAGACGTCTGGTATTATATTGGAGCGCTCCAAAGACAGCAGGTGGCTTGACCGCGGAAATCCTGCCGAGGATGCATCTATCACGATGTTTCTATTCTGTTTCCGGGGCTTTGGCCGCGGGAATTTTTTTTGGGCGTGTATCTTTCACACGGAGGTGAAAACACACTATGCCGAACGCAAAAGTTCTCAGTGAGAAGCAGGCGATCGTCGCCGCTCTGGCTGAACGGCTCAACAGCGCCAGCGCCGGCGTGTTCGTCGACTACAAGGGCATCACCGTCGATGAAGACACCAAGCTGCGCACCGAGCTGCGTCAGAATGACGTGGAGTATTCCGTCGTCAAGAACACCCTGACTCGCTTTGCGCTCAAGGACGCCGGCCTCGAGGCAATGAGTGATCTGCTCAACGGTACGACTTCGCTCGCTACCAGCACGGCAGACCCGATCGTCCCGATCCGCATGATCCACGACATGAGCGAGAAGATGGCGAAGGACAATAAGTTCATCGTCAAGGGCGCGTTCCTTGAGGGCAAGGTCCTCAATGACGCTGAGATCGCGGAGATCGCGCAGCTCCAGAACAAGGACGCGCTGTACTCCAAGGTCCTGGGCACGATGCTGGCACCCATCACGGGTCTGGCCGTTTGCCTGAACCAGGTCGTCGAGCAGATGGGCGGTGCTGCCGCACCGGCTGCCGAGGCCGAAGCTCCCGCCGCCGAATAAGGCGACCACTTCACTTAACTATTTAGGAGGAAAATTACCATGGCTAGCGAAAAAGTCACTGCTATGATCGAAGAGATCAAGGCTATGTCCGTCCTCGAGCTGTCCGAGCTCGTGCACGAGATCGAAGATGTGTTCGGCGTTTCCGCCGCTGCTGCTGTTGCCGCCGCTCCGGTGGCCGGCGCTGCTGCTGCCGCCGAGGAGAAGACCGAGTTTGACGTCGTTCTGACCGGCTTCGGCGATCAGAAGATCAAGGTCATCAAGGCCGTCCGTGAGATCACCAACCTGGGCCTGGCGGAAGCCAAGGCGAAGGTCGAGGGCATCCCCTGCGCCATCAAGGAGCAGGTCTCCAAGGACGAGGCCGAGGAGCTCAAGAAGAAGCTCGAGGAAGTCGGCGCTTCTGTCGAACTCAAGTAATTCGGTCTTATATACTGATGCAAAAACCTCCGCGCCGGATGGCGCGGAGGTTTTTTGCCGCAATGAAAAACCGGCGGACAGCAAATCGCTGTCCGCCGGTTTTTGCGTTGCTGCCGCAGCGCTTACGCGCTGAAGCTGACGCTCTTGGCGGCTTCGATGAAGCTCGGCTCATAGGCGTCAAAGTTGCTCTTCTGGGACGCAAACTGCACCATCCAGAACCCATCGTCAGCCTCGTAGAGAACGGTGAGGTAGCGGTAGGTGACGTTCTGCTCCTCGTTGAGGAAGTCATACAGCAGCGTCGGGTTGCCGTCGATGGGCTCGCCGTCGACGAGCTCTTTGTCACTGTTCGCCTGCCGGACGAACTCGACATACTGCTCGAACGTCACGTCTTCCGCGCCGGCGTCGGCAAACTCTGCCTTCGTCTCATGGAGGGCGAGCACGATCGCCGTGTCCGCAGCGTAGCCAACGGTGTAGCCCTCGAGGTCTTCCTTGCTGAAGGCGGTCGTGAGCGTGATCTGCATGCCATCGTCGGAGAAGGTCTTGGCTTTGGCGTCAAAGGGGTTGCTGCCGCCGGTGCTGCCGCAGCCGGCGAGCATGGCCACAAGAAGCAGCGCGCAGACAATGGTCGTAAACGTGCGTTTCATACGGAGGTCTCCTTTTCTCTCTTTTGAAATTTGACAGCGGCTTACTGCGCCGGTTCGTCCGTCTTCGGCCGGTACTGGTACGGCTCCGGATCGGGTTCGGCATAGCCGGTGGCGATGTCGAACTGCTTGGTCAGCTGCGTGAGGCCGAGCTTCGTCACCATGAGCTCACCGTAGGCGAGGTCATCCTGGAAGCCGTTTTCGCGGCACTCATCCAGACCCGCCTTGGCGTCCTCGAGCTCGGAGACGCACTGCTCGTACAGATCCTCGAGCTTGCCGAGCGCCGTGACGGCGTCGTCGGTGTTGCCCTCTGCGGGGCAGACGGCCTCAAAGCGGCGGCCGATGCGCACGATCGCGGCATAGCTCGCCTGCAGCATCGCCAGCGTGAGCGCGCCGGCCTGTCCGGCGGCCTCGCTCTGCTTCATGCCGGTGATCATGTCCGACACATCCCCGACCCACTGCTTGTGCACGCCCTTGAGCTGGCTCAGGCGCTCATCGATCTGTGCCGCGGGATGGCGGTTGGCGGAGTAGCCGCCCTTTTTGAGTTTACGGGTCAGACGTTCCATAGTAGCAACCTCCAAATAGAATTCTTGATCAATCGTCCATGTCGAGTGCTTCCAGGCCCATGGCGGCAATGGGACGGCTGTCGCCATGGCGGACGAAGAGCATGGTCACAAACGCGCCGGCCACGAAAATGGCGGCATACGGGAAGAGCACGGTCATGCCGACCTTGTCCATCAGGAAGCCGGAGAACATCGGCGTGATGACCTGCGCGGCCATGCTGGCCGTGTAGTAGAAGCCGGTGTAGCGGCCGACATCGCTGCCGGAGCACATCTCGACGACCATCGGGAAGGAGTTGACATTGATGGTCGCCCAGCCGATACCAGCGAGGCAGAACATCGCGTTCATGAGCATCGTGGGGCTCTCGGAATTGAGGAACGCAGCCACGCCGAACGCGATGGCCAGCATCACGACGCCGCCGAGAATGGTCTTTTTGCGGCCGATCTTGGACGCGACGATGCCGACGGGCAGGTAGGCCACGATCGCGGCGGCCTGCGCGAGCATGAGCGTGAGGTTATAGTCCTTGTGCAGGATGTTGCTCGCGTAGACGGAGTATTTCGACGTCACGGCGTTGTAGCCGAAGAACCACAGCACGATCGACAGCAGCAGGAAAATGAGCGAGCGGCGCTCGGCCTTGCCGAGCTTGCCGGAGGCGACGGGTGTGTCGCCGTCGTCCCCGTTGTCGATGCCGAAGCGCTTGCTGTCGGCCTGCATCTCGGCGACAAACTTCGGCTCGTTGACCGTCAGGCGGAAGATCAGCAGCGCAAGCACCATGAGCCCCGCGATCACGGAGAAGTAGGCAGTGTAGCTCATGAGCGAGTTGCGCACGGAGCTCGTAGCGAAGCCCATGCCGATGGCCAGCACGAGGATGCCGCCGCCGGTACCCATGAGGTTGATGACGGCATTCGCCTTACTGCGCAGCGGCTTGATGGTAACATCAGGCATGAGCGCAACGGCCGGAGAGCGAAACGTGGCCATGGCGACGAGCACGACCAGCAGCAGCGCGATGAAGCCGATGAGCGCGCCCGGATGCTGCAGCGTCGTCTGGTGGGCGTAGGCCTGACGCGCGGGCACGACATAATTCGTGTAGTCGTGGTTCGTGACGGTCTTGCCCTCGGCATTGGTGACCTGGCTCGTGATGGCGGCAAACTCGTCCTCCGTAAAGGTATCCTCGAGCACGAAGGTCTCGCCGTCGGGCGTCTTGAGCGTACGGTCCGCCTCCTTCTGGTAGACGATGCGCAGAGCGGCGGGATCATCGATCGCAGCAGCGCCGTCGAGATTCTTCAGCTGCGCGTCATCAACGAGCGACAGGCTGATGAAGGCGATGGCGGCGACGATCGTGCCGATGAGGATAAACGGTGTGCGGCGGCCGCGCTTGCCGGTGTGCTTATCCGAGATCGCACCGAACAGCGGCAGCAGAAACAACGCCAGGATGTTGTCGAGCGCCATGATGACACCGGACCATGCCTGCGACATACCGAATTTGTTGGTCAGGATCAACGGGACGGTGTTGTCGTAGGCCTGCCAGAACGCGCAGATCAGGAAAAAGGCAAAGCCAACGCAGATGGTGCGTTTGTAGTTGAGCTTCACAGGGTTACCTCCAAGTTTGTTTCAAATCCGTACCATTCTACAATACCTCGCCGTGCAATTCAACAGGCATTTGACGAAATGCAGAAATTGTTGTTTAATATGAGCAGGCAGACCGGCGGCTCCCGCCGCCAAAAGGAGGACACATTATGAATTGGAAAACCGCTTGTAAGATCGCCGCACCGGCCGCAGCCTGCGCAGGTGCGTTTGCATTTCTGGTCGCGCCGGGCCGCGCAACGCGCGCGCAGAAGGCGCCGTTTTTGTGCCGCAACTACGCGCACCGCGGCCTGCACACCGAGGACGGCTCCGTGCCGGAAAACTCGCTGCCGGCGTTTCGCGCCGCGGCCGAGGCGGGCTACGCCGTCGAGATGGACGTGCACCTGACGGCCGACGACCGGCTCGTCGTGTTCCACGACGACACGCTCGAGCGCATGTGCGGCGTGCAGGGCGTCATTGATGATTTCACCCTCGCCGAGCTGCGCGCGCTGCGTCTCGGAAAGACCGAGTGCGTCATCCCGACGTTTGCCGAGGCGCTCGAGGCGCTCGGCGGACGCGTGCCGCTGCTGCTCGAGGTCAAGCGCGGGCACGATAACCGCCGCCTGTGTGCGCTGACGCTCGAGGCGCTGCGCACCTACACCGGCCCCTACTGCGTCGAGAGCTTTGACCCCACGATCGTCGCATGGTTCCGGCGCAACGCACCCGACATCCTGCGCGGCCAGCTCAGCCAGCCGCCGAAGGAGTACGGCACGGCGCTGAGCAAGCCGACCGCCGCCATCGTCGGAAATGTGCTCACGAATGTGATCGCGCGCCCGCAGTTCATCGCCTACAAGATCGGCCCGAAGCCGCTGAGCGTGCGCCTGTGCGAGGCCATGGGCGCCGTGCGCGCCGGCTGGACGAGCCGCGCCTGGACGCACGAGCGCGACTACGACATCGTCATCTTCGAGCACTACCGTCCCGGCGCGTGGTTCCGCGCGGACATCTGAGCGCAGGAAAGCCTGCATACCGTGAAAAACAGCCAACAGCCGAGCCGGCAAATGCCGGCTCGGCTGTTGGCTGTTGATTGCTGTGCTTGCGCGTCCGTGGCGGATGCAGACCCGGACGCTGAAATGGAAGAGAGAACACAAACGAGGGGGGGCGTAAACATCATTCGCACAAAACGATGCTTACTGAACATATCCTAACAGTTGTGTCCGTGTTTGTCAAGCGCTTTTTAAAAAATTCTGGATTTTTTCTCACACAGTGCCGTCGCGCAGGATCTGCGCAAGCTCGGCCACGTCACGCAGGACGTATTTCGGCTGCACGTCGGATGCCCTGAGCATCGCCTCGTCCGTCTCGCCGGACATGACGAGCACGCTCTGCGCACCCGCATTCACGGCCACGGCAATGTCGGTATACAGCCGGTCGCCCACGCAGCAGATCTGCTCGTTCGGCACGCCGGTCTGCGCCGAGATGACGTCGACCATGTTGCGGTTCGGCTTGCCGATGTAGGTCGGCTTGACGCCGGAGGCAGCGGTCAGCAGCGCGCAGATGCTCCCGCAGTCGGGCAGCACCTCGCCGGCCGGCATGGGGCAGACCCAGTCGGGGTTGGCGGCGATGAAGGTCGCGCCGCGGCGCAGGAAGTGCACGGCGCGGTCGAGCTTCTCATACACGAGCTCGGTGTCAAAGCCGACGACGACGATCTCCGCGCCCTCTTCGACGAGCGGGATGCCATAGCTGAGCAGCTCGCGGCGGAACGCCTGCGTGCCGACGAGGTACACGGGCTTGCCCGCATAGTGCTGGTTGAGATACAGCGCCGTCGCCATGCCGGACGTGAACACGTTTTCGGCCTCGCACGGGAAGCCCAGCCGCCGCAGGCGCGTGATGTAATCCGTGCCCGCGCGCGAGGAGTTGTTGGTCAGGTAGATGTACTGCCGCCCGGTCTCGGCCAGCGTATGGATGAAATCGACCGCGCCGGGGAACACGTCGTCCCCGAGGTAGAGCGTGCCGTCCATGTCCAGCAGGAACAGGCGCGCGCCGAGCAGGTCTTTCAGATTGTTCATGGGAGCCACCTCACAGAATCTTATTTTTTTCTTAACACCCTATTATACCATGAAAAACGCGCTGTACAATCCCAATAATTCCGGCTGCGGGTGTTGAAAAAAACGGTCGATGTGCTATAATATTAAAATCTGTACCGTGGGCCGCTATTGCGTGCCGGCCGGGTACGGACCCAAAGGTGTAATTAAATTCTTGGAGGCATAGATATGGCAAAGAAACAATTCAAGGCCGAGTCGAAAAAGCTGCTCGACATGATGATCAACTCGATCTACACGCACAAGGAAATATTCCTGCGCGAGATCATCTCGAACGCCTCGGACGCAATCGACAAGCTCTGCTACCAGTCGCTCACGGATGAAAACGTGGGCATGGCGCGCAGCGATTTCAAGATCCGCGTCACCCCGGATAAGGATGCGCGCACGATCACGGTGTCGGATAACGGCATCGGCATGACCAAGGAGGAGCTCGACAGCAACCTCGGCGTCATCGCACGCAGCGGCTCGCTGAAGTTCAAGGACGATCTCGGCGAGAGCGCGCAGGAGGATGCCGCCATCGACATCATCGGCCAGTTCGGCGTCGGTTTCTACTCCGCGTTCATGGTCGCCGATAAGGTCACAGTCATCACCCGCGCCTATGGCAGCGACACGGCCTACCAGTGGGTCAGCACCGGCGCGGACGGCTACACCATCACCGAGGCGCAGAAGGATACCGTCGGCACCGACGTCATCATGCACATCAAGGCCGACGAGACGGGAGAGAAATACTCCACCTACCTCGAAAACTGGAAGCTCATGATGCTCATCCGCAAGTACTCCGACTATGTCCGCTGGCCGATCGTCATGGACGTCGAGCAGAGCGACTGGGTCGACTCCGGCGAGAAGGACGAAAAGGGCGAGCCGAAGATGGAGATGGTCACCAAGACCGAGGAGCAGACCGTCAACAGCATGATCCCCATCTGGCAGCGCAGCCGCAAGGAGGCGACCGATGAGGAGTGCATCGCGTTTTACAAGGAAAAGTTCCATGACAATGACGACCCGCTGGCCGTCATCCGCGTCAACGCCGAGGGTCTGATTTCCTACCGCGCGCTGCTGTTCATCCCGTCCAAGGTCCCGGCAAATATGTACACGCGCGACGCCGATCCCGGTCTCGAGCTCTACAGCTCCGGCGTCATGATCATGGACAGATGCACCGACCTTCTGCCGCCGTGCTACGCGTTCGCGCGCGGCGTGGTCGACTCCCCCGACCTGTCGCTGAACATCTCGCGCGAGATGCTGCAGCATGACCGCCAGCTCAAGCTCATCGCCGCGAACCTCGGCAAGAAGATCAAGTCTGAGCTCACGAAGCTCATGACCAACGACCGCGAGAAGTACGAGCAGTTCCACGCCGCCTTCGGCATGGTGCTGCGCGCCGGCGCCGTCACCGAGACCGGCGACAAGGTCGACGAGATCAAGGACCTGCTGCTCTACCACACAAGCGAGACCAAGCTCGTCTCCCTCAAGGAATATGTCGACGCCATGCCCGCCGAGCAGGCGAAGATCTACTTCGCGTGCGGCGACAACGTCAAGCGTCTGCTGAGCCTGCCGCAGGCGGAGCAGCTGCGCGACAAGGGCTTTGACGTCCTGTGCATGACCTCGCAGATCGACGAGTATTTCGTCGACACCATGAAGAGCTACGACGACAAGCCGTTTTGCAACATTGCGACCGACGATCTCGGCCTCGAGAGCGAGGAAGAGAAGAAAGAGACCGAGGCAAAGCAGGCCGAGGACAAGGAGCTGCTCGACTTCGTCAAGGAGACGCTCGGCGAGCAGGTCGCATCCGTGCGCCTGTCCAATAAGCTCGTGTCCAGCGCCGTGTGCCTGAGCACCGAGGGCGGCGTCACGCTCGAGATGGAGCGCTACTTCCGGAGCATGCCCGGCGCGCCGACCGACATCCGCGCCGTGCGCGTGCTGGAGCTCAACGCCAACCACCACGCCTACCAGACCATGAAGGACGCCTTCACCGCCGGCGACAAGGACAAGGCCGCGCGCATCGCCAAGATCCTGCACGCGCAGGCGCTGCTCATCGCGGGCGAGCCGCTCGAGGATCCGGCTGCGTATTCGGAGCTCGTGTGCACGCTGATCTGACAAACGATTTGATCTTATTCCTGACCGCCGCACCCCGGCGGTCAGGGCACCCCAAGTAAGGAGCTGTCTATGCAACCGCGTCTCGGTATCTATATCCACATCCCGTTTTGCGCGAGCAAGTGCGGCTACTGTGACTTCTATTCCTGCGCCGGCGCTGCCGGGCGCATGGCGGAGTATCAGCAGGCGCTGCTCGAGCACATTGAAGAGAGCGCCGGGCGCATCGCGCCGGCGTACATCGACACGGTCTATTTCGGCGGCGGCACGCCGAGCTTTTACGGTGCGGCGCGGCTCATTGAGCTGCTCGACGCCGTCAAGGCCACCGGCCGCCTGCTCAAGCGTGCGGAGGTGACCGTCGAGGTCAACCCGGACAGCGTCCGCCTGCACGACCTGCGCGCCCTGCGCAAGGCGGGCTTCAACCGTCTGAGCATCGGTATGCAGTCGGCCAACAACGATATCCTGAAAATGATCGGCCGCCGCCACAGCTACCGGCAGGTGGAGATGGCCGTTGAAAATGCCCGCACCGCCGGGTTTGACAACATCAGCCTCGACCTCATCTACGGTCTTCCCAGCCAGACCCGCAGCGACTGGGCAGACACGCTCGCCAAGGCGCTTGCCCTGCGTCCGGAGCACATCTCCGGCTACGGGCTCAAGCTCGAGGAGGGCACGCCCATGTACGCCCTGAAGGACTCGCCCCTCATCCCGTCGGACGACGAGCAGGCGGATATGTACCTGTGCATGGTCGAGGAGCTGCGGCACTATGGCTACGAACAGTACGAGATCTCCAACTTCAGCATCCCGGGCTATGAGTCCCGGCACAACCTGAAGTATTGGCAGCTCGATGACTATATGGGCTTCGGCCCGGGCGCACACTCGTGCATCGGCCGCACGCGCTACAGCTATGTGCGCGACCTTGACCGCTATCTTGCGGGCGTCCTCCACGGTGAGGACATGATCGACGAATACGAGACGATCGGCGACTTTGAGCGCGCGGCCGAATATCTCATGCTCGGCATGCGCACCGTACACGGTGTGTCGCGCGCGGAGTATGAGCGACTCTACCGCAGTGACTTTTCCGGCATCGCGCAGCAGCTCGAGGAGTTCGTTCGCCGCGGCTGGGCCGTCGCAGACGGCGAGCGCTGGCACTTCACGCCCTCGGGTTTCCTCTTATCCAACGTGCTCATCGGCAAGCTGCTCGAGGCACAGACCGACCGCAAGGCCGAGCACAACCCGTGGATGAAGCCGCAGATCGAAAAGCAGCCGCGCACCAAGCTCCCGCCCGGTGAGGCGGAGGCTTTCCGCGATACTTATTTAAATAATCCGATTTTGACGGGGACAGACAGGAGCCAAAAGCATGAAACTTAACGGCAACACTTCCAAACGCAGCGCAGCCGCAAAGCGCGAGGCGGCGGACTTCGCCGCGCAGGAGCGCTCGGCACGCCGCAGCGCCTCCGCCCGCTCGGCACAGAGTGAGGCGGCCGCCCGCCGCGCTGCCGCGCCGAAGCAGACGGCGCAGCGCCCGCCCGTATCCCGGCAGGCAGACCCTGCACAGGGCACGCCGCAGCCGAAAGCCAGAAAACCCCGCGGCCGCGGCGGTAAGATCGCCCTGCGCGCTGCACTCATCGTGCTGGCCGTCATCATCGCGGCCGGCGCCGTCGGCATGGTACTCGTGGCGAAAAAGGATGCCATCTTCCCGAACGTCTCCGTCTGCGGCACCGACGTCGGCGGCATGACGCAGATCGAGGCGGCAGAGGCCATCCGCGCCGCCGGTTGGGACGATACGAGCGCACCGGTGCTCACGATGACCTTCCCGGGCGACCGGACCATCACCGTCACCGCGACGGAGATCGGCTTTGAGGCGACGCCCGACGCCGCAGCCGAGGCAGCCTACGCCTACGGACGCAGCGGAAATGCGTTCACAAACTTCTTCACGTGGCTGCGCTGCGCGCTCAAGGGGCACGATGTGGCGGCCGATAACCTCGCCGACATGGACACCGACGCCCTGCGCACACGCATCGAGCGCGAGGCCGCCGAGATCAATGTCAAGCTCTCGGGCGGCAGTGTCGAGATCGACGAAGAGCACAGTACCATCCGCGTCGTCAAGGGCGCGAGCATGATCACGCTTGACCCCGCCGCCGTCGCCGATCGGGTGCTCAGCGACATTCGCAGCGGCAAGTTCGGCACGTCGGCCTACCCGGTCGATATGAGCGGCGACGATAAGATGACGCTGCAGGAGCTGCACGACGCCATCTGCGGCGACCCGGTCAACGCGGGCTACGACCCGGAGACCCAGTCCGCCACGGAGAGCAAGGTCGGCATCGCGTTTGACGTGGCCGAGGCGCAGCCCCTGTGGGACGCGGCCTCTACCGGCGACACCGTCACCATCCCGGCCACGCTCACGCAGCCGGAGATGACGCAGGAGCGCCTGCAAAAGCATCTGCTGGCCGACAAGCTCGCCACCAAGACCACTTCCCTCTCCGGCAGCAGCAGCAACCGCATCACGAACGTCAGGCTCGCCGCCGAGAAGATCAACGGCGTGATTCTCCAGCCCGGCCAGACGTTTTCTTATAACGACGTGCTCGGCCAGCGCACAAAGGCCAACGGCTTCAAGGAGGCCGGGGCTTACTCCGGCGGTCAGGTCGTGCAGGAGGTCGGCGGCGGCATCTGCCAGGTGTCGTCCACGCTGTACTACTGCGCCATGGTCTCCAACCTCAAGATCAACACCCGCACCTGCCACTACTTCCCCGTGGCCTATATCGAGCCCGGCATGGACGCCACAGTCAGCTGGGGCGGCCCGGAATTCAAGTTCACCAACAGCCGCGAATACCCCATCGAGATCAAGGCCTATGTGGAAAAGAACAGCATCACGGTCGAGATCTGGGGCACGGATGTGGACGGCAGCTACGTCAAGATGAGCTACACCGCCAACGGCCTGCGCGCCACGACCTACCGCACCGTCTATGACAAGGACGGCAACGAGATCAGCCGCACCGTCGAGGCCAACAGCACCTATCACTCCCACGACACCACGCCGAAGCCCACCCCGACGCCCAGCGCGACGCCAACCCCCACCCCCACGCCGAAGCCGCAGCCGACGCCCTACCCGTCGGTCTACGACCCCGGTGACGCCGGTGAAGACTAATACAGAGGAGAATGCAGTATGAGCAAAGGAAAGTTTTATATCACAACGCCGATCTATTACCCTTCGGACAAACTGCACATCGGCCACACCTACTGCACGGTCGCGACCGATGCGATCGCGCGCTATAAGCGTCTGTGCGGCTATGACGTGATGTTCCTGACCGGAACGGACGAACACGGTCAGAAGATCGAGGAAAAGGCCGAGGCGGCCGGCGTCACGCCCAAGCAGTTCGTGGACAACATCGTCGAGGGTCCCGGCGGCGTGCGCGCGCTGTGGAAGCTGATGAACATCTCCAACGACCGCTTCATCCGCACGACGGACGACTACCATGTCGAGGCCGTGCAGCGCATCTTCAAGAAGATGTACGATAAGGGCGACATCTACAAGGGCAAGTACTCCGGCATGTACTGCACGCCGTGCGAGAGCTTCTGGACCGAGAGCCAGCTCGTCGACGGCAAGTGCCCGGACTGCGGCCGCGAGGTGCACTACGCCGAGGAGGAAGCGTACTTCTTCCGCCTGTCGAAGTATGCCGAGCCGGTGCGCGAGCTGCTGCTCAGCGGCACGTTCCTGGAGCCGGCCAGCCGCGTCAACGAGATGATCAAAAACTTCATCGACCCCGGTCTGGAGGATCTGTGCGTGTCGCGCACGAGCTTCACCTGGGGCATCCCGGTCGACTTTGACCCCGGTCACGTCGTCTACGTCTGGGTCGACGCGCTGTTCAACTACTGCACGGCACTCGGCTTCCTGAACGACAAGTACAACGATTATGATCAGTTCTGGCCCGCCGACGTGCACATGGTCGGCAAGGAGATCGTGCGCTTCCACTCCATCATCTGGCCGGCCATGCTCATGAGCATGGGTATGCCCCTGCCGAAGAAGGTCTTCGGCCACGGCTGGCTGCTGCTCGGCGGCGGCAAGATGTCGAAGTCGAAGGGCAACGTCGTCGACCCCGTCGTGCTCGCCGAGCGCTACGGTGTGGACGCGCTGCGCTACTACCTGCTGCGCGAGTTCCCGCTCGGCAGCGACGGCAACTTCTCCAACGAGCTGCTCATCTCCCGCATCAACACCGACCTTGCCAACGACCTCGGCAACCTCCTGAGCCGCACCGTCGCCATGGTCATCAAGTACTTCGGCGGCACGCTGCCGGCAGAGCGCGAGCATGATGCGCTCGATGACGAGCTCATCGCCATGGCGTCCTCTCTGCGCGAGACGTACGCCGGCTATATGGATAACTTCGGCACGCAGCAGGCGCTCATTGAGGTGTTCAAGGTCATCTCCCGCGCCAACAAGTATATCGACGAGACCGCCCCCTGGGTGCTCGCCAAGGACGAGAGCAAGCGCGCGCGTCTGGCTACGGTGCTGTATAACCTGCTTGAGGCGCTGCGCATCACCGTCACACTTCTGCTGCCCTTCATGCCCGACAGCTGCGAGAAGGCCTTCGCGCAGATCGGCGCCGCTCCGGAGCAGACCACATGGGACAACGCCGCCGTCTGGGGCGTGCTGCCGGCAGATGTCACCGTGCACAAGGGCGAGACGCTCTTCCCGCGCATCGACATGGCCAAGGAGATCGCCGAGCTCGAGGCGCTCAAGGCGGCGAAGAAAGCTGCCGCCGCGCCGCAGGCCGCGCCCGTGCTGCCGGATGTGACGATCGACGAATTTGCCAAGTGCGATATGCGCGTGTGCAAGGTGCTCAAGTGCGAGCCGGTGAAAAAGTCCGATAAGCTTCTGTGCTTCACGCTCGACGACGGCAGCGGCACCGACCGGCAGATCCTCTCCGGCATCGCCAAGTACTACCGCCCCGAGGAGCTCGTGGGCAAGACGGTCGTCGCCATCCTGAACCTGCCGCCGCGCAAGATGATGGGCATGGCCTCCAACGGCATGCTCCTTTCGGCGGAGAAGGACGGCAAACCGCATCTGCTCATGCTCGATGACAGCGTGCCCGCCGGCGCGCAGCTCTGCTGAGCGATCCCGCACACGTTCGGGAAGGCTCGCAGTACGAGCCTTCCCGTTTTTCCGGCAGATGCGGAACTTTTTCCGCGCCCGGACGTCAAGCCCTTCGTAATCTCCCGCACATAAAGGAGGAATTGCCCCTTGAAGCTGTTTTCCTCGCCGCCGCGTCCAACGGGTACCCAGCGGCCGGCTACCGATAACATACAGCAGCGACCCGCTCAGCAGCGGCCGGCTCAACAGCGGCCCGCGCAGCAGCAACCCGCCCGGCAGCGGCCCGCTCAGCAGCGGCCGGCGCAGCAACAACCCGCCCGGCAGCAGCCCGCTCAGCAGCGGCCTGCCCGGCAGCGGAAGCCGCAGAGCGCCGACATGTGGACGGAGAATGCCGCCGCGCAGCCGCGCCGCAGCGCGCCGGACGACCGCCGGCGTGTGCAGCAGACTGCCCCGTCCCCGACCGGCAAGCACGGCCGCAAGGCCAAAAAAGCCAAAAAGCCGAAGAAGAAAAAAAGCGTCGGCCGCAGGCTGCTCATTCTCTTTCTCGTGCTGGCCATTCTCGCCGGGCTGTATCTGACGGCGGTCTATTCCGACATTCCGTTCATCGCCAAGTGGCGCACGGCCTATATCCAGACGGCTATGAACACGCTCAGCCACCAGTGGCTGGCAACGGCTTTCATACCGCGCAGCGTCATCGACAAGGTCGTCGCCGAAATGGAGGCCGCGCGAGAGGCGCAGATCGGCGTCAACAGTGAGTGGGACGAGGGAGAGAGCGAGTCCCGCAACCCGACGCTCACCGACACCAAGGGCATGAGCAAGGAAGAGATCACGTTTTACAACCTCTTCTGGGAGGTAGACGTGCCGAGCATGCAGGCGTATGTCAAGGAGCATCCCGACGCGCTCGCCGCCGGGTGGAGCCGCATCAACATCGACCACTCCGCGCTCACGGATAACGGCACCAGCATCCGCACCATCCAGGGCGAACAGGTGCTCGCGATCGATGCGCAAAACGAGATCCTCATCGTGCGCGAAAAGGGCAGCACCTATCGCGGTGTACTTGTCGTGATGAAGGATCCGTCGCGCCTGAGTCTGCACGCTGCGACCACGCTCGGCAGCATCGGCCAGTACTGCGGCCAGATCGCGCAGGCGCACGGCGGCGTCATCGGCATGACCGGCTCGGGCTTCATCGATCCGGGCGGCACCGGAAACGGCGGCACGCTCGCGGGCTACGCCATGTGCAACGGCAGGGCCTACGGTGATCACATGGGCTATGGCTACAAGCGGCTCGAGCTGCATGCGGACAACCGCATCTACATCCGCGACAGCGCCTCCCCCGTCTCGTCCGACACGACGGACGCGGTCGAGTTCTCCCCCGCCATGATCATTGACGGGGAAACGGTCGTCAATGCCCGCAGCGGCTTCTCCGACCTGCAGCCGCGCGCCTGTCTCGGGCAGTCGAAGTACGGCGAGATCATCGCCCTGCTCGTCGAGGGCCGGCTCACGACATCGGTCGGCATCAGCGTACCGGACTGCGCGGCCATCATGGCCAAGCACGACTGTATGCAGGCCATGAACCTCGACGGCGGCACCAGCGCCATGATCTGGTACAAGGGCAAGTACATCATGCGCAGCTCCAACCCCGCGCTCACCGCCGGGCGGACGCTGCCGAACGCCTTTGTCTACGCCGGAAATTAACAGCAAGCAAAACGTCCCTGACCGCCGGTCAGGGACGTTTGTTTGCCTTGCACAAATCTTTTTTCGCCGTGGCCGCGCAGTTTCGTGAAAATGGGGCTTGCAATCCGCTCCCGGACGTGGTAGAGTAACAGCATCGACAAACCGATGACCGAGAGGAGTACCCATTTACGAAGCTTTCAGAGAGCAGCGGACGGTGGAAGCGCTGCAGCGGACGAATGGCGAATGGACTCGCGAGGGCAAACCGATTGCAGCAGCATGAGGGGCGACGGTGGCCGCGGCCGTTATCCGGCGGAGCGTATGATCGTACGTGCAAAGTGGGCGCATGAGCGCCAACATGGGTGGCACCGCAGGAGTTACAGTCTTGTCCCATGAAACGGAAGGAACCGTTTCGTGGACGAGGCTTTTTTTATTGCTCAAATCACCGCAGGAGGGATGCATATGACGCGGATAACCAGACGATGGCGTGGCGGCCGGAGAATTTTTGCCGCGTCAGACCGTATCCGGACATCACAAACCAACCGTTTCATAAAATATAAGGAGAATTTGCTATGAATAAAACGTTCCGAAAGATCGTCGGCGGCGCGCTCGCCGTCACCGCACTCATGGGCCTGGCTGCCTGCGGCAGCAAGACCGAAGACGACAAGGCCGAGGGTAAGACCTACAAGGTCGGCATCGTGCAGTTTGTGGATGATGCGTCCCTCAACCAGATCGAGGCGGCCATCGAGGCCGAGCTCGACGCCAAGGCCAAGGAGCTGGGCGTGACCTTCGATTACACGCTCTACAACGGTCAGGGCGACGCCACGACCCTCAACCAGATCGGCGCAGAGCTCGTCGGCAAGGGCGTGGATCTGATCGTACCGATCGCGACCCCGGCTGTGAAGATCATGCAGTCCGCCACCGAGGACACCGAGATCCCCATCGTGTTCTCCGCCGTGTCTGACCCCGTCGGCAGCGGCATCGTCGACGCGCTCGACGCGCCCGGCGGCCGCATCACCGGCACGAGCGACGCGCTCAACACCAAGGGCCTGCTCGATCTGATGCTCGCCCAGAACCCGGACACCAAGACCGTCGGCCTGCTCTACTCCAAGAGCGAGGACTCGTCCAAGCAGCCGATCGAAGATGCGAAGGCCTACCTTGAGAGCAAGGGCATCCGCTGCGTAGAGAAGACCGGCACGACCACCGACGAGATCACCTCCGCCGTCGACGCGCTCATCGCCGAAAAGGTCGACGCCGTCTTTACCCCGACCGACAACACCGTCATGACCGCAGAGCTTGCCATTTATGAGAAGTTCCTCAACGCCAAGATCCCGCAGTACTGCGGTGCGGACTCCTTCGCGCTCAACGGCGCGTTCGTCGGCTACGGTGTGGATTACACCGCGCTCGGCAAGATGACGGCCGACATGGTCGTGCAGGTGCTGGTCGACGGCAAGAGCCCCGCCACGCTGCCGGTCGCGACCTTCGACAACGGCATCGCCATGATCAATACGGACAGCTGCACCGCCCTCGGCTACGATCTTGCGGCTGTCAAGCAGGCGTTTGACGGCAAGTGCAGCTCCGTGCTCGAGACGACCACGCAGCAGAATTTTGACTGATATCTGATATTCCGAAGGAGGGGCGTTTATGCTGACAGTGTTGAAGACCGCGCTTGAGGTCGGCCTCATTTACGGCCTCGTCGCGCTGGCGCTGTTCATCAGCTTTTCCATCCTGAACATTGCAGACCTCTCGACCGACGGCTGCTTTACGCTCGGCTGCGCCGTGGGCGCGATGCTCACCATCGCGGGGCATCCGCTTCTGGCGCTGCCTGCGGCAATGGCCGCGGGTGTGCTCTCGGGCTTCATCACCGCCTTTTTGCAGACGCGCCTCGGCGTGGAGAGCATCCTCGCCGGCATCATCTCGAACACCGGCCTGTACACGATCAACCTCGCGGTCATGGGCTTTTCGTCCAATGTGTCCATCACGGGGCGCGATACGGTCTTTTCGCTCTTTAAGGCGCTCACCGGCGGCAGCCAGTGGAGTACGCTGGTGCTGCTCGCGCTGCTGCTGGGTGTGATCGCGGTCGTGCTCATCCGGTTTTTCGGCACATCGCTCGGGCTTTCCATCCGCGCGACGGGCGACAGCCTCGACATGGTCAGCGCCTCCTCCATCAACCCCAAGGTCACCATCACGATCGGCCTGTGCCTCGCAAACGCCCTCACGGCGCTCTCCGGCTGCCTGATCGGTGAGTACAACAAGTTCTGCGACATCAACCTCGGCACCGGCATGGTCACGATCGCGCTGGCAAGTCTGATCATCGGCGAGGTCTTTGCCGGCCGCCGCGGCGGTGTCGGCAAGCGCGTCGTCTGCGTCGTGCTCGGCAGCATCGTCTACCGCCTGATCATCGCGCTGGCGCTGCGGCTGAACATCTCGGCCGAGTACTTCAAGCTCGTCTCCGCCGTCATCGTCGCCGTCGCCATTGCCGCGCCGAATATGAAGGACTATGTCCATCTGGCAAAGATCCGCTCCAACGCGCGCAAGCTGCGCGCCCTGTCCGGAAAGGGGGATGAGACCGATGCTTGAGCTTTCCCACGTCAGCAAGACATTCAACGCCGGAACGGTGAACGAAAAGCGCGCCCTGTGCGACCTGTCGCTCACGCTCGCCGACGGAGAATTTGCCACCATCGTCGGCTCGAACGGCGCGGGCAAGAGCACGCTCTTCAACGCCATCGCCGGTATGTTCTATGTCGATGACGGCATCCTCCGGCTTGACGGGCGGGACATCACGTTCCTGCCGCCGCACAAGCGCAGCCGCCGCATCGGTCACCTGTTTCAGGACCCGCTCAAGGGCACTGCGCCGCACATGACCATTGAGGAGAACCTCGCCGTGGCCTATCTGCGCGCACCGGAAAAGCACAAGCAGCTGCGCCGCGTCAGCCGCAAGGACCGGGAATTCTTCCGCGATGCGCTCGCCCAGCTCGACATGGGGCTCGAGGAGCGCATGAACACGCCCGTCGGTCTGCTCTCCGGCGGTCAGCGGCAGGCGCTGACGCTGCTCATGGCCACCATGGTCACGCCCGAGCTGCTGCTGCTCGATGAGCACACGGCGGCGCTCGACCCCGTGACGGCCGACAAGGTGCTCGCGCTCACGCGCAGCATCGTCTCCGAGCGCAGCATCTCCTGCCTCATGATCACGCACAATATGCACCAGGCGCTCGAGCTCGGCTCGCGCACGCTCATGATGGACGCCGGGCGCATCGTGCTCGACGTCTCCGGTGCGCAGCGCGCGGACATGACCGTGCAGGGGCTCATCGACGCCTTTGCCGCTCAGGCGGGCACGGCGTTTGACAACGACCGCGTCCTGCTGTCCACGGCAGAAGGCACGGAAAACTGAATTCCGGAAAAGAAAAATCAGCCGCCCTGCGGGCGGCTGATTTTTTTGTGTTTATGCACTTAATAGAACGTGGCCACCGGTTCCTCCGGTTTTTCGACCTCCTGCACGGACAGCACCGTGAGCACCGGGCCTTTTCGCCCGTAGGCGCGGTGGAACTTGTAGTCCAGCCGGGCCGTGATGATCGCCCACTCGTCGTTGCGGATCTCATCGGCGTGCTCCCACACGCACACGACGCCCGCGAACTGAATGTCCTGCACGCAGCAGGTCATGATGTGCCGGCCGGCGATGAAGCAGCCCTTCGGCACGTTCTTGCGCACGAGGCAGCGGCACTTGACCTCGACGGTCTTGCCGTCGTATTTCTTTGGCTCCTCGGACATGTCGCGGTACCAGAGGGCGAAGTCGCGGTCCTCGATCTCGATGACCGGCGCGTCAACGTCAAACGGCAGCGGGTCCTCGATGTCGTCATAGACGACCTTCCCGTCGGTATATTCATAGGCAATGTCGCAGCGGCGGGAGATCGCGCGGATGATGCGGTGCATCTCCATGCGGTCCATGCTGTCCTGGAAGCGGTTGAGCACAACGAGCTCGGCACTCTTGAGCTTATCGACCGTGAGCTGGCGCATATTCGCATTGTAGCTCACGAACGTCGTCGCATCGCAGAAGAGAAACTCCTGCGCGACCGCCCAGTTTTCCGGCAGGCTGCCGTAGAGCGAGTCGAGCATCCACATGCCGTTATACTCCACGAGCACGCGCTCGGGGTGCAGCTCATCCTGCAGCGCGAGCAGATAGTCGCGCGTAAGGTCGGACTCCTCGTCGACATTGCGCACGTAGACATTTCCGGCGCAGAACCTGTCCGGCTCGTAGACCTCCTCGCCGTCCTCGCACAGCAGCAGCAGCGTGTGCTCACCCTTGTGGAAGCGGTTGTCCTCGAGCGTCTCCTGAATGAACTTCGTTTTACCGGCCTCAAGGAATCCGGTGAAGAGGTAGACCGGAACGTCCGGCGCCTGCTGTTTTTTATCAGCCAATGTGGAACAGCTCCTTCAGCGCATCCTCGGCCAGGTGCGACCCGATCACGCACACGCGGCCGGTGACCTGCGCGCTGCCGCGGCGGACATCGGACTCGCCGGGCACATAGTCAAAGTGGATCCAGCCGCCGTCGGTCGCGGGCACGATGCCCTTGGCGCGCAGGACGACGCCGTAGCGGTGCTCGTTGATGAGCGCGTCGAGCGCGGTGCGGATTTCGTCGTCGGTATACTTGCGCGGCGTCTCCGTGCCCCAGCTCGTGAACACCTCATCGGCGTGGTGATGATGGTGGTCATGATCGTGGCCGCAGCAGTGGTCATGGTCATCGTGGTCATGATGATGCTCATGCTCATCGTCATCCTCTTCGTCATGGTCATGATGATGGCCGCAGCAGCAGGCATGATCGTCATCGTCATGGTCATGATGATGGTGTTCATGTTCATGCTCGTCCTCGGCGGCCTCGGCCTGCAGGTGTGCAAGCTCGGCCGAGAGCGTGTCGCGGCGCTCCATCGTCTGGAGGATCTGCTTGCCGTCGAGCTCCGTCCAGGGCGTTGTCACGATGGTCGCGGTCGGGTTCTTCTCACGCAGCAGCGCCACGGCGGCGTCGAGCTTCTCGGGGCGGATGCCCTCGGTGCGCGAGAGGATGATGGCGCTCGCGTTCTCGACCTGGTTGTTGAAGAACTCGCCGAAGTTCTTCATGTACATCTTGCACTTGTTCGCGTCGACCACAGTCGTGAAGCCGTTGAGCACCAGCTCATCGGACTGCACGCCCTGCACCGCGCGGATGACGTCGCTGAGTTTGCCGACACCCGAGGGCTCGATGAGGATGCGGTCGGGATGAAACTGCGCCAGCACCTTCTGCAGCGCGTCGGCAAAGTCCCCCACGAGGCTGCAGCAGATGCAGCCGGAGTTCATCTCGTTGATCTGTACGCCGGAGTCCTTGAGGAAGCCGCCGTCGATGGCGATCTCGCCGAACTCGTTTTCGATCAGCACGATCTTTTCGCCCGTGTATGCCTCGGCGATCAGCTTTTTGATCAGCGTGGTCTTGCCGGCACCGAGAAAACCGGAGAAAATATCAATTTTTGTCATAAAAGAAAGCACTTCCTGTCTGGGGTCACACCCCAAAATTTTGTCCATTATTATAGCACATATTTGTGAACGAAACAAGTCCGGCGCGTCGAGAAGACGGCGTTGCGTTTTTGCCGCCGGTGCGGTAAAATGACGGCATGAAACGAAATGATTTTTGGATAACTGCAAAACAAAATTGGCGCGCACTCGTCTACCTGCTCGTGCTCACGGTGCTGGCGGTCGTGCTCGTGGTCATATGCGCCCGGCGCGGACAGGATGCCGCGCAGCCCTCGCCCACGCCGCGTACCTCGGCCGAGGTGCGCAAGGATGCGGTGCAGACGCTGCTGGACGGCATGACCACGCAGGAGAAGATCTGCCAGCTGTTGATCGTACACCCGGAGGCGCTCACCGGCGGCGGCGCCGTCACGGGCATAACGGACGAACTCGCCGCTGCGCTGCGTGCCTACCCCGTCGGCGGTCTGCTGCTCTCGGCGGGGAACATGACCTCCGGCGAACAGCTTACAGCGCTCACCGCTGCGCTTTCGAACGGGGGCAAAACGGCGCCGCTCATCTCGGTCGACGAGGAGGGCGGCCGCGTCGCGCGGCTGATGAACACCGTCGGCACGACGAAGCTCGGCAGCATGTACAGCTACCGCGCACAGGGTACGCAGGGCGCGCACGACAATGCGCAGACCATCGCGCGCGACATCGCGGCCTACGGCTTCAACACGGACTTTGCGCCCGTGGCCGACGTCTGGACGAACAAGCGCAGCAGCGCCATCGGCGACCGCGCCTACAGCGACGACTATGACGAGGCGGCAGAGCTTGTCGCCGCCGCCGTCAAGGGCTTTCACGACGGGGGCGTCATCTGCTGCCTGAAGCACTTCCCCGGCCACGGCAGCACAAAAACCGACTCGCATGACGGCGCCGCCACGGTCGACAAGACGCTGCCGCAGCTGCGGCAGGAGGATCTCAAGCCGTTCATGTCCGGCATCGCCGCCGGAGCGGACATGGTCATGGTCGGGCATCTGACCGTGCCGACGATGGACGATGCGCCTGCCTCCGTGTCACGCAAGATCGTCACGAATCTGCTGCGCTACGACCTCGGCTTTCGCGGCGTGATCGTCACGGACGGGCTGCAGATGCAGGCGCTCGCGCAGTACACAGACGGAGAAAAGGCCGTGCTCGCCCTCGCTGCCGGCAATGACATGCTGCTCGAGATCAGCGACGTACCCGGCGCGGTCGCGGCCGTGGAGCAGGCACTCGCGGACGGCACGCTCACGCAGGCGGCACTCGACGAGAGCGTGCTGCGCATTTTGCAGCTCAAGCTCGCGCACGGCGTCGTGGCGATGCCGGAAAATGGCTGAGCTCTCACAATATTTTAAGAAAGCTGTGCTACAGTCATTGGGACGTGATGACCGTTCGCGTCAGAGATGCCCTTCTTTCTTCCCCCAAAAAAGATCAGAGCAGCCGCTGCTTCCGGCGCCGCTCTGATCTTTTTTGTTGTCGGGCGGCGCAAAACGTGGTATGCTAGACTATCACCTGCAAAGAGGAGAAGCCCATGCAATTCGTTGACATTGAAAAAAAAGACGGCGGCGCATACCTGCACCGCTATGACCTGCATTATATTGACCGCACCGGCTGCCCGCGCACCTATGAGATGGTCAGCCGTGACCGGAACATCGACTCGCTCGCGCACCTGCAGCAGCACCGCACGGACGCGGTCGTCATGGTGCTCACAGACGCAAAGCGCGAACGCATGGCGCTCAACCACGAGTTTCGCATGGAGCTCGGCCAGCGCATCTACGGGCTGCCCGGCGGGCTCATCGAGCCGGGCGAAACGCCCGAGGAGGCCGCGCGCCGCGAGCTGGGCGAGGAAACGGGGCTGCGGCTGGTCGCTATCACGCACGTGCTGCCGCCGGCGGCGTGCACGGTCGGCATCGGCGACGAGCGCACGGTGTGCCTGTTCGGCATCGCCGAGGGAACGTTCCGCCCGAGCAGCGACCCCATGGAGGAGATCGAATCCGGCTGGTACACGCGCGCACAGGTGCGCGCCCTGCACGAGACGGACCTGTTCGGCTCGTGGGCGCTGGCATACAGCTGGATGTTCGCAAACGGCTGTCTGCCGGAAGTCTGAGGGAGGTGCGCCATGTTTTACACCGAGACCTACTGCCCCGGCGTCGCCGATTTTGACCGCGACGGCAAGCTCGCCTATGAGGCGATCCTGCGCATTCTGGAAAACACCGCAAGCCGCCACTCCGATTCCTCCGGCGACGATGTGATCGACGGCAGCCGCCGCGGCATCACATGGGTGCTGACCGACTGGCGCGTCGAGATCGTGCGCCGGCCGCAGAGCAAAGCCCCCCTGCAGGTCGCGACTTGGGTGCGCGACAATGCCCCCGTGGGACGCGTTTTCCGAGATTACACGATCACGGACACGAGCGGAACGGAGCTCGTGCGCGCCGAATCACGGCTGATCCTGTTCGACCTGCGCACGGAAAAGATCGTGCGCATCGACCGCGAACGCTTCGCGTCCTACCAGCCGGAGGCACGCAGTGTCTTCCCCAACACTGCGCCACGGCTGCGCGCGCCCGCTGTCTTTGACACGCAGACGGTGCTGCCGCTGCGACGCTGCGACATCGATTTTAACGGCCATGTACACAACACGAGATACCTCGAGTTCGCGCTTGAGGCGCTGCCGGAAACCATGCGCTGCGACGCATTTCGCGGCTTTCGCATCGTCTATCCGAAGGCGGTCAAGGACACAAAGACCGTCACGCTCAAGTATACCGCCGCAGACGACGGCGCGTTTGTGTGTCTGTACAGTGCGGACACGCTGTGCACGATCGTCCGTTTTGAGATCTGAACAGAAATTCCCCGGAGCTGATCGCTCCGGGGAATCGTTTTATTGTCTCCACGGGTTCGCCGGGTCGGGATCGGTCGGATCCCAGCCGCGGTTCGGGCTCGTGATGTCGAGCCACGGAGCCGACGGCTTCGGCACGGGGAGGGACGAGGCATTGTAGATCTTCACCGTCGTGCCGAGCGGGCAATTGTCGTAGATCCACTTCGCGTCCGCCACCGTCAGGCGCACGCAGCCGTGCGAGCAGACCGTGCCGAGCTGGTTATACAGCCGGTAGGACAGGTCATTCTTGTTCGGGCTGTTATACGGCGAGGAGTGGAAGAGATAGTTGCCGACGATCTGCGTGCAGTACTGCCCCCAGCAGCCCTGCAGCGGATGCCAGGCCGCCTTGAACGGTGTGCGGAACGTGCCGATCGGCGTGGTCTGGCCGGGGCCGCAGACGAAGGCGTGATGGAGAATGGAGTATTCTCCGCTCTTATCCAGACCGTAGACCAGCACCGTGCACTGGTTGCGCACGACGTGGAGCTGATACGGGTACTGCGCGCTCTGCAGACTTTGATACTCCGCGTCCGAATAGTTGTTGACCGGGACGACAAACGTCGTGCGGATCGCATCCGTGCCGCACAAGAGGAGGATCTCCACCGTGTGCTGCGTGGGCATATCGCGCTTCCAGACCGACTCGGCAATGTGGAAGCCCGGCGTAATGGAGCTGCCGTCGAGCGTGTAGCTGCGCGTCGGCTGCTGCACGCCGTCAACATACCAGACGAGCGTCGCCTTGCCGGGGGCAGCTTTGTATTCCGCGGGGAAATAGCGATAGGTCACGTACAGGTCGATGGCGCGGCACTCCGGCGAGAGCGCGGGCACGGGATCGGTCACGACCGTGCCGACACCCTGAAGCATGATGTCATACTCCTGACTGGTCTGATCGGCTGCGAGCGTGACCGTGCAGCCGCGCATAAGCACGCGCACAAGGCCGGCATGGCCGCTGCCCGCGACCGTCGTGCCCTCGGCTGCAACGGTGAGCGCATCGACCGCGCCGCCGACGGTGACCGTGCCGTTCGGATCGGTGCGCACGACCAGCGTACCGGTGATGTTCAGAGCGCCGAGATCGCGCCCGGCGGCACCGCCGAGGTAGAGCGTGCCGGTAAAGGCGTCCGCCGTCAGGGGCGCGGCGCCGGTATAGATCACGCGGCCGGAATCGGGCAGCGCGTCGGCATCGCTGCAAAACTGCAGGCCGAGCTCATAGAGCATCTGCGCAATCTCGGCGCGGGTGATGCTGGCCGTGGGGTTCAGATGGCCGGTATCATCGCCGTTGACGATGCCGGCCCTGACCAGACCGGCCACGGAGGCGACCGCCCAGCCGCTGACACCGGAGGCGTCCGGGAAAGACTGAAGATCTGCAGCCGTGCCGTCAGAGACTGCAAAGGCGCGCGCGAAGACGGACATCGCCTCCTGGCGCGTGATGCTGCGGTTCGGGCCGATCGTGCCGTCACCGTAGCCGCTGAGGATATTCATCTGGACGGCGGTGCTCAGCTCCGGATAGTACCAGGCATCCCGGTTCACATCGGAAAAGAACGCAATGTCCTTCCCTGCCGTGCAGCCGAACACGCGCACGAGCATGGCGGCCATCTGTGCGCGCGAGGCATTGCCCATCGGCAGCAGATCACCGTGCTCGTCACCGAACAGGATGCCTTTCGCACAGGCAAATTCCATCGCCGCCTGATACCACGGGCCGGTGGGTGTAGGCTCGGGGCTGGGCTCCGGACTGGGTTCGGTGCTGGGTTCGACCGGGGCTGTCGGCTCCGACGAGGGGACGGCAGGCTCTGTCGTAGGTGTCGGGGACTGCACAGCGTCCGGTTCTGCAGCGGCGACCGGCGCGGCGGCCAGCGTCAGCACGCAGACGAGCACGAGCAGCAGGGACAAAAAGCGTTTGCGCATGGTTTTCTCCTCCATTGTTTTTTGCGGATTTCGACTGTTTTCATTATAACGGAAGACTGTGATTTTTCAACGGTTTTCGCAGAGATTTCAATTTTTTTAAGTCTTTTGTGTCATCGGCGCAAAAAAAGCAGCGCAGCCGCGAAAGGCTGCGCTTGAGACTGTCAAACAAGAATTCTGTTTTCGGGCTTTTGGTTTACATAATTAGTCGTTCAGGAGCGCTGCTATGTCGTCCTCCCCATAGACGCGGATGCCGTGCGCGCCGAGGAGCGCTGCGGTGACGCCGTCGCCGGCAACGCGCATGCCGGTAAACGTGCCGTCATAGATCTCCCCGTGGCCGCACGAGGGGCTGCGCTGCTTGAGCAGGGCGGCCGTGCAGCCGAAGCGCTGCGCAAGGGCGAGCGCCTGCTGCGCGCCGCGCGCATAGGCGTCCGTAACGTCCCGGCCGGAACGCATGACGACGCGGCTGCCCTGCCGCTCGGACGCGTCGCGCGGCGTCGGCAGTCCGCCGAGCTGCTCCGGGCAGACGGGCACGAGTGTATGCCGGGCCATCAGTTCGCGCAAAACGCTGTCAGGAAGCCCCTTGGACGCGCCGTCATACCGGCAGGCGACGCCGAGCAGACATGCACTGACGAGCAGCTTCATCGCCCACCGCGCTTTCCGCGGCTCCACGTGAAGCCGAAGATCATGCCGAGCACGCCGCCTGCGATGTGCGTGAGTTGCGCGAGACCGGCAGAGCCGGTGACGGCCTGAAAGATCTCACCGCCGAGATAGAGGATGAGCACGAGGATGAGCGTGAGCGGGATGGTGCCGGTGCGCATGCCGGCAAAGGACGCGAGCACGATGAGCATGAACACGACGCCGGAAGCGCCTATGAGCGCGCCGTTCGGGAAAAAGAACCAGAGCACCAGTCCCGTCACGAGTGCCGTGAGCGCGATGGCAAGCAGGATGCGCTTGCCGCCGAAGCGCTCCTCCGCCATCGGGCCGACGACGAGCAGGATCACGATGTTGCTGCAATAGGCGGCGAAGTCCGGATGGCCGAGCACGTGCAGGAAAAAGCGCGGGTAGGTCAGCCAGTCCGTCAGCGACGAGCGGTAGACGCAAAAGAGGTTTTGCGTCGTCCAGCCGTCGGTGAGCTTGCCGAGGCCGAGCGCGAGCAGGCTCAGCAGCGCAAATGTGAGGATGACGGGCGAATTATACAGGATCGTGATGGAGCGTTTCTTCATAAGTACCTCTCAAAATCAAACGCACGCAGATCACGCGGGACCGGCGCGGTAATATGCAGGCTCTGCCCGGTGACGGGCTGTGTAAAGTCGGCTGCGGCGGAATGCAGCGCGGGGCGCGTAAGCAGGGCGGTATCGCCGCCGTAGAGTGCGTCGCCGAGCAGCGGGTAGCCGAGGGCGGCAAAGTGCACGCGGATCTGGTGCGTGCGCCCGGTGCGCGGCGCGACGCGCAGGAGCGTGCAGCCGTCCCGCTCGGCGAGGACGGTATAGTCCGTGACGGACGGCTGACCGCCGGGCGCAGGGATGCGCCGGGTCGAACCGTCGTCCGCGCGGGCGATGGGCAAATCAATCGTGCCGCGCGGCGGCAGCCCCGTGCCGCAGGCGACGGCGAGATAGGTGCGCCGGAAATCGCCGCTGTGCAGCACGCGGCGCAGCCGGTCGTGCACATAGCCGCTGCGGGCGACGAGCATGACGCCCGACGTGCCGCGGTCGAGCCGGTTGACGGGGTGAAACACAGCGTCCGGTCCGAGGTAGGCGGCCAGGGCATTGGCGACCGTGGGCTCGCCGCGGTCATATCCGCCGTGCACGGCCATGCCCGCAGGCTTGTTGAGCGCGAGCAGGTCGGCATCTTCATACAAAATGTCCAGCGGCACGGCCACGGGTGTGAACTTGCCGCCGGAGCGCTTATCATCGATGCGCACGGTGAGCACATCCCCCGCGGCGACGCGGTCAACGGTGCGGGCGTGCACGCCGTTGAGACAGATGCCGTCCGGCACGGTCTTGACGCGGGCGATCGCACCGTCGGCCATATGCAGCTCACGCCGGAGCAGGCTCTTGACCGTGCGGCCTGCCTGCTCCGGCGTGACGGTGAGCGTCAGCCGGCGCATTCCTGCGCGGCCAGCGCGGCCTCGTATGCGGCGCGGGTGCGGCTGTCAAAGCAGACCATGCGCACGCGCGTCATTTCGGGATGGTCGGCAAGATAGCGCGTGATCTCGCGCACGGCGATCTCCGCCGCCTGAGCCAGCGGGAAGTGGTAGATGCCCGTGCTGATGGACGGGAAATCGACCGTATGACAGTCGTTTTCGCTCGCAAGGCGCAGGCTGTTGCGGTAGCAATTGGCCAGCAGCTCCGGCTCGCCGTGCTGCCCGTCGCGCCAGCGCGGACCGGGCGTGTGGATGACGTGGCGTGCCGGCAGACGGTAGCCGCGCGTGATCTTCGCCTCGCCGGTCTTGCAGCCGTTGAGACCGCGGCACTCGTTGAGCAGACCCGTCCCGGCGGCCATGTGGATGGCGCCGTCTACCCCGCCGCCGCCGAGCAGCGAGCAGTTGGCGGCGTTGACGATGGCATCGACATCCGACTTCGTGATGTCGCCCTGAATGATCTCGAAACGGTTCATGCAGTTACCTCCTTACCGTCGATGGTGACAACGATGCGGTCGTTCTGCGCGTCGATGGCGACGTCTCCGGCGGCCTTGCGCTGCGCGACGACGGCAGAGGCGATGGCATCCTCCACGTCGCGCTGGATGGTGCGGCGCAGGTTGCGCGCGCCATACGTCTCGCTGTAGCCCTTTTGAACCAGATAGTCCACGACGGCAGGCGTCCAGTGCAGGGTCATGCCGCGCTCGGCCATGGCGGTGCGCACCTCGCCGAGCATGAGGGATGCGATGGCACGGAAGTTCTCCTCCGTGAGGTGGTTGAAGTAGACGATCTCGTCGAGGCGGTTGAGAAACTCCGGCCGCAGGAACTCATTGAGGGCGCGCTGCGCACGCTCACGGCTCTGATCGTCCGCGCTCAGGCCGAAGCCGAGCGTACCGGTGCGCGTGTTGCTGCCGGCGTTCGTGGTCAGGATGATGACGGTGTTTTCAAAGTTCACGGTGCGCCCCTGCGCGTCTGTGATGCGGCCGTCGTCGAGGATCTGCAGCAGCAGGTTCATGACGTCCGGGTGCGCCTTTTCGATCTCATCGAAGAGGACGACGGAGTACGGGCGGCGGCGGATCTTCTCCGTGAGCTGACCGGCCTCGTCATAGCCGACATAGCCCGGAGGCGAGCCGATCATGCGCGAGACGGAAAACTTCTCCATAAACTCCGACATATCCAGCCGGATGAGCGACTCGGGCGCGTGGAACAGCTCGTCGGCAAGGCGCTTGACGAGCTCCGTCTTGCCAACGCCGGTGCCGCCGACGAACAGGAAGCTCACGGGCTTGCGCTTGGCCTGCAGGCCGACGCGATTGCGCCGGATGGCGGCGCAGACGGTATCGATCGCCGCATCCTGCCCGACGATGTGTGCGCGCAGGCGGTCGCCGAGACCGGCGAGCTGCTCAAACTCATCGGCGCGGATGCTCGCGGCCGGGATCTTCGTCCAGAGCTCGATGATGCGCGCGAGGTTATCCGCCGTAAGCTCCGGGCGGCCCTTGGCGCGCAGCGCGTCGAGCTCGGTCTGCAGCTGCATCTCGCGGCTGCGCAGCTCGGCAATGCGCGCATAGCGGTGCTCGAGCTCCTGATCGTCATACGCGTCGCCGCTCTTCGGCGGCGCGGAGGCCAGCAGCTCGCGCTCGCGCGCATAGTCGCCGATCTCCTTTTCGACCTCGTCGGCGCGGATGAGGTCGGCATTTTTCAGGTTCACGTCCGAGCAGGCCTCGTCAATGAGGTCAATGGCCTTGTCGGGCAGGAAGCGGTCGGTGATATAGCGCTCACTGAGCACGACGGCAAGGCGGCACATGGCGTCCGGGATGACGACGCCGTGAAAGTCCTCATAATAGCGGCGCACGCCCTTGAGGATCTCGACGCTGTCGTCGATGCTCGGCTCGGCCACCGTGACGGGCTGGAAGCGGCGCTCGAGCGCCGCGTCTTTTTCGATGTGCTTGCGGTACTCGGCAAACGTCGTCGCGCCGATGACCTGGATCTCACCGCGCGAGAGGGCGGGCTTGAGGATGTTGGCGGCGTTCATGCTGCCCTCGGCGTCGCCCGCGCCGACGATGTTGTGCACCTCGTCAATGACGAGGATGATGTTGCCGACACGGCGGATCTCCTCGATGAGCCCCTTCATGCGGCTCTCGAACTGGCCGCGAAACTGCGTGCCCGCCACGAGCGCCGTGAGGTCGAGCAGGTAGACCTGCTTGTCGCGCAGCTTATAGGGCACGTTCCCCTCGGCAATACGCTGGGCAAGCCCCTCGGCGATGGCCGTCTTGCCGACGCCGGGCTCGCCGATGAGACAGGGGTTGTTCTTCTGGCGGCGGTTGAGGATCTGGATGACGCGCTCCAGCTCCTCCGCCCTGCCGATCATGGCATCGAGCTTGCCGTCACGGGCGCGCTGCGTGAGATCGATGCAGTAGTTCGTGAGAAACTTCAGCTTGCGCGGCGCGCTGCCGCGCTTGTCGGCAGCGGCGGCATCCTGCCGCGGCTGCTCCGGCGTCTCCGCGTCGGGCGCAGAGGGCGGGTTCTGGTTAAAGAGGCGGTTCAAAAACGGGAACGTCGCGGTCTTGCCGTCGTCCTCGTCCGTGTCGGTGTCGGGGGCGTCGGAGTCCGTGTCCGCGTCGCCGCCGAGCATGCCCATGCTGCCGAGCATCTCCGCCACGTCGCCGGTGAGGTTGTCGAGGTCGGCGTCCGAGATGCCGAGCTTTTCCATCATCTCATCGACGGGCTTGATGTGCAGCTCGCGCGCGCAGCGCAGACACAATCCCTCATTGTGGGACTCGCCGTTTTCGATTCGTGTGATAAAGATCACCGCTACATTTTTCTTGCAGCGGGAGCAGAGTGTAGGCTGCATAGACTGGTTCTCCTGTTCGATAGATTCCGTGCGCGCAGGTCACACGCTCGCGCCGAGCGTGAGCACGTCGATGGCCTGCAGCGCTTTTGCCAGAGCGGTGTGCGCAAGCGTGTCGCAGCCGATGACGGGCCCGGCAAACTGCAATGCCCAGCACAGCAGGATGCCAAAGCACACGCCGTTGACCGCGCCGATGGCAGCGCCGCCAAAGTCGTTGAGCCGCTCCCGGTTCGGGATGCGGAAGGTGAGATTCGGTAAATTTCCGATCGCGGAAAGGATCAGCATCAAAAGCAGAAAGCCGACCGCCGTGACGAGCACGTAGCACAACCGCGCACAGTAAAGTTGCGTCATGGCCGTGCGCAGAGAAAGCTCCTGCGCGTCGCGCAGCGCGAGCGCCTGCCGCGCCATGCGCTGCCCCGCCCGGCCGGAAACACCGGCGGCGGCGAAGCACTGCTCAGCGTATTCCTGCGCGGTGTCGGGGTGCGCGGCCACCCAGTCCTCTCCCGAGAGGCCGGCGTCGTTATCCGGGAGACCGGCTGCGACAACGTCGAGCTGTCCCTCAAAATATCCGCCGGCAAACGGCTCCGCCACCGGCAGGAGGCGGTCGGAAAACTGACCCGCGAGCAGCGCCGCGCCGTAAAACGCGACGACGATGGCGGCAAGCTGCGCGGCGCTGAGGATCAGGCCGCGGCGGTAGCCGCTCCAGACGGCGGCCAGAATGATGGCGGCGAGCACCACTGTCAAGACGATCTTCATAGGCGTATCCCTGTTCTTTCTCTCTAAGCTGCGGGGGTCAGAAGGCGAGCACCGCGGCGCTCGAGCCGCTCACGAGCAGCGCCGCGCCCCGGCGCAGCAGCACCGAGCGGCGGACGCCGAGCAGGTTCTGCTCGACGGACTTGATCTCATCAAGCTGCTGGTTATAGAGCGTGAGCCGGTCGCTGTACTGCACGAGCACCTGCTTGCCGTTGACAGACAGGCTCGTGACGCTGCCGGTGGGTGTGCACTCGCCGAGGACATTGCCGCCGGAATTGACCGTGACAAGCTGCGCCGCACTGCCCGAGCGGTAGCGGCTGAGCGCGAGGGTGACAAACCCGTCGCCCTCGGCGGCGTAGTCATACAGATACAGGTCGCCGAACGGATACTCGTCGGCGAGCTTGGCGCTGTCGTCAAAAAACGCGAGACGCGACTGCGACACGCAGCAGATCCTGCCGCCGCGCCAGAAGAGGTCGGCAAAGAGCTCATCGGCGCACACGGTGCTGCCGCGCTCATCGGCGCTCGTGAGGGTGAAGGTATGCACGGCGCTGCCGGTGTCCTGCAGGCAGAGCACGGCGAGATACTTCCCATCCGGACTCACGGCGGCGCGCACGAGGTAGCCCGTGCCGGAATACCAGACGTAGACGGCCTTGCCGGAGGCGTCATACACCGTGACGGCGCCCTTATAGCCCGCGGCCTCCGTGCAGACGGCGAGATAGCCGCTCTCGCTCAGATCGGCACTGATGATCTCCCCGGAGGGAGTGATATCGGTCTTGTTGCCCTTGAAATCCGCCACGCACAGCGTCGTGCCGCCGATGTCATAGGCGCACACGCGCTCACCGCCGACGGAGATACCCGGCTGCGCGAGCGTGAAGATCTCGTGCAGGACGGTCTTGCCGCTGTCATCGAGCAGCTGCAGGCCGCTGGAGGACACGACCGCAAGGCGGCTGTCCACCGTGCGGAAGGTGCGGTTGGCGCTGGAGTCGAAGGTATAGGGCGTGCTGTCGTCCAGATAGTCGTTCGCCGAGCCCGGCCGGTCGCGCAGCAGCAGGTACAAAAACAGCAGCACGGCCAGCACGCACACCGCGACGATGAGCGCCTGACGCAGTCTGGGATTTGGTTTTGCACGGTCGTTCATGGACATTCCTCCCTGTCCGCGCACGGCGGACGCAGCGTCAGGCCTGATTCATCATATCGCCGACGACGCCGTCATACCACACGCGGTTGAGATACAGCCCCTGCGGGGGCATGGTCGGTCCGGTGAGCCGCCGGTCGCGCGTGGCCAGCAGCGTCGGGATATCCTCCGGCTCGATCTTGCCGTAGGACGCATAGACCATCGTGCCGACGATGGCACGCACCATGTTGTACAAAAAGCCGTCGGCGCACACGGCGATGGAGATCATCGCCCCGTCGCGCTCGGCACGGCACCAGTGCACCGTGCGCACGGTCGTGCGCGTCTCGGTGCCGACGGAGCGCACGGCGGCAAAGTCGTGCGTGCCCTCAAAGGCGCGGCCGGCGCGCTCGAGCCGCGCAAAGTCCAGCGGCTGAGGATAAAAGCAGACGCGGTGCTCCAAAAACGCATCGCGGATGCGGGAATTGTAGATCTGATAGACGTACTCTTTCTGAATGCACGAGCCGATGGCATTGAAGTCCTCCGGCGCTTCGACGGCGGCGACCACGGCGATGTCCGCCGGGAGGCGGGCATTGACCGCGAGCGGTACGCGGTCGATCGGGATCGTGCAGCCGGTGCGGAAATTGGCACAGTAGCGCTTAGCGTGCACGCCCGCGTCCGTGCGGCCGCAGCCGACGACCTTGATCGGCTCGCCGCAGACCTTCGTGAGCGCGCGCTCGAGTGTTTCGGCGACGGTGACGTCCGTTTTCTGCACCTGCCAGCCGTGATAGGCCGTGCCGTCATACTGCAGGCGCAGGGCGATGTTGCGCCTCACAGCCCGAACCTCGAGAGCACGATCATGCCGGCGAGCACGAGCACGCCCCAGAGCAGGGCGAGCGTATCGCGCATGCGCCACTCGAGCTGCTTCATGCGCGTGCGCCCCTGATCGCCGTGATAGCAGCGGCACTCCATGGCCACGGCCAGCTCGTCCGCGCGGCGGAACGCCGACACGAACAGCGGCACCAGCAGCGGCAGCAGCGCTTTGGCGCGCTGGATGAGGTTTCCGGTCTCAAAATCCGCGCCGCGCGCTTTCTGCGCGGACATGATCTTGTCCGTCTCCTCGATGAGCGTGGGGATAAAGCGCAGCGCCATGGACATCATCATGCTCATCTCGTGCACGGGCACTTTGAGCTTTTTGAGCGGTCCGAAGAGGATCTCCATCGCATCCGTGAGGGCGATGGGCGATGTGGTATAGGTCAGCAGGAACGTGCCTGCGATGAGCATCGTGATGCGCAGCACCATAAACACGGCGCGCACGAGGCCCTCGTAGGTGATCGTGATCTTCCAGAAGGACACAAGCTCCCTGCCGGGGGTGAAGAACATATTGAGCACGGCCGTGAGCGCAATGATGATCCACAGCGGCTTGAGACCGCGGAGGATGACCTTGAGCGGGATGCGCGAGAGCGCGATGCACACGCCCGTGACGACGAGCATGGCAGCGTAGGACACATAGTTTTCCGCCGTGAACAGCGCCGCGATATACACGACCGTCATCAGCAGCTTGCAGCGCGGGTCGAGCCGGTGCACGATGCTTGTGCCGGGGAAAAACTGGCCGAGGGTGATGTCTTTCAGCATACGCCCGCCTCCTTCCCGACGGCGAGCAGCGCATTTGTGAGCTGCTCGAGCGTGTAGATCGACGGCGGGAGCGCAACGCCCCGGTCGCGCAGCGCCTGCGCGATACGCGCGCTCTGCGGCACATCGAGTCCGATGTCGAGCAGCGCCTGCGTGTGGGCAAAGACCTCCGCCGGTGCGCCGTCAAAGGCGACGTGCCCGTCGTGAAAGACGATGAGCCGGTCAGCGATGCGCGCGGCATCGTCCATGCTGTGCGTGACGAGCAGCACGGCCGAGCCGGTCTCGCGCCGGTAGGCCGCGATGTTTTCAAGCACGCCGCGGCAGCCTGCGGGATCGAGGCCTGCGGTGGGCTCGTCGAGAATGAGCACTTTGGGACGCATGGCGATCACGCCCGCGATGGCGATACGGCGCTTCTGGCCGCCGGAAAGCTCGAGCGGCGAGCGCTCAAAGAGCGCCTCGTCGACGCCCACAAAGCGCGCCGCCTCACGCACGCGCGCATCGACCTCCTCGGCGGAGAGGCGGGCGTTTTTCGGGCCGAAGGCGATGTCCCGGTACACCGTCTCCTCAAAGAGCTGGTGCTCGGGGTACTGAAAGACAAGCCCGACCTGAAAGCGCACGTCGCGCGTGGCCTCCTTGCTGCGGTGAATGTCCTCCCCGTCGAAAAACACGGTGCCGGATGTCGGCGCGAGCAGCCCGTTGAGGTGCTGGATGAACGTGCTTTTGCCGGAGCCCGTGTGGCCGATGATGCCCACGAACTGTCCGGCGGGAATGTCAAGATCAATATCGTCGATGGCGACTTTTTCAAAAGGTGTCCCAGCACTGTAGGTGTGCCGGAGGTGATCCACCCGGATGATTGGCGTCATAATTTTGTTTCCTTTATCGGTGAAGATCGGTAGTTACTTTTTCAGGGCGGCGGCAACGGCGTCGGCACAGTCGGAGACCGTGAGCGCGTCGATCGGCACATCCATGCCGTGGGCACGCAGCGCATCGAGCAGCCGCACCGTGACCGGCGCGGTGAGTCCCTCTTTTTGCAGCAGGCCGACCTGCGGGAAGACCTGCTTCGGCGCACCGTCGGCAACGACGGCGCCGTTGGAGAGCACGATCACGCGGTCGGCGCCGACGCACTCCTCCATATGGTGCGTGATGAGCACGACCGTGATGCCCTGCTCCCGGCAGAGCTTTGTCGCCGTGTCGATCACCTCGCGCCGTCCGGACGGGTCGAGCATGGCCGTCGGCTCGTCGAGCACGATGCACTTGGGCTGCATGGCGATGACGCCCGCGATGGCGACGCGCTGCTTTTGTCCGCCGGAGAGCAGGTGCGGCGCGTGCAGGCGAAAGTCATACATACCGACCTGCCTGAGGGCTGCATCCACGCGCGTGCGGATCTCCTGCGGCGGCACGCCGAGGTTCTCGGGCGCGAAGGCCACATCGTCCTCGACGACGTTTGCGACGATCTGGTTATCGGGATTCTGAAAGACCATGCCCACCGTGGCGCGCACGGACAGAAGGTTATTTTCGTCCGCCGTGTCCATGCCGTCAACATACACCTTGCCGCCGGTCGGCAGCAGGATGGCGTTGAAGAGCTTGGCCAGTGTGCTCTTGCCCGAGCCGTTGTGCCCGAGGATGGCCACGAACGAGCCGCGCGCGATCTCGAGCGAGAGGTCGCCGAGCGAGGGATGCTCCTCGCCGGGATAGGTAAAGGTCAGATGTTCGGTTCGTAAGATCGGTTCCATGGTGTTCCTTTCCGCTCAGCGCTCCCAGCGGCAGGTCGCCCCGCACGGCAGCGCGAGACCGGACGCCGTGACCGGCAGGCCCAGCTCCTGCGATTCGCTGCGGCCGCCGAAGCGCCGGGTGAAGATGCTCTCTGAGAGATACGTGAGCACCGACGGGCTCAGGCCCGTGGTGTAGGAATTGATGATGACAAAGAGCGGATCGTCCGACAGCACGCCGGACACCAGCTCCACAAACGGCCAGAGGTTCGTCTCGAGCTTCCAGACCTCGCCGCCCGGGCCGCGGCCATAGCTCGGCGGGTCCATGATGATGGCGTCATAGCGGCGGCCGCGGCGGATCTCCCGCTCGACGAATTTGGCGCAGTCGTCCACGATCCAGCGGATCGGCCGGTCGGCCACGCCGGAGGCGGCGGCATTTTCCTTGCCCCAGGCGACCATGCCCTTGGCAGCATCGACATGGCACACGCTCGCCCCGGCGGCCGCGCACGCGACCGTGGCCGCGCCCGTGTAGCCGAAGAGGTTGAGCACCGAGATCGGGCGGCCGGCCGCGCGGATCTTCGCCATGGCGTAATCCCAGTTGGCGGCCTGCTCGGGGAAGATGCCCGTGTGCTTGAAATTCATGGGCTTGACGCGGAAGGTCAGCTCCCGATAATGGATGTCCCAGCTCTGCGGGAGGGTACGTTTGTCCCAGCTGCCGCCGCCGGTATGGCTGCGGCTGTAGCGCCCGTCGGCCGTGCGCCAGCGCGGGTCGGTGCGCGGCGTGTCCCAGATAGCCTGGGGGTCCGGACGCACAAGCGTATATTTTCCCCAGCGCTCGAGCTTTTCGCCGCGCGAACAGTCGAGCACCTCAAAGTCCTGCCAAGAATCCGAAATCCACATAGCTGCTCCTCTTGTCCGGCGGCGGGAACGTGCAGTTCCAGTGTGCGCCGGAATGGTGATACTTAGACAGTGTATTATAGCATCAAGTGCCGCAATGGTCAATGTGTCCGGAGCGCCTTGAGGGGTGCAATTGTAAACAAATGATAAAGAATCGCCCACCGGTACACCGGCAGGCGATTCAGACGGGCAAATGCAAAAAAGCCTCGCAGAGTTTGCGCCCGCAGGCGCAAAGAAAGCCTGATCATTTTCTCCGGCGGCATGTACGGCGGAGAAAATACCGCTCGGCTCGCAAACGTGCGCATTGGGCACCTCTGGTGTCCAATGCGTGCGCTGCAGCGAGCTGCATCTTTTTCAAACGAGAGCCCAGCGCAGCGGGTCTCGTTTGAGAGCGCGTGCGCGCTCAGCGCCGGCGGCTGCCGGCAGGATCGCGGTCAAATTCGCGCAGGGTCTCGTGCGCCAGCGCACGGCGGCGCGCCTCCTCCGCCTCCATCTGCGCGCGGCGGCGGCGACGGCGCTCGGCCTCGATCTGCTTGCGGCGGCGCACCAGCCACAGAACGTAGCCGACCAGTGCCAGCACGATCGCCAGCAGAATGACGAGCACGATGGGATTGGTGAAAAACGCGGCCACATGCCCCGCGATATATGCGCCCTTGGACACGGCGACATCGACCGCGGCGACGAGCTTGACCGTGCCGTAGACCGTGCCGTTATAGCTCACCGTGAGCTCGCCGACCTCGTCCCCTGCCTTGATTGGCGCTTCGAGCGGCTTGCCGTCGCGCTCGGAGTAGATCGTGACCTGCTGCTCAAACTGCGGCGCGCCGTCACTGTCGGCGGCGGGCAGCACGGCAGAGACGGTCTGCGCCGGACGGACGGTGACGCTGTCGCCGTCGCGCCCGTAGCGCACGGGCACTTCACAGATCAGATCGCTCGCGCTCACGATCGCCCGCCAGCCATAGTGGGAGAACACCCAGCGGTAGGCCGTGAGCGTATCGGAAAAGCTGCCGAAATCCGTCGTGCCGTTGGCGCGGGCCGTGCCCTTGCCGCCGAGCACGATGCACAGCAGACGCACGCCGTCCTTCTCCGCCGTGGAAATGAGGCAGTAGCCCGCGGCATCCGTGTGGCCGGTCTTGACGCCCTTGGCATATTCATAATAATAGCCGCGGTACATCGGTGAATCGGGATTGATGAGGCCGTTCGTGTTCGAGAGCGTGCGCTCCTCGGACAGGTTCGTGGCCGGGACGGTATGCTTGACCGTGTTGCAGATTGTGGCAAAGAGCTCGTGGCTGAGCGCTTCCTTCGTGATGCGGTAGAGGTCATGCGCCGTGGTATAGTGATCGTCCTTCGGCAGGCCGTGGGGGTTGGCAAAGTGCGTGCCGGTGCAGCCGAGCTCCTGCGCGCGCGTGTTCATGCGCTCCACGAACGCCGAGATGCTGCCGCAGACATACTCCGCGACGACGTTGCACGCCTCGTTCGCCGAGGAGATCATGGCACAGTAGAGAAAGTCCTCAAACGTCATGGTCTCGCCGACCTTGATGTCGGCATTGCTCGCGCCATCGACCATGTCGGCATTGCAGTCGTCATAGGCCGTGACGGTGTCGGAGAGCTTGACATCGCCGCGCTCCACCGCCTCGACCGCGAGCAGCAGCGTCATGATCTTCGTCAGGCTCGCGGGATAGGCCTTGGCGTCAATGTTGCGGGTATAGTAATACTGGCCGCTGTCCTCGTCGACGAGCATGACACAGTTGGCCTGCAGCTGTTCATCGAGCGCGGCCTTGACCGTGTCGCTGCCGAGGACATAGCTGCCCTCCTGCGCCTGCACCGTGCTCTGCGGCACGCCGTCGGACGCGGCGTTTGCAGTGGGTTTGGGGGATTGCTCCGCAGTCGAAGCGGTGCTGTTGGCGGCAAACGCCGGAAAGGCCGCCGTCAGCAGCAGGCAGACGATGAGCAGCAGCGGCAAAATGCGATATTTTTTCATATCTTTCTCCATAGAACTATGATATAATGAAATATCCGGCCGGAGACGGCGCAGCCGCACGTCCGGGACAAAAGCGATATCCGGATCCATTATAATAATTCCGGCGGCGAAAAGCAAACCATTTCCGCGAAAAGACTCGAAACGGAGGAGCTGCGATGAAAATTCTGGTTGTGGACGACGAAAAGACCATCGTCAAAGGCATCAAATTCAACCTCGAAAACGAGGGCTATCAGGTCGACGTGTGCTACGACGGCGAGACCGCCGTGGACATGGCGCGCCACGGCGAGTACGCCGTGATCCTGCTCGATCTCATGATGCCGAAGCTCGACGGGCTCGGCGCGTGCCAGCGGATCCGGCAGTTTTCCACCGTGCCGATCATCATGCTCACCGCCCGCAGCGAGGATGCGGACAAGCTCATCGGCTTTGAATCCGGCGCGGACGACTACATCACCAAGCCCTTCAACATCCTCGAGCTCAAGGCACGCATCCGCGCGCTCATCCGCCGCTCGAGCATGGCGCCCGCAGCGCCCGCCGAGCCGGACAGCGGCAAGCTCGTGCGCGGCCACATCGAGATCGACCCCGAGCGCCGCAGCGCACACCGCTTCGGCCAGAACGTGGAGCTGACGCTCAAGGAGTTTGACCTCATCGAGCTGCTCATGCGCAACCCCGGCAAGGTCTACTCGCGCGAGCAGCTGCTCGACCTCGTGTGGGGCTACGACTATCAGGGCGATATCCGCACCGTGGACGTGCACATCCGCCGCCTGCGCGAAAAGCTCGAGCGCAACCCCGCCGCCCCCGAATACATCATCACGAAGTGGGGCGTGGGCTACTACTTCGCCGAGGTCTGACGGATGAAAGGGCATCCGTTTCGCATCCAGCTGCCGCGCAAGCTGGTATCGAGCGTGCAGTTTCGCTTCGCCGTGACGTTCACGGTGCTCGTGGCGATCCTGCTCACGCTCATCAACACCTACCCCACGCGCGCCTCGCGCGACATCGTGTTCGCCGAAAAGCAGAGCGCGCTCACCAACCGCGCCGCCGTCGTGTCCTCCTCCCTGTCGCTGCTCGACAACCTCACGCCGGACAACACCCGGCAGGTGCTCGCGCTGCTCGATCTGCGCGACCTGACGCGCATCATCGTGACCGACAGCACGGGGCTGGCCGTGTATGACTCCGCGGCCGAAAACAACATCCGCGGCAAGTACACGCTCTATCCCGAGCTCGTGCGCGCGCTCGACGGACAGGCCGTATTCTACTCGCACTACACGAACGAAGCATTTCTCAGCCGCGCGGCCATGCCCGTCATGAGCAGCGGCAAGACCGTCGGCGCGGTGTACGTGTGCGAGAGCGACAGCGAGCGCGCGGCGCTCATCGGCAGCATCCAGCGCCGCCTCGCCACGATCACGATCGGCATCGGCGCGGCCGCGCTCGTGGTGCTGTGGTTTTCGATCAAGATGCTTACGCGGCGCATCACGCAGCTTGCCGACGGCGTGCGCACCGTGCAGCGCGGCGACTACAGCTTTCGCCTGACGCTCGCGGGCGACGACGAGCTGACCGAGCTCGGGCGCGAATTCAACAACCTCACCGAGCGCCTCGAGACGACCGAGGCGCAGCGCCGCCGGTTCGTATCCGACGCATCGCACGAGCTCAAGACGCCGCTGGCGTCGATCCGTCTGCTGTCGGACAGCATCTCGCAGAGCGCGGACATGGACAGCGAGACGATGCGCGAATTCGTGACCGACATCGGCAGTGAAGCCGAGCGCCTGCAGCGCACGACCGAGAAGCTGCTCGACCTGTCACGCCGCGACGACGGCGTGCAGTCGGACGTGACGGTCGTCGATCTGCAGCAGGCCGTGCACGGGACGCTGCATCTGCTGCGCCCGCTGGCGGCCAAGAGCGACGTGACGCTCACGTGTCTCATGAGCGACGGCGTGACCGTGCGCGCATCGGAGGACGACATTTACCACATCGTCTTTAACCTCGTGGAAAACGCCATCAAGTATAATCTTCCGGGCGGAAGTGTGACCGTGCGCGTCGAGGCGCGCGGCGAGCAGAGCATCCTGTCCGTGGCCGACACCGGCATCGGCATCCCGGAGGCCGACCGGCCGAACATCTTCAACCGCTTTTACCGCGTGGACAAGGCGCGCTCGCGCGAGCACGGCGGCAGCGGCCTCGGCCTGTCGATCGTACACGACGCGGCCGCGCTCTACGGCGGCACCGTGACCGTGGACGGCGTGGAGCCGCACGGCACGCGCTTTACCGTGACGTTTCCGCGCGCGAAGGCGGACAGCGCGCCCGAGGTGCAAAAGGAGGTGCCGGAGACATGAGGCGATGGCTCCCCCTGCTGCTGGCGGCGATGCTTGCGCTCGGCTGCGCGGGCTGCACAAAACGGCAGACCGTGACGGTATACCGCATTGAGACCGGCGGAACGGCCCTGCTGCACCCGGAGGCGGTCACCGTGCCCGGCGGCACAGACCCGGTGCAGGTCGCGCTTGATGCGCTCGGCGCAAAACCGGGCGACAGCACGTGCACGAACCCCGTGCGCGACTGGCTGACGATCGACGGCAGCCGCGTAGACGATGACGGCACGCTCTGGCTGACGGTGACGGCAACGGAGACGGCGAGCGGCATCACGCGCACACAGGCGCTGGCCTGTCTGGTGCTGACGTGCACGGCGCTCGACGGCGTGACGGCCGTTGGCCTTGCCGAAGCGGACGGCGACGTGCTGCACGCGCCGACGACCGCCGACGAGCTTGCCCTGACAGACCCCGCCACAGACACACCATAACCGACATTCCATGGAGGTGGATATCCCATGCTCAACAACATTGCCCGCATCCAGCGCGCGCTGAGACAGGCGCATCTGGACGCCATCCTGCTCACCAACGAAAACGACCGCCGGTTCGCCACCGGCTTCCCGTCCTCGGACGGCACGGTGATCGTGACGGTGCATCAGGCATTTTTCATCACCGACTCCCGCTACATCGAGGCCGCACGCGCCGCGCTGGCCGGTATCGCACAGGTGCTGCTGTGTTCGCACGAGGCGCCGATGCGCACGCTCGTGCAGGGCATTTTGCGCGAGGCAAACGTGCAGCTGCTCGGCGGTGAGGAGCAGACGACGAGTTACGCCGAATTCACGGCCTATGAGCAGCTGCTCGGGCTCAAGCTCCAGCCGGCGCAGAGCATCCTGCGCACCCTGCGCGCATCCAAGCAGCCGGAGGAGCTGGCGATGATGTATCAGGCGCAGCAGATCACGGACGAGACGTTTGCGCAGATCTGCACCGTCATCCGCCCCGGCATGACCGAGCGGGAGATCGCGGCCGAGCTCATTTACCGCATGCTGCGCCTCGGCGCGGAGGGCACGAGCTTTGACCCCATCGTGCTCACCGGTCCGAACACGAGCATGCCGCACGGCGTGCCCGGCGACCGTCGCGTGGCAGAGGGCGACTTTGTAACGATGGACTTCGGCTGCCGCAAAAACGGCTACTGCTCGGACATGACGCGCACCGTCGCCGTCGGCATGCCGAGCGACGAGATGCGCACCGTGTACCAGACCGTGCTCGACGCGCAGCTGGCCGGCATTGCCGCGGCAAAGGCCGGCGTGACCGGCGAGCGTGTGGACGCCGCCGCGCGCAAGGTCATCACCGATGCGGGCTACGGGGACTGCTTCGGTCACAGCTTCGGACACAGCCTCGGGCTCGACATCCACGAGCACCCCATCGCCGCGCCCGGCGCGCACGCAAAGCTGCCGGAGCACACCGTCATCTCCGCAGAGCCCGGCATCTATCTGCCCGGCAAATTCGGCGTGCGCATCGAGGATGTGCTGCATCTGACGGCCGATGGGGCGGAAATTCTCACACGAAGCCCGAAAAATCTGATCATTCTGTAAATATCCGCTTGTCAAACCAGACAAAATCGTGTAAACTATATAAGATTTTTGATTCTAATTATTCTTGAGGAGGATTCCTATATGATTACAGCAGGCGATTTCCGCAACGGTGTTACGTTCGAGATGGACGGCCAGGTCATGCAGGTCGTCGAGTTCCAGCACGTCAAGCCCGGCAAGGGCGCGGCCTTTGTGCGCACGAAGATGAAAAACGTCATCACCGGCGCCGTGACCGAGACGTCCTTCAACCCCACCGCCAAGTTCGAGAGCGCCACCATCGACCGCAAGACGATGGAGTACAGCTACAACGACGGCAACCTCTACTACTTCATGGATCCCGAGACCTATGATCTCGTCCCCATCGACGAGAGCGCCCTCGGCAGCAACTTCCGCTTCGTGAAGGAGAACATGGAGTGCACCATCAGCTCCTACAAGGGCAAGGTGTTCCAGGTCGAGCCGCCCACGTTCGTCGAGCTCGAAGTGGCCGAGACCGATCCGGGCTTTGCCGGCAACACCGCCACCAACGCCACCAAGCCCGCCACGCTGGAGACCGGCGCCGAGATCAAGGTGCCGCTGTTCATCAACCCCGGCGACCGCATCCGCGTCGACACCCGCGTGGGCGAGTACCTCGAGCGCGCGAAGGGCTGAGAAAACCGTGCATAAAAAAGACGCTGCCTCCGGCAGCGTCTTTTTTGACTGTCAAAAAGTATTCCTTTTTGACAAAGGGGTTTGCGGCCTGCTGCAGCGCACGCGCCGTCCACCTTTGGCGGCCAGCGCGCACGTTTGCAGGCCGAGAAGTATTTTCTTCGACGCACATGTCGCCGAAGAAAATAATCGGACTTTCTTTCGCCGCTGCGGCGGCGAAAGGCTACGAGGTTCTTTGACAAGCTGAAAAGGCACTGCTTCCGGCAGCGTCTTTTCTTATTTGCGGGCAGCAGCGCGCCGGCTCGTAAGAGCCGGCGCGCTGCGCATTGCTGTCCGTTTTTACTGCGCGCATTCCGCTTCCGCGGCGGCGGCAGCGGCGGCGTTGGCCGCGTTCACATCGTGATCCAGATCCTTGATGAAGCAGCGGCGGCGCTTGTGCTGCTCCTTATCGAGGCGCTTCCACTGCGCGAGGATGTGGTCGTTCTTCTCGAGCATGGGACCGGTCTCGGCAAACTGTACGCCGTGGCGGTTGCAGCTCTGGCAGACGTGGTCCATCATGACGGCGTTGATGCCCTCGGTCTGCAGGTCCGGCCGCACGGCCGTGAGCAGCATGATGAGCGTGTCGCCGTGGTGCAGGTCATTGAGCACGCCCGCCCAGCCGAACGGGAACAGGCGGCCGTCGGAGTGCTTGAGCGCGACCGAGGGGTCGAGCGTCGTGACGCCGAAGGCGACGAGGTTTTCCTGCTCATCGAGCACGAAGCACACAAACTCCGGGTCGACGAGCGGAATGAATTTCTTGGCATAGCGCTCGATCTGCGCGTCCGAGAGCTCCACGACGCCGTAGAGCGGCGCATAGGCCGCATTGATGAGCTCGAAGACCTGACGGACATAGGGGCCGTACTCGCTCTTGTGATGCAGCGTGGCCACGTGCAGGTTCTTGCGCTTGAGAATGTACTGCGAGAGCTTGTGCAGACGCTCGGCCTCCGTTCCGCCCGGTTCTGGCACGGCAATGCGGTACTCGATCCAGTCGACATCCTTGCGGTAGCCAAGGCGGGTCAGATGCTCGGGATAGTACGGCGCGTTGTAGTTCGTGAAAAACAGGCTGCGGCGGTCAAAGCCGTCGACGAGCATGCCCTCGCGGTCACAGTCCGTGAAGCCGAGCGGGCCGTGCACCTGATCGCACCCCTTCTCGCGCGCCCAGCGCTCGACCGTGCCGAAGAGCGCCGCCGAGACCTCGGAATCATCCACGAAGTCCACCTGACTGAAGCGCATGCAGTGCGTGCCGAACTTTTCGTTGGCCTTGTGGCTGAGGATCGCGCCGATGCGGCCGACGATCTCCCCATCGCGCCGGGCCAGCCAGCAGCGCGCCTCGCAATAGTCAAATGCGGGGTTCTTGCCCGGTGTCCAGTCATCGAGGTCGTCACCGTAAAACGAGGGGATATAGTTCGGGTTGTCGGCATAGAGCCGGTTGGGATACTGCATAAACTGGCGCAGCTCGTGCCTGGTCGTGACCTCGGTCACGACGACCGGGCTGTGCTTTTCAAACCTTTGCATGGGTCAATCTCCTTATAAAAACAGTGACCAGCCGGAGTCTGATCTGGCGATAGTATAGCGCGCCGCGCGCCGGATTTCAACCTTTGCGTGCGTGGTTATTCACCCAATCGGCACGGTTCGACACGAAAAAGTCCCCGGAGACGAGCTCCGGGGACGGGATTCCTGCGTTTGCTTCAGCTTACAAGAGCTCGGGATACCAGTCGTTGATCGCGTCCACGATCTCTTTGGCCTTGCCCTCCTGACAGATGTCGAGGATCTGAGATGCAAGATCGAGACCCCAGTGGACAAAAGCATTTGCATTCATGGTTCTTTACCCCTTTCTTTACGTTCCGTCGCGACACACACTTTCGCGGCGGATGGTTGGCGGCAATACCGGTTTATTTACATTTTACGCGCATGATACGCAATGTCAAGCTTCCGCAGCCGCCCAAAAGCATGCACGATGGCGAAAAACACGTTTCCTGCCGGTTTCTTAGCGGAGTCCTGACAGGATTCCTATGCTTTTCCTGTTTGTCGACTTGCGCGCCGGGCATAAATCGGCTATAATAAACATCACGTTCGTTCCGGAACGAACGGACGCAGCCAATCGCATAAAGAGGGGGGGAAAAGCACATGAAATGCCGCGAGTGCAACGCGGAGCTGCCGCGCAGCGCCCACCGCTGCCGGCACTGCGGGCGACCGATTCTGCACGAAAAAATCTGGAACAACAAGCGTCTGCGCGCACTGTTCATCGGGATCATCATTGTGCTTATCGCCGTCGGCGCGGGGTTCGCCGTCGTCGCCTCACAGGACGCTGCCGTCAACCGCAGCGTAAAGGACGCCATCTGTAACTTCCAGTTCGACACCGCCGAGACCCGACGGCACGACGTGAAACTCTTTCCCGCAGGCGACAACGACCTGCGCACGGAGATCATCCGCACCGGACGGCTCTATCAGGCCGGACAGTACACACAGACACTGATGTACATCGACGACCTGCACGAAAACTACGCCGACAGCGAGCTGGTGGTCTACAGCGGCGTACTCGATGCCATGGAGGCCAAGAGCCTGCCGCAGATCTACGCCGCGGCCGCAAACGACTACAGCGCGCAGGATTATCAGACCGCGCTGGCCGAGTACACCGTGCTCGCCGAGCGCAACTATTCCGACAGCGCCAAGCGCCTGTTTCTCACAAACGCCCACCTGTGCGAAAGCTTGCAGCAGCTCGCGCTTGCATCCGATATGACCAACGCACAGGCGGCGCAGAAGCTTCTGGATCTCATCGGCTTTTCCGACACGAACCAGCTCCTCATGAGCAACGGCAGCTATGCGCAGGTATTCCTGACCGGAAGCTGGAGCAGCGACGCGGGCGAGCTGACCGTATCCGACGCGGGCGTGACCTGCTCCCTGCCCGGTCTCGGCGAAAAAGACTGCACCATCCGCGGCAACGCCATCTATGACGGCGCGGACGAGGGCGCCGCAGCGTTCTACCGCTTCTCCGTGCTCAGCAGCCGCATGATGATCGCCGACGCCGTCGGCGACGGACGCGCCTACACCATGTTCCGGCAGTGACCATGACCGATATCCGCATCCCCGCAGCATCTCACGCTGCGGGGTGTTTTTGTATCTGTCTTCTATTTTTGAGCGGCGCAGCGGAAAGTGCCGCTTGCCAAGCGCGGCTTTGTTCCGTATAATTGGATTTGGTGGATTTGGAATACAAAACTACAAAATTGGGAGGAGAAAACATGAAAAAACGCATCATCAGCCTGCTGCTGTGTCTGGTTTTGATCGTGTCGCTCATGCCGGCTGCGGCCGCGGCGAGCACGAGCGACAGCAAGACCGTCACGGTGCGCTACGCCTCCGGTCACGGAGTCAATACCCATGACTACGCGGCGGCCTTTACCTACAGCGACGAGCTGTTCACCAAGAGCGGCTACACGTACCGGCAGGATCTCGCGGAGATGTCGCTGGGCCTCGCCTTCGCGGCATTTTCCAGCAAGGATTCCGAAAAAGAGGATCAGCTGGCAACGAGCAACCGCAACTTCATCTCGTTTGCCGAGCAGTGCGGCTTTGAAAACATCCGCTCCAACAAGTGGATGACCCAGCCGGCCGAGACCGACTCGATCGGCATCAACTGCGCCAGCAAGACCATCCGCGACAACGGCGGCCAATACACCCTCATCGCCGTCGGCGTGCGCGGCAACAACTACCACGCCGAGTGGGGCGGCAATGCGCGCCTCGGCGCCTCCGGCGAGCACGCAGGCTTCGCCATGGGCCGCGATCAGGTGCTCGACTACCTGCGCGCATACATCGCCGGGGCCGGTATCACCGGCCGCGTGAAGCTCTGGATCAGCGGCTACAGCCGCAGCGCAGCCGTGGCCAACATGGTCGGCGGTATGCTCGACGACGGCTGCAGTCTCGGCGCTGGCGTGAGTCTCAGCCCGCACGACCTGTACTGCTACTGCTACGAGCCGCCCATGGGCGCAACCAAGGACGAAGTGCAGGGGCGCGTATATGAAAACATCCACAACATCGTCAACACCAACGACCTTGTGACCTATGTCGCGTTCGACAGCTGGGACTTTGCCCGCTACGGTGTCGACCGCGTCGTGCCGACCAAGGGCGACGCAAACTACCTCAACTACAAGGCGAAGATGCTCAGCGAGTTCTACCGCATCCCGAACAACGGCGGCAACATCTACTGGCCCGACCACTTCCAGGCGTGGGGCATCGATCCGAAGGACATCACGAGCGGCGACCTCGGCAAGATCTTCAAGGTCAACATGACGCAGGAGGAATTCTACGCCGACCTGTGTGAGGCGATCACGACGTGCCTCGTCTCCTCGCGGCAGGACTATGCCGACAATCTGCAGGATTACCTCATCGCGCTGCTCGGTGACATCTTCGGCGCTGCCGACCGCGACACCTCCGGCGTGGCGGAGAGCTTTGCCAAGAAGGTGCAGGACAACGCCAAGAAGCTCTTCTACTCGCTGACCATCCCCGGTATGCTCAAAAACGGCACCGCCGTCAAGCTCCTCACCGAGTATCTGGTCGAGGCGCTCAAGGAAAACGGCATCGTGACCTACGACCTTGACGGCATCCGCGACGCGTTTGCGACGCTCGTTCCGCGCCTGTCCAAGATGGCGCTCAAGTACCCCGGCACGACGATGACGCTGCTGGCGAACCTGCTCGTGATCATGAGCGCACACTTCGGCGAGAGCTGTCTGGCATGGATGCGCTGCCTGTCGGACACATATATGACCAACAAACAGCGCGTCAGCTACGCGGGACTGTTTGACGACGTGGCCGCAAGCGCGTGGTACGCGCCGGGCGTGGACTACGTCAAGTACGGTCGGCTGATGTACGGCACCGGGAATAACCTGTTCCAGCCCGACGCGCAGATGACCCGCGCCATGTTCGTGCAGGTGCTCTACGCGCTGGAAGGCTCGCCGTCCGTCAGCGGTCTGAGCTGCCCGCTGACGGATGCCGGCGGCAGCTGGTACACCGACGCCGTCATCTGGGCATACAACGCGGGCGTGGCAGCAGGCGTGTCGGAAACGGAGTTTGCGCCGAACGAGCCGCTGACACGCGAGCAGATGGTGACGATGCTCTACGGCTACGCAAACCGCAGCGAGCAGCTCACCGGCGACGCGGGCGCGCTGTCCCCCTATCAGGATCAGGCGAACGTGTCGGCCTGGGCGCGTGAGGCAATGGTCTGGGCCGTGAGCACGGGCATCGTCTGCGGCACGTCCCCCACCACGCTCTCGCCGCAGAAGACCGGCACGCGCGCAGAGGTCGCGACCGTGATGATGGGATTTTGCGAACAGTAAACCGGACAAATCAAAAAGCGCTCGGGCATTCGCGGGGCGTTCGTAAGACAGTTAACGGAGCGCATCTGTGCGGATGCGCTCCGTTTCTTTATGCTATTATGACATATGGCACAGTTGCAGCGGCTCCCTTGGCTCTCCCTCTGGGAGAGCCAAGTTCCGCGCGTAATGCACTACACCGAACGGTGTATAGAAGTGCGCCCTCGTTATCTGTTCAACAAACCGGAAGTTGTCAGCCTTTTTTCAAATATACAATTCACACTCTGAATATAGTGCGGCTTTTCCTGCCATCATTACTCTGTCTCCCTCCATTCTGCAATATAGCATGCCACCACGCTGTGAAGCTTGATAGGCTACGATGTTCTTTTTTTCAAGCTTCTCTGCCCAATAAGGAACAATATGGCAATGGCCGGAACCACACACAGGGTCTTCTATTACTTTCAATTTCGGGGCAAAGCTTCGGGAAACAGAATCCGTTTCCTTACCCGGAGCAGTAACTTGCAGCAACAGTCCATCTAAATCCAAAAGCTTCTCCATGTCAGGCGCAAGGTTTCTTACCACCTCTTCGCTGTCAAACACACAAAGCAAGTCTCTACACATGTATGCTTCGGAAGGTACGGCGCCGATCGCCTCAATCATGGCATCCGTAACGGGTACTTTTTTCAATTGATAGGCAGGAAATTCCATTTCCAGCAGATCGTCCGTTTTTCTTACTACCAAATCACCGCTAAGCGTGGAAAACACAACTTTATCCGCGTTCGGCAGATAAAATCGAAACAGAACATAGGCACACGCCAGTGTTGCGTGTCCGCAGAGATCAATTTCACCGCCGGGAGTAAACCAACGCAAATGGAATTTTTCGCCTTCCTTCACGGCGAATGCAGTCTCAGAAAAATTGTTTTCTCTCGTTATGTTCATCATAAGATCCTCTGGCGGCCACTTCTCCATAATGCAGATTGCAGCCTGATTCCCATGAAAAACCTCGTCTGTAAACGCATCTACCACATATTGCTTCATAAACATCAACCTCTTTTCATGCTTTCTCGATAAATTCCAATTTGCAGGTCTGTTCGGCTCCATAGTATCATATGGCCGGATAAACTACAAGAACAGCCACAGCAGTGCAAACTGCTGTGGCTGTTCGCTGCCTTATGAACACCGACCATTTTGCCCGAGCGCTTTTTGCGCGGTTTTATCACGTTTTTATCGGATCACGGCTGCACGGCGGCGGCTTTCGCGCCGCGGCAGTTGGCGCGCAGCACCGGCATGAGCGCCGTGAGCGCGATGTCCAGCTTGCGGGAATAGTCCCCCTCCATGCCGTTGTTGATCCAGTCGATGAGCATACCGAACATCATGTCCGTATACATGCGGATGATCGCCTCGAGATCCTCGGGGGCGATGTCCATGTTCTGCGCGTAGCGCGTGATGACCTGACGGGCATAGTAATCGCTCGTCTCCCACGTGAAGCGCTCCAGCTCTTCCTTGCCGTAGCCATGGTAGATATTCAGGATGGCCTGACGGTCGTTCGAGAGGTTCGATGCGAGCGTCAGAAAGCCCTCGCGCATGGTCTCGAAATTTCCGTTCGTGTTCAGGAAGTGCTGCACGCGCAGCTCAAACACATACTGCGTGAGCACGTACACATCCGTGAAATAATAATAGAACGTCTTGCGGCTGCAGCCAACGGCATCCGTGATCATCTTGACCGTAATACGGTCGATCGTATAGTCGTTGAGCAGACGCAGATAGGCGTCCGCGAGCGCCATGCGCGTCCGATTCTGCTTCATGAAGTGTGCCTCCGTTTCGCTGCCGGCAGAGGCCGGCCCGTTGTTTTGAATGTTCTTATAGTAACCCACCTGTCACCATAATTCATCGGCCATTATGTTCTGTTTGTAACATTTTTGCACACTTTGCGAAACTAATCTACTCGTTTGTCCGATTTTTCAAGCATCCAGCTCGCTCTGCAGCTCACAGGTGCGCATCATGAAGGCGGCCAGCTGCGCACGGTTGGCGCCGGCATTCGGGCTCAGCTGCGAGCTGCTCGTGCCGTAGAGCAAGCCCATGGAGACGGCCCAGGTCGCAGCAGGGTATGCCCACTCGGGAACCGTGTTCCAGTCCGTATAGCCGCCGATCGGGCGCGGGCGGACATCCTTTTCCGGCCCGTAGGCACGGTAGAGCATCGTGACGAGCTGCGCGCGCGTGAGGCGGTCATCGGGTGCAAAATGCATGTCGTCCATGCCGGCGGCGACCTCGTTTGCATATGCCCAGCGCACCGCGTCGGCGTACCACGCATCCGGCCCGACGTCCTCAAACGGCGTCTCGGGCAGCTCGGACACGTCCGGCTCCCCGGCCATACGGTAGAGGATCGAGACAAGCATGGCGCGCGTCGTCATGCCGTCGGGGTCGAACAGGTCGTTTCCGACGCCGCTCATGAGGCCGAAGAGCACACAGTAGTCGATGCCCTTGTGCGCCCAACTGTCGGCGGAGACCATATCGTCAAAGGCGCTCCCGGCGCAATACTTGTCGCCGATGCAGGGATCGGGGATCTTGGCCGTCTCGGTCTTGCCGCAGATGGAGCAGGTGCGCTCCATGTTCACGGCGCCGTCTTCCGTCTCGATCGCCGTCCAGGTGCTCCAGCGATGCACGGGGTAGGAATACTGCACGGCCTCGGTGACGCGCTCACTGCCCTTGAAGTAGTTGACGGTGCTGCCGTTGGTGAGCGTCATGGTGTAGATCGTCTGGTAAGCCGGGTCAAGCACACGGTACTCCGTGGCCGAGACCTGACCGATGATCATGACATAGTGGCCGTTGGCCGAATAGCTGTCAAGGTGGATGATCGGCGGGCTGTAGTTGCCCTCGCCGCCGACGTAGCGCGAGATGGCCTCGGCCAGCGAGGTCTTGTAATACGTCGCGCCGCAAAAGCCGACATCCTCCGGCGTGGTGGCAAAGGGCGTGCCGTAATGCCCGCGGCTGCGCCAATAGTCACCGAGCGCGCCGGGCGTGGCGTCGATGCCGAGGTAGGACAGGGCCATGGAGATGCACGCCGTGAAGCACTCATGGTTGGCATAGCCGACATAGCTGCCCCAATAGTCGGCGCAGAACTGATCCGTATAGGACGGCACCTGCGAGATGTAGCGCACGGTGCCCGCTTTCACGCCGGAGTTTTTCGCATATTCCACGCTCGCATACGGCGCGGCATCGACCCGGCTGGCCGCCGCGGCGCCCAGCGTCAAACAGGGCAGCAGCCCCGCGAGCAGGCACAGCGTCAGCGCCAGACTGACAATTCGTTTCTTCATAGATAATACCCTCTGTTCCGGATTTTGCTGAGTGTTGACATAACACGCACACACAGATGCATATTTTACACCAAGTGTTACGGGATTGCAACCTTTTTTGCTTTCCTTTCCAGCTTTTGTGGAGCGCGGCAGCGAATTCTGACCGGGTTTGACGCACAAAGTGGGGACGAAAAGAAAACAAGCGAAAGCAGAATTTATCGTTATGTCAACCGAAACGCCGGACAGTTCCGGACTTATGACACGAGCCGGTGACATCTGCATCCGCGAAAAAGCAAAAATTAGATAACGTTTTACTTGACTTATATGCAAATGCATAATAAAATGGAAATAGAAGGGGTGCACACCGCATGGTGCAGATACGACCGCCAAAAAACCGCACGACTGCCGCAAAAGAAAGCTGTGTTAAACATTATGTAAACCGTTTTGCAGGAGGAGACACGACGTCAGCAGATGGGTGTGGGTGCAGCCGGCGGCGCGGTCAGCGGGCGCTTGGCGGCTGGGCAGGTGCTTGGCAAGCGGAAAAACACAAAAGGAGGATGGTACATGGGACAGGAGACAAACGCGGCGCTGCGGCGCAAGCTGCGCACGCAGCGCGCGGCCTACGAGGAGCTGCTGGGGCTCGCGGGCGCGATCATGGCGGCGCTGTGCGTACGCCGGGGCGACGGCGGCACGCTGCGGCTGCCGAAGCAGGATGTGCACGACGCGCTCACACGCTATGAATTCGCGGCGGCGGCCGAGGGCGAGGACTACGTGCTCTCGTACCGGGAGCGCAGGACATGATGGACCTTGAGGGCGAAAAGGCGCGCATCCTCGAGCAGCTGGCCGAGATGGCAGCCGACACGACCGTGAAGCCGGAGCTGCGGCTCAAGGCAGCGGGGATGGTGCTCGGTCAGGCGAGCGACAAGGACACCGGCGAGGCAGAGCCGCAGGTGCTGCGCTTTGAGGGCGCGCTCGAGCAGTGGAGCCGGTGAGGTGGCGCAATGGCACGCAAAAACGAACCCTACATTTATAAGGTGCTGCGGCGCGAGACGCCGAGTCCGCGCCAACAGGAATTTTTCCGCGCAGAGGCGGCGAATGTCGCCTACGGCGGGGCGCGCGGCGGCGGCAAGAGCTGGGCCATGCGGCGCAAGCTCGTCATGCTCGCCATGCGCTACCCGGGACTGAAGCTCCTGCTGCTGCGCCGGACGCTGCCGGAGCTGCGCGCAAACCACATCCTGCCGCTGCAGCGGGAGCTTGAGGGATACGCCGCGTGGAGCAGCACCGAGCGCGCGTTTCGCTTTCCGAACGGGTCGCGGCTCGTGATGGGCTACTGCGACAACGACAGCGACTGCGCGCAGTATCAGGGGCAGGAGTACGAAGTGATCGGCTTCGAGGAGGCGACAAACTTTGAGCCCGACTGGCTGACCTTCATTGCGACCTGCCTGCGCACGACGCGCACGGATTTCACGCCGCGCATCTACTACACCTGCAACCCCGGCGGCCCGGGGCACGCGTACATCAAGCGTCTGTTCATCGACCGGGCGTTCCGGGACGGAGAGTCCCCGCAGGACTATGTGTTCATACCGGCAAAGGTCTATGACAATCAGGTGCTGATGCAGCGCGACCCCGGCTATCTCAAGCGGCTCGAGGCGCTGCCGCCGGCAAAGCGGCGCGCGCATCTTGAGGGCGACTGGAACGTATACGAGGGGCAGGTGTTCGCCGAATGGCGCGACGACCCCGCGCACTACGCCGACGGAAAGTGGACGCACGTGATCGAGCCGTTCGACATTCCGGACACATGGCGGGTATACCGCAGCTTTGACTTCGGGTATGCAAAGCCGTTTTCCGTGGGCTGGTGGGCGGTGGATTTTGACGGCCGGCTCTACCGCATCCTTGAGCTGTACGGCTGCGTGCCCGGCGAGCCGGACACCGGCGTGCGCTGGACGCCGGAGCAGATCTTCGAGCAGATCCGCACCACGGAGGCCGCGCACCCCTATCTGCGCGGACGGGACATCCGGGGTGTGGCAGACCCCGCGATCTGGGACGCATCGCGCGGCGACAGCATCGCCGACATCGCCGACCGGTACGGCGTGTACTTCGAGCCCGGCGACCACCAGCGCCTGCCCGGCTGGATGCAGGTGCACTACCGGCTGGCATTCGATCCGGCGGGGCTGCCGATGCTGTACGTGTTCCGCAACTGCCGGGATACGCGGCGCACACTGCCGCTGCTGCGCTACGACGCGCACGCGCCCGAGGACGTCGACACACGGCAGGAAGACCACATCGCCGACGAGATCCGGTATCTGTGCCAGTCTGATCCCATCGCGCCGCGGCCCATGGTGCAGCGGACGCCAAAAGTGTTCGACCCTCTGAGCAATGATTAATTATGTAAACAGGAAAAGACTGCGACGGCAGTCTATTTTTATCGCAAAACTCAAAATGTTATGTAAACTATTTGCCGGAAACGGCAGCAAAGGAGCGTCTATGACAAACGAAAAAACGAATCCCCTGCCCTACCGTGCGGCGGCAGAGGCCGGGCTGCCGGACTTGAGCGAGCCCGTGATCACGCCAGACGATGTGGCGCGCGGCACGGAGCTTCTGCGCCGGTACAAGGACGGCAAGCGCGCGCTCGAGGCACGCATCATCGCGGACGAGCAGTGGTACCGTCTGCGGCACTGGCAGTACCTGCGCGACCGCCGGCGTGAACAGGGCGCCGATGTGGTGGAACCGACGAGCGCGTGGCTGTTCAACGCCATTGTCTCGAAGCACGCCGACGCGATGGACAGCTTCCCGGAGGCGGTGATCCTGCCGCGCAGCGAGCAGGATGAGCCGGACGCAAAGGCGCTGTCGGCCATCGTACCGGCGGTGCTGGAAAAGACGCACTTCGAGCAGGTGTGGTCGGACGCGTGGTGGTACAAGCTCAAGCACGGGTGCGCGGCCTACGGCGTGTTCTGGGACAGCGCCGGCAGCGGCGGTCTCGGCGACGTGGCCGTGCGGCAGCTCGACCTGCTGAACCTGTTCTGGGAACCGGGCATCACCGACATTCAGGACAGCCGCAACCTCTTCGTGTGCGCGCTCGTGGACAACGACGACATCGCGGCCGCATGGCCGGATGCGCGTCCCGGCAGCTGCGGCGTGGAGCTGGCGCAGTATCTCTACGACGACGCGGTGGACACGTCGAACAAAAGCATCGTCGTCGACTGGTACTACAAAAAGCCGCTTCCCGGCGGCGGCACGGCGCTGCACCTCGTGAAATTCACGGGGCGCGACCTGCTCTACGCGAGCGAGAACGACCCCGCCATGGCCGGGGGCTTCTACCCGCACGGACAGTACCCGGTCGTGTTCGACGTGCTCTACCCAGAAGCCGGGACGCCGTGCGGCTTCGGCATGATCGCCGTGAGCAAAGACCCGCAGCAGTATATCGACCGGCTGAGCGGCAACCTGCTCGAGATGAGCATGAAGGCCTCCACGCCGCGCTTCTGGGTGAAAAAAGGCTGCGGCGTGAATGCGCAGGAATTTCTCGACTGGTCAAAGCCGCTCGTCGAGGTCGAGGGCAGCATCGACGACGAGCGGCTGCGCCAGATCAGCCTCTACAACCTCGACGGGCAGTGGGTGAATATGCTGCAGCTGAAGATCGACGAGCTCAAGGAGACGAGCAACAGCCGCGATGTGACGCAGGGCAGCGTATCCGGCGGCGTGACGGCGGCGAGCGCCATCGCAGCCCTGCAGGAGGCCGGAAGCAAATCCAGCCGCGACACGCTGCGCGCGAGCTACCGCGCGTTCGAGCGTGTGGTCGAGCTCGTGATCGAGCTCATCCGCGCCTATTACACCGAGACGCGCCCGTTTCGCGTGGCGGTGCCGGGCGCGCAGGGCTACACCTTCTGCACCTACTCCAACGCCGGGCTGCGCGCCCGCGTCGTGGACACGGACGCAGATGGCGGGGCGCTTTGCCGCGCGCCGGCCTTTGACGTGTCCGTGCACGCGCAAAAGGAGAGTCCGTATGCGACCGCATCGCAAAACGAGCTGGCGCGGCAGCTGTACCAGCTCGGCGTCTTTAACCCCGCCTTCGCACAGCAGGCCGTGCCGATGCTGGAGATGATGCAGTTTCCGGGGCGCGACAAGGTGCTTGAGGCCGTGCGCGGCAGCATCGCGCCGCCGCAGCCGGAGACACCGGAGGCGGACGCGGGCACGGATGCGCTGCTGCGCGCACAGGAAGAGAAAAACCGCATCATCACAGCAAACGCCCGCTGAGGGCAGAAGGGAGAGCAGAGCATGGATGAAAACAACATGACCGCAGCCGGGCAGACCGCCCCCGCTGCGGCACAGACCGAAGCGCCGGCGGAAGCCGCTGAACAAACCGTGACCGTCGGCGCGCTGCGCGGCGCGATTGAGCGCAGGCAGGAGCAGAATATGCGCCGCGCGGCCGAGCAGACCGCCGCGCGCTGGTCGCGCGAGGCGGACGAGCTGACGGCGCAGTGCCCGGACTTTGATCTGGGCGCGGCGCTGAACGATGCCCGGTTTTGCGCGCTGCTGCGCGCGGGTATAGACGTGCGCACGGCATGGTTTGCGCTGCACGCGCAGGCACTGCTGGAGACGGCCTGTCTGCGCGCCGGACGCAGCGCCGAGCAGCGCGTGAGCGAGCACATCCGCGCCCGCGGTCTGCGCCCGGTCGAAAACGGGCTGGGCAGCGGCGGCGCGGGCATCGTGGTGCGGCCGGACGTGTCGCGCATGAGCCGCGCCGACCGTGCGGAGCTTGCCGCGCGCGCGGAGCGCGGTGAGCGCGTGAAGCTGAGCCTGTGACCCGCTTCGCGTACATCTGCCGGAACGGCCGGTGCGTGCTGCGCGCGGACGGTCACGCGGCGTACTGCCCGGGCAGCGACATTGTGTGCGCCGGGGCATCCGCGCTCATGTGCGCGCTGGCGGGTGCGCTCGACACGCTCAGCGCGCAGGGCGTGCAGCGGACGCTCAGCGCCGGACACGCAGCCATCGCAGCCGACGACCGGACCGATGTGCGCGCGGCGTTTACCGTGGCTGTGACAGGCCTGCGGCAGCTTGCCGAAGCCTACCCCGGTCACGTTGCGGAGGACACCGGCCGCACCCCCGCACAGGAGGAACCCAACGGCAGCGCAGCGGCCGGGTGCTGCCCCGCCGCTGTCCCCGGAAGCGGACAGCAGAGAAAAAAGGAGACATGAGTATGGAAAACATCCGCATGGACCTGCGCCTGTTTGACGCAAACACGCAGGTGACCACCCAGCAGAGCCTGACCGAGGAGATGAAGACGTTCTATTCCGACTACCTCATCGACGCGGCCGAGCCCGAGCTCGTGCACGATCAGTTCGCACAGAAGCATCCCATCCCCGCAAACGGCGGCAAGACGATCCAGTTTCGCCGCTTCGCCCCGCTCGGCAAGGCGCTGACCGCCCTGACCGAGGGCGTGACCCCCGACGGGCAGAGCCTGAGCATGAGCACCGTCGAGGCGGCCGTGCGTCAGTACGGCGGCTACATCCAGATGAGCGACCTGCTGCTGCTGACCGCCATCGACAACAACCTCACCATGGCCACGAAGCTGCTCGGCGCTCAGGCCGGGCGCACGCTCGACACCATCACGCGCGAGGTGCTCGTCGGCGGCGACAACGTGCAGTACGCCGACGAGTCCGTGTCCGCCCGCTACCTGCTGCGCGGCGGCAATGCCGGCGCTGCCGACAACAACTACCTGACCGTCGACTGCATCCGCCGCGCCGTGCGCGCACTCAAAAACGCCAACTGCCGCCGCATCGACGGCGCGTTCCCGGTCATCATCCACCCCGACGTGGCATACGACCTCATGAACGATCCGAAATGGCTCGCGCCGCACCAGTACGTGGACACGGAGCATATGTACGAGGGCGAGATCGGCAAGATCGAGGGCTGCCGCTTCGTTGAGAGCACGGAGGCAAAGATCTTCCATGCCGAAGATCTGGCCGCCGACAGCCGCACGCTGCTCGCAAACGGCGCGGTGAGCGGCAAGACCACCGTCGCGTTCGACGGCGGCACGGTCAAGCCCGGCGCACTCGTCGGCCGTCAGGTGCTCATCGGCAATACCTGCGTGACCGTCAAGGAAAACACCGCGAGCTCCATGACCGTCGACGCCCCGGTCACGGTCGAGGACAACGCCATCCTCTACCCCGGCGAGGCCGGTGCGCAGGGGCGCGACGTGTACGTCACGCTCGTGCTCGGCGCGGACGGCTACGGCACGACCGAGATCACCGGCGGCGGGCTCGAGCACATCGTCAAGCAGCTCGGCTCTGCCGGTACGGGTGACCCGCTCAACCAGCGCGCAAGCGTCGGCTGGAAGGCCACGAAGGTCGCCGTGCGCCTCGATGACAGCGCCATCCGCCGCATCGAGACCTGCAGCACCTACACCGAATAAAGAAATCCACCCCGTGCCTCCCGCCTTGCGGCGGGAGGCAGAGGCTGTCAAAAAAGTTTTGCTTTTTTGACAGAAAGGGATTGCGGCCTGACTGCATCGCACTCGCTGTCCACCGAAGGCGGACAGCGAGTGCGTTTGCAGGCCGAGAAGTATTTTCTCAGCCGCACATGTCGCCTGAGAAAATGATTTCGCTTTCTTTCGCCGCTCCGGCGGCGAAACTCTGCGAGGCTCTTTACAAGTTGACCCTCCCGCCTTACGGCGGGAGGCGCACCTACAACAAGGAGGAATACACTATGGCAACCAGAAAAATGACCGACCGCGCCGCCGCTGAGGCCTGGCTGAGCGAACCCGTGACCGTGCGTCTGTTCCGCGACAACGGCAGCTACAAGGAGGACAAGGTCGTGACCGTCAACGGCGAGACCGTGCGCATCCCGCGCGGCGAGGACGTGACGATCGCGCGCCGTTTCGCCCTCGTGCTCGCGCAGGGTGAGGCGCAGGACGCGCGCACCGGCGCGCTCATCGAGCGCGAGACCGCCCGTTTTGCCGCCGAGAGCGGCGCGCTGGGGCTCTGAGCATGGCGACGCTTCAGCAGGCGCTCACGCGCATTGACGCGATCTGCCCGAATGCGTGGGACGACGCGGCAAAGATCCAGTGGCTCAACGAGTGCGAGCACATGATCCAGATGCGCATCCTCGACGCAGCGCCCGAGCAGTGCGTGACCTATGACGCGGACACCGAACGCGGCACCGTGCTGCTCGTGCCGGCGCCGTTTGACCGGCTGTACGTGTACTACGTCATCGCCATGTGCGACTACGCCGCGCACGAGACCGCGCACTACGCCGACAGCATGATGCTCTTTAACGCCGCACTCGACGAATACGCAAAGTGGCACCAGCGCACGAACGGCGCCGCCGTCCCGTCGCCGGGACAGAGCCACCAGATCGCCATCAACTCCGCCATGCGCCACCGGCACGCGAACAAGGCCGTGCTCGACGGCATCACGGCGGAGCGGGCGGCGGCATGGGACCAAAAATCCGGTCAAGCGGAGGCAACGCCGGCGGCAGCCGGTCTGATGTCGGCAGCGGACAAGAAAAAGCTCGACGGCATGGCACAGCAGACGCGGATCATCCACGTCGGCGGCGATCTGTCCGGCACGACGGCCGACATGACGCCGGCAGAGCTGCACGCCTACGTCAGCGCAAATCCGACGCACCGCGTCTATGCGCAGCTTTCGTTTCAAGATGAGCACTTTCTGATGCTCTATCAGGGCGCGACGAACGGCATCCTCACGTTCTCGTCGCTCGTGGCCGATTCCGAGCAGCACACGTTCTGCGCCGTCAAGCTTCAGGCGAAAACGACCAGCGATGTCTGGGATGTCCCGGTCAGGATCGAGCTGATGACGCAGAACATCGCGCCCGCCGCGCTGCCGAACCCGAAGGCGCTGACGATCCGCATCGGCGGCACGACGGTTATGTACGACGGCAGCACGGCGCAGACCGTGACGATCGCCGACGGCACGGAGGTGGCATATTGAAAAAGCTCTACGAAGAAGCCGCCGTGCAGGACATCGCCGACGCCATCCGCGAGAAAACAGGCGGTGCGGAAACGTACAGGATCGCGCAGATGGGCGCGGCGGTGCGCAGCATCCCGGGCGGCGATCAGATCGCCCACGCTGACATCCCGGACTACGTCAAGGACGGCGTACTCGCGCTGGCGCAGAAGGTGCAGGCCGTGAAGACTGCGTCGAGCATCGTCTTTGTGACGGTCGCTGATGCACACCACGCAACCGACGAATCCACGGGCTGGAAGGCAAATATCGAGGCCGGAAACATGGACGCCTGCCGCGCGATCAAGGCGCTGTCGCACGTGACGCCGCTGGATTTTGCGGCGTTTTTGGGCGATCTCACCTTCGGGTACAAGACGACCACGGCGGCACAGTTCGAGGCGCAGTGCAGGGAGTTTCACCGTTGGCTCGAGGAGGGCTTGCGCGGCATCCCGCAGCTCTGGACGCCCGGAAACCACGACACGGGCGAATACTTCGCGGCCGAAACCGGAAGCCTCACAAATCTGTACGGCGCGGCGCTGATCCGGAAGTATTTTTCCGATTACAACGCGGGCGCGGTCTACGGCAGCGCGGAGGCCGGATACTGCTACCGGGATCTTCCCGGAAAGAAGCTGCGCATCATCAATCTCAACACCGTCGAGGGCGAGATCACCGGCGGAGAAACCGCGGCCGACGCGCTCTCGGAGGCACAGCTGCTGTGGTTCGCGCAGACACTTGCCGACCTCGGCAGCAAGGCGGACAGCGCGGCGTGGGGCTTTGTGATCCTCGGACACTACCCGCTGGACTGGGGCTGCGCGCGGGCGGGCGGCAAGGTGCTCAACGCGTATCTGGACGGCGGCAGCGTCACGATCGGCGGCAAGGCGGTCTCCTTCGCAGGGAAAAACGGTGCTGTCTGCTACGGGAATTTCCACGGGCATCTGCACAACTTCAAGGCATCCAAGATCTACGTTGTGCCGGACAACGTTTCCCAGTCCGACCCGCCGACGGAGCAGATGGCGGCGCTGCGCATCTGCTGCCCGTCCGCAAACTATTACCGGACAAACGAAGTAGGAGAAAATGACCTGCCGGACAGCAACCGGATCGAATTCGGCGAGGAGACGACCTACAGCAAAGCACCGGACGCGACCGACACGGCGTTCACCGTCAACGTCATTGATCCGGCGGAGAAAAAAATCTATTCATTCTGCTACGGCGCAGGCTATGACCGCACGCTGTCGTTCGATTTTGCGGTGATCATGCGCGCCGTCCGGACAACGCTCACCGGCTGCTGCGGCAGCAACGCCGCGACCGCCGTCGAAGACGGCGCGGCATACACGACCACGCTGACGCCGAAAAACGGGTACACCTTCGACACCGTCAGGGTCAGCATGGGCGGCACGGACATCACGGCGACGGCATACAATGCCGAGACCGGCGTGGTGTCCGTCGCGCGCGTGACCGGAGACATCACCATCACGGCAACGGCATCGAAGCCCGTGACGTACACAAACGTTGTGCCCACAGCCGTGGACAGCAGCGGCGCATCCCTGCCGTATCAGGAGGGCTATAACCTGTCGTCGTCCGGAAACGTACAGGAGGAAAACGGGTTTGTGACGACCGGCTCCATTCCGCTGTCCGGGAACGTGACAAAGCACATCTACCGCATCGGCGGCGACGGGATCATATTCTCAAAGACGGAAGAGCATTCCCGCGTCGGATGGTACGACAGCACATTCCAGCTGCTCGGTAACGTCATGCCGGCAAAAAAGATCGATACGAGCGTCTATTACCCGAGCAGCATCCCGGAGAGCACCACGGCCATGACGTTTCAGGTGACGGAAACGGCGAGCAACGTGCCCGCCTCTGCGGCGTATTTCCGCGTGAGCGCAAAGGGTAAGGGCGCGAACCTGATCATCACGATCGACGAACCGATCGAATAAGGAGGCAATGGAATGCAGATCATTCCGGCGTTTGTGACGCAAAACAAGTGCTATCAGGCGGGCGCGCCGCTGACGCCGCGCGGCATCATGCTGCACAGCGTCGGCACGCCGCAGCCGTCGGCAAGGGCGCTGGTGCGCTACATGGATCAGTACCAGCCGGGCGGGCAGAGCGTGTGCGTGCACGCCGTCGCGCAGGCGGACGGCACGGTGTATCAGCTCCTGCCGTGGGAGATGCGCGGCTGGCACTGCGGCGGAAGCGCAAACGGCACGCACATCGGGGTAGAAATGACCGAGCCGAGCGCGGGCATGACTCGCAGCAAGGCGGCGGAGCAGATTACGGGCACGTACCGCACGGCCGTGGAGCTGTTTGCGCGCCTGTGCGGGACGTATGGGCTTGACCCGCTGGCGGATGGCGTCCTCATCGGGCACGCCGAGGGACACCGGCGCGGCGCGGCGAGCAACCACGCAGACCCCGAGCTGCTGTGGCAGCAGTATCGCACCGGCTGCACGATGGACGGCTTTCGGCGCGACGTCGCCGAGGCGATGGCAAAGGAAGATCGGGAGGAGGTGCCGGATATGCCGCGCTATGATTCCGTGGCGGAGATGCCGCAATGGGCGCGCGCCGACGCGCAGCGGCTCATCAACCGCGGCGCACTGCAGGGAAACACGGACGGAAAACTCGACGTGTCGGAGGATATGCTGCGCACGATGATCGTGTGTCAGCGCATGGTAGATGAACAAAAGGAGACATAAATGGACAGACTCACAACGATCAAAGCGGCGGTCTCAGCGGCCGCCGCAGCGCTGACGGCGTTCTGGGGCTGGACCGGGTGGCTTGCGGCCGCCTGGTTTCTGGCCATGCTGCTCGACTATGCCACCGGCAGCGCTGCCGCTCTGCGCGCAGGCACATGGAGCAGCCGCTGCGCCCGCGAGGGACTGTGGCACAAGGCGGGCAGCGTGGCGGGCGTGCTGGTGGCGGCGCTGCTGGACTTCGCGCTGCGGGCGCTGCTCGGCAGTGTGCCGGGACTGGGCGCACACTATGACGTGCTGCTGTGCCCGCTCGTGACGGCGTGGTATTTGCTGACAGAGCTCGGCAGTGTGGTCGAAAACGCCGGTGCGCTCGGCGCGCCGCTGCCGCAGTTTCTCGTGCGGGCGATCGCCGTGCTGCGCGCAGACGTATCGCAGCACGGCGGAGGGGATGACGACACATGACGGACTATTCCCCGCTGGAGCTTTCCCTGCCGGAGCGCACCGGTCAGGAGACCGTCGAGCAGCGGCTCGCGGCGCTGGAGGAGACCGTGCCGCGGCTGCTGGAGGCGCTGCAGTACACGCTGTCGAACCTCGGCGCGGAGAACTTCAACGCCGCGGCGCTCTCGCGGCTGCTCTCGCCGATCCGCGCGCGCATCGACGGCGCGGACGGCAGCATCACACAGCTGAGCCTCGACGCCGGCACCCTGCAGACACGCCTGACGTCGGCCGAGGGCAATGTCGCCGCGCTCGAGCAGACCGTGAGCGATCAGGGCGCACGCATCGCGCTCGTGACCGATGCCGACGGCGTGAACGCGGCGGCCATCGTCACCGCCATCAACAACGGCGACAGCAGCATCGCGCTCTCGGCCGACAAGATCGACCTCAACGGCATCACGACCGTGGCCGACACGCTGCACATCGGCAGCCAGAACAGCCTCGAGCGCAAATATCTCATCTTTCACAAGAGCGGCGCGGTGATCTCCGCGACGCGCGGCGATCTGCCGGAGCTGATGCTCTCGGCCGGGAAGATCGACCTGTGCGGCGAACTGTATCACAACGGCGAGCCGCTCAACCTGTAAGGAGGCAAGGCATGTATCTACCCACATTTCCGCGGCGTATGGCTGCCGTCCGCCATGTGCAGACGGACTTTCGCGGCTACGACCACCGCCCGTCCTGCCCCGAGGGCGGCATCTACGAGATGACCAACGGCTCGGCAGCGGACAGTCCCCTGTTCTCGACACGCCCCGGGCGCACGCGCATCTACCCGTGCAGCGGCACGCCGAACGGCCTGTTCGCAGCCGGAGACGGGCTGCTCTGGTGCGCCGGCACGACTCTGTATTATAACGGAAAGGCCGTGCCTGGCTGCACGCTCACGGACACGCCGAAGGTATTCGCAGCGCTCGGCGGTACGGTGCTCATCTGGCCGGACAAGGTCTGGTTCCGGCCGGCAGACGGCACGTTCGGCAGCGCAGAGCCAAGCTGGAGCGGCAGTGTGACGCTTGCGGGCGCAGACACGGACGGCGATGGGCGCGCGAGCATCCTCGTGGCCGACGGCGCGGGCGCGCACTTTCGCACAGGCGACGCCGTGACGCTCAGCGGCTTCGGCGACGTGCGCAACAACGGCACGTACATCCTGCGCGGCATCGACGGGACGGCGCTGCGCTTTGACCCGGACACATTCGTGCGCGCGGGCGCAGTCAACGGCGTCACGATCACGCGGCGCGTGCCCGACGCGCAGCACGCGTGCAGCTACGGCAACCGCCTCTGGGCGTGCGCACACGACAGCGTGTGGTGCACAAAGCTCGGCGATCCGCTGAGCTGGTTCTGGTACGAGGCGGACGAAAACGGCGCGGTCGCTACGGCCGCATGGAGCGTGGACGCCGGCGCACCGGGGGATTTTTCCGGCTGCGCGGCGACGGGCAGCGGCGTGGTGTTTGTCAAGCCCGGCGGGCTCTGGCGGCTCTACGGCACGCGGCCCACAAACTTCCAGCTCGTGGCCTCGGCCGCGCTCGGCGCGGAGCAGAACTCCGGCCGCTCGCTCGTGACGGCGGCCGAGACGCTCTACTACCTCTCTCCCGTCGGCGCGGCGCGCACGGCGGGCGGACGGCCGGTACGCATCGGCGATGCGCTCGGGCGCACGCTCACGCACGGCGTCTCCGGCACGGACGGCACGCGCTGGTATCTCTTGGCGCGCGACGAGCGGAGCGTCCGGCACCTGTTTGTATACGACACGCGCAGCGGCCTGTGGAGCCGCGAGGACGATTTTGACGCGCGCGGCTTTGCGCAGTGCGGCGGCGCGCTCTATGCGCAGGATACGCGCGGCGTGTGGCGCTTCGGCGCGGGCAGCACGGCACAGATGGAGAGCCTGCTCGAGACGGGCGACTTTACCAGCGGCAGCCCGGACTGCAAGCGGCTGCTGCGCGTGCAGCTGCGGCTGGAGGCCGAGGCGGGCGCAAGCATCACGGCGGCGGCGCAGTATGACTCCGACGGACAGTGGCACACGCTTGCAAACGTGACGGCAGGTGCAAAGCGTTCGTTCACCCTGCCGGTACTGCCGCGCCGGTGCGACCACTTTCGCCTGCGGCTAACGGGCACGGGGGCGTGGCGGCTTTTATCGCTCACGCGCACGGAGGCCGCCGCCGGACCGCAGCACTGAGGAAAGGAGAACCTATGGCGACAAAATACAAATACGACAAGGACACCGACTACGCCGCACTCATGGAGCAGGCGGCCCGGCGCGGCGACAACGCGGCTGCCGCTGTCTATGAGCAGCAGCGCAACGCGAAGATCCGCGGCGAGGGCATGGCCGGTCAGGAACAGACGAGTGACTATGCGCAGTACCTGCCCATCGAAGACGTGCCGGACTATGACGACACGCACCGCCGCGAGGCCGAGGCGCTGCTGACCGGGCGCGGCACGGCAGACCGCCGCGAACAGATCGACCGGATGCTCGACGCGCTGCTCGGCGAGCAGTTTGACTACGACCCCGCGTCGGACAAGCTCTACGCCGCCTACCGGCAGCAATACGAGCGGCAGGCAGAGCTCGCGGCAGAAAACGCCCTCGGCAAGGCGGCCGCGCTGACGGGCGGTCAGGCCTCGACGGCGGCCGTGGCGGCGGCGCAGCAGGCGGGCGGCTATTACCGCGCCATGCTCGCAGGCAAGCTGCCGGAGCTGGCGCAGCTGGCCTACGAGCGCTACAGCAGCGAGCACAAGACACGCCTGAGCGCCATTGACCGGATGCTCGACGCCGCCGACAGCCATGACGGCGTGACGAAGGCACAGATCGCGGCGCTGCTCGACATGGACGACGCCGCCTACGACCGCGCGGACAGCAAGCTGCAGCAGCAGGCCAGGGACGCGGCCGCCGCAAAAGCCGCCGCCGACAAGAAAGCCAAGGCCGAGCAGACCGCAGCCGAAAAGGAAAAGGCCGCGCGCGACAAGGCACAGTCGGCCGCGCGCAGCGATGCGCGGCGCCAGATCGCGCTCATTTTGCGCAACGGCGGCACGGTGCCCGGCGACCTCTGGCAGCAGAGCGGATACAGCGCCGTGACGATTGCGGCGATGCTGCGCGGCAGGAAAGGATAATGATTATGTAAATCATAAGAACGAAAAGCGCAGCATCTACGCAGCTTAAATCAAATGATTTTGAATTATGTAAACTTCGCAGGTGGCAAACAGCTCCGGAAGCGGTTGATGCTTCCGGAGCTGTTTTTGTTTCTATCGGTATTGGCTGTGCCTCAGCCCAGCGCCTTGTCGTAGTTCATGAGAATGGTCGCGACCTGCGCACGCGTGGCGCAGCCCTCCGGTCTGAGGTACGAGACGCCGTTTTCACCGACGCCGGAGATCAGACCGTTTCCGACGGCCCACGCCATCGCCGTGCGCGCCCACGACGGGACACTGCCCGCATCCGGGAAGCCGGTGAGCGAGCCCGTCTCCGTCAGGCTCTTGGGCGCAAACTGCTGGGTGTAGTTATAGAGGATGACCGCAAGCTGCGCGCGCGTGATCGGATCGTCGGGCGCAAAGGTGCTCGGGCTCATGCCGGAGACAACGCCCGTGAGCTTCGCCCACCAGATCGCATCGGTGTACCACATACCGCGCTCCACGTCGTCAAACGGCGGGGCGAGCTTTTTGAGCTCATAACCGTTGACCTTCGCGGGCTCGCCCTGCACGCGGTAGAGGATGCTCACGATCATGGCGCGCGTGCATTCGCCGTCCGGCGTGACGGTCGTTGCCGACGTGCCGGCAATGTAGCCATGATCGATGCAGTAATCCAGCCCCGCGTGCGACCAGATGCCCGGCGCGGGCATATCTCGGAAGGCGTAGCCCGGGCAGGCCGGGCCGCCGTTGCAGGTCTCCGGCACGCCGGTTGCGGGGATGGCCTCCGTCCTGGTCTGACCGCAGACGGTGCAGGTATAGGTCCTGACGCCGGGCTCGGCCGCAGTGGGCTTTTGCGTCACGACGCCGGCATCCCACGTGTGGGTGTGCAGCTTCGGGATGTCCTCCCCCTCGCGGTAGCCGCAGCCGTCGCGGTTGCAGACATGATAGCGGTAGCCGACGGTCGAGACGGTCGGCTCGATCGATGTGACCCACTCGCCCCAGTCGTGGCCGAGGGCGGGAACGACATCGTCATAGTCCTTGCCGCAGGTCGGGCAGGTGCCCTTGTAGTGGCCGGGCTCGGTGCAGGTGGGCGCGACGCTGGTCTCAGCGTAGCTGTAATCATGCCCCTTGGCGGGGATGACCTCGTCGATCTGCACACCGCAGCGCGCGCACGTGCCGACGGCGCGGCCGGGCTGCGTGCAGGTGGCGGCCGGCTTGAGATCGCAGCGGCTCAGGTCATGGCCGAGCGGAGCGATCTTCTCGGTGCGGGTCGCGCCGCAGACTGAGCACTTATAAAACTGCGTGCCCTTTTCGGTGCAGGTGGGCGGGAGCGTCTGCGTCTTGACCCAGGTGTGGTCGGTGGCGGCGACATAAGTGTCGTCCACGGGGGCATAGGTGCAGCCCTTCACCGTGCAGACGTGGTGCGTGTAGCCCTGCTCGGTGCAGGTGGGTGCGACGACCGTGTCCGTGAACGCGGCGATGTGGTCGCCGTGCCAGAAGCCGGTCTGATAGCCCTGCCATGTGCCGTCGTCCTTGAGCTCGGCAAGCCATGTGTAGCTGCCCTGCGGATAATAGACCACGCAGTCATCCGGGAAGGAGCGGTTGGAGTCCGCCGCGCCGTAGATGCTCTTAGCGGGGTCATTTTTAAAGATGGCGCGCTTGAGCTGCGTGACCTTTGCGATCTGGGTCAGGCCCGCAGCAATATCATCCGCGTGCTCTTCGTTCCCATCCGGATTGTCCGGGTCGAGAATCCCGTTGAGGACAGTTTTGATGGCGAGCTGCAGCGCGGCGTCCACACTGGTGAAGGCGCGGGCCTGAATCGTGTCGATCTTGTCGCCGAAGTAAGCCTCCTCGAGCAGCTCGCAGCCGGCAAAGGCGCACTTGTCGATCTGCGCGACGCGGTTGGAGAGGTCGACGGACTTCATGTGGTTATCGCCGGCAAACGCGGCCACGCCGATGGTGAGCTTCTTGTCACCGGGACTGAAGGTGAGGTTGTTCATGTAGTAATCACACATGAAGGCATAGTCACCGATGCTCGTGACATTGGCCGGAATGTTGAGGTTCTTGTGGTGGTTGACGAACGCGAACGCACCCGTGCTGATCGTCTGCAGGCTCGACGGCAGACCGAGCGTCGTGTCCTCCTGACCGAGGATGCGGTCCCACGCGAAGGCCCACGGGCCGATATACGTCAGGCCTTCCGGCAGGCGCAGCTCGGCGAGCATGGTACAGCTGTAGAACGCATGGTCCTCGATGCGGCGCAGACGGCTGCAGTTGCGCGCGCGCACAAAGGTGAGCGTGTCGCAGCCGTAGAAGGCGTACTTGTCGATGAGCTCGAGCCGGCGCGGCATATTGATGGCCGAGAGGTACTCGTCTTTATAAAATGCGGAATCGCTGATGGTGGTGATGTCGTCATTGAGGAACATGCACGTGAGATAGCGGCAGTCCTTGAACGCATACGCGCCGACATTCGTGACGCCGGAGTAGCGCTCGGTGCGGCCGTCCCACTCCTCGTCGGTGCCGTCGGCGATGTAGGCCAGCGCGAGATACTCCTCACCGAGGTTTTCCACGACGGTCGTGCCGAGGACCTGTCCCTTGTCATTATACTCCGTGACCTCCACGTTGCCCATCCACGGCGCTTTCTGGCCGGTCGCCGCGTAGTCCGCCATTTTCCCGTCGCCGAAGATGTACACGCCGTAATACTGCGCGTCCTCGCGGTAATCATGGATCTGCCAGATCTGCTGCAGGAAGGGGTTGTCCTGCACAACAGTGGGGTTCGTGACTTCGTAAATTTTATAATGTACGCTCGCCTCGTCCCCGGCGGGGCCGCAGTCACCGTGGGCGACCTCACGGCCGAAGAGCTTTTTGATCTGACCGGGCTGCTTGATAAACAGTTCAAACGCGTCCGCGATCGTGCCCGCCTGCGCCGGCGGAGCACACACGCTCAGCAGTCCCGCCGCGAGCACAAAGCACAGCAGCAGCGACAACACTCGTTTTTTCATAAGGTTCCTCCCTCCTGGATCCGACACTTCAAAAAACATGTCTACAGAGCAAGTATACAGGACGCGCCCCGCCATTGCAACAGCCCGAAAGCGTTCACAGGCAAAAAAACGTGTAAAATTCTTGCTCAGATTTGTGGTTTCGTAACAAATCCGTCGGTTTTTGCGTCCTATCCATTGCACACTTTGCCGGGAGTATGCTATATTTTCAACAGAGAGATATTCCCGTTGTACACAGGAACATTACCGCAAGGAGGAAGAAACTATGAAAAAACGCCTGCTCTCGCTGGCGCTGTGTCTGGTTCTGGTCGTTGGACTGTTCTCCGGCCTGACCGTGAACGCATCGGCCGGCAAAATCGACGATCTGAAAAAAGAGATTGCCGAAAAACTCATCAAAGAGAAGATCGAGCAGTTCAAGGAGGAGTTTGAGATCCCCGATCTGGACATGGATGCGATCCTCAGCAGCTTTGGCGCCGCGGCCACCTCGGGCGACTTCGGTGAGAACAACTGCCTGCACTGGGAGGTCTCCACCGGTGTTCTCAGCGGCAAGACGCTGACCATCTCCGGCACCGGGGCCATGCCCGACTTCGACTTCCCCAACGGCAATCTTGCGCCGTGGTGGAACTATGAGGCGCTGGGCATGCTCACGAGCTTCGGCAACTTCAAGCTCGAGGGTGAGCTGAAGAAGGTCGTCATCCAGGACGGCGTCACAAACGTGAGCAACTATGCGCTGTTCTTCCTGCCGGCCGCCACGCAGATCACGCTTCCGGAAAGTGTGACGAGCATCGGCCGCTACGGCATCGCCCTGTGCTCCAAGCTCAACGGGATCTCCCTGCCCAAGGCCGTGACCGCCATCGGCGATTTCGGTCTCGCCGGCAACAGCTTCACCGCCGTCACGCTGCCTGACGGGCTGCAGGCCCTCGGCCGCGGCGCGTTTGACGCCTGCGCGAGTCTCAGCGGCATGACCCTGCCGGTCGCCATTACCGCCGTGCCCGACAAATGCTTTAACGACTGCACGAAGCTGCTGACCGTCGACTATAAGGGCGAGGTGACCGCCATCGGCGAACGCGCGTTTGAGGGCTGCAAGTCGCTCACCAAGGCGCCCATCCCCGCGGCCGTGACGACGCTCGGCAACTCCGCCTTCAACGGCTGCGTCGCGCTGACGGACGTGACGCTGCCCGCCGGCGTGACCGCCGTCCCCGACGCCTGCTTCCAGGGCTGCACCGCGCTGGCGGACATGAAGCTGCCCGGCACCGTGACGAGCGTCGGCCACAATGCCTTCACCGGCTGCACCGCGCTGGGGGACGTGCGCTGCTACGGCGCGCCCCCGACGGTCCAGCCCGGCGGCGCGGCCGAGCACAGCTTTGAGCCCGGCATCGTCACCATCCACTATAACCCCGACCCGGTCTACGGCTGGACGTTTGATACCGACGGCACATGGCAAGGCTACAAGGTCAGCAGCAAGGGCGCGTGCCTGCACACCGGCTACGGCACGACGGAAAACACCGTGCCCGCCACCTGCGGGGTCGACGGCCACATCGACACCGTCTGCGCCAACTGCGGCGACGTCATTGCGACCAAGGTCATCCCCGCCACCGGCGCGCACACGTGGGACAACGGCACCGTGACCACCGAGCCGACCGAGACCACCCCCGGCGTGCGCACGTTCACCTGCGCCGTCTGCAGCCAGACCAAGACCGAGGTCATCCCCGCTACCGGCGAGCACACCTTCGTTTTCACCAAGAACGTAGCACCCAGCTGTACGGAGGCAGGCTATGACCTCTACACCTGCAGAGACTGCGGCGCGACCGAAAAGCGCAACCCCAAGCCCGCGCTCGGCCACAAGTGGGATAACGGCACCGTGACCGCCGAGCCGACCGAGAAGGACCCCGGCACCATGACCTATACCTGCACCGTCTGCGGCCAGACCAAGACCGAGGTCATCCCCGCCACCGGCCCGCACACCCACGTCTGGGACGAGGGCACCGTGACCGTCGCACCGACAGAGACCACGCCCGGCGTCCGCACCTACACCTGCACCGTCTGCGGCCAGACCAGAACCGAGATCATCCCCGCCACCGGCTCTGCGGTCTGTCCGGGCGGCGCCGCGTGCCCGAGCTTCCGTTTCCGCGACGTGCCCGCCCCGTCCAACTGGGCGCACGAGGGCATCGACTACTGCGTGCGCCACGGTCTGATGAGCGGCTTCGACGCAACGACGTTCTCGCCCGACACGGTCAGCACGCGCGCACAGATCGTGATGATCCTCTATAACCTCTCCGGCGACACGACCGACTACAGCAAATACTACGTGCCGTTCACGGATGTCAGGCCCGGCACATGGTACTACAACGCCGTCGCCTGGGGCTACGACAAAGACATCGTCTCCGGTATGACCCCGACGACCTTCGCGCCCGACGGCCTCATCACCCGCGAGCAGATGGCCGTTCTCCTCTACGGCTACACCGAAAAGTATGCGCCGGCCTACCTCGGCGGCGCAGCATCGCTCAACGGCTTCCCCGATGCCGCCAGCGTCTCCAACTGGGCATACGCCGCCATGAGCTGGGCCGTCGGCAACGGTCTCATCTCCGGCATCGCGAACAATGGCGCCGACTATCTGGCCCCGAGCGGCGGTGCCACACGCGCGCAGATCGCAGCCATCATGATGCGCTACTGCCGCCTCACCGGCCTGTGACCGACGCACCGCCGGCCCGCAAAAGCCATACACCTGCCCCGGGAGCGTTCTGCTCCCGGGGTTTTGTGCGCTTGCAGAACACAGAACAGACGGCGGCAGGATTTGGGCGCGTGCAGGGCAAACGCGCAGCAGGATGCCGCTTTGCCGCACACCTGTGCGCGCAGGGAAGAACAGCACCGAAAAATGGGAAAATCAAGTTAAGTTAACATAACATCGTTAATTGCACCCCATTTGTGTTGAAAAGTCTGTTGATAATGTGGAGAATCGGTTTCCATAATGCCGTTTCACCCTGTGAAAGCCGTCGACCGGTGCGCAATTATGCAACATTTTGTCGGATTGTGCGGTGCTGGTTGAGATATTTCAACCAGAAACAAAGCGGTTTCGGAAAATTGGATGAAAATGTTCAAAGTGTTACACTCTATAAAATTTGTCACTTGCGTTTTGACATTTTTTCCGTTACAGTATTACCTGTAACCGGCAATACCAACCATCCGGTGCCGTCTGTTGTGTGGGACGGCGGCGGAAATCTGACGAAAGGGGTAAAGTAACATGACCGAATTCAGAGGACCCATCCATATCGGCCTCGACCTCGCCTCCGACATCCTTGAGCGCTGCGGCGAAGAAAAGGCAAAGGAAATCGTGGACGCGATCGCCAACGCACTGCCCGGCTGGATGTCCGTGTAACCTGTAAACCAAAGGAGCGCCCGAAGCGAAAGCTTCGGGCGCTTTGAGCCTGTCAAAAAGTATTCCTTTTTGACAAGGGTTTTGCGGCCTGACTGCAGCGCACGCGCTGTCCGCCCCGGGCGGCCAGCTCGCACGTTTGCAGGCCGAGCGGTATTTTCTCAGCCGCACATGTCGCCTGAGAAAATGATCGGACTTTCTTTCGCCGCACCGTTGGTGAAAGGCTACGAGGTTTTTGGAAAATGGACGCGCCCGAAGCGAAAGCTTCGGGCGCTTTGTGCTGCGTAGGCTACTCTGTGCAGAAAGCTGCAGATTGTCGTTATTGTACAAGGAGCGCGGCCGCTTCGTAACGATTTGTGACGAAATTCACAACAAATTCTATCATTTTGTTACATTTAGCGATGTTTGTCCGTTGTAAATCCGTATTTTTATCGATAGAATATTCCTGTAACCGGCAATACCAACCATCCGGTGTCGTCTGTTGTGTGGGGCGGCGGCGGAAATCTATGAAAGGGGTAAAGGAATATGTTGTATGGCGCTCTGGAACTGGCTGCGAAGATCCTTGGCATCTGCGAGGAGTATGAGGCGCAGGCCATCGTGCAGGAAATTGCAAACTCGCTGACCATGCCCATCTGACGATGGAATATCACGACACCCGAGGCCTCAGCCTCGGGTGTTTTTATAGTGTTTGCCCACTCCCGGAAGCGCCGACAGCCTCACCGCTCTGCGACGCCGGTGTATTGGAACACATAGTCCACGGCGCGGTTGCTCACGCGCTCGAGCGACTCGTATGTGCTGCCGCCGATGTGGAAGGTAGCGATGAAATTGTCCAGATGGATGAGCGGATCATCGCGCGCCGGCGGCTCGTGCGCGAACACATCACTCGCCGCAGCGCGGATCTGCCCCGTTGTGAGGGCAACGTAGAGATCGTGCTCGCTGACGATGCCGCCGCGCGAGGTGTTGACAAGCAGCAGCTCCGGATTCGCCGCGGCGAACACCGGCGCGTTGATGAGGCCGCGCGTTTCGTCGCAGAGCGTGATGCTCACGTTCACGAAGTCGGAGCGCCGGAAAAGCTCCGGCAGGGTCTCGACCTGTTCATAGCCCCACGCGGCACATTCGGCGGCCGTGCGGCGCGGATTCCAGCACAGGACGCGCACATCGAACGCCGCGCGCAGAATGTCCGCCACGCGGTGGGCGATGTTGCCCGTGCCGACAAGGCCAAGCGTGCGGCCGGTCATCTCATGGCAGACAAATTCCTCCGCGCCGAAGTGGTCGAAGCGTCCGGCGCACAGGCCGTTATTGACAAATTTCAGCTGCCGGTTGAGCGCCAGCAGATCCGCCACGGCCAGCTCCGCGACAGCCGGTGCGCCGAGGCCCGGCACATTCGGCACCGGCACGCCGAACTCGGCGGCGGCAGCGGTGTCAATCGTGTCGCGGCTGACGCCGTGCATGGCGATGACCTTCAGATTCGGCGCGTGCGCGATGACCGCGCGCGGCACGACCGCGCGGCGGATGACCATGGCGGCGAGCCGCTCGGGATGGTCGAAATTGTCCACGATCTCAAAATGGCGCGCCAGCCTTGCATACGCCGACGGCGCGATGTGTTCACTCAGATAGACTTCCACAATGTATGCCTCCCGGGTACAGATGGGAAACGGTCAGCCTCTGTGACCGCAGATCTGAACACGATCATACTACACCGGTGTCAGTGAGGCAAGACGAAGCCTTCGGGAACAAAGCGTTCAAAGCGCAAAAAAGCTCCTCCGTATGTCTGCTGCATACGGAGGAGCTTTCATATTTCATGTATTAACGCTCCGGCGCGGGATTTAACCGCGTCCGTTTCCGCCGCCGCGGCGGCGGCCGCGCGAACGGTCGTTATAGAGGCGGTTGCCGGCCATGCGGCTGTCCGACTCCTGCATGAACTGCTTGAGCCGGTCCTCGAACGCGGCGTCCCCGCTCGGGCCGCTGACCTGCCCCGCCGGCTGGGCCGGACGGTTGGGGCGCGCAGCACGCGGTGCGCCGCCGTTATTGGGGCGGCTGCCGCCGGGACGGCCGCCGTTCATCGGGCGGTTGTTCGGACGGGCGGGCGCTTCCTCCGCCTTCTTGATGGACAGGTTGATCTTCCCGTCCGGCGTCACGGCCAGCACGCGCACCTTCACCTTGTCGCCCAGCTTCAAAAACTCATTGACGTCGCTGACGTAGGTGTTGGCGATCTCGGATATGTGCACCAGACCGCTCTTGCCGTCCGGCAGACTCACAAACGCGCCAAACTTCGTGATACCGGTAACGGTACCTTCCACAACTGCTCCGACTTCCACCTGCATACGGTTCGTTTCTCCTTGCTCAATCACTCGTGTCGTAAAAAATCATCTCACCGGGCTTGACCAGACCGAGTTTTTCCCGCGCGACCGATTCGCGCATGTCATCGTCGTCGCTGTGGTCGATCTGATATTGCAGCTCGGCATTGGACTGGGTCATCTCGGACACCTGCTGCTGCAGAGCCGCGGCGCGGTCCTGAAGCTGTGCCGTGCGCTGATGCACCACGACCAGACTGATGAGTGCGTACACCATCAGCGCCGCGATGACCAGTTTGGTAAATATGCTTGCCTTCTTGAATTTCACGGTCGGCAGTACCTCCCCCCGGATCGTATCTGCGTCCAGTAATACAGCCTATTCTAAAACATCTGCGGCGAGATTGGAAGTGTTTTTTTGCAAAAAAGCGAACTTTTTTTCTGAATTTTCTTCCCGGAGCCGTGATTTGGCGCATTTTTCGCGCGCACAGGCGGCCAGATCGCTCCAGCTGCGGGAAAATGTGCCCGCTGAGCCAGAGAAAGTAGCACGTCCAACCGCCGGCGATGGCCGCGAACAGAAACAGGCGCACCTGCCCGTCGCCGGCCGTCATGCCAAGCAGGAACACGGCCCCGAGCGCAAGCAGGCAAAACACGCCGTCGAGCAGCGTGCGCAAAACCGCGCTGCGCGCATGGCGGCGCGGCACGCGCAGCACATCAAACGCCAGCCCGAGCGCCGCGCCGAGCCCGAGCCCGAGCATGAGCTGCGCAAGCTGACCGAGCAGCGACAGCTTCATCCGCCAAACAGGCGCGACCAGAAACCGCCGCCGGACACCGTCTCCTCCGTGTAATCGAGCGCGTCGAACGCGCCGTCGATCGCAAGCTCCCCCGTGTCGATCGCAAGCCGACCGACGCGCAGCCCCTCGCCGTGCACGGTGAGCATCCCGCGCGACGTGCGCATGGACACCTCCGTGTCGTCAAAGCGCACGACCTCGTCCACTCCCGTAACGGTCAGATGGCTGCGCTCGTCGAGCGTGACTGCGTGCGGCCGGCGCTGCGGCACGGCCTTTTTGTCCTCATATGGCATGGCGCTCCCCCTCCTGCTGCGTTTGCTACCACAGTATGCGCGCGCAGCCGGCGGTATGCAGGGAAAGCTCCCGGTCCATTCGTTATGTAAACCATAGCGGAACTATACCCGCAAAAAATCAGGGCGTCTCCCGATGGGATGCCCTGATTTGTTCTTGTTATGTCAACCAAGCTCGACACGCAGCGCATTGCTCAGCGCGGCAAACTGCGCCGGATCGAGCGTCTCGCCGCGCACGCGCGCATCGAAGCCGCAAGCGGCGACCGCCGCGGCGGCGCGCGCCTTGTCGCAGCCGGGAACACCGGCCGCGAGCGCATTGCTGAGCGTCTTGCGGCGCTGGCTGAACGCCGCGCGCACGACGGCGAACAGCAGTGCTTCATCCTGCACGTCCGCAGGCGGTGCGCTGCGCATACGCAGCCGCACGACGGTGCTCGTGACCTTCGGCGCGGGGACGAAGCAGTGCGGCGGCACATCGAACAGCAGCTCAAGCTCGGCATACCACGCGGTCAGCACGGTCAGCAGACCGTAATCCGCCGTTCCCGGCCGGGCACAGAGCCGGTGTGCGGCCTCGCGCTGGATCATGACCGTGACGGTGTCGAAGCATCCGGCGGTGAGAAACGCCGTGATCAGCGGCGTTGTGACGTTATACGGCAGGTTTGCGCACACGACGGGGCGCAGCCCCGGAAAGCGCTCGGCCACCAGCTGCGGCAGGTCGAGCGCGAGCACGTCACCAAAGACGATCTCCACATTCGGATAGGCGGCGAGCGTCTCGGCCAGCACGGGGCGCAGCCGCTCGTCCAGCTCGACCGAGACGACCTTGGCCGCGCGCTGCGCGAGCTGCTCGGTCAGGCAGCCGATGCCGGGGCCGACCTCGAGCACGCCGGTGTGCGCGTCCGCGCCGGAGGCGTCGGCGATGTCGGCCGGGACCCATGCGGCCGTCAGAAAATTCTGCCCCATGGACTTGGAAAAGCGGAAATCATGCCGCGCGAGCAGTGCGCGGATGTCCGCAGGATTCGTCAGCTCCATACGCACCTCACCTCAGCAGCTTCTCAAACGCCTGACGGCGCGGATCGTGCCCAGGCTCATCACACAGGATGTTGCCGCAAAAGCGGTAGCCGTGGCGCTCGAGGAGCTTTTTCTGCGCGCCGTTGTGCCGGTGCGTGTCGACGCGGACGGCGTGCGCCCCGCTTTCGCGCGCGAGCTGCTCCGCCGCCTGCATGAGATGGTCGGCCATGCCCGTGCCGCGCCAATCGGCCGCGACGGCGTTGCGGTGCAGCACGGCGGCGTGGTCACGGTCCGAGCGCCAGCGTCCGTCCGTGAGCGCGTCATAGGCGGGCTCGGGCGTGCGGCTGAGCGTGAACACGGCGGCGACAGCGCCCTGATACGTGAGCACATGGCACGTGCCGGCCGTGATGTCGGCGCGGAACGTGTCCGCGTTCGGATAATCGCCCTGCCACTGGTCGACACGGTGGCGGCGCAGGTAGTTGCGCGCCTGCTGCGCGATGGCGAGGATGGCGGGAAGGTCGTTCTCCGCCGCGGCACGGCAGACGGGCGGCTCTGTGAGCTGCGGGCGGCTGCGGTCACGCCGGATCTTATCGAGCAGGCGCTGCTCGTCCGGTGTGGGCGGCGTTTCCCGAAGGAGCTCCGGGCGCTTAATGAGCGTGCGCTCCAGACTCTGCCGCGTGCGCCACGCTTCAATTTCGGCGTGATTGCCGCCGCGCAGCACCTCGGGCACGGTGCGCCCCTCCCACGTCTCGGGACGGGTATACTGCGGGTACTCGAGCCGGCCCGCCCAATGGCTCTCGCCGGTGTAGCACTCGGTGTCCGACAGCACCCCCGGCACCATGCGGCAGACACAGTCCGTGACGACCATCGCGCCGAGCTCACCGCCTGTGAGCACAAAGTCGCCGATGGACAGCTCCTCGTCCACGCACGCCTCGATGAAGCGCTCGTCCACGCCCTCGTAATGACCGCAGACGAGCACGAGCTGGTCATAGTCGGCCTTGAGCTGGCGCGCCTTCGCCTGCGTGAACGTCTGCCCCTGCGGGGAGAGGTAGATCACGCGGCGGCGCGGCGCGGGCACGGCGGAATCCGCAAGCGCCGCGTCGAGGCAGCTCTTGAGCGGCTGCGCCATCATGACCTGACCCCAGCCGCCGCCATACGGGTAGTCGTCGACCTGCTTCTGGCGGTTTTCAGTATAGTCGCGGATCTGGTGGCAGCGGATGTCGAGCAGGCCGCGCGCCTGCGCCCGGCCGAGGATGCTCTCACCGAGCATGGCGCGCATGGTGTCGGGAAAGAGCGTGAGAATGTCGATGCGCACGCGCTCACATCCCTTCGATCAGGTGCACGACCATGCGCCCGGCAGCCGGGTCGATGCTGCACACGAACTCCGGCCGGTCGGGGATGAGCACCTCACGCGCACCCTGCACGACGTAGACGCTGCCGCGCGGCAGGTCGAGGATCTCGCGCAGCGTGCCGAGCGGCTCGCCCGCATCGGTCTCGACGGCGATGCCGATCAGATCCTGCTGAAAATACTGCCCGTCCGGCAGCGTGACATCCGCGCGCGCGATGGACACGACGCGGTTTTTGAGCGTCATGGCGGCGTTGACATCGTCATAGTCCGCAAACTTGGCCACGAGCATCCCCTTGTGCACGCGGCTGTGCGCGACGTGCACGGGTGCACCGTCGATATAAAACGTCCGGAAGCCGAGCAGGAACGCCGCGTCATCCGCCCACGGCTGGATGCGCACCTCGCCGCGCACACCGTGCGTGTTGACGATCTTTCCTGCCTCCAGATACGGTTTTTGCATATGCATTGCCCCCCTTTTTGGGTGTAGGTGCAAAAAACGCACTGCACGGGTGCAGCGCGTTTCCTGCGTCAATCCATGATCTCCACGGAGACTTTCTTGCCCTTTCTCTGGGCGACAGCCTTCATCAGGATGCGGATCTCTTTGACGATCCGTCCCTGACGGCCGATGACCTTGCCCATATCGCCGTCGGCGACGCGCACTTCAAACACGGTCTCGCCGTTGGCCTCGCGCTCGGTCACAGAGACCTCGTCCGGTTTTTCCACGAGGTTCTGCACAATATAGGTCAGAAGTTCTTTCATCTTTGGGGTCTCTCCTTATTCGGCTGCGAGGGCCTTCTTGAGCAGCGCACGAACGGTATCCGTCGGCTGCGCACCGTTGGCGAGCCAGTAGTTGGCGCGCTCGGCGTCGACGACGATCTTCTTGTCTGCGCTCAGCGGATCGTAAGTGCCGATCTCCTCAATGCATCTGCCGTCACGTGCGAAACGGGAATCCGCCACCACGACGCGGTAAAAGGGAGCCTTCTTAGCGCCCATTCTGCGAAGTCTGATCTTGACCATGTATCTTCACCTCCATCAATAATCTCTGTATCTCCAGCCCCCTGCGGGAGCATGGAATCGGTTTCAGAATCCGAAGGGACGGCCACCGCCGCCGCCGAACAGATTGCCCAGACCGCCGAGACCGCCGCGGCCGCCGCGCTTCATGCGCTTCATGGCCTTGCTGTTGCCGGACATCTGGCGCACCAGCTGCTGCATGAGATCAAACTGCTTGAGCAGCTTATTGATCTCGACCACGCTCGTACCCGCGCCCGCCGCGATGCGCTTTTTGCGGCTGGAGTTGAGGATGCCCGGGTTGTCGCGCTCGCCGGGGGTCATGGACTGGATGATCGCCTCGATACGGCCCATGGCCTTCTCGTCGACGTTCGCGCCCGAGAGCGCCTTGGCGTCCATGCCGGGGATCATGCCGGCGATATCCTGCAGCGAGCCCATGCCCTTGAGCTGCTGGAGCTGGTCATAGTAATCGGTGAGCGTGAAGCGGTTTTGCCGCAGACGCTCTGCCATCTCCTCGGCCTTTTTCTGGTCGAGGTTCTGCTCGGCCTTTTCGATGAGCGTGAGCACATCGCCCATGCCGAGGATGCGCCCGGCCATGCGGTCGGGGTGGAAGGGCTCGATCTGGTCGAGCTTCTCGCCGATGCCGGCGAACTTGATGGGCTTGCCGGTCAGCGCCTTGATCGACAGCGCCGCGCCGCCGCGGGCGTCACCGTCGAGCTTGGTGAGCATGACGCCGGTGATGTCGAGCGCATCGTCAAAGGCCTGCGCGGTCGCGACCGCGTCCTGACCGATCATCGCGTCGATGACGAGCAGGATCTCCGCCGGATCGACGGCGGCCTTGATGTTCTGCAGCTCGGTCATGAGCGCCTCATCAATGTGCAGACGGCCGGCCGTGTCGAGAAAGACAAGGTCGTTGCCGTATTTTTTCGCGTGCTCGATGCCGGCCTTGGCGATCGCGACCGGATCGCCCTGCCCCATCTGGAACACGGGAATATCAAGCTGGCGGCCGACGGTCTCAAGCTGCTGGATGGCAGCGGGGCGGTACACGTCGCACGCGACGAGCAGCGGGCGCTTGCCCTGCTTGCGCATGAGGCCGGCGAGCTTGGCGCCGTTGGTGGTCTTGCCCGCGCCCTGCAGGCCGACGAGCATGACGACGCTCGGCGAATGGGAGCTGATGTTCAGCTTCTGGTTCTCGCTGCCCATGAGGGCGGTGAGCTCTTCGTTGACGATCTTGATGACCATCTGCGCGGGCGAGAGGCTCTCGAGCACATCCGCGCCCGTCGCGCGCTCTGTCACCTTGCGCACAAAGTCCTTGACGACCTTGAAGTTCACGTCCGCCTCGAGCAGCGCGAGCTTGACCTCACGCATGGCCTCCTTGACGTCGGCCTCCGTGAGCCGGCCCTTGCCGCGCAGGCGTTTGAACGCCTCGGTCAGCTTGTCCGACAGGGATTCAAATGCCATGGTATCTATCCTTTCAGATCCTGAAGCTGCCGCAGCGCCTGCTCGGCCAGCGGCCGGGCGTCGCCGCCGACACAGTCGCGCAGCTTCGTGAGCGTATCCTCCAGCGCGGCCGCGGCCGTGCGCTGCGCGGCAAAGCGCTGCACCAGACCGAGCCTGGACTCAGCATCGCGCAGCGCGGCGTCCGCACGGCGGATGTTGTCCCACACGCCCTGACGCGAAATGCCGCTGCTGGCGGCGATCTCCGCCAGAGAGAGGTCCTGATTATAATGGAGGTCGTAATACTCGCGCTGCTTTTCCGTGAGCAGCTCGCCGTAAAAATCGAACAGCATCGTGCGCCACACGGTCTCGTCCGGCATCGCAAGTCCCTCCCCGCTGTAAACCGTTTTTCCTTTACAGCATGGGTAGTATACGCCGCCGCCGCGCAGGTGTCAAGTATTTTTTCTTGTCACCGCATAGTTTCTTTTCCACGCGGGCAACATTTTGGTACTGCAAACCGTTTTTGGAGGGATCTTCATGGCCGAAACCAATGCCGCCGCCCTGTGTGAGGCGGGGCGGCGCGATGCCCAAGCCCTGACCGTGACCGGCCGCCGCCGCGCACACACCGGCAGCATCCGGCACGCTGCGCGCACGCTCGCACACGCGGCAAAAGCCGTCACACCCGAGACGCCGAACGGCACGTGGCTGCGCGACAACCGGACTCTTGCCCGCACCGCCGCAAACGACGCCGCAGCCGCGCTGCGCCATGCGCATACGCTGCGTGCATCCGGTAAGCAGACCGTGCTGCACGTCTGCTGTGCGGGGCTGCTGCGCGCCTGCGGCAACGCGCTCACGCCCAAGGCTGCGCAGGCATATCTCGCCGGCTTTCAGGATGTGCTGCCGCTCGAGACGGCGGAGCTTGCGCTGCTCGTGCCGGGGCTGCAGGCGGCGACAGTCTGCGCGCTGGCAGACACCTATGCGCACGACGGAGCTGCCGCGCCCGCGCTCTTCACGTCGCTGCGTGCGCTCGGCACGGCCGCGTGGGCAGCGCTTACCGAGCGGTGCGATCGCGTGGGGCGCATCCTCGCGCGCGATCCGGCGGGCGTCTACCCCGCGATGGACGCAGCCACACGCACCCGCTACCGGCAGACCGTGGCGCAGCTTGCGCGGCGCACGGGCCGGACGGAGATCGACATCGCCGAGGACGTGCTCGCACGTGCACAAAGCGGCGAGGGTGCGCGGCGGCACGTGGGCTGGTTTTTGCTGCGCGAGGTGCTCGGCGCGCCGGAAAAGCACCGTGACGGCACGTGGTACATCGCGGCGGTCGTGGTGGGGACGCTGGCCTTGTCACTGCTGCTGGGCTTTGCGACCGGAAGTGTGTCGGGCGCGGTGCTGCTGCTCATCCCGGTGTCGGAGGTGGTCAAGGGCCTGCTTGACGCAGTGCTGCTGCGCGTGACGAAGCCGCGCTTCGTGCCGCGGCTGGCACTGCGGCGCGGCATCCCGCCGGAGGGCAAGACCCTGTGCGTGATCGCGGCGCTGCTCACCTGCCCCGGCGATGCGCGCACGCTCGCCGCGCGGCTGGAGGAGTATTACCTCTGCAACCGCGACGCGGGCGAGAACCTGACGTTCGGCCTGCTGGCCGACCTGCCGGAAGCGGATCACGCGCACGCGCCGGTCGACCCCGCCATCCTGCGCGCGGCGCGCACGGAGATCGAAGCGCTCAACGCACGCTATGGCGGGCGGTTTTATCTCTTCACGCGCGAGCGCACACGGACGCCCGATGGGAACTGGTGCGCGTGGGAGCGAAAGCGCGGCGCGCTGCTCCGGCTTGCGCAGCTTCTGTGCGGGGAGGCGGACGCGATGCACTGTGCCGCCGGCGATGCGGCGGCGCTGCGCGGCACGGCGTATCTGCTCACGCTCGACGCCGACACGCGCCTGACACCGGGCGCTGCACGTGCGCTCGTGGGCGCGATGCTCCATCCGCTCAACCGCCCGGTCGTGGACGCGCGGCGCGGCGTGGTCACGCACGGCTACGGTCTGCTGCACCCGCGCATGGCGACGGAGCTGCAGAGCGCACGCGCGAGCGACTGGGCGCGCGTATTCGCAGGTCCCGGCGGCAGCGACCCCTACGGCGGCGTATGCGGGGAGCTGTATATGGACTGCTTCGACCGCGGCGGCTTTTCTGGCAAGGGCATCCTCGACGTGCGCGCGCTGCTCGCCTGCTGCGGCGGCGATGCCCTGCCCGAGCAGCGCATTCTCAGCCACGATGCGCTCGAGGGCGCGTATCTGCACGGCGGCTTTCTCGGCGACGTGGAGCTCACGGACACCTTCCCCGCCGCGCCGCTTGCATGGGGCGCGCGGGCGCACCGGTGGATCCGCGGCGACTGGCAGAACGCGCCGTGGATCTTCTCCCGGCGCGCACGGGCGCTGCACCCGATCGACCGGTTCCGGCTGGCGGACAGCCTGCGGCGCTCGCTCGTCGCCCCGGCGACATGGGCAGCCATCTTCCTCGGCTGCGTGCTGCGCTGGCCGGGGCTGCGGCTGGCGGCATATGCCGCGCTGCTGGCGCTGGCGCAGGGGCTCATCTTTGCGCTCGGTCACCCGATCGTGCACCCGGCGGACGCGCGCGTGCGCTATCACAGCAGCGTTCTGCCGGGGCTCGCCGCCGCCGTGGTGCAGACGGTGCTGCGGCTGATCCTGCTGCCGTGGGAAGCGGTCCTCAACGCCTCCGCCATCGTGACGGCGCTCTGGCGCATGACAGTCTCGCACCGGGATCTCCTGCAATGGCAGACGGCGGCGCAGCGAGCGGCAAAGCGCGACGGGCTGGGCGCGTATCTGCGCGCGCTCTGGCCGGCGAGCGCGCTGGGCCTGCTCACGGCCGTCCTGACGCCGAGCCCGACAGGGCTGGCCGCCGGCATCGTATGGACGCTCTCCCCGTTCGTGCTCGCGGCGCTCGGCGCGCCGAATGCGGACGCACCGGCACAGCTTTCACGCGCGGCACAGCGGGAGCTGCTGGGCTGGGCAAAGGCGACGTGGCAGTATTTTGAGACGTTCTGCACCGCCGGAGAGCACTACCTGCCGCCGGACAACGTGCAGACCCAGCCGCCGACCGGCACGGCGCACCGCACATCGCCGACGAACATGGGCTTTGCGCTCTTGTCCGCGCTCGGCGCGCACGCGCTGGGCGTTGACAACGGGCGCGGCTTGGCTTTGGCAGAGCGGATGCTCACGACCATGGAGCAGCTCCCGCGCTGGAACGGACACTTTTACAACTGGTATCACACGTGCACGCTGCGGCCGATGCCGCCGCTGTATGTGTCCACGGTGGACAGCGGCAACTGTGCCGCCGCCCTGCTCGCGGCGGCAAACGCCCTGCGCGGCTGGGGGCAGGACGCGCTTGCGGCGCGGGCACAGGCGCTGTGCGACGGCATGGACTTTGCCCTGCTCTACGACCCGCAGCGCCGCCTGATGCACATCGGCATCGACACCGGCAGCGGCAAGCGCTCCGAGGGATATTATGACCTGCTCGAGAGCGAGGCGCGCCTGACATCATACTTTGCCGTGGCGCGCGGCGACGTGCCGCGTGAGCACTGGCGCGCCCTTTCCCGCGCTCAGGTGCAGCATGAACGCTACCGCGGCTGCGTATCGTGGTCGGGGTCGGTGTTCGAGTATCTGATGCCGGAGCTGTTTTTGCCGCCGCAGCGCGATTCCCTGCTGTGGGAGAGCGCAAAATTCTGCCTGCACGTACAGCGGCGGCGTGTGCGCGCGGGGCAGCCGTGGGGCGTGTCGGAGAGCGCGTACTTTGCGCTCGACAGCGCCCTGAGCTACCGCTACAAGGCGCACGGCTGCGCGGCGCTGGCCATGCAGCCGGACATGGACCGTGAGCTCGTGCTCTCGCCGTACAGCGCCTTTCTCGCGCTGGCCGTCGCGCCGCGTGCGGCGGTGCGCGATCTGCGCAGATTCGCAGCGCGCGGTCTGCTGGGGCAATACGGCTTCCGGGAGGCGCTCGACTGCACGCGCGCACGCACGGGCGGCGGCGGGCAGATCGTGCACTGCGTGATGGCGCACCATCAGGGCATGAGCCTGCTGTCAGCGTGCAACGCGCTGTGCGGCGGGCAGGTGCAGCGCTGGTTTCTGGCAGATCCTGCTATGCGCGCGCACATGAGCCTGCTGTCCGAGCGCCTGCCGCTTGGCGCACCGGCGCTGCGCCGGCGTCCGGAGACGCAGCGCGGAAAGCCCCGCCGCCGCGCCCTGCCGGACTACACGGTTGAGGGCACGGGCGTGGACGCAGAGGCGCCGCGCTGCACGCTGCTCTCCAACGGCACGTACTGTCTCGCCGTGACCGAGGCCGGGCAGAGCTTTGCACGCTGGCACGCACTGAGCGTCTGCCGCCGCGGCACGCGCTCAGACCCCGCCGCCGGGCCGGTCGTGCGGCTGGAGACGGAGCATTTCTCCGGCCCGCTGCTGCCGGGCACGGCCGAGAGGGCGCAGTGGCGCTTCACGGTGCGCGCAGCGCAGTTCACCACCCGCCACGGCAGCGTGACCGCCGTGCAGACCTTCACCGTACCGGAGCGTGTCAACGGCGAGGTGCGCGCACTGACGCTCTCGTCCCCCGACGGGATCGACGGCACGGTACGGCTCACATTTGAGGCCGTGCTCGCACCGTGGGAGGATTATGTCAACCATCCGGCGTTCGCGCGGCTCGGCTTTCAGAGCGTGCTGCGGCGCAATGCACTGCTGCTGCGCCGGCTCGGGCGCGGCGGGAAGCCGGAGACATGGCTGTGCGCCGCGTGCGACCGGCAGGCAGACTTTTGCGCCGAAGGGGCGATCCCCGGCTGGCTGCGCGCGGGGTATGTGCAGGTGCGCGTTGCGGTGCACACGCCGCCGGGCACGCCATGGCGCGTGCGCTTTGCGCTCGGTGTGGGCGCGCACGAGGACGATGCGTTCGCGGCGGCACAGCGCGCGCTCGTGCTGCCGCCGGAGTCGGCGGCGGCGCTGCCGGGGGCGCTGGCGGCACAGTACGGCATGACGGACGCAGAGCTCGAGGGCGCGATGGCGCACATCTCGCCGCTGCTGTTTGCGACCGTATCGCCGGATGCGGCGGCGGAGCAGCTGAAACGCCCGGCACTCTGGGCGCACGGCATCTCCGGCGACCTGCCTGTCTGGTGCGCGCGCCCGGAGGCGCACGTGCTGCGGCAGTGGGCGCTGCTGCGCGCGCTCGGCATCGGGTGCGACCTCGCGCTGTGCAGCTCCGACGGCGGAGACTACCTCCAGCCAACGCGCACAAAGGTGCGCGGAGTGCTCGCGGCGCTCGATCTCGCGCACTGTCTGGATGCGCCCGGCGGCGTGCACCTCGTGCCGGAGGACGCCTTTGCAGACGTGGCGGCGGCCGCGGCCATCCGTCCCGGCATGGCGCACACGCGCTGCACGCTGCCGCTGCTGCCCCCGCCGGGCGACCGGCGGACAATGCCAACCGGCAGCGATGTGCGCTGGGACGCCGACGGCACGGTATCCTTCACCGGACTGCCGCCGCGCGCATGGAGCAACGTGCTCACGAACGGGCGCTTTGGCTTTCTTGCGACCGACGCGGGCACGGGGCATCTGTGGTACCGCAACGCGCACACCGGGCGCATCAACCGCTGGCTGTGCGACCCGTGGGTGCTGCGTGGCACGGAGACGCTGCGCATGACAACGCGCACGGGCGCGGTATCGCTCTTTAACGACGACGGGCACGCGCGGGTGGAATACGGCTTCGGCTGGGCGGCGTGGGAGCGCACCGTGGACGGGATGTCCGTGCGCGTGACGGCATTCGTACCCGAGGATGCGAACGCGCGCGTGCTGCTCATCGAGTGCGCGGGGCGCGCGCGCATCACGTGGCACACCGACCTTGTCTGTGCCGGGCACGACGCGGACGCCCCCGCCGTGGTGACGGCGTATTCCGGCGGCGTGTTCACGGCCGGGAACGCACGCGCAGACACGTCCCTGCGCGTCTGCGCGGCGGCAGGTATGCCGCTCACGGGGTGGACGTGCGACCGGTTTTCGTTCCTGCGCGGGCAGATGGACCGGCGCGCGGGCGCGGGGCTGAGCCCCTGCTTTGCGCTCGAGGGCGTCGTCGAGCGGCAGGGCGTGCTCGTGTGCGGCTGCGACACGCGCGCAAACCTCCTGCGTCTGACGCAGCCGGACGAGGCCGTGCGCGCGCTGCACCGTGTGCGTGAGCGGTGGCTGGGCGCGGTGTCGCGCCTGTGGATCACGACGCCGGACGAAGCCATGAACCGCTATCTCGGCGGCTGGGCGGCGTATCAGACGCTGTGCTGCCGGCTGATGGCGCGCACGAGCCTGTACCAGAACGGCGGCGCATTCGGCTTCCGCGACCAGCTTCAGGACGCGGTGAATCTGCTGCTGCTCGACAGCAAGCCCGCGCGCGAGCAGATCGGGTGCGCGTGCGCGCACCAGTTTTCCGCCGGGGACGTGTGCCACTGGTGGCACGCGGGTTTCGGGGTCGAGCACGGCGTGCGCACGCGCATCTCGGACGACCTGCTGTGGCTGCCGTGGGCGGTGTGCGAGTATGCGCAAAAGACCGGCGACACGCAGATCCTGAGCGCCGAGTACCCCTTCCTCGCGGGCGAGGAGCTGGAGGAAAACGAGCGCGACCGCTACCAGCCGCTCACACCGGGGGCGGAGACCGGCACGGTGCTCGAGCACTGCCGCCGCGCCTTTATGCGCGTGCTGGCGCGGGGCGTGGGCGCGCACGGCCTGCTGCACATCGGCACCGGCGACTGGAACGACGCCTTCGACCGTGTGGGCGCACAGGGGCGCGGCGAGAGCGTGTGGCTGACGTGGTTTTTCGCCGTCACGGCGCGGAAATTTGCCGCCCTCATCGGCGGACACGCGGCCGAACAGCTCACCCTTGCCGCCGACCGCTGCACGCGCGCAGCCGAGGCCGCGTGGGACGGTGCGTGGTATCGCCGCGGCTACTACGACGACGGGCAGCCGCTCGGCTCTGAAAAAAGCGGCGAGTGCCGCATCGACGCGATCGCGCAGGCGTTCGCGGCCTTTGACACGCACGCCGACCCCGCGCACGTGCACTGTGCACTCACGAGCGCCGTGGAGCTGCTCTTTGACCGGGGGCACAACGTCGTGCGGCTGTTTGACCCGCCCATCACGCGGCGCACGCCCGAGACGGGCTACGTGCGCAGCTACGGCGCGGGGCTGCGCGAAAACGGCGGGCAGTACACCCACGGCGCGCTGTGGCTGGCCATGGCGCTGCTGCGCACGGGCCGCACGGACGAGGGCGCGGAGATCCTGCACGCGGTGCTGCCCGCGGCGCACGACCCGGCGCGCTACGAGGGCGAGCCGTATGTGCTCGCGGCCGACGTCGCCGCCGGGGACAACGCCGGTGTGGCCGGCTGGACGTGGTACACGGGCGCGGCCGGGTGGTACCTGCGCATCGCGGCGGAGGAGCTGCTGGGGCTGCATCTGCGCGGCGGTGTGCTCTACCCCGAGCCGCGGCTGCCGGCCGGCTGGCCGGAGTGCGCCGTGCGCTGGCGCGACGGCGCCGGGCTGCTGCACACGATCCGCCTGCGGCCGGACGGTGTGACCGTGGACGAAAAGCCCTATGACGGCGGCGGCATCGGCAAAAAACGGCCGAAACCCTATTCCCAAGATAGGTAGGGCATGATATAATAATGTATTCCGGAAAAACGGAAACACCCATCTGGGAAAGGAGCGCAATTATGCAACGCATCCGCACGGAGATCCTGCCCGGCGTGTGGCTGACCGCCCTGCGCACGGAGAAATTCAAGACCGCGTGGCTGAGCGTGAATCTGCTGACGCAGCTGCGGCGCGAAACGGCCGCCTGCACGGCCGTGCTGCCGTATGTGCTGCGGCGCGGCTGCACGCGCCTGCCCGATCTGGAGGCGATCGCAGCCGAGCTCGACGGGCTCTACGGCGCGCACATCACGCCGGTCGTGCACAAGCTGGGAGAAATACAGGCCGTTGGCTTTGAGGCCGATTTTGCCGACGACGGCGCACTCGGCGAGGAAATATTTCCCCGGCTCGCGGCCGATGTGGCCGACCTGCTGCTGCACCCGAACACGCGCGGCGGCCTGCTGCGGCCGGACATCGTCGACAGTGAGCGCACGCAGCTGATCGCGCGCATCCGCGCGGCCGTGAACAACAAGCGCAGCTATGCACGCGAGCGCCTGTACACCCATATGTGCTGCTGCGAGGATTTCGCCGTGCCCCGCCTCGGTGAGGAGGCGGACGCCGAGCGCATCCACTACCGCAAGCTGACGATGCGCTACCATGACCTGCTCTCGACGAGCCCGGTGGAGATCTTCTACTGCGGCTCCATAGACGGAAAGCGCGTTGCGCGCATCCTCACGGATGTGCTCTCCACGATGCCGCGCGGAGCGCTTGACGAGGACATCGGCACGGACATCCGCATGAACGCGCTCGAGGAGCAGCCGCGCTATGTGACCGAGACGCTCCCGGTCGCGCAGGCGCAGCTCGCCGTGGGCTATCGCCTCGGCACATGCATGGAAGACCCCGACCTGCCGGTACTGTTCGTTCTGAACGCGCTCTACGGCGGCTGCGTGACGTCGAAACTGTTTTTGAACCTGCGTGAGCGGCTCAGCCTGTGCTACTCCGTCGGCTCGCAGCTGGACACGCACAAGGGGCTGCTGACCGTGACGAGCGGCATCGCCGCAAATCATTACGAGCGCGCGCTCACCGAGATCACCGCACAGCTCGACGCCGTGCGCAGCGGTGACTTTACGGACGAGGAGCTGCGCTGCGCCATCCGCAGCGCGGCCGGTGATCTGCGCGCCAGAGCTGACGCACCCGACACGCTGGCGTGGTACTGGCTCAACCGCACGGTACAGGGGCTGGACATTGACCCGCCGGAAATGGCCGCGCTCGTGGAGGAGGTCACGCGCGACGACGTGATGTCCGCCGCCGCCGGCATCGTGTGCGACTGTGTATATCTGCTCAAGGGAACGGAGGCGGCTGCCGATGACAAATGAACGACCCGAAAATATCTGGGCGGCGACGCTGCCGAACGGCCTGCGCGTGCGCGTGCTCTGCAAGCCCGACTTTCAGCGCAGCTACGCCGTGCTTGCGGCCTGCTACGGCGGAGCCGACCGGCGCTTTCGCGTGGGCGATACGTGGACGGACACACCCGCCGGCGTCGCGCACTATCTTGAGCACAAGCTCTTCGACATGCCCGACGGCTCGGACGCGCTGACAGCGCTCTGCGGCAACGGCGCCAGCCCGAACGCCTTCACGTCGGCCAACATGACGGCATACTATTTTTCCTGCACGGATCACTTTGAAGAAAACCTGCGCACGCTGCTGCGCTTTGTGTCCACGCCGTATTTCACCGATGCGAGCGTGGCCAAGGAGCAGGGCATCATCGCGCAGGAGATCCGCATGGGGGACGACGACCCCAACCGCGCCGTATGGCGCAACCTGATGCGCTGCCTGATGGCGCGCGACGGCGCGCGCGACGCCGTGGCCGGTACGGTCGAGAGCATCGCGCAGATCACGCCCGAGACGCTCTACACCTGCCACCGTGCGTTTTACGCGCCGTCGAACATGGTGCTGTGCGCGGTGTGTCAGACTGCACCGGAGCGCGTGGCCGCCATCGCCGGGCAGCTGCTGCCGCCGGAGCTTGCCCCCGTCCCGGTCACCGATCACGGCGCGCCGGAGGAAATGACCCCCGCCGAGGTACATATGCGCGTGCAGCTCGCGGTGTCCGCGCCGCAGATGCTGCTGGGTGCGAAGTTCCGTCCGGCGCAAAAGGGCGCTGACCGCCTGCGGCAGGATCTTACGGCCAGGCTCGCCATGCAGGCCGCCTTCGGCAGATCGAGCCCGTTTTATAACGATCTCTACCGCGCGGGGCTGCTCGGACGCAGCTATTCCTGCGGCGCGCAGTTTTGCGGCCCGGTCGCGCTGGCCGTGCTCGGCGGTGAGAGCAGAGAGCCCGACGCCGTGTACGCGCGCGTCAGGGAGACCGCCGCACGCATCGCGCGCGACGACTTCGACCCCGACGCCTTCGAGCGGGTACGCCGCGCCATGTACGGCAAGCTGCTGTGCGGTCTGGATCAGTTCCGCAGTGTGTGCATCGACATGGCCGAGGGGCTCTTCGGCGGATATGAGATGATGGACGCATTCCCGCTCCTGCCGGAGATCACGGCGGCGGAATGCGCCGCCTGGCTGACCGAGACGTTTGCACCCGAGCGTCTGGCGCTCTCGGTCGTGACACCGAAAGGAGGTGACGGCGATGCCGACAATGATGCGTGATGCCACCATTAGTTTTCCCATGCTCGGCGACTGGAGCATTGACCCCAGCGCGTCGTTCACGCTCTTCGGTCACACGTTTTACTGGTACGGCGCGATCATCGCCGTGGGCTTCATCCTGGCGATGCTCTACTGTGCGCGGCACTGCCGCCGCTGCGGCATCAAGCCGGACACGCTCTATGACTTTCTCATCTGGATGATCCCGCTGGCCATCATCGGCGCGCGGCTGTACTACGTCATCTTCCAGTGGAGCGACTACCGCGAGCACCCGCTCAACGCGTTCAAGATCTGGGAGGGCGGGCTCGCCATCTACGGCGGCGTGATCGCCGGCATCCTGACTGGCATCGTCTGGTGCCGGAAGCGGAAGATCCCCTTCGGCGCGATGGCGGACGTCTGCGCACCCGGTCTGCTCATCGGGCAGTGCATCGGCCGCTGGGGCAACTTCATCAACCGCGAGGCCTTCGGCCGCGAGACGGCTGCCTTCTCCCGCATGGGGCTGACGCTGCCCGGCCAGGAGACCGTGTACGTGCATCCGACGTTCCTGTACGAGAGCCTGTGGAACTTCGCGGGCTTTCTGATGCTGCACTTCTGGTTCCGGAAGCACGAGCGCAGGTTTGACGGCGAGCTCATCCTGCTCTACGCCGTGTGGTACGGCATCGGCCGCGCGCTCATCGAGGGGCTGCGCACCGACAGCCTCTATATCACCGGCACGGGTATCCGCGTCAGCCAGCTGCTGGCCGGTGTGTCGGCGGCGGTCGCCGCCGTCGTGCTCGCGCTGCTCTACACAGGCAAGCTCCGGCATCCGCCGCGCTACGTCGACCGCGAGAGCGGCGAGACGCAGCAGGATGCCTGACCTTCTTAATATCCTTTTCATTCATACATCAGGAGGTTTTGATCCATGAAAGACTACCGTGATATGCTCAGCAGCCTCAAGGACAAGGTCGTCGACGCGGCCGGCAAGGCCACCGTCGCCGTGACCGATGCAGCCAGCAAGGCCGTCAGCGATGAGATGCGCGACAAGGTCGCCGGCGCCGCGCAAGCCGTGGGCGAGCGCGCCAAGTACGCCTCGCGCATGACGCGCCTGACCGTAGACTGCAACGCCGAGCTCGAGCGCGTCAAGCGCACCTACACCGAGATCGGCCGCCTGTACTACGAAAACTACCGCGACACGGCCGATGCCTTCCTCGCCGAGCTCTGCCAGCAGGTGACGGACGCCAACGCCCACGTCGCCGAGATGGAGGCGCAAATGGACGAGCTGCGCGCCGCCGCGCGGGAATACCGTCCCGCGCCGGATCTGCACACCATCGACGCGGAGGAGGTCATCGACCCGCAGGACATTGAGGTCGAAGTGACCGAGGAGCCCGCACCGGAGGAATGAGCCGGACGCAAAACGAGCCCCGCCTCCGTTTCCGAATCGGAAACGGAGGCGGGGCTTTCTGCTGCCGCGGCAGTACTCAGAGCGTGTAGGTGCGGGGCGGCTCACCGGAGAAGTCCGCGATGATGGCGCGGGCATCGCGCAGCCAGAACACCGTGAAGATCGGGTTCGCCGCATCGCCGTACTGGCTTTGGACGATCGGGTTTTGCAAGCACAGCTCCTTGGCCGCCATGCTGTCGGAAAAGACGGCCTCGCCGCTCAGGCGCAGCCACGCATAGTCCGGGCTGGAGACGGACAGTTCCACATAGGGGTTCGCCTGCATATCCCGATAGACGTCCTTGGTCGTGTTCGTGCAGAACCAGAGCTTGCCGTCGAGCACTCCGGCAAACATGAACGGGCGGCACTTTGCCCTGCCGTCCCGGCCGACCGTGGCCAGATACTGTACGGGGTTCGCCTGCAGAAATGTTACGACTTCGTTCATAAAAATAACCTCCTGCTGCGGGAAATGGGATTTGCGGTTGCATTCCCGCGCTTGCAGGTTTATGATAATAGCGTACAGATATTTTGTAAAGTAAGCACATATTTGTGCTGTAGTTACCAAAAGGAAACCATTGGAGGTGTGCACCGTTATGGATGCCGTGAAAACGCTGCCGGCCTGCCCGGTCGAGACGACGCTCATGCTCATCGGCAGCAAGTGGAAGGTACTGATCCTGCGGGACCTGATGCCGGGGACGAAGCGCTTCGGCGAGCTGCGCCGCTCCATCGGCAGCGTGTCGCAGAAGGTGCTGACCGCGCAGCTGCGCGACATGGAGGCGTGCGGCCTCGTGGACCGGCGGGTCTATGCCGAGGTGCCGCCGCGCGTGGAGTACAGCCTGACGGAGCTGGGGCGGAGTCTGCGGCCGATCCTCGACGCGATGTGGGCGTGGGGCGAGGCGTATAAGGTGAAAAACCGATAATAAATGCGAAACTGCGGGGTGGAGCCTTTCGGCTCCGCCCCGCAGCGCTGCATCTTCGCTTTACCGGTCGCAGTAGGCCATGAGGATGGTCGCGACCTGTGCGCGGCTGGCGTAGCCGTGCGGCGTGAGCAGCACGCCCTCCGGCGTGCCGACGCCGTTGATCAGCCCCTGCTCGACCGCCCACGTGAGCGCAGCATAGGCATAGCCGGAAACCTGCTCCACGTCCGGGAAGTCCCTGAGCACGCTGCCGGTCATCACCGGGCTGCCGGACTGCGTATAGAGGATGAGCGCAAAATCCTGCCGCGTGATCGGTGCCTCGGGGTCAAAGGTCGTCTCCGACGTGCCGGACACGAGGCCCGTGCGATACGCCCAGCGCACCGCCGGATAAAACCACGCGTCGGTGCTGACGTCGGTAAACGGCAGCGTGCCCGCAGTCTCCGGGCTGCCGGCTGCCGCCCAGAGCAGCTGCACGATCTGCGCGCGCGTGGCGAGCATATCCGGCGAGACAGTGACCTCCGACGTGCCGGATATCAGCCCTGCGGCAATGCAGTAATCCAGCCCCTCATGCGACCAGATGTCCGACGCGGGCATATCGCGAAAGCGCTGCCCCGGGCACAGCCGGTCGTGAAAATACCGCGTGAGTACCGGCAGGCCGTAGCCGTAGGCATCGTCCCGGCCGGGATCGCCGAGATCGTCGGCATAGCGATAGAGCATCTGGCGAACACCCGCAGCGCTCAGTCCCGGCTGCGCAAGCCGGACGCAGGCCGCTGCCGCCGCGATATGCGGTGCGGCAAACGACGTGCCGCTGCGCACGGACGTGCCGCCGCCCGGCGCCGCGACCACGACGTTCGAGCCCGGCGCACACAGGTCCACCGCCGTACCGGAGGAGGAATAGCTGCTGTCAAACGCGCGGCTGCGGTTCACGCCCGAGACCGTGAGCACCGCCTCCTGATTGGCCGGGTAGACGTCGTCGGCATTGCCGGTGGGATTGTTCTGGCTGCGGTTGCCCGCCGCCGCGACCACGACCACACCGGACGCATACGCCTGCGCGAGGACGCTATTTAAAAAGGAATAGCCCTTTTCGATGGCGTTCGTCCAGCCGAGGCTGAGGTTGACGACGGCCGCGCCGTTTTCCAGCGCATACTCGAGCGCCGTGAGCACGCGCGATGCCTTCGACATATTGTTGTCATCATACACGCGCAGCACCATCACGTCCACCGCGTCGGGTGTGAGATCGGCAACGAGCCCGGCCGTGGCCGTGCCGTGGCCGTTGATGTCCGTGACGTCTGCCGTGGCGTTGGCGAAGTCATAGCTGGCGGCCGACACACGCCCCTGAAGCATTGCGTGCGTGCAGTCCGCGCCCGTGTCGATAACGGCGACCGTGACGCCGCTGCCGGCCGGGAGCAGCAGCTGCGCCTGATGGCGCAGCGTCGTAAAGCCCATGGTGCGGCCGCCCCAGGAATAGCTAGGCGTCTCGTCCCAGAGGCCGGACAGCGTCTCCTCCGCCGAGAACGTCTCGTCGAGGAAGCAGTCCGTCACATTGGGATCTGTGCGCAGCTGCGCCAGCGCACGCTGCGCGGTCTGCGCGTCGGAAAATTCAAGCACATATTCCTGCCACGCCGCCAGATGCAGCACGCGCTCGGCACCGTAGCCGCCGGCGAGCGTGCCTGCAAAGGCGATCACACGCGTGGGCCCGGCCGCGGCGCTGCGCGCGCGAAACAGGCCGCGGCGCGGCGACGCCGGTGCCGCCATTGCCTGCGCCAGCTCCAGCGCACTGCCGACCTCGACGGGCTGCGTCTGCAGAGCGGCCGCCGGCAGCGTCAGCGAGCACAAAAGCGCAAGCGCGAGCAGCAGGGTCAAAAACCGTTTTTTCATTTCGCGCCCCCTCACGTCGTGATCGGCACGAACCACAGGTCGCGGTCGACGTGGCCGGTGACGCCGGGAACCGTGCCCTGATAGCTGTACTGCCAGAAGTCGTGCGCATAGTAAAAATCGTCCGCCGTGCCCGGCGCGCTCACCCAGAAGGCATAGTCCTTGAGCTGTGTGAAGTCATAGTCATAGTACCCCTGCCAGCGGTTGCCGTAGACGGCGGCGTCGTAGCCCGCGGCCTCGACCGCGGCGCAGAATGCAACGGCACAGGCCGTGACGTCCTCACCGGTCATCTCCGCCGTGCGCACCGTGTCGCCGGACGCGACCGAGCTCGGGTCGATGTTCTCCCAGTCAAACACGAGCGGCATGTCGATTTTGAAATCCTGTGCCGCATCGACCAGCCACTGCGCCTCCTCGGCCGCCTCCTCGGGCGTGATCGCCTGCGAGAAGAAGTACAGCCCCACGCGCAGCCCGGCGGCACGCGCCCCGGCGACGTTCTGGCGGAAGCGGTCGTCCTCGACGATGCCGCCCTTGCCGTAGCCGCGGTAGCCCGCGCGGATGAAGGCGAAGTCGATGCCGGAATCCGCGACGGCCTGCCAGTCGATCTCCTGCTGGAAGGTGGACACGTCGATGCCCTGCAGCGCACGGTAGGCCGTGCCGGTATAGGTCACGGTGCCGTCGTCGCGGACGGAGAAGTCCCCCGCCGCGATCGCAAATTTGTCCACACCCTTTGCCGGTGTGATCCACGCGCTGGCGATGCCGGTGTTGACCTCGACCTGACCGATGTGCAGGTCGCGCACGGAGCAGCCCGTCAGCGAGCAGAGCAGCAGCGCGCTGAGCACAACGGGCAGCGCGCGGCGCAGCCAATTGCAATTGCCGATATTCTTTCTGTTTCTATCTGTGTGTTTCATGCCGCCAGTATAGCACACCCCGCACCGGAACGCAATCCGCGCACGGTGCGCGGCTGTCGGGGTCATAATAATGTGCGAGATAGCCCGCCGTGTGCAGGGTCTCGCCCGCCATCTCTTCCAGCCGCGCGATCCGCTCGGAGAGCTCGCGCCGGGCGCGGCCGGAGCGCGGCATTGCCGCCAGCTCCAGCCGCAGTTCGGCCGCACGCGCACGCAGCGCGCAGCCCGTGGCGCGGTATTGCGCCGCAAGTTCCTTCAGTTGCATCCGTTTCCTCCAAAAACATTTGATTTTTCGAAAATTTTTGTTGACAAACATGGTCCGTTTTGCTATGATACATAGGCCGGTGTTGTGCTGGTATAGCTCAGTTGGTAGAGCAGCTGATTTGTAATCAGCAGGTCGGGGGTTCGAGTCCGTCTACCAGCTCCACCTACTGACGAATTGCATATGGGGGAATTCCCGAGTGGCCAAAGGGGACAGACTGTAAATCTGCTGGCAATGCCTTCGATGGTTCGAATCCATCTTCCCCCACCAAAAATACCAATTACCCTTTTTGGGTGATTGGTATTTTTCTTTGCCGGGAAGATGGAGTCGAAGTTTATCCCCGTCAGGGGAAATCCATCTTCCCCCACCAGAAAAACCGTCTTGCCTTGCAAGGCGGTTTTTCAATGAAATCCGTCCTGCGGACGGGTGAAATCCTGCCGTGCAGGATGCAATACGCGCCGCGTGTGAAATCGCTGCGGCGATGGGTGGACGGATTTCCTTTCACCCGAGCGAAGCAAGGATTTCATCTGCCGGCGACAGCCGGAGATTTCACCGTGCGCATGCACGATCTCATCAAAGGAGTTCACGCCATGGCTGAAAACAAGCTCACCGACCTGTCCATGGATTTTGCCGTACAGACGCTGCAGCTCTGCGAAACCATACACAGCCACAGCGCCCTCGTGAATCAACTCGAACGCTCGTCCACCTCCATCGGGGCCAACATTCGTGAGGCGAGTTATGCGCACGGAAAGGCAGACTTCATCGCCAAGCTCCAGATCGCGCTCAAGGAATGTTATGAGACGGAATACTGGCTGGAGCTGTTCCAGCGTGCAGGCATTGCCGACCTCGACAGCATCGACCCGCTCCGACGTGCCAGCGGCACGATCCGGCGAATGCTCATCGCCTCCGTCAACACCGCGAAGAAAAACCGCACATGACCTGCCTGCCTGTCCACACCGTGGACGGTTTTTTCTTTTACCCCCCCTCACGCTCCCGGTGCACACAGCCGCTGCGCCAGCTCCCTGCGCGACAGGCCGCTCACCAGCGCGTCGAAACAGTCGGCGCACACCGTCAGCCCGCCATGCGCACACGGCCATAGATACGCCTCCGCCCACTCCGGCAGCGGCGCAAAGCACACCTCACATCGCCGCATCTGCATCACCCCTTTCCGGTTGCGAATTTTTTATGCGTTTGAATAACTTCTGCCTTAGATTATACTCGTTAGGATAATTTGTCAAGTACAATTTCTGCACTTGCATAAAAATAATCGTGGCAGTGCGTTGTGCTCTGCAAGAACGTTGGTTTTTTGACGAAAACAAAGCGATTTAAAGCGCCCTTTCTGACTTTTTGCACAAAAAAAGAAAGAAATTATATGGAAAACGGATATTGCAATCTTTCTCCGTTTGCGTTACCATGATGAAGGAAACTGGCCACTCAGGCCATTTATGAGAGCAAAGTGAATAACAAGAAAGAGGTAAGAAAATGATTAACAACGCCTATCTGAACCGCGTCTTCGCAGACCTTCAGAAGAATCATCCCAACGAGCCCGAGTTCCTTCAGGCCGTTGATGAAGTCTTTGAGAGCCTCCAGCATGTCGTCGACAAGCACCCCGAGTGGGAAGAAGCCGGCCTCATGGAGCGCTTCGTCGAGCCCGAGCGCATCATCATGTTCCGCGTTCCCTGGGTCGATGACAACGGCAAGGTTCAGGTCAACCGTGGCTACCGTGTGCAGTTCAACTCCGCGATCGGCCCCTACAAGGGCGGCCTGCGCTTCCATCCGTCGGTCAACCTGTCCGTCGTCAAGTTCCTTGGCTTCGAGCAGATCCTCAAAAACTCCCTGACCACCCTGCCCATGGGCGGCGGCAAGGGCGGCTCCGACTTTGACCCCCACGGCAAGTCCGACGGCGAGGTCATGCGCTTCTGCCAGAGCTTCATCACCGAGCTCTACCGTCACATCGGCCAGTTCACCGACACTCCGGCGGGCGACATCGGCGTCGGCGCGCGCGAGATCGGCTATATGTACGGCCAGTATAAGAAGATCGTCGACCGCTTTGAGGGCGGCGTCCTCACCGGCAAGGGCCTGACCTACGGCGGCTCTCTCGCCCGCACGCAGGCCACCGGTTACGGCATCTGCTACTTCTCCGACGAAGTGCTCAAGCACCTGAGAAACGACAGCTTCGAGGGCAAGAAGGTCATCGTGTCCGGCTCCGGCAACGTCGCGCAGTACTGCGCGCAGAAGTGCACCGAGCTCGGCGGCAAGGTCATCGCGATGAGCGACTCCAAGGGCTACATCTATGATCCCAACGGCGTCAACCTCGACGTGCTGTTCGACATCAAGCAGAAGCGCCGCGCACGCATCAGCGTCTACGCCGACGAAGTCCCCGGCAGCGAGTACCACGAGGGCTGCAAGGACATCTGGACCGTGCCGTGCGACATTGCCATGCCGTGCGCATCCCAGAACGAGATGGACGTTGAGGGCGCGAAGGCCGTCATCGCCAACGGCGCTATGGCCGTGTTCGAAGGCGCCAACATGCCGCTGACCCCCGAGGCCATCAGCGCGGTCATCGAGGCCGGCCTGCTCTACACACCGGGCAAGGCTTCCAATGCGGGCGGCGTCGCCACCTCCGGTCTGGAAATGAGCCAGAACTCCCTGCGTATGAGCTGGAGCTTCGAGGAAGTGGACGAGAAGCTGCACGGCATCATGAAGAGCATCTTCAAAGCCTGCTACGACGCTTCCGTCGAGTGCGGCCAGCCGGGCAACATGATGCTCGGCGCGAACGTTGCCGGCTTCCTGAAGGTCGCCGACGCCATGATGGCTCAGGGCATCGTGTAATTTCAAACTCTTTGTCTCTACATAAGGAAGGTCCCCGAAACGAATGTTTCGGGGACCTTTTTTGCGGGTGTGCGGGAAGGCAGCCGAAGTGAAAGAGCTGAGGTGTTTCCTGGCGTCACGCACCATGGAAATCCCATTTCCGAGCTGCTCGACCAGTGCCGCGCCACCCTCCCCTCAAGGAGAAGGCTTGAAAAGCCCCCCTCGAGTTCCCCTGCGGCTCCGGTATTTCGGGGACAGCCAGTGCCGCGCCGCAGGAAAGCGCGGCCCCTGTCTGCGCGGCAAATCTCCTCTTTGCGCAGCAGGGCAAACCATGCTATAATGAGCGCAGATTTTTTCGGGAGGTGCGGCCATGGACACGCAGAGACTATCGCAGACGGTGCAGCCGCTGCTCGACTGGTTTCAGGCGCACGCGCGCACGCTGCCATGGCGCGCCGACCGCGAGCCGTACCACGTGTGGCTCTCGGAGATCATGCTGCAGCAGACGCGCGTCGAGGCCGTGCGCGGGTATTACGCGCGCTTTCTCGCGGCCGCGCCGGATGTATTCGCGCTCGCGGCGCTGCCGGAGGCGCAGCTGCTCAAGCTCTGGGAGGGGCTGGGGTACTACAACCGTGCGCGCAAGGCGCAGGAATGCGCCCGCGTGATCGCGGCGCGCGGCGGTGTCTGGCCCGACACGGTCGAGGGCCTGCTGGCGCTGCCGGGCATCGGGCCGTACACTGCCGGGGCGATCGCCTCGATCTGCTTCGAGCGCCCGGCAGCCGCCGTGGACGGCAACGTGCTGCGCGTGTGCGCGCGCGTGCTCGACGACGCGACGCCCATCGACAACGCCGCGCACAAGACGGCGCTCACCGCGGCGCTGAGCGCTTGCTACCCCGCCGGGCACTGCGGCGATTTCACACAGGCGCTCATGGAGCTCGGCGCGACCGTCTGCGGCCCGAACCGCGCGCCGCAGTGTGAGGCTTGCCCGATCGCGGCGCTGTGTCTCGCGCGCGCACACGGCACGGCGGCCGCTCTGCCGGTCAAGGCGCCAAAGCGCGCCAAGCGCGCCGAGGAGCACACCGTATTCTGCCTGCGCTGCGGCGACCGGCTCGCCGTCGAGCGGCGGCCGGACAGCGGATTGCTTGCCGGGCTCTGGCAGCTGCCGAACACGCCGGGGCTGCTCAACGAGCAGCAGGCGGGCACCTTTGCCAGCGGACAGGGGCTCGGCGACGTGCGGCTGCGCAGCGCGCGCGACGGCAGGCACATCTTCACACACATCGTCTGGACGATGCGCTGCTACACGCTCGAGTGCTCGGCCATGCCGCCGCAATACCGCTGGGCGGCGCCGGACGAGCTGCGCACGGAGATCTCCCTGCCGACTGCGTTCCGGCAGTTTCTGGATGACGAATGACAAAAACGAACCGACCCTGTCCGCAGCGGACAGGGTCGGTTCGTTTTTGTGTTTTCAGCGCCAGAAATCGTCGTTCCGGTCGCGGTACTGCGGCGGCACCGGGTACTGCATGCGCCGGAAGTAGTCAAACACCGTCTCGCGCGAGACGCGGCGGTCGGCACGCGCCGAGCGGTTCACGCGCAGGATGCCGAACACGTACAGCGCGATCAGGTAAGCATAAAACAGCAGCGTGAAGCGGCCGTCGCTCTCCTGTGCGAACGCCAGAAAGTCATAGCAGCCGTGCATCAGCACCGGCACGACGACGCTCAGCGCAAGGTAAGCCCTGCAATCATCTTCACGCCCCCAGTAGTCGGAGAGCTTGGCGTAGCCGTAGAAATAGCCCATGAACACACCGAAGATCGCGTGGCCGGGCACAGCCGTGACCGCGCGCACAAGGCCGGTCGCAAAGCCGTAGCTGTAGACATACTTCACGTTCTCGAACGCGGCAAAGCCAAGCGCGACCATGACGGCATAGACGATCGCGTCGAACTGGAAGTCGAACGCCGGGCTGCGCCACGTCGTGCGCAGAAACAGGAACTTGCACGTCTCCTCCGTGAGCCCTGCGACAACGAACGCCTCGAGAAAATAGCCGAGGTAAACATTGCGCACGTTCAGCCGCTCGATGATGGTGCTGAGGATGAGCTCGACCACGATGGCAGGCAGACATGAGAGCGCGCCGAAACCCAACAGCTTTGCCAGCAGCGCCGGCGGCTCTTTGTCCGTGCGGTCCTTGCGGCAGATGTACACCACCAGCACGACGGCTGGCAGCAGCGCGATGAATGTCAAGGGATCGATCATGCGAATAACCTCCTGTTTCAGAATGGATCCTGTCATGGCGATCCCGCTCAGAACAGCAGCCAGATCACCAGCGGGATCGTCGCGGCGGACAGGATCGTATTGATGAAGATACACTTGGACGCGAACGCATCCGAGCGGTCATACTGCAGGCACAGCGCCGTGACGAGCATGGCCGTCGGGCACGCCGCGAGCAGCACCGGGATGCCGAGCAGGTCGCCGCTGACAAACGGCCGCAGCACCGCCCACGTCAGCAGCGGGCACACGAGCAGACGCACCGCCGCAACGGCATAGGCACGCCAATCCGTCAGCGCCGCGCGCACGGAGATCGCGCCGAGCGACGTGCCGATGACGATCATCGACAGCGGGATCGTCACGCCGGAGACCGCCGAGATCGTGTCGGCGATGACACCGGGCACGGGCACATGTGTCAGCAGCAGCACGATCGACAGCAGCGTCGCGATGACCGGCGCGTTGAGCACATCCTGCCAGCGAACGCGGCCGCCCTCCGGGGACAGCTGCGACGCGCTGCTGGAATAGAGCGCGAGGTTAAACGGGATGTTGCACAGGGAGGCGAAAAAGACCATCTCCTCACCGAAGATCGCCGCGACGACCGGCAGCCCCACAAAGCCGACGTTGCCAAACGCCGTCGTCAGGCGCATCGCACCGGCATCCTCACCGCGCGTGCGCAGCAGCCGCGGCAGGAGCCACGCCGGCAGCATCTGCAGCACGACCATGACCGTCAGGACGAGGATATAATCGACGATCTCAATGGCCTGAAACGCCGGCGCACCGAGCACGGAATTGAGGATGGTCGCCGGAAGCAGCACCGTGACCATCAGCGGGGTCACGCGCTTATTAAACTCCGGCCCCGTGATGCCGATGCGCGCACAAAGGTAACCAAGCAGCATGATGAGGATCAGCATGGCCATCTTGGCAAAGACAGTGGATAGATTCATATCGTTTCTTTTCTCTTTCTCTCGTTTGAAGGCTGCGCGGCGCCGCCGCCGCGTATGATACCTCAGTATATGCCAGACACGCTGTCTTGTAAAGGAGAATTCTCGCGCAGCACTTGCCAAATGGCGTCCGGCCTGTTACACTGACCGAAAGGGGGTGTGCGCATGAAGAAAACTGTCATGACCGTCATTCGTGTGATCGTGATCGTCGGCGTGCTGGGTCTGCTGACCTACGGCGGCTTTCTCGGCATGAACCGCGTATCCGGCAACGGCGATTACACCATCGACGCCTACGCCGCGACGGACGACGGCGGTCAGCTGACCGTGACGAAGGCCGGCACCGTCATCCACGTCGATTGCTCGGCCGAACAGCTCGCCGCCGTCGCCGCAGAGCCGGACGCAACGTTCCACCTGACGTTCTCCTACAGCCAGATCACGAACAGCGGCAAGCTCAAATCCATCACGCCCGCCGGATAACCTCCGGCCGGGCGCGCCCGCCCGGCGTCCGCGCCGAAGCTCTGAGCGGCCGGGCAGCATCAAAGTCACATAAAGCAAGAACCCCTGACCGCTCGGTCAGGGGTTCTTGCTTGGATGGAGAAAAAGGTAAGGGGGATGTATGCGTAATCAGTCCTTGCGCTCGTCGCCCCAGAAGAACAGGGCCACGGTGCCCGGGCCGGTGTGGCTGCCGATGGTGGTGCCGACGCTGTAGATCTCGACCTTGCCGTTGAGCTTCGGGAACTTCTGCTCGATCTCGTCTGCCACGGCGCGCGCATCGTCATAGCACGCGGAGTTGGAGATGTAGCACTTGCCGGAGTAGTCGTGGCCGCCCTGCGCGTGCTCCTCCATGCGCATGACGATCTCCTTCATGACGCGCTTTTTGCCGCGGATCTTGGCGCGCGGAATGAGCCGGCCGAGGTTATCCATGTTCAGCAGCGGGCAGATGTCCAGCAGGCCGCCGAAGACGCCGGCCACCTTCGAGATGCGGCCGCCCCTGACATAGAACGTCAGGTCGGTGGAGAAAAACCAGTGGTGCAGCTCAAGCTTGTGTGCCTCGGCCCAGTCGCGCACAGCGTCGATGCCCATGCCCTCGTCGCGCAGGTCGGCGAGCTTATCCATCAGCAGGCCGTAGCCCGAGGACGCGCCGAGCGAGTCGACGATGTAGATCTTGCGCTCCGGGTAGCGCTCGCGCACGATGCGCGCGGCGTTCTCGGCCGAGTTCGACACGCCCGACAGCCCCGAGGACAGGCAGACATGCAGGATGTCCTTGCCCTGCTCGAGAAACGGGGTGAAATAATCCACGAACTCCGAGATGTTCACCTGTGAGGTGCGCGTGTCGGCGCCGTTTGCCATGGCGGCATAGAATTTATCAAACGGCATCGATTCGCCCAGATCATCCGGGTAGTCCACGCCGTCAAGCTGGTAGTGGAAGCAGATATACGAAATGTCACGCTGCTGAAAATGCTCCTTGGTCAGGTCGGCGGTGGAGCAGCAGCTCAGTACAAAATCAGCCATGTTGTCGGTCTCCTTTACATCCTTTGATTCGCCCGCCGGGCGGGCTGTCTGTCTTGTTCCTGTCAATACACGCATAGCATACCTGCAAAGCAGGGATTGCGCAAGCTACAAAACAGAACCGGGGCGTAGAACATGGATCCCCCCTGTTCTACGCCCCGAACGGCACGCTCTACAAATCATAGAACGCCTGAGTTTTCAATGCTTTGCACGGATATGAAAGCTGAAGTAAACGACGGCCTCCGCCGGGATGAGGATCAAAAACAGCTGCCAGAAATTCATCCCGAAGCGCAGCAGCACGAGGTAGCCCACGGCAAAAATACTCGCCACGAGGCCGAGCACCACGTACAAATTGCCCCGCCCGCCGAAAAACACGCTGTTGAGCACAAGGTAGGTGATGACCGCCGCCGGCACGAAGCAGGCGAACACGATCCACTCCACCGCGCCCAGCCACAGCCACAGCACCACGAACACCAGCACCGCCAGCGTCACGATGCCCATGAGGGCGACAAGGATGATGGCATGATGGCTGCGGTCGCACGCGGCGGGCTCGGGTCCGGGCTGCCACGCGTCGTGCTCGTTGAGCAGGTAATCGACCGTGACGCCGAAGATCTCGCTCATGCGCTTGAGCACCGCGGCATCGGGAATGGCCTCGCCGCGCTCCCACTTGGAGATCGACTTATCCGAATAATTCAGTTGTTCGCCAAGCTCTGCCTGCGTCATGCCCGCGGCCGTGCGCAGGCGGATGAGGTTGCTGGCAAAGATGAGTTTCAGTTCGTCCATGGTGGGTCCTCACGATGATGATGTGCTGTCCATTTTACGCATTCGCGCGCGCGTTGTCAACCGTCACATACTGCCCGGACGTCACGCGCGGTAGACGATCTCCTCCGCCGTGCGTGCGGCGGTCTGCTCATCGGTGAGCAGACGCACGAGCTCGAGCGCGAACGGGATCGCAGCGCCGAGGGCGCGGCCAGTCGTGATCTGCCCGTCGGTGACGACGTCGGCATCGACCATCTGCGCACCGGTGCATCTGTCCTCAAAACCAGGGTAGCAGGTGGCGCGGCGGCCGGCAAGCAGGCCGTACTGCGCGAGCACGCTCGGCGCGGCGCAGATGGCGGCGGCGCGGCCGCCATGCTCGAGCGTGCGGCGCACGAGCGTCTCCACGGCCGGGCTCTTGGCCAGATTCGTCGTGCCGGGCATGCCGCCCGGGAGCACGACCAGCTCCGGAGGCGCCGCCAGCAGCTCCGGCAGCGTGCGGTCGCACGTAACGGGCACACCGTGCGCACCGACGACGGTGTGCGCGTCCTCAACGGAGACCGTATACGTCTCCAGACCGGCGCGGCGGAGAATATCGAGCGTGATCAGGCCCTCACACTCCTCCAGGCCTTCGGCAAACAGCAGATAACATTTGGACATAACAGGTTCCCCTTTCTTTCGTAATCCGTTTACATGAGCGGCGCTACCAGCTTGAGCAGCGCGGAAGTGATGCGCGTGTGCAGCGGGATGCGCGCGAGGTCGCCGTGCGTGACGATCTGCGACTGGGCGCGCGTGGCATCAAAGTCGGCCACGATGTCCGCGATGCACGGACAGTCATAGAGATACACCGCATTTTCAAAGTGCAGATACAGGCTGCGGTAGTCGAGATTGATCGTGCCGACGACGGCCTTGCAGTCATCGCTGACGAACACCTTCGCGTGCACGAAGCCGGGCGTGTACTCATAGATCTTGACGCCGGCGTCGAGCAGCTCGCGGTAGTGCCCCTTGGCGAGCGCAAAGGCAAACTTTTTATCCGGAACGTGCGGCAAAATGAGCTCCACATCCACGCCGCGCTTGGCCGCAAACGTGAGCGCCATGACCATCGTCTCATCGAGGATAAGGTACGGCGTGAAGATGCGCACATAGCGCTCGGCGTGGCTGAGGATGTCGAGATAGACGCTCTCGCCGACGCGCTCGTCATCGAGCGGGCTGTCGGCATACGGCAGGACATAGCCCCCCGCCTCCGGCAGCGGCGGCAGCGGCACGTTGAGATACCGCCCGTAGGACTCCGTGTCCGGCTCGCGCTCATCCATGCCCCACATCTGCAGGAACATGAGCGTAAGCGAGCGCACTGCCTCGCCCTCGAGCCGCACGGCGGTATCCTTCCAGACGCCGTAGACACGCACCAGATTCGCATACTCGTCGGAAAGGTTCACGCCGCCGGTGAAGCCGACGCGCCCGTCGATGACGGCGATCTTGCGGTGGTCGCGGTTGTTATAATAGGTGCTGACAAACGGGCGCAGCGGCGCGAACATCTTGCAGCGGATGCCCAGCGCCTCCATGCGCTTGGGATAGCCGTACGGCAGGCGGTAGAACGTGCACGTGCCGTCATAGAGCACGCGCACCTCAACGCCGGCGCGCACCTTTTCCTCCAGGATCTTGAGGATGCGCCCCCAGACGTCGCCCTCCTCGATGATGAAGTATTCGAGGAAGATAAAGTGCTCGGCCGACTGCAGCGCGTCGAGCAGCGCGCCGATCTTGTCCTGCCCCATGGGGTAGTAGGTAACGGCGGTGTTTTCATACACGGGATAGTCGCCGGAGCGCAGCGTGTACTCGGCGAGGTTGTGCACCTCGGGCAGTTCGGTGCGCAGGCGCGTCATGAGCTCGGTCTGCCGCGGCACATACTGCACGGTGCTCACGATGCTCTCCTGCACGCGGCGGTTTGCGTAGCGGTGGCCGACATCGAGCTGCACGAACAGGTACAGCAGCACGCCGAACGCGGGCAGCGCCATGATGAGCACGATCCATGTGATCTTCGTCGTCGCGCTGCCGGGCTTGTTGACCAGATAGATGATGAGCACGACCGCCAGCACATGCATGATGCCGGACAGCGCGGGGTAGTAGCGGCCGAGATAGTGCGCACCGAACGCCATGATGGCGACCTGAAGCAGCAGCAGCACGACGATGACCATCGTGCGGCCGAACACAATGTCCAGCAGGCGGCGCTTGCCGCGGCGCAGCAGACGGATCTCGTAGTCGTCCTCAAACCAAACCTTGCGCACAAGCGCACCTCCCTTGTACAGTCGTTCCGGTGCGGCAGCGCCGCTCGGGGTGTTTTTCTATTATAGCGGAAATCCCGAAAACGTTCAAGGCATTCCGGCGGTTTTCAGGCCGCGGCGCAAAAAGAAACCCGGCTGCGGAGCGTTGCTCCGCAGCCGGCGGCAGGTCCGGTTTCAGGTCTCGCTCTGCGGTGTGACCGGCAGGGTGAACTCCGCCGTGAAATCATCACCGTCCCTGTGCGTGACAAATTCGCCGCCGAGCAGCTTCAAAATCGCTGCACAGGTGCGCAGGCCGATGTGGTTGCTCTCGACGCGCGCAAGCTCGCGCCGGGCGCGGTTGGCAAAGCAGACGTGCAGCCGCTCGCCCTCGCGCTCGGCCAGAATGGTCAGGCGCGCGGCGGGGTCGGCGTACTTTTCTATGTTCGACAGCAGGTTATCCGTCACGCGCTTGAGCATCTGCGCATCGGTCGTAACGGTGCAGGGTGTGCCGAGCAGCAGGAGATTGACGTCAAAGCCGCGGCTGCGCAGCTCCTCCGCGCACTCACCGAGCAGCTGCGCGCAGAGGATCTGCGCGTCATACGGTTCGGGGTGCGTCTCCTGTTCGCCGCGGCTGAAGACGAGAAAGTACCGGAACATCTCCCCCGTCAGATCCTTGAGCTGATAGGCCTTGTCGCGGCTTGCGAGCACGTAGCGCCGCAGGTCCTCCGGCAGCTGCGCCTGCTGCATCTCGAGCAGGTCGAGATAGCCGATGAGCGACGTGAGCGGGTTGCGGATGTCGTGCGACATGGCGGTGATGAGGTCACTGTTGGCCTGCAGCGCGGTCTGCTCGTTGCGCGTGCGCTCGACGATCGTCTCGCGCATGGTGTTGACGTTCTGCGCGAGGCGCGCAAGCTCGTCCGTGCCCGTGACGGGGATGGTCTGGTTGAGTGCGCCGGCCGCGCTCACAGCCTCGGACAGGCGCGTGACGCGCCGCGCAAGCCGCCGCGTGAAGCCGAAGGCAATGCACGAATAGGCCACGAACGCCAGCACGAGCGCGCCGATCTGCGCGTAGCCGAACAGCCGCGACTCGGAATAATCACACACGGCAACGCGATACGCGCCGTCGGCAAACTGCACGGTATAAAAGCTGTAGCCGAGCGTTGCGAGATCGTTTTGCGTCGTGTCGTCGAGCAGCTGGCTCGTGCCCCAGGTGCCGGCCTCATACGGGTCGCCCTGCGCCTGATAGACGATGACGCTGGCGTTTTTCTCGCTGCGCAGCCACTGCTCGATGGCCACTGTGTCGCGCGAGGAGACGTTGTTGCTCGCCACATACTGCTGCAGGCTGCGCTCGTGCCGCTGGTTGCGCAGCTCGACCGCATCGGCCGACATGTAGCCGTGGTTGATCGTCCACACGCCGAGTCGGTAGCAGCCGAAATAGCACCCGATACCCACGGCCAGTGCAAGGATAAGCGCAAGGATCATGCGCGCGCTGATCGAGGCGCGCCACTTTTTAATCAATCTGATACCCCTTTCCCCAGACGGTGCGGATCAGCGTCGGGTTGGACGGATCGTCCTCAAGCTTTTTGCGCAGCTTGAGGATGTGCACCATGACGGTGTTGGCCGAGCTCGGCAGGAATTTCTCATGCCAGACGTCCTCATAGAGCTTGCGCGCGGACACGGACGTGCCGCGGTTGGCGATGAGGTACTGCAGCAGCTCAAACTCCGTCTTGGTCATCTCGACGGCGCGGCCGTTTTTGCACACGGTGCCCTTGTCGCGGTTGATCTCGAGCGCATCGATGACGGTCGGCGCGTCGCCCTTGCCGTGGTAGACACGGTAGCGCCGGATGAGCGATTCCACGCGCAGGAACAGCTCGTGGTTGGAAAAGGGCTTGACGAGATAGTCGTCGCCGCCGCTGCCGTAGGCGTCGCTCATGTCGCCGGGCTGTACCTTCGCCGTCAGAAACAGGATCGGCGCGACGCTGTGCTGCCGGATCTCCGTGCAGGCGGCGACGCCGTCCATGCCGGGCATCATGATGTCCATAATAATGAGGTCATAGTCCGGCTGCGCGCGCACGCACGCGACGGCACGCAGGCCGTTTTCGGCCTCATCGACCGCATAGCCGCGTGACGAGAGCAGAATGTGCAGAATGTTGCGAATGTCCGGCTCGTCATCCACGACGAGGATGCGAGCGGGGGTCTGGGGGTTTTCCATCGTATCACCTCTGGGCTCTATCCTAACACATCCGCCCCGTGCGCGCACAGTGGCAAATGGCAGCTTTAAGAAAAATTAAGCGAACGCCCGCCGGAGGCAAGTTCCGGCGGGCACAGTTTGTCAAAGAACCTCGTAGCCTTTCGCCAATGGCACGGCGAAAGAAAGTCCGATCATTTTCTCAGGCGACATGTGCGGCTGAGAAAATACTGCTTGACAGTCAGCCCGCCGGAGGCAAGCTCCGGCGGGCAAGGTATTTCGTTTCAGGGCGTTACATTTCAGGGCTTTTGCAGCACGTTGCGGCAAAAGGCCATCAGGATCGTCGCGACCTGTTCGCGCGTGGCGCTGTCCTGCGGACACAGATAGTCTCTGCCGTCGATCGGGACACCGCTGATCAGGCCCAGCGCGACCGCAGCGGACATCCCCGTGCGCGCCCAGTCGGAGACCTGATCCCCGTCCGGGAACCTGGAGAGGTCAGCCTGCGCGCCGGACAGATCGACCTGCGCGATCTTCTCGGCATAGCCCATGAGCAGCACCGCCGCCTGCTCGCGCGTCACGGGATCGTTCGGCGCGAAGGTCGTCGCGCTCGTGCCGGCCACGACGCCGGTCTGGTAGCCCCAGAGCACCGCGTCCTGATACCAGTCGTCGGTGAGGTCGGTAAACGGCGTCGTGCCGCTGACCTCCGGATCACCCGCGAGGTTATAGAGGATCTGCACCATCTGTGCGCGCGTGGTCGTCATCTGCGGGGCAAACAGGCCGTTGCCGATGCCGGACATCAGACCGTTTTCCACACAGTAGCGGATACCGGGATACGACCAGCTGCTGGCATCGACGTCGGTGAACTGTGCCATCGGGTCAGCCTTCGTCAGATTCATGCGCCAGAGCTGCGTGCCCATGAAGGGGTTGGCCGTGCCGATGACCATCCAGCCCTCTTCATCGTTCGTGGCGAAGGCGCGCAGGCCGTGGTTGAACGGATCGCCGAAGCCGTCGCGCGTAAGCGTCTCGAGCGAGAGCTTGCCGCCTTCCGACGTGATGGCGTACAGGCCGAAGCCGCGCGTCGCGGTCGAGAGCTTCCTGAGGCAGATGCACAGGTCCTTCATGTTCTCCAGCTCGGTGATGCGCACGAGCGTCTCATAGAGCTTCTTGAGCGCGTCGGGCAGCTTGTCGCTGAGGCTCGCATAGAGGTCGTTCACCTTCTGGTAGAGCGCAACGAAGCCCTCAATATCGTTCGTCTCGACGAGGTCGGTCAGCTCGGTGAGCAGCGCATTGAGCTCGTTGAGCTGGCGCAGCGTGCTCACGCTGTAGTACGCGTTGTACACGCCGTCCTGGAGTTCCTGGCGCATGGTGTCATGCTGCGCGTCGGTGAAGGTGAAGAGCTCGGGGCTCTCGTCGCTGACCGCGTCGACCGCAGCGTCAATAGCGGCGTCGGGATCGGCGTCCGCCGCCATGAGCGTGCCGTCGCCGTTTTTATCCTGATTCAGCAGCAGCTTGAGCAGCACCCGCAGGTAACCGATCTGGCTGGCCCACTCCTCGCGCGACATCTTGAGCAGGTCACCGTTGGTGAACTGACCGAGCGGCTCAAGCAGGGAGCTGGTGTCAAACGTGCCGAGAAAGAGCTTGCCGTCAAAAACCTTCGACTGCCAGAAGTACTGGTTTTCATAGTCGCCGAAGCCGGACTGCTTGCACAGGATGCCGCCGGCCGGGAACATCTTCGTCGCCTCGCCGACGACGAGCTCCATCTGCTCGCTGCCGTCGCTGCCGATGGACATGCGGTAGAGGTTCACCGACTGCTCAAGGTTGCGCGCGAGGAAGCCGAAGTCCTGACTGAACATGAGCTCCTCGAGCGGGATCTCCTCGTCGTTGTATTCGCCGATGTAGAGGTAGCCGTCATAAATGCACATATTGCAGGCGGCCGCGCGCGTGCGCTCGGGGTCGATGCCGAAGGTGTACTTCGCGCCGTCGGCCTTGTCGCCGATGACCGGCGTCCACTTCCACGCGCTGGGGTCATTCCAGTCGCCGGAGCAATCGCCGCGCACGATGGCGAACGAGCGCATGTTGTCGCCCACGCGCGTGGCGGGCGTGCCGGTGCACATGGCGACGTAGAGACTGCCGTTATACTCAAGCATCTCCCAGATGCCGCCGCCGTAGACGCTGTCGACAAAGTGCACGGCGGGATAGTTATAGAGATCGGACTGCGTGGCGATCTTTGTGAAGCCCTCGGACGGGTTGTCGCTGATGAGCAGGTAGCCGCCGTCGACGCCGACGTTGCTGATAACGAGCTTGCCGTCATAGACCGCCATGCCGCGGATGCCGGTGCAGACGCCCTCTTTGTATGCCTGCACGTATTCCTGCATGTTTTCAAGCCCCGTGTAGACGCACTTGAAGCTGTCGTCCTTCGGGTCGACTTCATAGATGCTCGGCAGGCCGGCGCGGCCGTTGGCGGTCACGCTGCCGCAGAAATAGATCTTATCCTTATAGAGAATGGCGTTGCGGAACAGCGGCGTGACGTTGTTGAGGGAGTTGGCCATGATCAGCTTCATCTCGCCGGTGTGCACGTTGACTTTGACGAGAATGCCGTCGGAGACGCCGCCGTCCTCCTCACCATAGAAGAACGTACCGTTAAAGACGGCGTTGAGCTCGGCGCGCATGACCTCTTCGTCAAACTTGTGGCCCATGACGCTGTCCATGGCCGAGAGGGTCTTGCCCATGGCGGCGTAGCACGTGCCGACATAGACATAGTCGCCGTAGGCCATGGCTGCCCAGGAGTAGCTCTGGCCGCGGTCGCCCTGCCCGTCGGCACCTTCGACCGTTCCGGTCACGGCAACGGTGCCGTCTCCGGTATAGTCGACCAGGCCGTCCGGCTGGCCGGTCGCCTTGTCCGCGTGCGAGATCTTGCCGAAGGTGTAATCTCCGGCATCGTAGGTATACGGCGTCGCAGAGTAGCCGCCGTCGGCAGCAAATGCCGGTACTGCCAGACTTACCACCATGGCGGCCACCAGCAGCAGGGTCAACACCTTGCGCGTTCTCAGTTTCATCTCTGCGCTCCTTTCCAAATGTTACAAATACTCAAAATCGCAATACCAACCTGTAACTTTATTGTAACATTCGTGCAGGAGATGTCAATGCATTTTTTCTGTTTTTCTGTGTCAATTGCGCGTGTCTGCGCAAGTGTTTTTCTTTTTTCTTCCATTCGTTCCCTGCTTCTTGCTGTTTTGCTGCAGATTAACAATTGCGCCCGTACGACAAAAACCGGCGTCCCGTTTTCGGGACGCCGGTCTGGATCGGGTTCAGTTTACGCGAGGC